>WNGO01000073.1_pt1 | contig 63948 bp, 62 predicted proteins | sample 5400511 | NCBI WGS metagenome assembly WNGO01 (sample SAMN13153380, study PRJNA577476) | soil metagenome | isolation source: 20 cm soil or saprolite under Garry oak tree replicate 2 | place: USA:California | collected 2016-06-15 | reverse complement strand
ATGAGAGTGTCATGACCGGTAATCTACCGCTTCGTCGCGCCATTCGGCATCCGGTCGCGTGCGGGAGGCACTTGGCCGTTCGGGAGCCGGCGGAGGAGCCATGCGTGCGGTCGTGATCGCGGCCGGCTGGCTGTCGCTCGGCCCGCCGCTCACCCTGGGCGCCACCCAGGCGACGCCCGGTCGGGTGCAGGAGCGCGTCGTGAGTGTGACCGACACGGCGCAGACCTTCGCGGTCTACGTGCCCCCCGGGTACTCGAGCGTGCGTCGTTGGCCGGTGCTGTTCGTCCTCGACCCGCGGGGGCGGGCGCTGCTGGCACTCAAACTGTTCCAGGATGCCGCCGCCCGGCTCGGCTGGGTGGTGATGAGCTCCTACAACTCCCTCAGCGACGGCCCACCCGAACCCAACGTCAATGCGATGAACGCCATGCTCGCCTCAGCGGGGCAGCGCCTCTCCGTCGACTCGTCGCGGATTTACCTCGCCGGCTTCTCGGGCACGGCGCGGGCGGCGTTGGGATTCGCCGTGATGCTCCGCGGGCACGTGGCCGGGGTGATCGCGGTGGGTGGGGCGCTGGGATTCGCGTTGGGTGGACCTGAGACCGCCTTTGCCAGTGACTCGACGTTCGCCGTGTTCGGCTCCGCCGGCACGCGGGACTTCAATTACGAGGAGGTCTTGGCGCTCGGCGATCGGTTCCAGAAGACGCGCGTGCCGTATCGTGTCGTCACGTTCGAGGGACCGCACAGCTGGCCGCCGCCCGACGTGTGTGGTGACGCGCTCGATTGGCTGGAGCTGCGCGCGATCGTGGGTGGACGACGAGCGGTGGATTCGGTCTGGGTCCACGTGCATCTCGAGGCGGAGGTAGCGCGCGCCTTGGAGCTGGAACGGGTCGGCCGCTGGGCCGAGGCGATCCGGTTGAACGAGGCGATCGCGCGGGACTACGCAAGCGGGCCCGAGGCGGCCACGGCGGCAGAGCGCGCTGCGGCATTGCGACGGACCGCCGCGATGAAGCGCTACGAGGTCGAGGCCCATCGCCTTGCCGAGGCCGACCTCCGCCAGGGCATCGAGCTGCCGAAGATCTTCTCCTGGGCGCGCTCGCAGCGCGAACCGCCCTCGCTCGAAACCCTGGCCGACAAGCTGCACATCGCTGACCTGCAGCGGCGGGTCGAGCGGGGGGACAGTCTCGACGCGGCGAGCGCACGCCGCCTGCTGGCGCGCGTGTGGGTGAATCTGGCATTCTACGAGCCGCGCGCCTACCTCGCGAGCGGCTCACCCGGGCGAGCGCTGCGCATGCTCGAGGCGGCCGTGACGATCGGACCCATCCAGGGCGAGGGGTGCGGGCTACTGCGCGAGGCGCTCAGCGCCGCGACGGCGGAGCAGCGGGAGCGGCTCGGAGACCAGTGCTCGCCGTCCTAGGGACTACGATACCCTCGGCGCGGGCAGCGCGAAGCGAGAGCGGTGCCCGGCCGCCGCCAGGTGTTATCATTTGCATCGATGACGTCCTCGCTGCAGCTGTCGCGTCCGGACGACGCTGCCCGTCAAGCGCAGCTCGACGCGATGAAGCGCCGGGCGACGGGGCTGCTGGCGCTCGCGGCCGGCGTGTTCGCCGGGGCGAGCGCGTTCGAGAGCCAATACCCATGGCTCGGGTACGTGCGCGCGACGGCTGAGGCATCCCTCGTGGGCGGGCTCGCCGACTGGTTCGCCGTCACGGCGCTGTTCCGCCATCCGCTCGGATTGCCGATCCCGCATACGGCGATCGTCGCGACGCGCAAGGATCGGATCGGCCGGATCCTGGGAAACTTCGTGCAGAATCACTTCCTGTCGCGCGACGTGGTCGCCGCGAACCTGCGCGCGGTGCGGCCCGCCGAGCGGGCTGCGCGCTGGCTCGGCGATCCGGAGCACAGCCACCAGGTGGCGCGCCAGGTGGCGAGCGGCTTGGCCAAAACCCTCGAGGCCCTGCCCGACGAGGATGTCCGGGCGCTCGTGCACGAAGTGGTGAGCGCGCGCCTCCGGGCGACGCGGGTCGCTCCGGCGCTCGGCAAGACGCTGGCGCTCGTCCTCGCGGACGATCGCCACCAGACGATTCTCAACGAGGCGGTCCGCCTGGCGGCCGAGGCCGTGCGTGACAACCGGGACGTGATCCGGGACAAGGTCCGCACCGAGAGCCCGTGGTGGGTGCCCGGTGTGGTGGATGAGCAGATCTTCCAGCGTATCATCGTCACCGTCGAGAGTCTGCTCCGCGACATCGGGGCCAATCCGTATCATCCGCTGCGGGCGGCGTTCGACACCGCCCTGCGGGACTTCGTGGACCGCCTCCAGCACGCGCCGGAGGTCATCGCCAAGGCGGAGGCCCTCAAAGAGGAATGGCTCTCGGATCCGTCCCTCGCGGAACTGTCCGCCCGCCTGTGGGAAGGCACCCGGCGCGCGATCGTGGCCTACGCGACGCGGACCGATGGCGGCGCGACGCCGGGAGCGCTGGAGCGCGGCTTGAGCGAGTTCGGTGCGGCACTCGCGACCAACGGGTCGTTGCTCGCGGAGATCGACGACGTCCTGATCGACCTCGCCGCCACCGTGGTGGAGCGGTATCGACACGAGATCGGGGACTTGATCGCTCAGACGGTCGCGGGGTGGGACCCCGAAGCGACGTCGCGCCGGTTTGAGCTGGCGGTCGGGCGCGACCTGCAGTTCGTTCGAATCAACGGTACGCTGGTCGGGGGACTAGTGGGCCTCGCGATCTACACGCTGTCGCGGCTCTGGCCCTGAGCCGGGCCATGACCCCCCGGCAGCGCTTCCTCGCCGCACGTCTGGCGTACGTCGCGATCGTGCTCATTGCGACCCTGACCGAGCTCGACTTTTCCTGGAATCCGGATGCGGTGGCCGAGCGGCTGCAGCGGGCCCTCATGCCATCGCTTCGCTGGAGCGACGCCATCGACGGCCTCCGGAATGTGGCCCTGTTTGCAGGGCTCGGCGCGGTCTGGGTCGTGACGTCCTTCTCCGGCAGGGTGCGGGCGGAGATCGTCCAGGCGGTTCAGGTTGGGCTGTGGCTGAGCGCGACCGTGGAAGGGCTGCAGCTGTTCTCGCCCGTACGCACCTCGAGCCTGCTGGATGTGGCGACCAATACGGTGGGTGCCGCCGCGGGTGCAATCACGGTGGCGCTGCTGATCGCCGAGGTCACCCGTGCAAGGGGCGGGCGTTCCTATCTCGGCATGCCGACCATCCTGGTGGCGGGTGCCTACGGCCTGTCGGTCCTGTGCGAGGCGGTGACTCCGTTGTTCCGCGCCCAACTGATGGCTGGCCTGAGCGGCGGACCGCTTGCGCGGCTGCACACCGCTCTGCGGTGGGCGGGCGCTCCCTCCCTCTCCCTAAGCGACGTGCCGGTGCTCGACATCCTCCTCTTCGCCCCTGCCGGATTTTTCGGAGTGATCGCGCTTGCCGAGCGGGGCCGCGCCCCGAGGGCCACGTGGCCGGTGGTAGCTGCTGGCGGAGCGGCGGTCGCCTGCGTGGCCGAGCTGGCGCACGGCGTCGTCGGAATCGCAATTCGGTGGGACGCGGCGGCGACCCACGCTCTGGCGCTGGGCGTCGGCGCATGGGCGGCACGACATTCCCTCGCCCAGCTGACACAGGAGCTGCGGGGTGCCGTGCGGGCGCGCGCCATGATCCTCGCCTACATGGGCCTTCTGGTCCTGTGGGGGTGGCGCCCCTTTTTCCCGCAGCTCGACGGATCGGTGATCGCCGCGCAGTTCACCGCGGTGCACCTGGTGCCGCTCCGCTCCCTGTTCGAGCGTGTGGATGTCTTCAGCGCGCTCCACGTGACACAGCAGTTCCTGCTGTACTTGCCGCTCGGCAGCCTCCTGGCCGTGTGGCCCCTCCGCTCGAGTGGCCCCTGGTCCCATCTCCGGCCGGCGCTCTGGCTGGCCGCGGTGATCGAGGCCGGGCACGTGCTGATCGTGGACCGCTACTTCGACGTGACCAACGCCCTGATCGCGGTCGCGGGAATCGCGATCGCGTGGGTGGTCATGCGCCGCTCCGGCTATGTGCCGTACGGGGAAGCGATGGCAGCGGTACCTAGGTAGGTCGCCCGACGAGGATCAGTAGGCTTCGCTGGCCCGATCGTGCACCGCGGCGCGCGCGGCCTCGATGGCGTCGCGGGTGCCGGCGAGCGCCAGGACATCTCCCGCTTGTAGGCGTTCGGTCGCGTTCGGGATGATCACACCTCCCTGGCTACGGGTGATCGCCAGCACCGTCGCGCCGGTGCGCCCCCGCAGATTCAGCTGCGCCAGGGTTCTCCCGATGGCCGCGCTGCCGGAATCGAGTCGCACCGTCGTCAGCGTCCCGAGGCCCGGAAGCAGCTGGTGGAGCCGGTCGAGCGCATCGCCCTCCTCTACTGTGGTGCGGGCGCGGGACTGTGCGACCAGCGCTTCGAGGATGACTTCCGCGCCTGCCCGCACGTGTCCCTGGAGATTCGTCGCGCTGCGCCAGAACGCCGCGCCCAGCACGACCACGAGGAGAGCCAGCAGCACCGCACCCTGGACGCCCGGGAGGAATGGTTGCGTGAAGGCGAGCAGCGGCATCCCGACGAGCAGGACGCCGGCGAGCTGGAACGTGACCACCAGCATGCGGCGGGGCGCGGCCGCAAAGTCGACGCGCTTGTGCTTCTCCGCGGGGAGCGCCAGCCGGGCCAGGATCAAGCCGAGCTTCCGGCTCACGCGGACCACTCCGATGCAGCAGGGCGCCGACAGCGCGACCGCCGCAGCCACGACGAGCCATCGGGCCAAGGCCCCGGACATGCCGAGCTCGCCGCTGGCCACGGCGGCGACCCGTGCCATCGAGGCCGACGTCACGACGATGATACCGGCGAGGAGGAGCGCATCGAGCACGAGCAGCCGGAGGAGGCGGCGGAGCTCCGTCGCCGCGGTGGCGGCGGGGCGCCGCGCGCGGAGCTCCTCCAGCCAGCTCCCATACAGCGCGGCGAACGTCTGGATTGGGCGCGGCAGCCTGCGATCGACCCAGGCCGCGATCGGCTCCGACGCGCGAATCATCCAGGGGGTGAACAGCGTGGTGAGGGCGGAGACCGCCACCGCCACGGGGTAGAGGAACGCGCCCGTCGCGTGGAGCGCAAGACCGAGTCCGGCGATAATGAAGGAGAACTCGCCGATCTGCGCGAGACTCAGCCCGGCTTGCAGAGAGATTCGCAGGCCGCTGCCCGTGAGGAAGGCGCCGAGTGAGACGCCGACGACCTTGCCGAGCACCACGGCTGCCGTGAGCACGCACACCGCCGGCCAATGGCGCGCCACGAGCGCCGGATCGATCAGCATGCCTACCGACACGAAAAACACGGCGGCGAACACGTCGCGCACGGGCTCGACGAGGCGCTCGATCTGCCGTTCCTCCCCTGACTCCGCGACCAGTGACCCGGCGAGAAACGCGCCGAGCGCCACGGAGTACCCGAACGCCTGCGCCACCAGGGCGATGGTGAAGCAGAGCCCGACGCTCGCGACCAGCGTGGTCTCGCGCCGGTTGAGGCGGGCGACGGCACGGATGGCGCGCGGCACCAGCAGCAGGCCGATGGCGATCAACCCGACGAGGAACGCGGCGAGCCGCCCGATCGTGGCGGCGAGCGGCCCGGCAGCCAGCCCGCTGCCCGATGCGACGCCCGTGAGGATGGCCATCAGCAGGACGGCGATAAGGTCTTCGACGATGAGGATGCCGACCACCAGCTCCCGTAGCTTACCGGTGACGCCCTGCTCCTCGAAGGCTTTTGCGATGATCGTCGTACTCGAGATCGCGATGACCGCACCGGCGAACAGACTCTCGAGCGGGGTCCAACCGAACAGGCGGCCGATCATGAAACCCAGCCAGACCATCACGCTCGACTGCAGCAGCGCGGTGAGGCTCGCCGTCGGACCCACGGCCATGAGCTTGCGGAGACTGAATTCGAGGCCGAGCGAGAACATCAGCAAGATGACGCCCAGCTCCGACAACGTCTGTACCACGCCGGAATCGGCGACGAGCGGAATGGGCACGTGGGGGCCGACGATCAGGCCGGCGATCAGGTAGCCCAGCACGACGGGCTGGCGCAGGCGCTGGAAAACGACCGTCGTCAGCGCTGCGACGGCGAGCACGACGGTCAACGACTTGAGGAACTCGTGCGCGTCCTGCATGGCGGGAAATGCTACATGAGGCCCACCACGCAGGACAGAGCGGCGTCAGGATGGCGGCGGTGCCTTGTAGTCGAACAGATCGCTCGGCGTAATGCGCAAGGCCCCGCACAACCGCTCGATCGTGTCGGCGCGCATCAGGTTGAACCGACCACTCGGCCGGGTGAGCCGGTAGATCGTGTTGAGACTCAGACCCGTGAACTTGGCGAGGCCGTACGGGGTGAGCTTCCGGTCCTCGAGCACCTGGCGTAACCGCAAACGGAGCAGCCCCTTGCGGCGGTAGCGGACCGGTTGCCCCCGATACTGCGCCATCATGCGCTCCTTGCCGAATATACCACGTCAGTGTATTATAGCGTCCCTGTATCATAACATGTCTAGTTGCTATAGTACAAGGGGGCCCATGAAGCGGATCGGTAGGCTGGTCTTCGCGGTCGCGATCATGGGCCCATCCGCGCTCGCTGCCCAGGGAGCGAAGGAAACGAGCGCGCGCGCGTGGGTGGTGGAGCCCGCCCCCGCCCCCCCCGCCGAACCCCTCGTGTCCCACGCGCAGCCCGCGCGTGGGATCCTCGCGACGCTGGTGGGGACCTGGCGCTTCGAGATCCGGTTCGCGGGGAACTACGGCGGCGCGCCCGATGCCGCCGGCACGCGCGTGATGCACGCGTTGTTCGACGACCTGCGCGTGGAATGGACCGAGGCGCTCGATCATTCGCCGCTCGCGGGCCAAGGCATTGTCGGGTTCGATCCCGCGAACGACCGCTTCTTCTGGACCGCCGTGTATAGCGCGGGCGCCGCGCCGGAGCTCTTGACGGGCGTTCTGGACGACGCCCAGCCCACCATCGCGTTCCGCCCGGTGGCCGGGGACGAGGCGACCGCGCCGGCGACCCTGACCGTCGTGGACGACGATCATTTCACCTGGGTCGCGCCCGACCACGGCTGGCGCGCGGTCTTCACCCGTCAGCGATAGTTCGCCGGCGGGGTCTTGCCTCCCGCGGGCCCGGGCTGCATGCTAGAGGCGCGGGCGGCGATCCACGCCTAACCTCTTCGACCCTCCCCCAGCGAGGGTTTCCCGTGAGGCAAAGGGGGGCAGACTCCCGGATCGGCATCGAGCAAACCTTTGCGTCGCCGCGGTGCGTCGCTGCTGGGGGGCGGGGGTGCCGTGGCCTGACCAAAGGAGCCTGACGAGCGAGTCCTACACCACCGCCCGGGCGCACCTTCTCCAGAAGCATCAGGTTCTTCCGACCGAGTACGCTCGGCTTGCCGGCGTGAGTGACGCCACGCTCAGAGCGAGGACTGGATGCGCGTGGGAACGCTGGGTTCGGGCGCTCGATCGTGCGCAGGCGTACAGCTGGCCGCATCGCCGTATTGCCGCGTATGTGCGACAGACGTACAAGGTCGCCGATTGGTGGTGTCAGACGGTGACGGTGGGGTACGAGCGCATCAAAGGCCGGCGCGTCGTTGGACAGCGCCGGGACGGCGGGTTCGAGGCGAACAAGAGCAAGACGTTCGCGGCACCACTCACGCGATTGTATCGCGCCTGGAGTGACGCGCGGACGCGCGCAACGTGAATCTTGCTGCCATCCGACAGGAGGCGTCGCGAGTGAGCGTTTGGGAAGACAAGATTGCACGCCCGCTGCGGGCGCTGCACCTCGACACCCTCAGGAACCAGATCCTGACGTTCGCGGTGCTGGCGACCGTCATTCCCACGCTCACGCTGTACGTCGTGTCGTTCCGGCAGGATCGCGGGGCCCTAGGAGACCAATTGGCGCCCGAGTTGACCGGCGCGAGCGCCGATGCGGCGTGGCGGATCGACCAGTGGCTCGGCGAGCGACTCTTCGACCTGCGGACGGCGGCGACGCCCTTCGCGGTTGCCGAGAACCTCGCCCGGGCCCAGAAGAACGGCAGTGGCGAGGCGGTGAGTCAGCTCCGCGATTACCTCACATCGGTGCGCGGTCGCTGCACCGACTGCGACGCGCTGGTCGTGAGCGACGCCCGTGGGCGCGTGATCACGAGCAGCGGCGGTCGGATGAGCGGGATCATGTTCACACCGGACCGGCTGAGCGCGCTCCGCACGGGCGAGTCGCTCGTCGGTGACGCCTACTGGGATGTGGGGGTGGGCAAGCCCGCGCTCCCGCTCGCCGTCCCGATCCGCCAATCAGATGGGCGTTACGTCGGCGCGCTCAATGCCAAGGTGAACCTCCGCGCGGTGGGCGAAGCGCTGCAGCGCCTCGCCCCCGGGGACGGCGGAGATCTCTTCATTATGGCCGAGCAGGGGCGCCTGATCCTCAGGGCGCGCGGGAGCTCCGCGGAGCTGATGCGGACGAAGGTCCCGTCGGAGCTGACGCAGCCGTTGTTCGACAAGGAAGGGGCCCCGGTGCCCTACAGGCGCGGGGATGGCGAGGAGGTCCTGGCGGTGCTCCGGCGGGTCCCTGCGCTGCGTTGGGCGGTCGTCGCGGAGATCCCGTCCGCGGCGGCACTCCGTCAGGCGGGGTCGCAGGAGAGCGGACCCTCACCGTTCATGGTCCTGGCCCTGCTGGTCGGCGGCGCCCTGATCGCCTGCGGGCTCGGACTGTTCATCGTGCGTCCCGTCACACGCCTCACTGGCGCGGCCGCCAAGGTCGCTGCCGGCGACCTGTCGGTCGACGTCCCCGTGTTCGGAAGTAGCGACGTGGTCGCGCTGGGGCAGGTGTTCAAGAACCTGGTGACTCGCCTGCGGGAGCGCGAGGGGCAGGGGGAGCTGGAGCGCCTGTCTGTCACCGACGCGCTCACCGGTCTCTACAACCGCCGGCATCTCATGGGAACTCTCGCGAACGAGGTACAGCGGTCGCGGCGCCTCCGCCGCACGTTCTCCGTGCTCCTGGCGGACGTCGACCATTTCAAGCAGTACAACGACAGCAACGGCCATCTGGCGGGCGACGCCGCCCTCGTGAAGATCGCGGACATTCTGCGAAAGACGACGCGCGGCGTCGACACCGTGGCGCGGTACGGCGGAGAGGAATTCGTCTTGATGCTGATCGAGGCGCCCGTGGCCACGGCCGTCTCGGTGGGCGAGCGCATCCGAGAGCGGGCCGCCGCGGAGGACTTCGGTGCTGGCAATCTGACGGTGAGCGTTGGTGTAGCCGAGTACCCCACGCATGGCGACACGCCCGAGGAGCTGATCGCGAGCGCCGACGCGGCGATGTATCAGGCGAAGAGCGGGGGCCGAGACCGGGTGGTCGCCGCTGGCCGACGATCGACGGTGGACAAGGACGTGAAGAAACGACGCAAAGGCGAGAGCTGACGACCTGCCCTGTCGCATTCCCGCCCCTCCGTGCCGCAAAAACACCCTAGGACCGGCCCCTCCCGTGTGTAACGTTGACGATTGTGAAGGCGGGGGTGGTGGAGGTCTTGCGTGAGGCGAGCATCGCGCTCCAGGGACGGGTCGTCACCCTGTGGGAGGTCTCGCCACGCGCGGAAGTGCTCCCCGTGATGACGAGCTCTTCCACTGCATCCGCCCGGGATACCCGGCTCGATCTCGACAGCACGCTGCATCGCTGGGGTGCCCCGATCATCGAGGGAAGCCGCTGGATCGGCTGCCAGCTGGACGTTGGTGCGGTCTGGTGCATCGCGCCGGTCCGGCGGCAGCCGCCCGCTCCGCCGCCGGACGGGGTCGAGCGCCGCAGCCGGGAGCGGATCACCCTCGAGCTCGCGGGCCTCTGCATGGGCCTGGTCGATCAACCGGCCGGCTCCCTCCCGCCGGGCGTCTCACCCCCGCGCCAGCGCCTGCCGGAGCCCGACGCGCTGGCCGAGCTCGTTCGCCAGCCCAGCGTCATTGCGCATGAAGTCGCCAACCCTTTGACGGCAGCGCTCGCGAGTCTGGATCTTTCGCTCGAGCTGGTGCGGGAGCGTGCGTCGCTGGACCCGGGCTTTCGAGCGGAGTTGCTCGAGGAACTCGCCGGTGTGGCAGAGGGCGTGGAGTACGCGATCCATTTCCTGCGCTCGATCCAGGACCGGGCGCGGGGGGGCTTGGCGCGCTCGGAGCGGTTCGATGCGGCGCAGGTCGTCCGGTCGTGCGTGGCCCTGGAGCGGCCGCTCGCCCGCCGTCACGGCATCGCGCTCCAGGGGATCGTCGGGGTGAGCGGGGTGTTCCTGCAGGGTGATCCGAACGGCCTCTACCAGGTGCTCACCAACCTCATCCGGAATGCGGTCGCGGCCTCGCAGGAGCGGAAGGCACCCGTGGTCGTCAGCCTGGGGCTGATGGGCGAGACGCTGCGTCTCACCGTCCAGGACCACGGCGTCGGCATCGCCGCGGAGCATCTCGACAGGATTTTCGAGCCCGGCTTCACCACCAAGGACTTCGGCTCAGGCTCGGGCACGGGACTAACGGTCGTCCGTCAGATCGCGCAAGACATGTTCGGAGGCACGGTCCATGTGGAGTCCACCGCACGGCGTGGCACCACGTTCGAAGTCCGGCTCCCGATCCCCCCGCAACGGGTTACGACGCGCGACAAGCGGTGAGTGGCGGATCGCCGGCCGGGGTCAGTTGGGGCGGCCGCGGGGAGGGGGGGAGGGGGGGGACGAGGCGCCGAGGGGGACCAGGGACACCAGGGCCCAGACCGGCCGATGGTCGCTCGCATGGCGTATCTGCTGGACCACGCCCGTGCTGGCGCTGTCGGCGATCGTGAGGCCACACAAGAAGATGTGATCCAGGTTCCAGAGCTTCGCCGTGCGGGGGTTGTGCTCCGTGGGCCACGCATAGCCAGCCGCGCGAAACTCGTTGCCGATCCCGTGGCTGTTCATGTCCCCCCCGACGATGACGCGGCGGTAGCGAGCGGCATCCTGCAGAACCGCATGGACCTGATCCCGGCGCGCGCCCGGTCCTTCGTCCACGATCGTCCCGAGATGCACGCTGTACACCCGCACCGTGTCGTGGCCGACGAGGATCGTCGCCGCGGTCGCGATGCGCTGGGTCTTCTCGAATCGGGCAAGGTGCGGCAGGATGATCTTGTGGTCGTCGCGGATCGGCCAGCGCGACAGGATGGCGTTGCCGAAGTCGCGGTTGGTGGCCGGGTGAATCGTCGCCGGATAATAGACGTATGACATCCCCAGCGCGTCGGCGATCCGGCTGGTCCCCGGCGCGTCCATCTCTTGGAGCGTGATGATGTCCGCGTGGCGGAGCGGTTCTGCCGAGCGGAGCACGGCGATCGCCGAGTCGATCGCCCGCGCGTATTGGATGTTGAAGGTCACGAGGCGCAGCGGGGGCGGGGGTACATCGTCCCGGACGGCAGGCGTCACCCCCCCGATGTAGCGGGGCCCGATGGCGCTCGTGTAGTTGACGCCCGTGCCGCAGGCGAGGCTGGCGACGAGGCTGGCGAGTACCGGAAGGAACCGTCTCACACGCGTATCCTGTGGCTGCAAGCGGGGCACTGGTTGGCCGCGGAGTCTAGCCGGCGTGGCGGGGCGAAGTCAAATACCCGTCTGCTGCCACTCTCATAGCAGGCTGGTATGGCTCCCTACAGCGTGAAGTAGAACGTTGCTCCCTGATCGACGGCACCCACGGCCCAGACCCGGCCCCCGTGTCGCGTGATGATGCGTCGGACGGTCGCGAGGCCCACGCCGGTGCCCTCGAAATCGACCGCGGCGTGCAGCCGCTGGAACACACCGAACAGCTTATCGACGTACTTCATGTCGAAGCCGGCCCCATTGTCCCGAACCGCGTACACCGGCTCGCCGTTCTCGGCGTGCCCGCTGAACTCGATCCGGGGCCGCGGCTGCTTGGCGGTATACTTCCAGCTGTTCCCGAGCAGGTTGTCGAGCACGACCCGGAGCAGGCGGACGTCGCCGCGCGCCGTGATCCCCGGCGCAATCACGAACTCGACGCGTCGCTCCGGGGCCGACCGTTGCAGCTCCGTGGCGACGTCCTGGGCCATCGCGCTCAGGTCCACGATCCCCGCGTGCAGCTCCGCCCGAGTCACGCGGGCCAGCTTCAACAGATCGTCGATCAGCATGCCCATGCGTTGGCTCGCGGCGCGCACGCGGTGCAGGGAATCCCGTCCGGCATCGTCCAGCCGTGCCGCGTAATCCTCCAGCAGCACCTGGCTGAAGCCGTCGATGCTGCGCAGCGGCGCGCGCAGGTCGTGCGACACCGAGTACGCGAATGCGTCCAGCTCGGCGTTGGCGGCGAGGAGCTCGGCCGCGTTGCGGCGCAGCGCTTCGTTGCGCTCCTCCAATTCGCGCGTGCGCTCCGCGACGCGCTGCTCGAGCTCGCCGGCGTAGTGTTGCAATTGCTCCCGGCTCTCGCTCACGGCGCGCCTCTGTTCCGCGATCCGGTCCAACATCTGGTTGAAGGCGTCGGTCAGGGCGCCCAGCTCGTCGGCGCCGAATTTGGGCGCCCGCGCGGCGTAATCCTGGCGGGCGGAGACTGCGGCGGCCGTGTCCGCCAGCGCCAGAATGGGCTGCGAGATCCGTCCCTGCAGCATCGTCGCCAGCAGCCCGGCCGCGACGAGCGCCACGAGCATGACGCCCCCCGCGATGGCGGCCGAGAGTCGCACGGTGCGCGACACCGCTTTCATGTCGGACTGGAGGTACAGGGTGCCGAGGCGCGGATTGCCGGCCTCGGCCACCGGTTCGAAGACGATCACGTACCCCCCCTCGAAACGGTACCCGTCGCGGTCCGGGGTGGCGGGCAGCGCCTCGCGAGGCAGGTCCGCCGGGTAGCGCGAGAACTGGCGGCCGTTCCCATCGTACAGCGCGGCGGCGACGACGTGGGGCTCGGCCCGTAGCGCGGACAGGATCTCGCGTGCGTCGGCTTCGTTGGCGAACGCCAGCGACGCCGTGCTGTTCGCCGCGATGACGCGGGCCAGGGTCGCCAGATCCTTCAGCGTCCCCTGCCGGACCGTCACGATTTCGTACGTGACGAAGGCGGCGGAGGTCAGCAGCAACACGAGACCGCTGATGAGGAGCAGCATCGCGGTGAGCTTCTGTTTGATCGGCCAGTCACGCAGCGACATCTCAGCGCCCCCGCCCCCGCGGGGTCGCGATCTCGGCGACCCGCAACAACTTGGAGCTGATCGTCAGATTCGCGGCCTGCGCCGCCCCGGGGTTGATCTCGAGCCGAATGCGGTTCCGGTCGTTCACGAACCGCACCATGCCGCCCTGATCGGCGAAGGCGGCGTCGTCGCTCACGGTGAGGATGGGCCGATCCCGAAGCCGGCTCAGGATCTCGCCCACGCGATCGCCAGCGGGCTGATGGATGAACAGGATGTGGCACGCTTTGATTTCGTCGACCGTCTGGTAGCGCCTGACCTGAAACGGCCGCCCCCGCAGCTCCTCCCCGCGCACGGTCTCGTCGAGTAGCTCCCCGAATGGATCGCTCCCGAGAACGCCGATGACGAACGGCGCCGTCGAATCGGGAAACGCATCGGCCGGCCAGTCGACGAACTGCGCAAAGTTGAAGAGAAAGACGGCCTTCACGCGGTACTCCGAGGCGTGCCCGGTTTGCGCCGCCAGCCCGCCCCCCCGCCCCCCCCCGACCGCCCAGAGCAGCAGCGGCGCGGCCGCGAGAATCCGCCTCAGAAACGCCATTCGACCGTCCCGTATACGCCGCGCTCGATCTCGCGCCGCGTCGCCGCGGCTCCGAACTCGGCGTGGCGGGCGTGCAGGAGGTTTTGCCCCACCAGCGCCAGGTCCAGGTTCCCGACGGGCGACCAGGTCAGTCGCACGCCCAGCTCCCCGTAGGCGGGGACTTGCTGTACGGCGATCGCGCCGATGGCGCGCACGCCCACGTCCAACCTCACGTGCGCGGGGAAGTCGACGAGCGAGCGTAGGGAGAATTGACGGTCGGGCGACGCCGACTCCGCGGAGCCGTGCGAGGTATCCGTGCTGCCGGGGTTGGCCCAGATGTGGACCCGGAGCTCGGTATAGCCGACGTGCAGGCGCCAGCGCGTCGTCGCGCGATAGTCTCCTGTGACCTCGGCGCCATACGACTCGCCGTCCTGCCCGTTGCCGATGACCACCGGAAACGCGGTCGGCGGACTGACTTGCTCCAGGCTGCGGAGCCCGGAGTACCGGTTGTAGAACGTCGCCACGGACAGCGCGACGCTCCCGCTCTGATGGCGGTATCCCAGCTCGTAGGCGAGCTCTTCTTCCGAATCGAAGTCCGGGCCGCCCGCGATCACGTAGGGCGCCTGGCCTGGCACGAAAAACTCCCGGTCGACGCGCGAGGGCGTCCGGAGTGCCCGCGAGGCGGCCGCCCACATGGTCCCCGCCGGGCTGAGCGTCCAGTTGACGCGGGCGCTCGGCTGCAGCTCGACCCCGGTGTAGTCGTTGTGCTCGACCTTCGTGCCGATGTCGAGATGGAACCGGTCCGGAACGATCGCGATCTCGTCCTGGACGAACCCGGTGAACCACTCCCGTGTGACATGAGGCGGCAGGAAGGCCAGGAGCGAGCTGTTCGTGACGTGATCGTTCATCAGACGATACCCGAGTCCCCAGACGACGTCGTGCCGCGTGCCCAGGCGCAGCCGATGCTGCAGATCGACGTCGTAGATGTCCAGGTCTTCGGCGAAGGTGCCCGGAATGTCCCGATGGGTTCGGTCGTAGTAGAGCGCGGCCGTGACGTCGGAGCTCGCGGAGACCGTGTGCGTCCACCGCCCGACGATGTTGCGGCCGCTCACCGCAATGTCGGCCGCGGCCGGCTGGCCGATCCGGCCGTCGTACAGGTCACCGTGCACCGTAGCGTGGGTAGCGGTCGACGGATCCCAGTCCACGCGGTAGCCGCCCTGCCACGCGTGCCAGTCGTCGGAGGCGCCCTGGCCGTCAGGCAGGGCAGACTCGTCGCGCGCGAAGCCCTTCCCATAGAGCCGATAGTGGGCCGCTGAGCCCAGCCTGCCGCCGTAGCGCGCGGTACCGAAGCCGCGCAGCTCGGTGCCGCCACCGCCCGAGAGCAGACCCCCTTGCGTGTCACCGGCGTCCTTGGTGATGACGTTGATCACCCCGTTGACCGCGTTGGCTCCCCACAACGTCGCCCCCGGCCCGCTGATGACCTCGATTCGGTCGATATCCGAGAGCGGCACGTCCTGTACATCCCAGAACACTCCGGAAAACAACGGTGTGTACACCGTCCGCCCGTCGATCAGCACGAGAAGCTTGTTGGCCGACGTGCTGTTGAAGCCGCGCGCGCTGATGGCCCATTGACGCGAATCGACCTGGGCGACGTCCAGGTTGCTGGCGAGCCGCAGTGCCTCGGGGAGGCTCGACGCACCCGAGCGCTGGATGTCGTTCTGTGTGATCACCTGGATCGCGGAGGGCGCGCGGAGCAATCGCTCGGGGCGCCGGGATACCGACATCACCTCGACGTTCATCAGTTGCTCGACGCTCAGCCGCTTCAGCGCCTCGAGCGAGGGACCGGAGTCGGGACGTTGAGCCGAAGAGTCCGGCCGCTGGGCGGCGGCAGCGCGGGAGGAGGCGAGAAGGGCCACGCAGAGAGTGACTGCCTTCGCGTCAACCATCGGTCGTTCCCTCGAGCGGGGGTCTCGCAGCGGGGGCACGCTACTGAATTCCGTAACTGCAAGCAATGCCGCTGCCGTTCGGGCCTGTGACGCGCCTCACAGTTGCGCGGGCGCTCCGCCCCCGGTTAGGGCGTTTTTGCGGCATTTAGGGGTTGTAACGCGGCACCGTGGGGTGGGATGTCCGGATCGTTACGGCGGGACGGTTGTGAGCCTCTTTATTACCCATGCCATTACCCATGCCCAGTCTTCCTGGCAGCGACTCAGCAGACCGGCCGGCTGGTCCACCACGCGACAGCGTGCTCCTGGAGCGCCTCGCGACGGGGGATCTGCAGGCGCTCGCAGAGCTGGTGGCCCGCTACAGCGCCTCGCTCTACGCGCTTGCTTTCGCGATCGTGCCTGATCCGGCGGAGGCCCAGGAGATCGTCGACAACGCCTTCAGCGAGGTACGGTGGGAGGCGCGGCAATTCCACCCCACTCAGTATCCGGTGGGTCGGTGGCTCGCCGACGCGATCCGTGAGGCCGCGGTGGCGCGCCGGCGCGCCGGCAGATAGTCCAATCCATTCAAAACGAAGCGCGCCCCCGGTGGCTAGCACCGGGGGCGCCTTTCGCGATCAGAGAAGACCGAGACCCTGGGAGGACGAGTGCCCGATCTTACGCCGGGGGCGCCGCGGCGTGCCCGTTCCCGTTCGTAAACATCTTGGATCGGCCGCCGGTCACGGCGAGCCACCGCTTCCGCACCCCGGTCAGGTCGTCGAGCTGCTGGCGGAGCCTACCGATCTCCGAATCGATTACCTGGATGCGCCAGTCGATATAGTGCTCGGCCTGCTCCGGGCTCCAGTCCGACGAGCCGGTGAAGATCACCTGCTCCTTCAACGGCATTTCCACGACGGGCACAGTGTCGATCTCATGTCCGTTTCCGTTCGATCCCATCGATGCCAAGAGCTCTACTTTCCGTCCCATGTGCTCCTCCCGAGTCGCGCTCGTACGGCCATTGGTTGTGTGTTGTTCATCGCGGAGTCCCATCAGCGCCCCAATCCCACGCACCGGCGTCTCTCCTTTTCTTGGGCCCCTTGACGTTGGCGCCCAGGCGTGACAACTTGTCCTCAGGTGGACTCACTACCTGGTGCCCATATAGGCCCATTGCGTCACTAATCTAGTACTTATTTGTCAACTTTCAAGGCCGTGAAAAGAGCGAAAAAGGGCCCCGTAGATCAGAGACTGGCACGCCTGCTCGAGGTGCTCAGTCCCTGGACTGGTATCTCACTGACCTATCGCCAGTTGGCCGCTGAGATCGGTCCCCCTGCCACCGAATCCGCAATCAAGAAGTGGCCGCAACGCAAGAAATTTCCAGCGGATGTGGCTCGCCTGATCGTGGACAAGGCGCGCCGGCGCGGCGTCGAGGGCGTGACCCTGGAGTGGCTGCTCTGGGGCGATGGCCCTGGGCCCCGAACGGGACCAGACAAAGCCCGTGTTGTCTCAGCCGATGATGGAACGCCGTTTGAACAGGAGTCGGGTCCGGACCTGCCGCACGGCCAGTTTGCCGCACGGATTGCCGCCGCTCTCCAAAAAGACTTGAGTCACAACGAGTTCGGGCAGTGGTCCTCGGCGGAGGTCCAGCGCACAGTCCTCTGGGCCTTGAAGGACCTGGCCAGACGCCTCAGGGTGCTGCGGTTCGACATGGGCGAGACGTTCGAGCTTACGGACGGATGGGCGGGTGAGATTGGTTTACCGGTGCGCTCGAGCACCGATGCTGATGCTCCGACCGATCACGCTCTATAGCAGCATCATCACGACATCATCGTGACGTATCGGGGCAGGGGCGCGTTTCGGTTGTGATCGTCAAGGGCCCGGTATGGAACGCGACGTCCGTTTGCTGTTCCTCACGCGGTTCACCCGCCTGTTCGCGTACGGGTCGCTGTCCGTTGTATTGGTGCTCTACCTGAGCGCTCTCAGTCTCACCCTCTCCCAAATCGGTGTACTGCTGACGCTCACGCTGGTGGGGGACACGCTCGTGTCGTTGTGGCTCACGACCCGAGCCGACCGGATTGGGCGGCGGCGGGTGCTCTTCATCGGCGCGGTCCTGATGGCGGCCGCCGGAGCGGCTTTTGCCGCTACCCGAAACCTGGTATTGCTGCTGATCGCTGGAACCATTGGCGTCATCAGTCCCAGCGGCAATGAAGTGGGGCCGTTTCTGCCGATCGAACAGGCGGCACTCTCGCAGGTGGTACCCGGCTCTGCACGGACCGCGATCCTGGCCCGGTACACGCTGGCGGGCTCGTTCGCGACGGCGGCCGGGTCGCTGGGGGGCGGGATGGCGTCGCACCTGCTGCAGACGAACGGGCTGACAGCCCTTGGGAGCTATCGCATGCTCGTGGTCCTCTATGCCACGATCGGCGTGCTGTTGGCGGTGTTGTTTACGCGCGTGTCCCCCGCGGTCGAGGTGAGGAGCTCGAAGGCGACATGGGGTATCGATCGTTCGCGACCGGTCGTGCTCCGCCTCGCGGGGCTGTTTGCGCTCGATTCCTTTGCGGGGGGCTTCGTGGTGCAGGGGTTCGCGGCGTACTGGTTCTATTTGCGGTTCGGGGTCGATCCAGGCACGCTCGGGGCGATCTTTTTCGGCGCGAACCTCCTCGCGGGACTCTCGGCGCTGCTGGCGTCACGCCTGGCCTCTCGGTTCGGCCTCGTCCGGACCATGGTATTCACGCACTTGCCGTCGAACGTCCTGCTCATTCTCGTCCCGCTGATGCCGAGCCTGGCGCTCGCCGTCCTGGTCCTGTTCGCGCGTTTCAGCATCAGCCAGATGGACGTGCCCACCCGACAGTCGTACATCCTGGGAGTGGTCGGTCCCGAAGAGCGCTCGGCGGCTGCCGGGATCACGGGGGTGGCCCGCACCACCGGCGCGGCCATCGCTCCGGTATTCGCAGGCCTGATGTATGCCGAGCCGGTACTCGCGAGCGCGCCGTTTTTCATCGCGGGGGCGCTGAAGATCGTGTACGACCTGCTGCTGTATCGCGGATTCGTCGGGGTGAAGCCGCCGGAGGAAGCGGGCTAGGCGGCGCTACTTGGAGGTCACCGGCTTGTAGGAGAATTTCTGCCCGCCCACCGAAGCCTCGTACATCAACCCGCCCTTGGCCATCGTGACGATGGCGACGCCCCCATTGTAGGCCAGGTCGGCCGAGGCGCCCGCTTTGATCGCGACCGCCGTCGCCTGGGCGCTGAACTCGAAGTTGCCGCGCGTGAAGTCGTCCAGCGCGGTCTTGTCCTTGAAGAAGATCACCTCGCGGTACGCCTGCCCGCCGAACTGAAAGCCCACCGTGACCTGCGTCAGCGTCGTGTGCCCGATGAGGCGCCCTCGTTCGTAGACGTATCCGTTCCCGTGCGCCCCGCCGATCCCGATTGCACCTTTGCCTACCGAGGGGAAGATCGCGTACCCGTGCGCCGTCTCGAAGACCTGGGCGATCCCTGAATCGGCTTTCTTGAATTCGGCGATCGCCTTCGTCACGTCCTGCTGCGCCGCGAGGCGTGGCGCGAGCGCGGGCAGCGCGGCGACGAGGATCGCCGGCCACGGGCATTGCACCCGGCGCACCTCAATACTCGCCGAACGCGTCGTCCGGATAGCAGTATAGCCACCGCTCTCCGGGCTCGGCCGACGCGATCACCGGATGCGCGCTCGCGCGCGCATGCTTGGTGGCGTGCCGGTTCGGCGAGTTGTCACAACACAGGGTGGCGCCGCACTCCTGGCAGGTCCGCAGGTGAACCCACCGTGCGCCGATTTTCACGCACTCCTCGCACTCGCGGCGTTTCGCGTGTTTCACGGTGCCAATCGCGCTGATATGCGCGCAGACGCCCGTCGCGGTCATTGCTGGTGTGCCTCCACGAACCACAGCCACTTGTCCACGCCGCGCGAGATCTCGGTCAGGATGTCCGCGCTGTCGGCGTCTTCGAGGTCGTTCATCTCCTCGATGCCCATTCGCGCCGCGCGCCCGAACGCGGCGAGGGCATCAGACAGCGCCGCCACGTGCTCCGCGCCCGTCGAAAGCGTCAGGGGATAGTCGATGAGGGTCGAGCGCTCCGCGACCGCTCCCACGGTGCCCTCGGCGATGCCCCCCAGCTGCACGATCCGCTCGGCGATGAGATCCACGTACTCCTCGACGTCCTCGTTGATCTCGTCGAACAACTTGTGGAGCGCGATGAACGTCGGTCCCTTCACGTTCCAGTGAGCCTGCTTGCACTGGGCCTGCAGGTCGATGCAATCGGCCAGGCGTTGGTTGAGCAACCCGGCCACCTCGAGTCGCGTGGCCTCGGGCAGGCTGTTCTTCGTGGGGTAAAGCTTCGTGCTTGCGGTGGTGGTCATAACCGTTACCTCGCTGAAGGAGCGTGTGCAGGCTTGGTGCAAAAGCGTCGCGGCCGGCTCACGTGTTCCCGGGCGTCCGTTCCAGGGCGGCGCGGTCCCAGCGGCCGAGGTCGGCCGCCGCCCCATACGTGGACTGGACAAAGTCGAGGAGCGCCGCGTCGGGGTCAGAGGCGAGACGGACCGCCTCGTACGGCAGGATGAACTCGCGCATGTCCCGATGGTAACGCGCTTCCCGCGGGCGGACGGGTTGATCCGCGTACCCGGCCGGCTCCGGGTATGCATACGCGTAGAAGGCCGGTTCGGCGAGCGCGCCCCCACCCGGCCAGAACCCGCAGCTCGCGCACTCGTGGGAATAGGCCTCGACCATCACGTAATCGGGACAGTGCGGCGCGCCGCCCGAATGACGCGGCGCCGGTCGGCCGGAGAATCGCGTCGCGGCCAGATCGAAGCTCCCCCAGAAGAAGTGAACGGGACTCGCCTTGCCGAGGAACTGGCCGCGGAACCGCTTGAGCACGCGATCGGCCTGGACGAGGATGCGCCAGCAACGGTGGGCGGCGTCGGCATCGTAGGCGGCGTGCTCCCGGTCCTCGGCGAACGGAATCGCGGTCTGGACCTCGACCGGTACGGGCAAGATCCGGACGTCGATGGCGAGTGAGCGCAGCGTCTCCTGCCAGGCCGCGTAGAAGTCGGCCACCGACCGCGGCACGAGGGGGATCGCCGCGCTCCCTCCCCGACTGTCGCGCACGTACAGCTGGTGGTCGATGAAGTCGAAATCCGCGGCGAACGTCCGATTGCCGAGCGGCATCGCCGATGTCGTCAGCCCCCTGGGGGTGACATAGAGCGCCACGTTCCACCAATGGTTCTCCATGGGAGCGAGCGCCAGCCGCGTCTTGCCCACGATCTGCGTCCACATATGGAGCGTCGCGTACGTGTCCTGCCACTGGGCGAGCGGCAGCGGGGGCCAGGCGTCGCCTGGCGGCGGCGTCGTGGCGTCGGGGCGGGTTCCCTTATAGTCCTTTGCTGCGAAGCCAGGCGAGCGATGCATCGGCGACCTCTTTCCAGCCGCGATCCGGGATCCCTTTGCACTCGTTGTCGAGTGGTGGGCTCCTCACTCGGAGAGATAGCTCGGTTTGGTGCCGGGCGGTAGTCAGAGCGACTGGATCGCCCCACCTCGTCAGGCCCGTCGGTGCGGAGAAGACCGGTCTTTCGCGTGTCGTGCAGCGGGAGTCCCGACGTCATCACCTAGACTACAAGCGTGTGCGCCGCTGCCGCCGATAGAAGGCGCGGACCTTGGCCCGCCCCCCACAGGTCTGCATGGAGCACCAGCGGCGCTTCCCCGCCTTGGACACATCGTAGAAGATGAGGCGGCAGCTCGGGTTCGCGCACTTGCGGAGGCGATGCGGATCGCCCTCGGCAAGCAGCTGAGCCGCGGAGCGGGCGACAGCCGCGTACATCCGCCCAATGCCTGCGCCCGCCGACCGCCGCCCGAGAGTCACACCGCCGCGATGGGGGGTCAGCTCGGTGACCTCCGGGTCCCGTGCGAGGTGCCGGTTGAGGAGCGCGATGAGCGCCGGCGGAGGCGTTCCCGCCGGCCTCCAGGCGTCGAGCCCCCGGCGCAGCGCCTCGCGGAGGCTCCGCAGCCGGGCGGGCTTCTGACGCCCGGCGCCAGCCGTCAGGAGGTCGTGCGGGACCACGTGCGTGGCCCTGGCCCAGGCCACGACGTCCTGTGAACTGTTGAGGAGATCGCGAACCTGCCCGTTCTCGACCACGACGGTGTTCAGGAGATCGACGGCGAGCCGTTCACCCACAAAGACAAAGTCCATGGAACCTTACCTCTAAAATACACCTTTAGTGGTTACCACGCCAGCCCAGGGCGGGCGTGCCAGTTAACCAACCTGTACACCGTTTCCAAGGAGGTTGCCATGACCGGCTTTACGCAGTACACGATCACCGATGCCCCCGAGGCCGCGAAGCCATTGCTCGAGAAGGTGGAGAAGGCGCTCGGCTTCATCCCCAATTTGTACGCCACCTTCGCCGAATCGCCCGCCGTCCTCGGCGGGTATCTGGCGCTGTCAGCCAGTCTGGACAAGGGCGGCCTGTCCCCGAGCGAACGGCAGCTCGTCGAGATCGCTGTCAGCACCGAGAACCGTTGCACTTACTGCGTGGCTGCCCATTCCACGCTCGCCGGGATGCTCAAGGTGCGGCCGGAGATCGTCACGGAGGTGCGCGCGGGCGCGCCGGTGGGCGATCCGAAGATCGACGCCCTGGTCGCATTCACTCGCGCCGTGGTCACCACCAAGGGCTTTGTTCCCGCCGCCGCCGTCGCGACGTTCCTCGCGGCCGGCTACAGCAAAGCACAGCTACTAGAGGTGGTCGGGCACGTCGGTCTCAAGGTGATCGCCAACTACGTTCACGCGCTGGCAAAATTTCCCGTAGACGAAGCGTTCCAGCGGCAGCGGTGGGACGCGGCGCAGCTCAAAGTCGCCTAACGGAGCGCGGGTTGGGGCGCCCGTCTCGGTCGTCCCGGCCCGCGATTCGTGTTCGGAGGATCGATGCACGTCGCCGAGTTGTGGCGGTATCCGGTGAAGTCGCTGGCCGGGGAGGGACTCACGCGCGTGGAGATTCGCGCCGACGGGATCCTGGGCGACCGTCTCGTTCACGTGCGAGGTCCGCACGGGCGCGTCGTCACGGCGCGGACGCGGCCCCGACTGCTCGGACACCGCGGCACGCTCGGTCCCGACGACGAAGCGCTGGTGGACGCGCGGCCGTGGCAGGATCCCGAGGTAAGGCGCGACATCGTCGCCGCGGCGGGGCCCGGGGCACGACTCGTCCGGTACGAGGGCGTCGAGCGGTTCGACGTCCTCCCGCTGCTCGTCGCGACCGACGGCGCGATCCAGGCGCTCGGCGTCGACCGGCGGCGCCTGCGACCCAACATCGTCATCGCGGGTGTCCCGGGCCTGAGCGAACGGACGTGGGAAGGCCGGCAGCTGCGGATCGGAAACGTGGTCATTGGCGTGCAAAGTCTACGTCAGCGTTGCGTCATGACCACCTTTCATCCCGACTCCCTGGAGCAGGACGTCGGCGTGCTCCGCAAGATCAACGAAGAATTCGGCGGTCGCCTCGCCCTCGACTGTTACGTCGTGACGCCCGGTGTGGTGACGCTGGGCGATCGCGTCGATCTCATGGGCACGCGGGAATAAGAAGCGGCGTGGGCAGTCCCGGAGGGTTCCTGTTCGTCAACTGGGAAACGTCTGGCGCGCGGCCCTACTCGACGAGCGGCAGCTGACCCTCGACGTCCGTCCGCTCGATGCGCGGCGCCTCGCCGGACCGCCATTGCCGTACGCAGTGGGTCACGCGATACGCGATCGGCCCGCCACTGGCGCGTCCGGCCCGGTTGATGGGACGCGGGATGCACACGAACTCGACCGCGAGCTCCTCCGGGTCGGCGCGCACCACGGCATAGCCGTGCCCTCCGGCGTCCACGAACGACAGGTGCGGGGCCACCTCGGGGTTGCTTGCCGCGATGGCGGACTCGAGGTGGCCCGTTCGCTGCAACGCGAGGCTCGCGCGCACGCCGTGCATGATCGACACGTTGATCGCGGGTTGCGCGGGCTCGCGCGTGGAGGGGTCGTACACGGGGTCGTACACATAGACCGGCCGGAGGGGGTGCTTCCGCGGCACGGTGTACTGCATCGCTTCGAACAGACCCGGCGCGGAGATCGAGCCGGTCACGAACTCCACGGCGACGGGCTCGAACGCCTTCGGCGGCAAGCTGGAGGAGAGCACCCCCGCCAGGAACGCATGGCGGTCGCCGCAAATGGTGGCGATGCCGGTGATGCCGCGCTGCCGGATGAACTCCAGGATCTCACGGCGCTCGTGGCGGTACCCGGACCAGTCGTCATCGCCGAACAGGGCATAGCCCGTGGTCGGCCAGCGCGGCCCCAGGGCCCGCGGCAGGTTCTGGAAGTCGGTGCGCCAGTCGAGCATGGCGACCGAGTTGCCCCAGAGCTTCCAGGGCGCCGTGGCCGCGCCGAGTCGGCCGAGAAACCACGCCTTCTGCGCCGCGCCGAGCATCGATTGGGGCGCCGCTGTCACACGAGGATTCGGGACCTCCTTGCCGCCGAAGCGAATGGTGGGTGGCGGTTGGCCGTCGTTCATGGCGCGTCCCGCATCGAGCACCTCGGTCACGTCCTCGGAAACGACGGCGGGGAAGTCTGTGGGCCGGAAGGCCGCCGTCTCGGGGCGGTTGCTCAGGGGCTCCGACCGAAAGCTGCGATTGTCGGTGAGGATAAGCTCGACGTTGCGGCCCCACCGCTGGGAGCGGTGCACCGTGAGGCTCCCGACGGCCGCGAGGTTTCCCGGCTCCCGGCCCAGTCCGTTCTCGTCGAACTCTAGAAGCGGTGCGTCGGCCACGCGGGGGGGCTGGAATCGGTCGTCGGTGGGGTCCCCCGGCCGCGCCACGCGTGCCGGCTGATACTCGAACCAGGCCTGATTGGCCGCCACTTTGCGTGTCTGCGCCGGGATGGTGCCGGTGCCGAAGTTCTCCTGGCTCTGCCATCCCTTCCACGAGAATTCGTGATTGTCGGGGACGCACACGAACGGCCACCGCGCCCGCGCGTCCTGCAGGTCCGGGTCCAACAGATACGCGCGATACAACGCGCGGTAGTCGGCCAGCGTGGTCGGCACGTGGAAGTCGCCGTGCTTCTCGCCGTGGGGGTAGCGCACGATGTCACGCAGCCGACGGGCGTACATGCCCCGCGGGCGATCGGGCGGATACCATACGACCTCGTACACGAAGTCGCCGAGATGGAGGACGAAGTCGAGCTGATCGTCCGGGGCGCCGCGCGCGTCCTCCCAGATCATCCGGCGATAGGCGTTGCAGGCGCCCTGCTGCACGTTCTGACAGCTGACGAAGGCGAACCGGATGGCGCGAGGGTCGTCGGGCGACGGCGCGGTCAGGGTGCGGCCGATCCGGCTGCCGAACCCATGCTCATCGATGAAGCGGTACCAGTAGGGACGCGACGGCTGGAGGCCCGCGACCAGGACGCGGCACGTCCAATCGCTCTCCGCACTGATCGTCGCATTTGCGATCGCGTAGGGCCGCTGGAATTCCTGATCGAGCGCGACTTCGATCCGCAGTCGCCGCGCCGTGGTGCCGCGCGTCGGCGGTCGACGGGTCCATAAGATCATGCCGTCGGGCTGCGGGTCTCCCGACGCGACGCCCTGCGGATACGCATCCCGCCGCTCGCGCCATGCGAGTGTTGGAGGGTACTGGAATCGGGCCGGCCAAGCGAGGGCGGCGCCGAATGCGGCGGCGGCCGCGATCGCCTCGCGGCGCGTCATCGGGCGGGTCGAGATCGAGTCGCTCATGACGGCGGAAGACTATTGGACCGGATGCCCCTCAGCCAGCGGGTGCCCTCTTGCGTTCCAGACCGCGCTGGGGGGATATAGGGCCGCGCCCGACCGTCCACAGGAGGAGACACATGACTGCTGTAGGGGCTTACCGCTCGCTCCTGCTGCCGGCGCTGCTCGTTATGGTCTATCGGGCCGCCCAGGCGCAGACCGTCGCTCCCGCTCGGGGGGGGGTGGCGGGGGGCGTGACCGCCGCATGGACTCTCAGAATGAAAGGCGATATCCGCTGGCAGCAGGTCACGCCGGCGGGAATGCTGCTCGTCTCCACCGACGCCGCGCTCGCCGGCGTCGACATCGACGCCGGCCGGGTGGCGTGGGAGAAGACGGAGCTCGGCGGGCTGCCGGCCGACAGCGTCCGCGTAGTCGAAGGTTCGCTCCTCATGCAGGCCGGGCGGTTGGGCCTGCTCCTGATTTTCGATCCCGTGACGGGGGCGGTCGTGTTCGATTCGCGGCAGCTCGGGCTCACGCAGATCGTCACGCGCCGGGTACTGCCGCAGAGCGGCACGCTGCTGGTGCACGGACGGCGCCCTTCCGGACCGCCGGTCGTCGCGCTGTACGATCTCGTGACGGGCAACCAGCGCTGGGCGAACGAGACACTGTTCGAGCAGACCGAGCCCAAGAAAAAGGGCCTCGGCGGTCTGATGCAGAACCTGGTGCGTGCCGCGTCCGAGGGCACCGAGCTCGAGGTCCTGCAGGCGGGCCCTGACATGATCGTGGTGAATACCCTGACGGGCCTGCGGGCGCTGGACGCCCGGACCGGCGCCGTGCGTTGGTCCGCGACGCTCCCCACCGCGCGGTCCGGCAATCCTCCGCGGCACGTGCAGCTGTACCCATCGGTCGCGAAGGCGGACCGCATCTATGTGAGCTTCGACGATCGCGTCATGGCGTACCGCCTCGCCGACGGGCAAGCCCTGTGGGCCAAGCCCGCGACGGTGGACGGGCAGGTCGGTGATATCGTGCAGCACCCGGCCGGCATCATCATGCTTCCGCAGGGTGCGCCCGAGGGCCAGAGTAGCGGCAGCCGCAAAGTCATCAACGGCGTAGTGCAGACCGGCCTCAACGTAGCCCGGTATGACGACGGCACGACGATCGCCCAGAAGCCGCTGCACATGCGCGGCAACGTGACCGACGCGTTGATCACGGGCGATGCCGCGGTGCTGGAGGTAGACGCCGAATCGAAGACGTTTGTGAACGTGCTGGACGTGGGCGCGGCGACCGTGCGCCTGAAGAAAGATGTGAAGATCAAGGGCCAGCTCGCGTATGCCGAGCTCACGCCGGCCGGGTTGCTCTACATTTCGCGCCCCGACGCGGGGACGGACGCCGAGGTAAACGTCATCGATCTGACGAGCGGCGAGCCGCGCTTCAAGGACGCGATCGAGGGCGGCAAGCGGGCGCCCTTGCCCTATGCGATGGAGGGGCGGACGCTCTACGTCTACGCAACCCGCGACCGCAAGCTCTACGCGGTCGACCGTGATGCGGGCACGTTCCGCGCGCTCACCGGCGAAATCAAGCTGCAGGGCGACGACGTGCCGACCACGCTGGAGATCCGGCCGGGTGGCCTCGTGCTGATCTCCTCGCAAAACCTCGTGGTGGTGGGGCGCGACGGGCAGGTAAAGCAGCAGGTGTACTATCCGGCTCCTCAGCTACCGGGCCTGTTGCGCGCGTTGTACGCGATGGAATCGGTGCGCGCGGGCCTGTACGGCGCGGCGGCGTCGTCGTACGGCGATGCATTCGCCCAGATGTCGCGCCAGGCCACCGATACCGCGGCCAAGCGCCTCACGGCGCAAATGGCGACGGCGTACTCGCAGGGTGGGGCTCAGCTCACGGGATACTCGCACGAGGCCGCAGCGCTCGCCTCGAAGCGCTTCCGCGCGTCGCTCAGCGTGCCGGGATCGGTCTTCATGCTGACGCGCGCCCCCGAGGGGAACGGCAACGTGCTGCTGCAGATCGACAAAGAGAGCGCGCAGTCGCGGGCGCGGGTGGATCTCGGCAAGGAGCGCGAGCCGGTGTACGCCGTGGACGACGTCAGCAACATGCTCTTCTTGCGGACGACGGGAGGGACGCTGGTCGGATATAGGTTGTAAGCGGAGGGAGAGCCAAGCCCTACGGTCGCCTGCGATCGTGGGGCTTGCCCGTCGCGTCGGGCCGGTTGCGAGAGTCCGCTTCGCATGCCAGAATTGCGAGCCTATGACCGAAGCACGTCCACCCGCATCGCTCTTCGCGAAGCTCAACCGCTCGTGGCACGAGCCGGCGCTCCGCATCTTCATGGCGATCGTGATCTTGCATCTCGCGGAGCACGTCGTCCAGGCGGTTCAGGTGTACGCGTTGGGGTGGCCGCTGCACCAGGCCCGGGGGTTGCTCGGGCAGGTGTTCCCCTGGCTCGTGCACTCCGAGGTCCTGCACTACGGCTACGCGGTGATCATGCTGGTGGGTATATGGGTCCTGTTGCCCGGCTTCGTGGGTCGTGCGCGCAGCTGGTGGCTCGCGGCCCTGGTGATTCAGTTCTGGCACCACATCGAGCACGCGCTGCTGCAGGGCCAGGTCATTGTGGGAAGGAATCTGTTGGGATCGCCGGTCCCGACGAGCATCATCCAGCTCTGGATCCCGCGACTGGAGCTGCACCTGTTCTACAATACCGTCGTGTTCGTCCCGATGGTCGTCGCGATGCTCTATCACCTGTTTCCAGGGGAGTCGGAGCGCAGCGCGATGCGGTGCAGCTGTGCGCTCCGCCCTGGCACCGCGACCGCGTAGCCGCTTCGCGATCGGGTCGATGCGGAAGTTGAGCCCCTCGAGCGTGCGCGAGCCCAGCGGGTGGTGTCAATCCTCCGCGGAGACGTGGCTCCACGGCAACACGCACCGCTGCCGGCTGCTCGCGACGGCGAGCTCCAGGCCCCGCATCACGTCGAGCGCCTGCTCGGGCGTGACGGCCAGTTGTGCCTTCCCCAGAATGGTGTCGCGCACGTTCTCGTAGTAATGCGTGAAGCTCGACGCGATGGTCGGAATCGCGCGGGCTCCGTCGGCCGTGGTGAGGGTTCCGAATCTTTCGTGCGGCTCTTCGTCCCAGTGCGGCGTGCCGGGTGAGCGATCGGCTTTGAGCGCCGCTTCCTGCGGATCGAGTCCATACTTGACGAACGAGCCTTGGCTGCCGAGCACGACGAACGTCGGCCGTGGTGCGAGCGCCAGCAGAGACGCTCGCAGGAGCGCGCGCATCCGCGCGTAATACAGCGTGACGTCGAATGCGTCGTCTACCACGGCACCGGGTCGCTCGCTCCGGATGTCGGCGGAGATCGCCTGCGGAATTCCGAACAAGACCAGCGCCTGATCGAGCAGGTGCGAGCCGAGGTCGAACCACATACCCGAGCCGGGGTGCGGCTGCTCGCGCCACGCCGTGGGCCTGCGCTCGGCACGGAACCGATCGAAATGGGACTCGAAGACCGTGATGTCGCCGAGCACACCCGCCGCGAGCAGCTGCCGCAACGTGACGAAGTCTCCCACATAGCGGCGGTTCTGGAAGGCCGACAGTACCCGCCGCTGCGCTTTGCCGAGCCGGACCAGCTCCGCGGCCTCCGCCACGGTCGCGGTGAACGGCTTATCGACGACCACGTGGCGCCCGGCCAGGAGGCACTGCTTCGCGAGGGGGTGATGGGAGGTATTGGGTGTGGCGATCACGACCAGGTCCACCGGCCGGGTGAGCAGGTCGTCGACACTCCGGACAAATTCGACATCGGCATAGCGCGGATCGGATAGGCCGCTGCGCTGGACGATGGTGGTGAGGTGGAGACCCTCGACCGCGCGAATCACCGGTGCGTGGAAGGTCTTGCCCGCGTGACCGAAGCCGACGAGGCCGACGTTCAGCAATCAGTCGCTCGTCATGATGAACAGCGGGGCGCCGTCGAAATTGTAGATCGGTCGCAGCCGATCGGTGTTGTAGTACTTCTTGACGTCCACCACCTTCTTCTCCGACGTCACGCTCGTGATCGGCACGGTGTCGTAGAACCCCTTGTGAATGCTGACCAGGCGACCGTACTGCTTTTTCCCCACCAGCTCGAGGGCGAGGTTGCCGAACACCATCGGGACGATGGAATCGAGTGCGTCGGGATCCCCGGAGCGCACCAGATAGCCGAGCCGCTGGTTGACGACGTCGATGCGGCGGCCCTTGTTGTACTTGGCAGAGGTTTCCTTCAGTGCCGTGCCGACCTGGTCCCCGATCCCCCCCAGCTTGCGGTGCCCGAACATGTCCGTTTCCCCACCTTCGAACGTCATGCCGTCCTGCGTGGTGAGGCGCGCGCCCTCCGAGACCAGCACGACCGAATAACGGCTCGGGTTCTTGTTCCGATCCTGCGTCAGCAGCTCCGCCAGGCGCTCGATGTTGACGGGATGCTCAGGGATGACGCAGCGATCCGCCGCGCCCGCCATGGTCGGCAGCAGCGCCGTGAACCCGGCGTAGCGCCCGAACACCTCGACGACCAGGAAGCGCTCGTGCGAGCCCGCCGAGGTGCGCAGGCGATGCGCCAGCTCGATGGTGCGCGTGACGCAGGTGCTGAAGCCGATGCAGTAGTCGGTGCCGTAGACGTCGTTGTCCATCGTTTTGGGTATCGCGACGACGTTCACTCCTTCGTCGTGCAGGCGCTTGGCGTAGCTCAGCGTATCATCCCCGCCGATGGGAATCAGCACATCCACCCCGATGTGCTCCAGGTTCTTGAGCACGTCCTTGGTGATGTCGTTGATCGGCTGGTCATACCCGGTCAGGTGAGACGGCACGCGCTCGCGCGGCAGGTGGCTCGGCCGCACGCGCGAGGTGTGGAGGAAGGTGCCGCCCGTACGACCCGCGCGGTTGACTTCGGCCTCCGAGAGCGGGTGCACGTTCTCGCTGTTGTCGGCCTTCGCGTCGCGTATGTAGTCGACCAGCCCACCCCAGCCGTGGCGAATCCCGACCACGCCGTAGCCGTCGCGCAACGCGCGAATCGTGATCGCGCGGATGGCGGGATTGAGACCGGGAACGTCTCCGCCCCCGGTCAGAATGGCTATCGTGCCTCTCCCCATGTCCTCGCCTACCCTCCGACCATGAGTGTATTCGCCTCGCCTCGGCGAGTGAGCATCGCCCCACGGTCACGGAATATGAACTGCACGCGCGGGTTGGGGAACGAGGCTGCCGGAGATTCTTCTCTAATCGGCCCGGTAGCGTGCCCGCGCCGCCGCCGCAGACAGGACTGATCGCGCCGACCGAGCTCAGGCCACTCCGAGTACCTTCGTTGCGAGCGCGGTGCCGACCACACGCGCCCGAATCTTCTCGAAGGCCGTGTCGCGCGCCGTCGACGTATCGTCGCCGAATGGTGAGAATCCGCAATCGTCGGTCGTGCCGAGCTGAGCCACCGGAATTACTTCGGCGGCTCTTACCACGCGGTCGCGCACCTCTTCCGGCGCCTCGATTCTCGGATTGATCGGGTCGGTGACGCCAATGAAGATCTTCTGGTCGGGCCGGGCGTGCTGCTTGATGATGCGGAGGACGCGAAGCGGGTCCTGCTCGCTCGCCAGCTGGATATAGAACCTCCCGACCTTCAGCTCGAACAGGCTCGGTAGTAACTCCCCGTAATCCACGTCCGCGCTGTGAGTCGAGTCTCGATCACCGCCCGGGCAGGTGTGCACGCCGATCCGGGCTCGCTCGGCGGGCGTGAACCGCTCCAGCACGCGGTTGTTGAGGACGATGAAGGTCTTGAGCAACCCCTTCGAGGGATCGAGCTTGATGACGAGCCGGCCTTCCGTGAAATCGATCTGCACGTTGGCCGCACCCGCGGCCAGACACTCACGGATATCGGCCTCGGCTTCGCGCACCAGGTCTTCGAGAAACTGCTCCTGTGAATAGCTTGGAATGCCGGTCTGCGGATATAGGAGGCTCAGCGCCGAGGCCGAGATGACCGCCTGCTTGACAGGAACGCGAGCGTGCTTCTTGGCCTCCTTCAGATAGGACGCCGCGTAGGTCCGATAGCGGAAGGGGCCGGCGGTCAAGCGCGGTAGCTGCCGTGTGTGACCGTCCGCGAACGGGATGGTGATCCCGTCCGGTGCGAGGGCCTCGAGCCCCTGGATCGGATACGTGGCAAAGCTCGGCTTGGTCTGCTCGCCGTCGGAGATGATCGGCGATCCAGTCGCCTCGAAACGCTTGATCGTGTCGCGGATCGCGCGGTCGTACAGCGCCTTGATGTCCTGCTGGGACATCGCGCCGGCTGCGACCTTCCCCATCGCTTCAACGAGCTCGGGAGGGCGGGGGATGCTCCCGATCGGTTCAGTGGGAATCGGCATCGGGTGCAATGCTACAGGCGGGAGGGGTAGAGTGTCAAACGGCTCTTCATGCCGTGTATCGGGGAACATTCCCCCATGGTCTTCGGCGTTGTATCGACGGCCCTTGCCACCTGTGTGGCCTACGGTAGGCTTGGGCTCCAGCCCTTCTCAGGCGGCAGGATGGAATACTCGCTGCACCCGATCAGACACGTTCGATCGACGCTGTGACGCCGCGCGCCTGGCTGCTGTTCGCCCTGAGCTCGGTGATCTGGGGCGTCCCCTACTTCTTTATTAAGGTCGCGGTCGACGCCGGCGTGCCGCCGGCGTTCGTCGCATGGGCGCGGGTAGCTCTCGGCGCCGTGCTGTTGCTGCCGGTGGCGCTGCGCCGCGGTGCGTTGCGTGGCCTGGGAGGGCGCGAGCGGGCCTGGCCGATCGCGGCCTACGCGGCGTGCGAGATCGCCGTGCCGTTCGTCCTCATCTCAGTGGGCGAGCAGTACATCTCATCGTCGCTCACCGCGATTCTCATCGCGACCATGCCACTGCTGGTCGCACTGCTCTCGGTGCGGTTCTCCCCAGCCGACAAGCCGACGGGGCTGCGCGTCGTGGGACTGGTGGTCGGCCTCGGCGGCGTGGTCGCCGTGCTCGGGCTCGACGTCGCCGGTCGGCCCGCCGAGCTGCTCGGCGCCGCGCTCGTCCTCGTGGCCACGCTGGGGTACGCCGCGGCGCCGATCATCGTGAGCAAGCATCTGGCCGATCTCGATCCCCTCGGTCCCGTGGCGGCGAGCCTGATGCTATCCACCATCGCTCTGCTGCCCGCGGCCCTCGCGCGGCCGCCCCACGGGATCCCCATCCCCGGCTCCGCCGCGCTCCTGGCGCTCGTGGTGCTCGGCGTGGTGTGCACGGCCCTGGGCCTCGTGGTGTTCTTCCAGCTCATCGCCGAAGCGGGACCGAACCGGGCGAGCCTCATTACGTACGTGAATCCCCTGGTGGCTGTCGCAGTCGGGGTCGTCGCCCTCCACGAGCACGTCGGGGCAGCGACGCTGACCGGCCTGCTCCTCATTCTGGGCGGGTCGTGGCTCGCCGCAGGCGGGCGGGTGGAGCAGCACGCATGAGGGGGCGCACGGGGCGCACGGGGCGCACCGATCATTTCGACGGCCGGCGGTTCTTCAATCCAAGCGGCGCGAACGGCCAGCCGACATGGATGGTGCCGCGGATGCTGCTCTCGCCGCGCACCCGCTGGCCGAACGCCGTGCCGGTTGAGCCGCGGCGGCCGCCGAAGGTCGGTCCCGACGACGTGGTCGTCACGTTCATCGGTCACGCCACGTTTCTGATTCAAGTGGGTGGCGTGAACCTGCTGACCGATCCCGTATACGCGCGGCGGGCGAGCCCGGTGCCGTTCGCGGGCCCGCGTCGGGCGCGGGCGCCGGGCATTCGCTTCGAGGATCTGCCCGCAATTTCCTGCGTGCTTCTGAGTCACAATCATTACGATCATTGCGACCTCGCAACCCTGCGCGCGCTCGATCGTCGTTTTCACCTGCCGTTGGTCACGCCGCTCGGCAACGGCCGGTTGCTCCAATCCGCAGGCATCCGGCGGATCGAGGAGATCGACTGGTGGGAGACGGCGCACACTGCGCCCCTCCCGATCACGTTGACGCCGGCGCAGCACTTCTCGGCGCGCCACATGTTCGACCGTAACCGTGCACTCTGGGGCGGATTCCTGATCGATGCCGGAGAAGGGCGCCGGATCCTGTTCGCCGGCGACACCGGTTACGGCCCGCATTTCCGGGAGATCGCCGCGCGGCTGAGCCCGATCGATCTCGCCCTCCTGCCCATCGGGGCGTACGAGCCGCGTTGGTTCATGAAGGACATCCACATGAATCCGGCGGAAGCGGTGCAGGCGCACCTCGACCTGGGAGCGCGCCAGAGCATCGCCATGCACTTCGGTACGTTTCAATTGACGCCCGAGGGGATCGACGAGCCGCCCCGGGAGTTGGCGACGGCGTTACAGGAGCGGGCTGTGCCGGCGGCGTGGTTTCGGACGGTGCAAGTAGGGGAATCCATGTCGATATCCGGCGTTCCCGTTCGTCGCTCGAGTAAAGGAGGATCCAATGCCGAAGTTCATGACGATAGTTAGGGGATCCGAGCATCACGCGCCGCCGCCGCCGGCGCTGTTCGAGGCCATTGACACGCTGATGAAGGATGCCGGCAAGCGGCTCGTGGGCGTGGGCGGCCTGCTGGGAAGCGACAAGGGGGCGAGGGCGCGCCTGTCGAAGGGCAGGGTGACCGTCACCGACGGGCCCTTCACCGAGGCCAAAGAGGTGATCGGCGGCTTCGCGATCTACGACGTGCCGTCGCTGGACGAGGCGAAGGAGTGGACCCGCCGCTTCCTGGACGTGCACATCAAGCATTTCCCCGGGTGGGACTGCGAGGTCGAGATCCGGCAGATGATGGACGAGCCGCCGCCCACGAAGGTCGCTGCTGACGGCGGGCTGTTCCGTTAAGCTGCGGCATGGGCGCCGCCTGGTATCCATCCGATCGCTACCTCGCGCGCAGCAGGCTGCGTCGCTTCGCCGCAGTACACGGACACCGCGACTTCCCGTCGCTCTATCGCTGGTCGATCAACGATCTGGACGGGTTCTGGCGTGCCGTGGACCGCGATCTCGGACTCGTCTGGCGGACGCCCTACGAGCGCGTCTGCGACTCGTCGCGCGGCATCGCGTGGACCACGTGGTGGCTGGGTGGTCGCATGAACTACGTCGAGTCGGCCCTGCGCCACGATCCGTCGCGCGCGGCCCTCGTCTTCGAGGGCGAGGAAGGCGTGACGCGGCGACTCACGTATGGCGAGCTTGCCGCGGCGGTGCGTCGCTGCGCCGCTGGTCTGCGTGCCCTCGGTGTCGGGCCCGGCGACCGCGTGGGGATCTTTCTCCCCCTGACGCCCGAGTGCGTGGTCGCGGTGCTCGCCGTGTCGGCGATCGGCGCCATCTTCACGCCCATCTTTTCCGGGTATGCGAGCGACGCGATTGCGGGCCGGCTGCGCGACTGCGCGGCGAGCGTGCTCATTACCGCCGATGGGTTTTGCCGGCGCGGACAGGTGGTACAGATGAAAGAGACCGCCGATGCCGCGGTCGACGCCGCGCCGAGCGTCCGCCTAGTGATCGTGGTGCGGCGGTTGGGTCGCGAGGTGCGGCTGCGCGAGCGCGACGTGTGGTGGGACGACGTCGTGGCCCGCGGCACGGACGACACGTTCGCCGACACGACGCCCGAGGATCCCTACATGCTCATCTACACCTCGGGCACGACGGGCCGCCCGAAGGGGGCCGTGCACGTGCATGGCGGCTTCCCCGTGAAGGCGGCACAGGATCTCGCCCACGTGTTCGACCTGCAACCAGGCGACCTCCTGTGGTGGTTCACCGATCTCGGCTGGATGATGGGCCCGTGGCTCATCGCCGGCGGGCTCGTCCTCGGCGCGACGATCCTGGTCTACGATGGAGCGCCCGACTTTCCCGACGCGGGCCGGGTGTGGTCCATCGTGGCCCGGCATCGCGTGACGCACCTCGGGATCTCGCCGACCGCCATCCGGGGACTGATGCGTGCCGGGGACGAGCCGGTGCGGGCCCACGATCGCTCGTCGCTCTTCGTCCTCGGCTCGACCGGTGAGCCGTGGAATCCCGAGCCGTGGTGGTGGTACTTCCGCGTCGCGGGCGAGCAGCGCGCCCCACTCATCAATTATTCGGGCGGCACCGAGTGCGCCGGCGGCATCCTTGGCTGCACGACCTGGACGCCGCTCAAGCCCACCGGCTTCGCGTGCGCGGTGCCCGGCATCGCCGCCGACGTCGCCGACGAGCGAGGCCGCGCGGTGCGCGGCGCTGTGGGCGAGCTCGTCATCCGCAAGCCGTGGCCGGGCATGACACGGGGATTCTGGGGCGACCCGGAGAAGTACCTGGCAACGTACTGGAGCCGGTTCCCGGACGTCTGGGTGCATGGTGATTGGGCGCGTGTCGATGACGACGGGTTCTGGTACATCGAGGGCCGCAGCGACGACACCCTCAAGGTGGGGGGAAAGCGCGTAGGGCCGGCGGAGGTGGAGTCAGCGGCGACCGCGCACCCGGGCGGGGCCGTGCTCGAGGCTGCGGCGGTCGGGATCCCTCACGAGCTCAAAGGAGAAGCGATCGTGGTGTTCGTGGTGCTTCGGCCCGGCCATGAGCCGACCGCAGCGCTGGAGGTGGCGATCTGCGACACGATCGCGCAGCGGCTCGGCCGGCCGCTGCGCCCCGAGGCCGTTCGGTTCGTGACCGACCTGCCGCGGACGCGCAACGCGAAGATCCTGCGCCGCGTGATTCGCGGCGCCTATCTCGGTCACGCCGATCTCGGGGACCTCTCGGCGCTCGAGAATCCGGCGGCGGTGGACGGGATCAGAGGGCTCGGGGCGAAGGAGCGGCCCCGTTCAGGATAAGGCCGCGCCACCGCCGTCGACTAGAACAGTCCCACGAGCTTGGCCGTGGCCGCCAGGCAGTCCTGGCGGACGCCCGGATCCGCGGCTGCGCACAACGCCTTCGCCTGCACGTCGGAGTGATAGTAGTACGCGAAGTCGAGCGCGGCGCCGATGATGCAGTTCGATCGCTGCTCGCGCCCCGTCCCCCGACCGCAGGCGGCGAGCGTACCTGGCACCTGATTCAGACCGGTTGTGGCGGCGTCCCTCCCGAGACTCCGATAGCAGGTGGTCCGATACGGCGCCTGCAGCTTGGCGCACAGCGCAAACACTTTGGAAAAATCGCCCTGCACGGCACCGAGGGCATACGACGTCTGGATGTCCAGGCACGCGTCTTTGTATTTGCCGTCAACCGCCGTGCACGGGTACAGGGGCTCGGTGGGCTTCAAATACCTGCTGTAGTGACCGCCGTGCGCACCATCTACGATCACGTTCTCCATGAATACCCCGTTGGCGCAGGCGCTCTCTTCCATCGAGCCCGTCAGTCCGTCGCACCCGCGCAGGGCGTCGAACAGGTCGTCACCGGTGACGGCCATGATGCCGTGTCCCAGTCCGTGCACGCAATTGTAGTAGTCCAGGGACCTGCGCGCCTTGCCGGGGATGCCCGCGCAGACGGCATCCAGGTCGCTCGAGAGCGCCTCTCGCCCCATGCTGAGCGCGATGCCCTGGAGCACGCCGTGGTAGTAGCCCGACCCGCAGAAGTTGTCGCCGTACTGAAAGGCCTCGGCTACGTCGCCGTACTTCCGCGCGGCGGCCCGACCGATGGCGTGGGTGATCGCATGACACAGCCGTTGGGCGTCCGGGTCGCCGGCGTACCGCGCCTTCAGCTGGGTGAAGGCGTCGGCAACGCTCGCTTGCGCGACGATCGAGCCATAGTACTGCTCGTAGCATCCCAGTGTGGCACCGGGGTTGGTAAGACAGCTGGGTACGGTCGCCGCTCGCGATGAGCCGCGCGCGCGCAAGGCCAGGAAGCCGATTGCGCCCAGCGCGACGAGCAGAGTGGCGGCCGCGCCTTGCTGTCCTATCCGGCCGAGCGGCATCAGATTTCGATTACCCGCCGAATCCGAAGCAGTAGAACAACCCGTTCCCGCCCGTGCTCTGAAGATTCTCCTGACTGCACCCCCGGGAGTTGTGGGCCGAGTTCCACGACGTCGGGTTGTCGCCCCCGCCGACGCGGTCGTGGTGTCCCACCCGGGCGCTGCCCTCGCCGCTGCTCGTCCAGTTGCCGCAGTTGGTGTAGCCCTCGGCAGTGTACGCCGTCCCATCGAGGTTGGACCCGGTGAGGATGTCGTGCATGTTGGGCTGGTCGCCGCGGCCGTTCACCACCGTACCCGTTTCCGTCAGGGAGTTCTGTTTCGTGAGCTTGTTGTTGTCGCTGTGCAGGTCCGCGACGTTGTCGGCGATCTTCACTCCCTTGGTGTTGAACCAGGGCCCACGCCCGATCCGGTCGCGCGCGTTGACGGCGGGCGCACCGCCCTGCGGCAGCGTGCTCAGGTAGGCGCGCCACTGGAGCTTGCCCGCGCCGACGGCGTCGGCGAGCGCGTGGCAGTGACGGTCGGCGCCCGCGAGCCCGCCGAGATCGGCACCCTTGCCCGGGCCGGCGCTCGTAATGAAGAAACTCATGGGCGCCGTCTGCCGGAGCACGGGACGCGCGCCGAGGACGAGGAGACTCGCGAGGACTACGGTGGCCTTGCTCATGGGAGGTTCCTTCGGAGCCGGGCCAAGAACGTAGAGGCGCCTGGCCTGCGTGGCAAGCAGCGCCTATCGCAGGTGCTGGTGCTGGGCGCGCTGGCCATCCTGACACCGCCGGACCCCGAGCCCTCGCTCGCTCATGGGGATGCACGCATCGTGTCGCGGTACCATTGGACGATGACGTCGACGTTCTAGGCGCGTGTGGACAAGGCCGTGCCGCGCTGATAGCTTCGCCCCTTCCTCACCCAACCCTATGCCACCTTTTCTCGCAGAACTGCTCGGCACCATGCTGTTGGTCATTCTGGGCGACGGCGTCGTCGCCAACGTGGTGCTCAACAAGACCAAAGGTCAGAACGGCGGCTGGATCGTGATCACCGCCGGCTGGGCGTTCGCGGTGACGATCGCGGTCTATGCCGTCGGCCCCTTCAGCGGCGGGCACGTCAACCCCGCGGTGACCATCAGCCTGGCCTCGATGGGCCGGTTGCCGTGGGCGGCGGTGCCGGTCTATATCGGGGGGCAGATGCTCGGCGCGTTCATCGGCGCGGCGGTCGTGTGGCTCGCCTACCTCCCGCACTGGCCCCTCACGGAGAGCCAAGCCGGGAAGCTGGCGGTGTTTTGCACCGCCCCCGCCGTTCGCAACCCGATCGCGAATCTTCTGACCGAGATCATCGGCACGTTCGTGCTGGTGCTGGGCGCCCTGGCCATCCTGACACCGCAGAACCTGAATCCCGTGAACGGATGGAGGGCGGGCTTCGGCCCCTTCCTGGTCGGCGTTCTCGTATGGGCCATCGGCCTCTCGTTGGGCGGCCCGACCGGCTATGCGATCAACCCGGCGCGCGACCTCGGTCCCCGGCTCGCGCATGCGTTCCTGCCGATCGCGGGCAAAGGGCCTTCGGACTGGGGCTACGCCTGGATCCCCGTGGCCGGCCCGATCATCGGGGGCCTGCTGGCGGCCTTCCTGTACGGAGCACTCTGGCCCGCATGAAGTACGTCCTCGCCCTCGACCAGGGCACGACGAGCTCGCGCACCATCGTGTTCGATCAGGGTGGGAGCGTCGTGGCGTCGGCGCAGAAGGAGTTTCGCCAGTACTTCCCCAAGCCCGGCTGGGTGGAACACGATGCCGCCGAGATCTGGGCCACCCAGCTGCACACCGCGAGGGAGGCGCTCGGCAAGGCGGGCTTGACCGCGTCCGACATCGCCGGCATCGGGATCACGAATCAGCGCGAGACGACCGTGGTGTGGGACCGCGCGACCGGCGCACCGGTGCATCATGCCATCGTGTGGCAGGATCGCCGCACCGCCGCCGCTTGCGACCGACTGAAAGCGCGTGGGCTCGCGCCGCTGATCAAGCGCAAGACGGGACTGGTGGTGGACGCGTATTTCTCCGCCACCAAGCTCGAGTGGATTCTCCGCAACGTTCCGGGCGCGCGCGCCAAGGCAAAGGCCGGCAAGTTGGCGTTCGGGACCGTGGACTCGTGGCTCGTGTGGAACTTGACGGGCGGCCGGGTGCACGTGACCGATCCGAGCAACGCGTCGCGCACCATGCTCTTCAACGTGCGGACCGGCGACTGGGACGACGAGCTGCTCAAGCTTTTCGGCGTCCCGCGCTCGGTGCTGCCGGCCGTCGGCTCGTCGAGCGAGGTGTATGGCGAGACGACCCTGCTTGGCGGGACGGTTCCGATCGCCGGCATCGCGGGCGACCAGCAGGCGGCCCTGTTCGGCCAGGCGTGCACTCAGCCCGGCATGGTGAAGAACACCTACGGCACCGGTTGTTTCATGCTGATGCACACCGGTACGAAACCGATCGTATCCAGGCATAATCTCCTGACGACGGTGGCGTGGCGCGTCGGCAACCGGACCGACTACGCCCTCGAGGGCAGCATTTTCATCGCCGGCGCGGTAGTGCAGTGGCTGCGCGACGGCCTGGGGATCATCAAGTCGTCGTCGGAGGTCGAGGCGCTGGCTTCGCGGGTGACGGATCCCGACGGGGTTTATCTGGTCCCGGCATTCGCCGGGCTCGGGGCCCCGCACTGGGATCAGTACGCCCGCGGGCTCGTCGCGGGTGTCACGCGCGGCACCACGGCCGCTCACATCGCGCGCGCCGCGCTCGAGGGCATCGCGTTCCAGGTGGCCGACGTGTTGCGGGCGATGGAGGCTGACGCGCGCATCAAGCTGAAGGAGCTGCGTGTGGACGGGGGGGCGTCCGCGAACAACCTGCTCATGCAATTCCAGTCGAACCTGTTGGGCGTCCCCGTGATACGGCCGAAGGTCACCGAAACGACGGCGCTCGGCGCGGCGTATCTCGCCGGCCTGGCCGTAGGCTACTGGAAGGACCAGAAGCAAATTGCCGCGCAGTGGCAGGTAGACCGCCGCTTCACGCCCGCCATGCAACCCGCGCAGCGCAAACAGCTCGAGGCCGGGTGGCGCAAAGCGCTCGACCGCGCCAGACGGTGGGAAGAGGCGGGTTGACCGGGGGAGGGGGGGAGGCTGTTCGTGGAAGTCATCATTCAGCAGGACTACGAGCAGATGAGCCGGACCGCGGCGCGGATCGTCGCGGAGGTGCTCAACACCAAGCCGAACGCCGTGCTCGGCATGGCCACCGGCTCCACGCCCCTCGGCCTGTACCAGGAGCTGGTGCGGCTGCACCAGAAGGAGCAGCTCGACTTCTCGCGGGTGACGACGTTCAACCTCGACGAATACGTGGGGCTCACCGTGAATCACCCGCAGAGCTACCACTACTTCATGCACGAACACTTCTTTCGGCACGTGAACGTCCCGGCGCAGAACATCAACATCCCCTCGGGTACCACCAGCAACTATCCCGCCTTCTGCGAATGGTACGAGAAGCGCATCGCGGAGTGCGGCGGGATCGACCTCCAGATCCTGGGCATCGGCTCCGACGGTCACATCGCCTTCAACGAGCCGGGAAGCTCCCTGACCTCGCGGACCCGGCTGAAGACCCTCTCCAAGCAGACCATCGACGACAACGCCCGGTTCTTCGAGCACCGCGAGGATGTGCCGGTCTACGCCATCACCATGGGCGTCGGCACCATCCTGGACGCCCGCAAGCTCGTCCTCGTGGCGAGCGGGGGGCACAAGGCCAAGGCGATTGCCCAGGCCGTGGAAGGGCCCGTTACGAGCATGGTCACGGCGAGCGCGCTCCAGCTGCACCGTGATGCGATCGTGATCACCGATGAGGAGGCCGCGGCGGACCTCACCATGCGCGACTACTATCAGTTCATTTACGCTGCGAAGCCCGCGGCACCGAAGTAGGAGGATGGTCGTGAGACAACGAAGACGCGTGGTCGTTGGAGCGGTGGGGGGCGCGGCGCTACTCGCCCTGTGGGGACCCGTCCAAGCGCAGCAGCCGCTGAGCGAGCTGTTTCGCAAGGTCAGCCCCTCCGTGGTCCTCGTGCGCACGCTCGAGCGGAGTGTAACCGCCGATCCCCAGGCGGGGCTCACAACCATTCCCGGGCTCGGCTCCGGCGTGTTGATCAGCGCGGACGGGAAAGTGATGACTGCTGCCCACGTCGTGCAGACCGCCGACCGAGTGGCCGTCCAGTTCCTGGATGGCAAGCTCTACCCCGCTCACGTGGTCGCGTCGTCGACACGGGCGGACGTGGCCTTGCTACAGCTCGATCGGACCCCGATCGCCCTCTCGCCCGCCCGGCTCGGCGATTCCGACAAGCTCGACGTAGGGGACCAGATCGTCGTGATTGGCGCACCATACGGCCTCGGCCACAGCCTCACGGTAGGTCACGTCAGCGGCCGACTCGCCATGGGTGGCGTCGTCAGTGGCGGGCCGATGGAAATGCTCCAGACGGACGCGTCGATCAACATGGGGAATTCCGGTGGCCCGATGTTCAATATGGACGGCGAAGTGGTCGGCATCGTGAGCCGCATCCTGACGCAGTCCGGCGGGTTCGAGGGCGTCGGATTCGCGGTCTCGGCCAAGGTGGCGCAGCGGGTGCTGCTCACGGCCAAGGCGTTCTGGACCGGCGTGGACGGTGTCCTGCTGCAGGACACGCTGGCCCAGATCTTCAATTTGCCGCAACCCGCCGGCTTTCTGGTGCAGCAGGTCGCGACGGGCTCGCCGGCCGCACTCCTGGGAATCCGCGCGGGGACGTGGCCCGCGAAGATCGGCACGGAGCAGCTCCTCCTTGGTGGCGATATCGTCCTCGCGGTCGGCGGGATCGCGATCACGCCGAACGGTGCGTCGCTCGACCAGATCCAGAGCCACCTGAGTCAGCTCCGGCCGGGTGACAGCATCACCGTGAACGCGCTCCGCGGTGGTAAAGTCGTGCGGCTCTCGATAGTCAAGCCGCGGTAATACCCGTTAGTGCCTCCGCCGCTCGCGATCGTCACCGCGCTGTTCCTGGCGTTGCCAGGGTTCGCTGCCTGGGACGTCGTGGGTCATCGGACCATCGCCGAGATCGCCTGGGAGAACATGACCGCGCGCGCGCGCGCGCGGGCCGTCGGGCTGCTGTTGCACGGACCGGCGCTCGCGAACCTCGGCTCGCTCCGCCCGGCCACGGGCACTGACGCCGAGCGCGATCGCGCCCTGTTTCTCAACGCCGCCACCTGGGCCGACCTGGTGCGCAACCGCGCGGAGCCGTGGCACGCCTACCACCACTCCAACTGGCATTACGCCGACTACTACTGGGACCTCGTGAACGGACAGCCCCACGACATTCCGGGCACCGGCCCCGATTCGCAGAACGCCGGCGAGCGCATCGTCGCCTTCCTGGCGACTCTGCGGGATCCCAGCGCCGCCGACACGACCAAAACCGTCGCCCTCGCCTGGCTGCTGCACCTGGTGGGCGACGTTCATCAGCCGCTCCACTGCAGCTCGCGCGTCACCCCGGAGGACACGCTCCCGCGCGGCGACGAGGGTGGCAACACGTTTCGCCTCGACGACAACCGCAACCTGCACGCCTACTGGGACCGAATCCTCAGCCAGACGACCGCCCCGGGCCCGGGTGAGGACTCGATCGCCTACGTCACGCGCCTTGCCCATCGGATCGAAGGGACGCACGCTTTGGCGTCGCTGTCCGAGCCAGCGGCGTCGGCCGACGTTTTGGCCTGGGAGGGGGAGGGGCTGCACGTCGCGCAGACCGTCGTGTACAAAGGAGTCACGCGCGGCGCCGCGCCTCCCGCCGCCTACGAGGTGGAGGCGCTGAAGGTCGCGGAACGGCGGATCGCCCTGGCGGGCTACCGTCTGGCGGCGTTGCTCAACACGGTGCTCAAGTAGCGTCTCGCGCAGGCGGGCGCGTCCGAGGCTGCGCTCCACGAGGTTGAGCAGCTGCTCACCAGGCCGTCCTTACTGACTGTCCACACCCTGCGGCTCGACCCTCTGTGGGACCCGTTGCGGGGGAATCCGCGCTTCGAAGCGCTGCTGGCCCAGTACGCGAATGCGTCGCAGTGAGCTGCTCAAAAGATTGACGCGAGCTCGCAGCGAAAGCCCGGCAGCACGTCCTCGCCCTCCAAGTGGTCTGCTTCGCTGACCGACGTTTGGCTTCCATCCGCCCGATAGACGCGCGCGTTGCGTCCTTGGGGGTCAATCACCCACACCAGCCGGGCGCCGGCTTCGAGCCAGTCGCCGACTTTGGCCAGCGTTTCTCCGGGACGGTCGTCAGGCGAAAGGACTTCGACGACCAGGTCCGGCGCCAGTTCGGGGAAACCGACGGGGACGGATGACGGGAGGCGCTCGCGCCGCACGAAGGCAATGTCTGGTGCGCGCACGGTGTCGGGTCCCCGGGCCAGGGTAAAGCCGGTCTCGGCGGCGAATAGGTGTCCGGCTCCCTCACGCTCTACGTGCACGCCGAGGCGAATTGCGAGCTTCATGACGGCCCGGCCATGCCGGCCCCCGGCCGGTTCGCGGACCACCAGTACCCCGCGCACCAGCTCGGTGCGCTTATCCGTGACGTTCGCGGCTAGTAATTCTTCGGCTGTCATGAGAGTCGCTGGCACGTTCGGAACGTAGGCGCGCTCGGCAGGCATGGCAAGCAAGCTGCGCGCCTCTCGTCACCGAGTATTCAACTCGATCCTGCGTTTTTTCGATGCCGGCTGCGGAATAACGAGTGCAGTCTTCGAGCAGTCTCGTGGTACCCTTGGCCATGCCCTCCTACCGCGACCTCGATGCGTTCACCGCCTGCCATCAACTCGTCCTGGCGGTGCATCGCGTCACCGAGACGTTGGCGGACCGGGACGCCGAGCTGGCCGGACAGCTGTGGGCTGCCGCCTTGATCGCTCCGAGCCGGATCGCGCGGGGCTCAGGGTACCGTCAGCCCCGGATGTTTGCCGCGTGCGTCGACCGTACGCTCGGCGCCCTGGCGGAAGTCACCTGTTACCTCGAGATGGCGCGCACGATGGAGTTGCTCTCGGAGGAGGATCACCGGGAGCTCGAGAGCCTGGGCGGTCGGGCCGTGTTCTACGCGATGAAGCTCGCCATGTCCCTGGAGCCCGACCCGGCGCCGGGGGAGAGGCCGCCCAGCTGAACCCCACCGCCCTTCGTGTGTGTCGAATTCTGCAGTACGGACTCAGGGAGCCAGTGGGCGCTTGCTCCGCTCGTAGAATTCATTTTGCAGTCGCAGGCTCTCCTGGTCCGCCTTGACCGCGCGTATCGACTGGACGATACCGTTGATCCAGGTCTTCGCCTCGAACTCGCCCAGCTCGCGCGACGCCGCGGCGCCTTCGCCCGCATAGTGATTCGGAAAACGCGCGTACCACCAGATACCCGTGTAGAGACCTTCGGGCAGCTTCACGCGAGCTTGGTCGGCGCCGGATTCCTGTGACGCCCGATCCAGGTGCACGAGATCGGGCCGGGCGATCATGCTCATGGACGTTTCGCTTTCGCCGGCATGCATATCGGTCGCCGGGTTTGATTTGTGTTTCGGCTCACCCGGCCCACCGCGCATGATGCCGAGCACGTACACGACGAAATCGTGCGGCGTGCTGAGCTGTGTCTGCGCGAAGTAGGGAAGCAGGCTGTTGTTGCCGCCATGCCCGTTCACGATGATGATCTTCTTGCAGCCGTTCCGCGCCATCTCATCGGTGGTCTCCTGCAGCATTTCGAGCTGCAGTCGCGCGCTGTACGCCACGGTGCCCGGTTGCTGTCGCGCCTCGAAAATCTGGCCGAAATAGTATTCGGGAAAGACGATCGCGTATTCCTGCTGCGCGGCACTGAGCGCCGCGTATCGCACGTTCAGCAGATCATTGCCTAGCGGCAGATGCGGCCCGTGCTTCTCCAATATCCCGAAGGGGAGCAGGCACGTGCCTTGCGCGCGCGCGATGCCGTCACGGAAGTCCGCTGCCGTCAGCTCCTCCCAATGCACCGACGGCTTGTTCTGTGCCGGCGGTTGCGACGGTGCCGGCGGGGATGCCGGTGATTGCGCCTGCAGGATCGAGGCGCACAGTGTGCACATGGACAGCAGCAATGATTTGTACAAGTGTCCTCCTTTCGCGTTACCTTCATTTCCTCTAGATCGAGAGGATCCTAATGGGCACGGCGCGACGCTCGGTACCACTACTCGCGGCGGTATTCGCCATGGCTCCGGTGTCAGCTGCCCAAAGCCTGGTGGGAAAACGCGCCGTTGTCTACACCACGGCCGACAGCACCGCCCTGCGATTGACGCCCGCCGACACGCTGGTCTTCCAGGAGGCCGCGCCCATCACCGAGGCGCAGGTGTATGTGTTCGTCGATCCGCAGCACGCGTTTCAGACGATGATCGGCATCGGCGGCGCGCTGACCGATGCGGCGGCGGAGACGTTCGCCAAGCTTCCGGCGGACCGACAGGCGCAGCTGCTCGAGGCGTATTACAGCGCTGATCGCGGCATCGGCTACACGCTCGCGCGGACCAACATCAACAGCTGTGATTTCTCGAGCGCGAGCTACACCTACGTTACCGAGGGCGACAAGCAGCTGAGCAGCTTCAATATCGCGCCCGATCTCCGTTACAAGATCCCGCTGATCAAGCGTGCGATGGCGGCGAGCGGCAACCGCCTCAAGCTGTTTGCCAGTCCTTGGAGCCCGCCGGCATACATGAAGGACAACAACGACATGCTGCACGGCGGCCAGTTGCGCGCCGAATACCGTGAGGCCTGGGCGCTGTACTACACGAAGTTCATCGAGAGCTATCGGCGGGCGGGTGTGCCGGTGTGGGCAGTCACGATTCAGAATGAGCCGATGGCGACCCAGACCTGGGAATCCTGCATCTACCAGCCCGAGGCCGAGCGCGATTTTCTCCGGGACTATCTCGGCCCAGTGATGGCGCGGCGCGGCCTCAAGGACGTCCACATCATCGTCTGGGACCACAACCGCGACCTGATCGTGCAGCGGGCGCAGACCATCCTGGGCGATCCGAAAGCGGCGCAGTACGCGTGGGGCATCGGGTTTCACTGGTACGAAGACTGGTCGGGCGGCACGCAGATGTACGACAACGTCGCGTTGGTGAACCGGCTCTACCCCGCGCAGCACCTCATCTTCACCGAAGGCACACCGGGGAATTTCGATTCCACCGGGTACGGACGCTGGAGTCTGGGCGAAGCGTACGGGCGCTCGATGATTCACGATTTCAATTCCGGGGCCGAGGCGTGGACCGACTGGAATATCCTGCTGGATGAGAAGGGCGGGCCGAATCACGTCGGCAATTACTGTTTCGCGCCGATCCATGGGGACACCAGGACCGGCAAGCTGATCTATACGAATTCCTACTACTACATCGGGCACTTCTCGAAATTCGTTCGGCCGGGCGCCAGGCGGATCGTGGTTGCCCCGAGTCGCAGTATGCTGCTCGCCACGGGATTCGTGAATCCGGATGGTCGCGTGGCGGTGGTGGTGATGAATCAGACCGCGCGCGGGGGGGAGTACCGCGTGCGCGTCGGGAGTGCGGCGGTGACTGTGCGATCGCCCGCGCACTCCATTCAGACGGTCGTATTCTAGACGGCTCGTCCACCGTCTTACAGCAGGACGAAGCGGCCGCCGCCGCTCGTGATGATCACGACATTCATCACGACGAGCATCGAATCGTAGTGCCAGCCGTACGTCCGCTCCCCCCAAAAACCGATCTTCCACACGAAGATCTTCTTCTGAATCGCACCGAGCATGATCAGGATGAGCCCGATGGCGGCGAGCTGGGTCAGCACCCCGAGTGCCACACCGACGCCGCCCAGCACCTCCGCCGTGCCGAGGAAGACCGTGAAGCCGGGACTCGCGCCGATGCTCTTCGAGCGCTCCACGGGGTGCGTGACGTGATTCCACCCGCTATCCAGGAACACGAGCGCGACCATGAGCCGCAGGAGCAACAGACCGACGTCCGAAAACCGCAGCAACGCGGGAAACAGGATGTGCATGTTCACCTCGCGGGGGAGGGGGGGAGGGGGGGACGCGAGTGGATGAGCGCCACGACGGTGTGACAAGCGAGCCGCTCGATTCGAGCGGTAGACGACCTATCGCGGAGCGTGAAGTCGCGTCGTATGTTCGTGCGCAATGCCTGACCCCTTCGCGCAGCTCACGGCCGCGCTCGCTGAACAGTACACGATAGAGCGCGAGGCTGGCGTCGGCGGGATGGCCACGGTCTATGTCGCGCGCGACCTGAAGCACGACCGCCACGTCGCGCTGAAGGTGCTGCGACCAGACCTCGCCGCCCTGTTGGGCGTCGAGCGGTTCCTCAGTGAGATTCGGGTCACCGCGCACCTGCACCACCCGCACATCCTGCCGCTCTTCGACTCCGGCCAGGCCGGCGGTCTCGTCTATTATGTCATGCCGCACGTCGAGGGAGAGTCGCTGCGCCAGTGGCTGGCGCGCGAGAGGCAACTCCCGGTGGCGACGGCCATCGAGATCGCGCGCGCCGTCGCGGGCGCGCTGGACTATGCCCACCGGCACGGCGTGATCCACCGCGACATCAAGCCGGAGAACATCCTGTTCCAGGACGGGCAGGCCGTGGTCGCCGATTTCGGGATCGCGCTCGCGCTCAGCGCCGCCGCGGGCTCGCGCCTGACGGAGACGGGGATATCGCTCGGCACGCCACAGTACATGAGCCCCGAGCAGGCGACCGGCGACCGCGCGATCGACGCGCGCAGCGACATCTACTCGCTCGCGGCGGTGCTCTACGAGATGCTCGCCGGCGAGCCGCCACACACCGGTCCGACCATCCAGTCAGTGATCGCGAAAGTCCTGACGGACCGGCCCCGCCCGCTCCGCGCGCTCCGCGATGCCGTGCCGCCGCACGTCGAATCCGCGATTCAGAAAGCGCTCGCCAAGGTGCCGGCCGACCGGTTCGCGTCGGCGCTCCAGTTCGCGGAGGCCCTGACGCCGGCGGGCGGGGTGTCTGAAGCGGTCGCCGCACCGGCGATCGGCGCGCCTCGGCTGGGCCCGCCGCGCGTGGTCACCGCATCCTGGGCACTCGCCGTGCTCGCGATCGGCGCCGCTGCGTGGGGGTGGCTGCGGTCGCCATCCAGGCCCCCGGCGGCTCCAGTCGTCAGGTTCTCGCTTTCGTTCGGGATCGGGTTCCAACCCGTCGACTTCACCGGGTCGCCGGTCGCTCTCTCCCCTGACGGGTCCCGGATCGTCTACGTCGGCAGCGACTCGCTCGGGATCAGGTGGCTCGTTTCGCGCGGATTCGAGCGCGTCGAGCCGGCGGTCCTTCCCGGTACACAAGGGGCTGCGCAACCGTTCTTCTCTCCCGACGGCCGGTCGATCGGGTTCTGGCAGGACGGCCGGCTGCGGATGGAGTCTCTGTCGAGTGGCGCGGTCAAGACGATCTGCGAAGCGCCGAGCCTCGAAGGAGCCGCGTGGGGGGCGGGCGACGTGATCGTGTTTGCGGCCTCGGGGCCCCTCTACCGGGTGGCCGCCGCGGGCGGGAAGCCGGAGGTCCTGGCCGCGCCCGATACCGCGCGAGGCCAGGCGTATCGGTGGCCCGAGTTCCTCCCGGACGGTCGCGGGCTCCTGTTCACGCTCGTCGATGCGTCCGGCCCCAGCCTCGCGGCGGTCTCGCTCGCGGACGACCGGGTCCGTTCACTCGGTCAGACCGGGATGAGCCCGCGCTACGTCGAGGGAGGGATCGTGGTATTCGCCCAGAGCGACGGTACCCTGTTCTCCGCCCCGTTTGATCCGCGGCGCGTGCGGTTCAGGGGTCCGCCGGAGCCCGTGGCCGAGGGAGTGCGAGTCGGCCAACTCGCGGTCGCCAAGTTCGGGATGTCCCGCACGGGTTCGCTCGCGTACCTGGCGGCGAGCACGGCGTTGCGCGAGATGGTGATCGTCGATCGCACTGGTCGAGCCCAGGCGCTGGCTGTGCCGCGCGATCACTATGTCGCTCCCCGGTTCTCGCCCGACGGTCGGCGCATCGCGGTCGGGATCGAGCATGGGATGCGGGGGACCTTCAGCAGCGACATCTGGGTGTACGTGCTCGGCGCGCGCAGCCTCTCCCGTCTGACGTTCGATTCCGTGAACGCGTTCCCGGAGTGGACGCGCGACGGTCGGCGCATCGCGTTCGTGCGGCAACTGGGCGCGATCACACGCCAGGGTCTGTTTCGCATCGCGGCAGATGGAAGCGGGGTGCCCGAAACCCTGCTGGTCCGCGCGCAACCCGTGTGGGAGGTTCAATTCGCGGCGGACCAGCGCACGATGGTGTTCCGCGAGAACCATCCCCAGACGCATCGCGACATCTGGGTCGCGCCCCTCGACAGCCCACAGGCGGCCAGGCCGTTGCTGCGCACACCTTTCGAAGAGCGCGGCATCGCCCTCTCTCCCGACGGTCGCTGGCTGGCGTACGTCTCCAACGAGACGGGCAGCAACGAGGTCTATGCGCGGCAGGTCCGGGAGGGCAGCGCTCGCTGGCGCATCTCGACGCGGGGCGGCGCCGAGCCGCGCTGGGGGCAAGGCGGACTGGAGCTGTTGTTCCGTAACGGCGACTCTGTGTACGCCGTGGCCGTGCAGTTAGGGGCCGAGGTCCGAGCGGGGCCACCGCGGGCGCTGTTCGGGGGCAAGTACCAGTCGGGGCTCGCTGGGCACGTAGTGGCCTACGACGTATCCCCGGACGGGAGCCGGTTCCTGATGGTGCGTGAGCCAGGCGGCGCCGGCGGCCAGGAGCTGAACGTCGTGCTCAACTGGTTCGACCAGGGCCGCCGGCGCGGAGCGCGTACCACGGCTCCGGACCGTTAAGACGTAGCCGTATGATTCGCAAGCTTCCCGGGGACGGCTAGAGTTGCAGCGTGACCAGCGCAGGGCTGTTGATGTTCCGCCGGCGCGGCGGCGAGCCGGAAGTCTTGTTGGTGCACCCGGGAGGGCCGTTCTGGGCGCGCAAAGACGACGGGGCGTGGTCGATTCCCAAGGGCGTGGTCGAGCCGGGCGAAGACCTCCTCGCGACCGCCCGCCGCGAGTTCACCGAAGAAACCGGGTTTCCAGTCGAAGGGCCCTTCATTCCCTTGACGCCACTGCGGCAGCGGAGCGGCAAAGTGATCCATGCGTGGGCGTTCGAGGGTGACGCCGACCCCGCGCGCCTGCGAAGCAACACGTTCTCCCTCGAATGGCCGCCCAAATCGGGCCGGCAGCAGGAGTTCCCGGAGGCGGACCGCGCGGCGTGGTTCCCCCTCGGCCGCGCCGCTCAGAAGAGCGTCCCGGGCCAGCGCGGCTTTTTCGCCGAGCTGGCGCGCCTGCTCTCATGACCCTGAGAGCGCTGGCGCAGACGGCGTCAGCGGCGGGCGCGGCGCCGCCACAGCCACACCAGCGCCACCACGAGGATGGTCGCTCCCACGACAATCGTGGACGTGTGCCCGATCCAGGTCTCCGCCATCCGCCAGCTCGCCCCGAGCGAGTATCCCAGGAGCACGAAGCACACAGTCCAGGGCACTGCCCCCGCCGCGTTGTAGACGAGGAAGCGGCGGTACGGCATGCGCGTGGCGCCGGCCACGAACGGCACCAGGGCGCGCGCGAAGCCGACGAACCGGCCGACGAGCACGGCCTTGGGCCCGTGACGGGCAAAGAATCCTTCTGCTTTGGCGAGATCCTCCGGCGTGAGGCCGAGGCGCGGCCCGTAGCGCAGCAGCCAAGGCCGCCCGAGACGCTCCCCCAGCCGGTAGCCGATGTTGTCGCCGACGATGGCGCCGCCGGCTGCGGCCGCGATGACCGCGTCGAGGTTGAGCAGCCCGACGTGGGCGAGGAACCCGGACGCCAGCACCAGACTCTCGCCGGGCACCACGAGGCCCGCGAACGCGGCGCATTCGAGGGCCGCGGCCACGAAGATGATGACGTAGCCCCAGTGGCCCAGCCGGGAGACGAGACCGAAGAGGTACTCCATCACGCCAGGAAACTCACACCGCGACGATGCTGCCAAACAGGTGCGGGTCGCGTATCAGAACGTGCAGGATCAGCAGCGCGTGACGTGGCCTGCGAGCTTCGTCGTCGCGCGTGCGTATCTCGATCAGCTCGAGCGGTCGCGCGGCCTGGCGGCCGATCGTGTCCCCGCGAGCGCAGCGGACGGGGTGAAAGTGCGCACGCTCTCGGGCGTTGTGCGGGAGCTGGCTCGGTAGAGACAGGCTCGACGGTCACACGGCGACATAGTGGACAGTCTGCTCTTCACCAGTGTAGAACGACCGCAGCGCTTCTTCGACCGCGCGATCCGACTGCGTCGTTCGGTCGTGCTGGCGGAGATGCTCGGCCCACGACTCGACCACGAAGCATTCCAGGCAGCGTCTCGGCTCCGACGAATCGACGAACAGCTCCCAAAAGACGGCGCCGTCGCGGCGGCGGATCGGCCGCACGTGACGGCGCATTTGAGCGGCGAACTCCGCGCGCCGGGCCGGCTCGACCGTGTATTCCACCGTGACCAGCACCGGCCCGGCGTCAGCGGCGAGGCTCTCCGCGACGATGGGGTCGTCCCAATTCCGTGACTGCTCGACGTTGAGCGAGTCCGCCGTGGCGAGGCGGAAATAGGGTACCAGCGCAAGTCCTACCAGTAGTCCCGACCCGGCGAGCGTCAGCGTCCACTGAATGCCGAGGCGATTGGCGATGAGTCCCCACACCAACGCGCCGATCGCCAATGAGCCAAAGAAGGAGAGCGACGACAGCGCAAGCACGCGGGCCCGCACCCACGCGGCGGCTCCGCGTTGTGCGGCGACCAGGACGGTCGAGACGACCACCAGCCAGCCGGTCCCGGTGACCACCATGATCACGGCCAGGACACCGAAACTCCGGACCCACGCCAAGGCGAGGCAACCGGCGGCGAAGAGGGCAGACGCGACGGCGGTGAAGACGTCGCTCGACCACCGCTGCCGCAGAGCCGGGAGGATCGCCGCCCCAATCAGGCCGCCGAGCCCCAGGCTGCCCACGAGAACGCCGTAGCCGACCGGACCGCGCCCCAGGGTGACCTTCGCCACGAGTGGCAGCAGCGCCCAGAGCGCGCTGGCGAAGAATACGAACGCCGCCGCGCGGACGACGACCGTGCGGAGTGCAGGGGTGAAGCGCACATAGCGAATCCCTGCGCGCATCGCTGAGGCCAGACGCTCGGCGGGCAGCGAGGCGCGATGCCGCTCGCGGCGCCAGCGCCACAGCACGGAGAACACGCCGAGTATGGAAACGGCGTTGATGAGAAACACGGGCCCCGGTCCGGCGGCGATGATGATGACGCCGGCCAGCGCGGGTCCCACCGCCCGCGCGATATTGATCGCGATGCTGCCGAGTCCCACGGCCGCCGGGAGCTCGTGCGGCGGGACGGCCTCGGGGATAATCGCCTGCCATGCGGGAAGGTCGATCGCGTTGCCCGCACCAACAGCGAGCGTAATGACGAGCAACATCCAGGGCTGGACAACGCCCAGGAGTGTCAGGACTCCGAGCGTCGCCGTGGCGGCAAACAGCCACACTTGCGCAGCCAGCAGCACGCGCCGGCGGTCGAGGACGTCGGCAATCGCGCCCGCCGGTAGCTCGAGGAGGAATAGCGGCAGCGTCGTGGCCGCCTGGACGAGGGACACCATGAGGGGCGAGGGCGCGAGCAGCGTCATCAACCATGCCGCGGCCGAATCATGCATCCACGTCCCGATGTTCGAGGAGACGTCGGCGAGCCACAGGCCCCGAAACAGCGGGCGGCGCAGGGGACCCCAGGCGGATGGTCCTGGCATGCGGACCGAATCTACGACTCCGTGACCGACCGGACAGCCCCGCTGCGAATCGTGTGACGGAACGCGCCGCAGCGCATGGGATCAGCGATTGTACACGGCGTTGAGCTTCGCTGTGGCCAACTGGTGCGCATGGAGATTGAAGCCGACGTACGCCGCGGTCGCGCCGTTGGGAATGTCGAGCCTGTCGACATCGAGGGCGAAGATCGTGAAGTGATAGTGGTGCGGCTTGTCGCCCTGCGGAGGGCACGGGCCACCGTAGCCCGGTTTGCCGAAATCGGTGTTGCCTTGCACCGCGCCGTCTGGTAGCAGGTTTTTCTCCGGGTCGCCCGCGCCCGCCTCGAGCGTCGTGACGCTGGCGGGAATGTTATACACGACCCAATGCCACCATCCGCTGCCGGTCGGCGCATCGGGATCGTACACCGTCAGCGCGTAGCTCTTGGTCTTCGCCGGAGCGCCGTTCCACGCGAGCGCGGGGGAGACATTGTCGCCAGTACAGCCCATGCCGTTGAACACGTGGGCCGTGGGAATCTTCGCGCCTGGCTTGACGTCCGGACTGGTCAGAACGAACCCCTTCGCGGCTTGCCCCCGAGCCTGGGAAACCATGATCAACGGGGCGACGAGCAGCACGAGCACAGGCGATCGGAACATTGCGGTCCTCACGGTTAAGGGTTAGAGCACCTCGGCGAGGCGGCACGTGAAGTCCGGAAGGACATCCTCCCCGCCCAAGTGGTCGTTTTCGTTGATGATCGTCTCGCTGCCGTCGAGCCGGTAGACGCGGGCGATGCGCCGTTCCGGATCGATTACCCACACAAGGCGGACGCCGGCTTCGAGCCAGTCGCCGATCTTGGCGAGTATCTCACCGGGCCGGTCGCTGGGCGAGAGGACTTCCACCACGAGGTCCGGAGCAAGCTCAGCGAAGCCGGGAATGGCTTCCGGCAGCCGCTCGCGCCGAACCAACGCAATATCGGCCGCCCGAACCGTATCCGGTGCTCGGAATAACTTGAAGCCGGTCTCGGCCGCAAAGAGCTGGCCGGCACCCAACCGCTCCACGTGATTGGCGAGGCGGATCGTCAGGTTCATGGTGACCCGGCCGTGCCGGTCGCCGGCGGGTTCGCGCACCAGCAGCTCGCCACGGACGAGCTCGGTACGCCTGTCGGGGATGTGTGCGTGGAACAGCTCGTCGGCTGTCATCAACTGCCGGGACATGGGGGGAACGTAGGCAGGCTCGGCTGCCACGGCAAGCAAGATGCCCGCGCCTTTCAACTCCGAATCAATCTTGGGCTGCTCGCTAATTCCCTGTTGATGAACTCCCAGCCTTTCTTCATTATCCCACTATGGCTCTCGTCGTTTTCCTCCGAGGTGTCAATGTTGGCGGACACAAGACCTTTCGGCCAAGCGTTCTCGCGCGCGAGCTGAGTGACCATGATGTCGTGAATGTGGGGGCGGCGGGCACGTTTGTCGTTCAGAAACCTGGATCGCGCGCAAAGCTCGTTGCAGAATTGCGCCGGAAGCTGCCATTTGAGACGGAAGTCTTGATGTGCGACGGTCGCGATCTGATCCGCTTGGAGATGGAGAATCCGTTCGGACCTCAGGCGTCGCGCCCGGAAGTGGTTCGATTCGTGACCATCCTGCCAAGAGCCGACCGCGTCGGGGCTTTCCTCCCGATCACACTTCCACCGGGCCGGGAATGGTTAGTCCGCATTGTCGGATCGAGAGGCCGATTTGTCTTCGGCATGTACCGTCGTCACATGAAGACGATCGGCTACCTTGACCAGATGGGCAAACGGTTCGGTGTGCGGGCGACAACGCGGAATTGGAACACCATCGTGGCGATCGCGCGGATCTTGAAAGGCGAGGGAAAGAAAACGGGCTGAAGACGACGAAGCGCCGCATAGCTCGACACACTGCGGGCTGTGATCAGGCGCCAGCGAGGACCGCGCCTAGTAGGCTGCGCGTTGTGGTGATCTCGTCGGCGTTGATCGTGTGACCCATCCCGGGATAGATGCGCTCGGTCACGCGCGCGCCTAGCCGCTCGAGCACGCCCGCTGTTTCGTCCACGCGTCGCTTCGGTACGTGGGGATCGACATCGCCGCACCCGAGAAATACCGGCGTTCCGTCCATCTTCCCCGGGTAGTCGCGTGGCGTCCCCTCGGGGCCGATGAGCCCGCCGGACAGCCCGACCACGCCGCCGTACCGCAGGGCGTTGCGCGCCGTAAACTCGAGCGCGAGACAGGCGCCCTGCGAGAACCCGAGAAGCAAGACGCGATCGGCGGGCAGGTTCGCGCCCGTCGCCTTCTCGACCGCCCGACCCACCAGGCGGAGCGCCGAGGAGAGGTGGGGCTCGTTGCGCGCGAGCGGCTCGAGGAAGCTGTAGGGATACCAGGTGCGGCCCGCGGCCGCGGGGGCGACATAGGCGAGCTGAGGATCGTCGAGCTCGCCGGCGAGCCCGCGCATGTCTTCGACCGACCCGCCACGACCGTGCACCATGACGAGCGCGGCTCGGGCCTCCCCGGGCGGCGCACCCCACACGAAGATGGGCTGGTCGCGGTGCGGGTCCCTAGCCATGCACCCGAGAGTCGCTCAACGGCGGGAGCACGGCTTCGATCCGCGCGCGCGCCGGCTCGAGCCCCGGAGGTAACTTGAGCCCGGTGCCGAGGTCGGCGAGCGATTCATCTACGGTGAAACCGGGCGGATCAGTGGCGATCTCGAACAGCACGCCGCCCGGCTCCCGGTAGTAGATGGACCGGAAGTACTGGCGGTCGAGCACCGGCGTCACATTGAGCCCCTGAGCCACCAGGCGCTGGCGCCACTCACGCTGCTCGGCATCGCCCGCGACCCGGAAGGCGACATGGTGCACGGTGCCGACGGCGATGCGCCCCGGCGGCGCGTCGGGCAAGCAGAGCACATCGACCCGCGTTCCCGGCCCGTCCTTCGCCGCGGCGTAGCGGAACCGGTTCCCCGATTCTGCCGCGAGGCGAAACCCCATGACCTCGCTCAGGATCCGCGCCGTGGCCTCGTATCCCTGCTCGGCGAGCGTGACGTGGGCGAACCAGCGTATCGCGTGCTCGGCGGGTACCGGCCCGCCGGTCCACCCCGGCCGGCTCGCGGCATCGGCCATCCCCACGATCTCGAGCCTGAGGCCGTCCGGATCGTGGAACGCGAGCACGTCCTCGCCGAGGACCTCGCTGCGCTCGGTCGTCACGCCGTGGCTCTGGAGACGCTTACTCCAGTAGCCGAGCGATGAGGGCGGCGCGGCGAACGACGTCACCGTGAGTTGCCCGACGCCGTGCCGCCCGCGCGGTGCCCCGGGCCACGGGAAGAACGTCATGATCGTGCCGGGGTGGCCGACCTCATCTCCGAAGTAGAGGTGATAGGTCTCGGGATCGTCGAAGTTGACGGTCTTCTTGACGAGCCGCAGGCCGAGCACGCCCGCGTAGAAGGCGAGGGTCCCGCCTGGATCGCCGGCGATGGCGGTGACGTGATGAATGCCGAGGAGGGGGAGCCGAGCCATGCGGCTTCAGAGATACGGCGTGCGTGCGCGCTGGCAAGTGGGCTCACGAAGGAAGGGAGGCCGCGACTACGATCGAGCCGTGAAGTTGTGGCCCAACGCCGGTGGGTTGGCACCCTTGATCAGGAGCCACAGCATGATCGCCAGCTCTCCGAAGAGGGCGGGCTGGGAAAACAGGAACACCTTTTCCTGGTAGGCCGGGAACAGGATTCCCGTAAAGCACAGGACGACGTACGCAACGCCGTTGATGATCAGCCAGACGCCAATGAATCGGGGCAGGAACCCCGATTTGTAGGCCAGGGCGCCCATCGGGAACAGCCAGAGCCCCCACAGAACCTCGGCTGCAACGACCTGGTAGTGATTGAAGCGGAGGAACAGCACGAGCAGGGCGTCGCGCTGCGATTTGTCGAAGACCGATAGGAAGTCGGGGCCGCCAGCGACCGTAAGAGCTGCGCCATCAATCCCCACGTTCACCAGAGTCAGGACTGCGGGCATCACGCCGCCCGTGATCACCAGCAGCACCGCGAGCTGCTGGTCGACGTCCTTGAACAACCGATAGAACGCCAGCGCGAGAAAGATCAGAACGACGGCGCCGAGTACGTTGCTCAGCATGCCGAACCGGAAGAGCCACTCGTGCGCGGCGATATTGCTGGCGGTCGCGGCCGCGTTCCCTGGGACGAACAGTTTGTTGGGGATGTAGATGAGGCGCAGCGGGCCGGCGAAAACGAGGAGCAGGTACCACAGGCCGGTCACTCTTCCGGGATTGCGGGTCCAGCGCACAGGCCCTCCCTCGGTGACGGAATTCGTGAAGGGGTCTGCAGAAGATACGCGGTGGGCTGGCTGGAAAGTTTCGCGTCCGGATTATGCAGCCTCCCTGACGCTATCTTCCAACAACGTCACCTCAGCCGCGAGCATGCCATGCCCATCCCGTTTCGCCATGACGTCGACCAGGTCCTGAAGGAGGCGAAGGTTCAGCAGAAACCCGTGCTCCTCGATTTCAGCGCCGCCCCGATGTGAAGCGGTTGCGCTCGGCTGGATGCCGAGGTGTGGCCGGACGAACGCGTGGTGCGCTTCGTGAACCAGCATTTCCTGCCCGCCCGGGTGCACGTGAAGCAGGACCCGGAGGCGTACAAGCGCTACAGCGAGCGTTACAGCGCGCCGTGGACCCCGACGATTCTCGAGCTCGATCCGGACGGCGTGGAGCGCCATCGCGTCGAGGGATTTCTCCCCGCCGACGACCTGCTCGCGCAGCTGATGCTCGGCCTGGCGCACATGGCCTTCGCCCAGGGACGATGGGCGGACGCAGAGCGTCGCTTTCGAGAGATCGTGGAACAGTTCCCGAACACCGATTCGGCCCCGGAGGCCCTCTATTGGGCGGGAGTCGCACGCTACAAGGCGAACGGTGACGCGGCGTCCCTGAAGGACACCGCGCGCGCGTTCACCCAGCGGTTTCAGGACAGTACGTGGGCCAAGAAGGCATCCGTCTGGCGGTGACGACCCTCCTCACCGCACTCCGAACACCAGAATCCGGCTGCGCTCCGCCCCGCCCGGCCACACGGGGGACTTCATCCCCGCCGCGACGCCGAGCAGCTGCCGCCCACCCGCGAGATACGTGACGATGCCACCCCCCGTGGACTGACCAGTGTTGGTCTGCCACAGCACGCGACCGTCTGTGGCGTCGAACCCGTAGACCTGCCCGCCCAGGTCCGCGGTGAACACGACGCCGCCTCCGGTGGGCGTGACGCCGGCGAGGATCGGATGCGAGGCGGCGTACTTCCAGCGGATCGACCCGCTGTCGGAATCGAACGCCGTGACCCATCCCTTGGCCTGATCCACGGAATCGAACATGTGCGCCAAGTCGTTCGCTGCCGCGAACCAGGTCGCCCCGGGGGCGGGCACCGGCGCCGTGTCCGGCTGGAGCTGGACCCGCGCGCACCAGTCGACCGCACCCACGTACAGCGCGTTGGTCCGCGGACTGTACGCAGCGCCGTTCCATTCCACGCCGCCCAGAATCCCGGGGCAGAAGCGGACGGTGCTATCGCGCGACAGCGGCGCCTCCGCGTTGCTGCGCGTGGTGGTCGGCATCTGCCAGACGAGCGACAGCACGCCCGGCGCGCGCTTGACGCGTGACCGATCGAGCACGGAGAGCTGCCCGTCCTTGTTCGCCGACGCGACGATCGTGCGTCCCGAGGGCAGCGTGACGAGCGTCGGTGGGCTGTCCACGTCCCAGTCGTGCGCGTCGCGCTTGACGATCTGGTTGTAGGCGAGCATTCGTCCGGTCGCGGCGTCGAGCGCGATCAGAGAGTTGGTGTAGAGATTGTCGCCCGTGCGGCGAGCAATGGGTAAGGCCGGGTTGGTCCATGTCGCGCGGGCCGGACCGGAATCCGGAACGACGCTGAATTTCCACACAAGGTGGCCATCGCCCGCGTCGAGCGCGTAGACGTGACCCGTGACGCCGACCTCATCACCGCCTGCGTTGCCCGCGTACACGAGACCCTTGCCGGCAATCGGCGCCATCGGTACCGAGACTCCCGGGCCCTTCACGTCGAGCACCTGGTCCCACACGACGTGGCCGTCGGCGGTGTCGAGCGCGATCACGTGCACGTCGGACGTGCCGCGGAACAACCGCCCGTTGGAGTAGGCAAAGCCGCGATTCACCGCCAGGGCGCTCGGCGTCTCGCTGTGCCTGACCTGTTTCCATTTTTCAGCGCAGGTGCTCGCGTCGATCGCGTAGGAAATGGTGTCCGTCGTGAAGTACATCGTCCCGTTCACCACGAGCGGACCGGTCTGGAGGGATGTCACCTCGGGCAGGGTGTAGGAGCAGACTTCATGCAGCCGGGCGACGTTGGCCCGATTGATCTCTGCGAGCGGCGAGAAGCGCTCACCGGTAAGCGTGCGATTGTACGATGACCAGTCGCCGACGGCGGTTTGGGGACGGGCGATGGTGGGGAGCGCGAGCAGAACGAGCAGAGCGTACCGAGTCATGGCGGGTTCTCCTGTAGGGCTGTCGATTCTTTGTCTCCCCATTCGACGTAAGGATGTACAGTCACCGTCACCCGAACGAAAGGGGCTAACCCGTGAGAAAGCTCATTGTTTCCGAGTTCGTCACCCTGGACGGCGTGTTGCAGGCGCCGGGCGGCAAAGACGAAGATCTCGATGGCGGGTTCCAGCACGGCGGCTGGACCATGCCCTACTGGCACGACGACATCGGCAAGAGCTTTGGCGCGCTGATGCAGGACGTCGACGCGTTCCTCTTGGGCCGGCGCACGTACATCACGCACGCCGCGGCGTTCGAGCCCATGCCCCCGGGCGATCCGTTCGGCGACCTGATGAACGCGCCCAAGAAGTACGTGGTGTCGCGGACCCTGCAGCAGCCGACCTGGCGCAATACGACAATCATCCGCGACAACCCGATCGAGGCGGTGCGCAAGCTCAAAGCCGCGCCTGGCAAGACCATCATCACGGACGGGAGCAGCCAGCTGGTGCACACGCTGCTGCAGCACGACCTCGTGGACGAGCTGCACCTGCTCGTGTATCCGCTGACATTGGGGGCCGGCAAGAAGCTCTGGCCAGCGGACGGGTTACGGGCGGAGTTCAAGCTCCGGTCGGCGACGCCCTATCCGACCGGAGTGGTGGGATTGCACTACGTCCGGTCACGGTAATCCGGGGAGACTCAGTCGTCGCGCAGGGCTCGATCGTGCGTTTCAACGGGCCCACCGGGTCCCGGGGTGAGACGAACCGGCTGGAAGGTGCGGGTCGTCATGTCAGAGTAGCGCTGGGATGGTCCGCAGTGTCACAGGTACCGCGCCACCGCCATGGCCCCGAGGGCGTACAGCAGCAAGATCATTACCGCCCAACCCGTCATCGCCCCCCGCGCCCTGAGCCGTTGAATCTCGGCTGACCGCTTCGCGCGGTCATCGGGTGATGCCGACGCGAGCGACGCCGCGAGCGCGATAGACCGCATCATCGCGGGCCGCAATACGATGATGCCCAGCAGGAACGCAACCAGCGCCGCCGCGCCGCCCGACCCGAACGCCATACCCATGGGCGTGCGCATCAACCCGGCGGCCGCCCCACCGGAGAGGCGCTGGAACAGCCAGAAGCCGGATACCAGCGTAATGAGGGCGACGATCGGCAGGATGACCGGGATGCGGCGCCGCATCAGGGCCGCCATCAACTTCCCGGAGTCCGGCCCTACCTCCGCCAGCGCCGGCATCAGGAAGAACGTCTGGAACGCCATCATGCCGACCCACAACGCGCCGAAAAAGACATGGGCGAACCGCAGCACGAGCATCAAGAGTGCGCTCCCTTCTCTCACGAGGGATTTTACGTCTCACTTCGAAGCCACCAGTCTAGTGTGCTCGGGCACCTAGCGGAGTGCTGTCTGGATGCGCCTCTCGATATACCGCCGCTCGGCGTCGCTGCGCGCGAGCCCGAGCGCCTGTTCAAAGTAATGCCGGGCCTCGCCCACGTTGCCGCGGCGCCGCTCCAGCTCGCCCAGGGCTGCTGGGAAGAAGGGGTACGCGTCGAGCCGGTCGCGATCCGCGATGCGCTCGATCGCTTCGATCCCCTGGTCGGGGCCGTCCCGCTGCGCGATCGCGATGGCGCGGTTGAGCGCGACCACCGCCGACGGCGCGATCTCCATCAACCGATCGTACAGCGTGACGATGGCGTTCCAGTCGGTCGCCGCCACGGTCGGCGCTGTCGCGTGTACTGCGGCGATCGCCGCTTCGACGTGGTAGGCCGTCAACTCGTCGCCCGCAGCGGACCGATCGAGCAGCTCCCGGCCCTGGGCGATCAACTCAAGATTCCATGCCGAGCGGTCCTGCTCCCAGAGCGACTGCAGCTCGCCGGTCGCATCGACGCGCGCCGGCAGTCGGGCCGCGTGCAGCGCCATCAGGGCCGAGAGCGCGAACGTCGCGGGCGTCCGGGTGACGGGATGCTCGCGCAACAGGGCGGTGAGGCGCATCGCCTCCTCGCACAGCTCGGCGCGGACGGCGGCCTGTGTCGAGGCACTGTGATAGCCCTCGTTGAAGAGGAGATAGAGGGCCCGGTGTACCGCGGACAGGCGTGCGGCAAAGTCGGCATCCGAGAGATCGAACAGGGTGGAGGCTCCCGCCAGGGCTCGCTTGCCGCGGGCGATCCGCTTCTCGATCGCGGCGCGGCTGGTGAGGAACGCCGCGGCGATTTCCGGTGCGCCGAACCCGCAGAGGATGTTCAGGATCAGCGCGATCTGGGCCGGCTCGGCGAGATCGGGATGGCAGCAGGAAAACATCATCCGCAGCTGCTCCGCGAGCACCACATCGCCGGAGAACGCCTCGGCGACCACGGCGGCGGCGGTCCATTCAGTCTCGAGCAGTCGGGTGAGCTCGGGAGCGAAGGTGCGCGCGGTGCGCTCGCGGCGGATCACGTCGAGGGCGCGGTTGCGCGCAGTCGTCATCAACCACGCCGACGGGTTGGGCGGCACGCCACGCAGCTTCCAGATCTCGAGGGCGCGGCAAAAGGCGTCCTGCACCACGTCTTCCACCAGCGCGAAGTTCTGCACCCCGAAGAGGCGCGTGAGGGAGGCGGTCATGCGGCCCGCCTCGTGCCGGAAGAGGTGCTCGTGCAGGTCCGCCGGCGAGTGCGTCGTCACATCTCGAGCTTCATGACCGGGCGGACCTCGACGGAACCCTCGGCGCCCTCGAGTGCCGGGCATCCTTTGGCGAGCTCTGCGGCGTGGGCGAGATCCCTGGCCTCGATGACCGAGTAGCCTCCGATCACGTCCTTCGCCTCGACGAAGGGGCCGTCGGTGATCGCCTTGGAGCCGCCGCGCACCAGCTTTCCGGAGCGGTCGAGCGGTTGGCCGGCGTTCTTCAGGTGCCCTTTGCCTTCCAGGTCGCGCATCCACGCCATCCAGCGCTGCATGCTCTTCTGGCGCTGCTCGGGGGTGCCCATCGCCGCCTCGCGCGCGGCGGGGGAGTTGCGATAGAGAAAGAGGAATTCGCTCATCGGTGCCTCGCTCCGGATGGAAAGGTACGGCGTGCGGCACGGCGCCGCAGCCGAGTGGTTCGATATGACAACGTTCGAGGAGGGTGATTCCGGACTAGAGGATTCCTCGGCACCTTCCGCCCTTCGCGGGTGGACCGCACTATTACGGCGTCCCGGTCGCTCGAGTGACCTCCGATGCATTCACGGAGACAGGTGCGGTTCCGCGGTGTGATGATCATCGCAGGTCTCACGTCGCTGTCTGCTCCGCCGGCTCCGGCGCAGACGCGGCCTCCGGACTACCCGGAGCGTCCGCCCGCCCCGGCCGAGCAGGTTGCCCGCGGCCAGCAGATCTTCCGGAGCAATTGCAGCTTCTGCCATGGCTCGGATGCCCGGGGCGGAGAAAGCGGCCCGAACCTCGTCCGTGACCAGGTGGTGCTCCGCGATCAGACCGGTGAGCTGATTACCCCAATCGTCCAGAACGGCATCCCCGCCCAGGGTATGCCCAAGTTCGCACTCTCCGCGGCGGACATCACCGACATCGCCGCCTGGTTGCACAGCCAGCCGCTCTCCGATCGTGGCGCGCCCAGCACACTCGATATCCTGGTGGGCAACGCCAAGGAAGGGGAAGCGTATTTCAACGGAGCCGGGCGCTGCACGCAGTGCCACTCGGCGACCGGAGATCTCGGTGGGATCGGCAGCCGCTACGAACCCAAGACGATTCAAAACCTGATCGTCTCCGGTGGCGGCGGGCGCGGGCGTCGCCGGTCGGCTGGTGCCGCGCCGCCGGTGAAAGCGCCCCCCCCCACGACGGTGACCGTGACGCTCCCCTCCGGGCGACGCGTCCAGGGCGAGCTCGATCACCTCTCCGCCTTCGTCGTGGCGCTGAGAGACTCGGCCGGGACGTACCACAGCTTCGCCAGGCACGATTCGATCCCGAAGGTGGTCGTCACCAATCCGTTGCAATGGCACATCGACAGGCTCCCGCAATGGCGCGACGCGGACATCCATGACCTGACGGCCTATCTCGTCACATTGAAATGAAGACCGGCACGCTGCTGCTCTCGATTGCGCTCTGTCTGCCGACCGGGCTACTGCTGGGCCAGGGGTTGGCGACGGACGCGTGGCCGACCTACGCGGGCGACTATTCGCAGCGTCGCTACAGCACGCTCAGACAGATCGACCAGACCAACGTTCGGCACTTGACCCTCGCCTGGGTGCGGCGCCTGACGGCCGGACCCGACGCCGGCGAAGGCAGCTGGTTCGGCCCGCCTCCCGGGCCTCCTGCCATCATCGGCGGTGTGGCCGAGCAGCCGGTGACCATGCCGGGAGCGACGAGCGGATCGCCGCGTCTGTCGGGATCGATTCTGCAGGTGAACGGCATCCTCTACGTCTCGTCGCCCGACAATGCCTGGGCGGTGGACGCGCTCGACGGGCATGTGCTCTGGCACTACTGGTGGAAGTCGCGCGGCGGCATCCACATCGGCAACCGCGGCATGGC
>WNGO01000050.1_pt1 | contig 66408 bp, 67 predicted proteins | sample 5400511 | NCBI WGS metagenome assembly WNGO01 (sample SAMN13153380, study PRJNA577476) | soil metagenome | isolation source: 20 cm soil or saprolite under Garry oak tree replicate 2 | place: USA:California | collected 2016-06-15 | reverse complement strand
ACCACGGTGAAGTCCTCTCCGTCAATCTTGATGGTCCTGCCCAGGAGTTGAGGATCGCCGCCGTAACCTCGTTCCCACAAACGATAACTCAGAACGACTTCATGGTCTTTGCCCGGTAGTTCTTCCTCGGGTAGAAACGCACGTCCGAATAGAGGTTTCACGCCCAGCACGGAAAAGAATCCTGCCGACACGCGCAGGCCGGATACTTGCTCTGGCTCTTGGTTATTTCCTGTAGCGGAAAGGTTGTAGCCACGTCCGGCGGAATCAAAGATGGCCATGTCCTCGAAAGAGTGGCTTTGCCGCTTGAAATCCCAAAAATTCGGCGCGGACACGATGTTTATATTGTTTGGCCCCTTGCCAAACGTCTCCCATACCAGCACGAGGCTATCCGGGTTCGGAAATGGCAGCGCTCTCAGGAGAGTAGCGTTCATCACGCTGAAAATGGTTGTGTTGGCGCCAATCCCGAGGGCGACTGTGAGGACAGCGATGCTTGTGAACGCCGGATTTTTTCCCAGCATCCTCAGACCGAAACGCACATCATCGACGACGTCTCTTAGCCACTTTCCTCCCCAGGCGTCCCGCGTGACTTCCGTCACCAATCCCACGTTCCCAAATTCCCGCCGCGCCGCGTGCTCCGCTTTTTCCTTCTCCTCCCCTCGCTCCGCGCGCTCCCGCGCCGCCATCTCCAGATGGCTCCGTACTTCCTCTTCCAGTTCTTTCTCCCGCTTCCGTTTGCCAAAGAGTCCACTCAACCAGCTCATCGCGCCTCCCTTCTTGCTGCCCCCAATTTCTGATTTCTACTTTCCAATTCCTATTCGTACCTCAGCGCCACCATCGGATCGACTCTCGTCGCCCGCCGCGCAGGAATGTAGCTCGCGACCAGGGCCACAAGCGACAGCAGCAAAGGAACAGAAATGAATGCTATGGGATCATGCGCACTGAGACCAAAAAGCATGCTGGAAAGCATATGGGACACAGCAGCACACGCGGCTACGCCCGCAAGCCCGCCGATCAGGACCGGCCGCATGGCTTGCTTAAGGACAAGCTTCATGACTTCGGTGCGGTCAGCTCCAAGAGCCATGCGGATGCCGATCTCGTGCACGCAGCGGCTTACGCTATAGGACACCATTCCATATACGCCGATCGAAGCAAGGAGCACTGCTAGAGCGCCGAGCGCACCGGAGAGCGCCGCTACGATGCGCGAGGGCGAGCGCCAAACTTCGAGGTAGTCTTCGAGTCTCACCACATCGACGGGTACGTCGGGATCGAGGGACCGCACCGCGTCGCGAGTGCCTTTGGCGACCGGCGTGAAGCTTCCGGCGAAGCGCACCAGCATATAAGTGCGCGCGTTATCTTGTGGCCCGGCAGGAAAATAGAGGTAAGGCGCCTTGACGTTGCCCAAATGAGAAACTTGTGCGTCCTTGGTCACTCCAATGACCGAATATTGGCGCCCAGTGTCCTCGCGCAGTGTTTTCCCCAGAGGATCTTCGCCGGGCCAGAGGCGCTGCGCGGTCGATTCAGGCACGATTATCCCTGTCGAGTTGGACGTCTCACCCGGCTGAAAGCCGCGGCCTCGCACGATAGGAATGCCGACCACAGAAAAATATTCTGGCGAAACGTGGTTGTATTCGATCGCAATCTTTTCGGACCGGCCTGGAACCGTGAAATAGTCGGCGCTGAAGTCGTGGCTTAGCGGCGCGCATTCGGCTTGCGCAATTTCGACCACACCGGGAAGGCCCGCGAGGCGCTCTCGCAAGCGGCCCATAAATGCCGTCGCTCTAGTTTCATCGTAACCCTGCGCTTTGGGATAGAGGAACGCTGCCGCAACGTCCTTCATCTCAAAACCGGGATCGACCGTCTGGGCGTAGTAAAGCCCGCGTAGCAGCAACCCAGCCGCCAACAACAGGATCATGCACACGGCGATCTGAGCGCCCACCAAAGTGTTGCGCAAAAACCGACCGCTCTTTTTGCCGGGGCCGGACTTCGCGCCGTCTTCTTTCAATGCGGTGTTCAGGTCGAGTCGCGAGCTCTGCAAAGCTGGGATCAAACCGAACAAGATTCCAGTTACAAGAGTCAGTGCCAGCGCGTAGCCGAGCACACGAAAGTCGGGCGCAACATTCACCGCGAGAGTAGAAAACATATGCGGCAGGTGAGAAGTAACAAATTGCGTGATGCTTGCGAACGACCAGAACGCGAACAGCGATCCCAACGCTCCTCCGAGCATGGAAAGCAGGAGACTCTCTGACAGCAATTGCCGCACGAGACGCCACCGGCTCGCGCCGATGGATAGCCGCAGCGCGATTTCCTTGTGGCGCGCGGAAGCGCGTGCAAGCAGAAGATTGGCTACGTTCGCGCAGGCAATCAGCAGCACGAGTCCGAAAGCGGCGAGAATTACGAAAGCCACCGGGATCAGGCTTTCCCGTTCCTCTGGCCTTCCGAAAAATGTAGCCGTCGAGATCGCTAACGAAGTAGTGCGGCCAGGATTCAGTTGGTCGATGCGTCCGGCGATCACACCAAGGTCCGCGCGCACCTGCTCCATCGTAACGCCTGGCCGTACGCGGCCGAGCAGGGCCAGCCAACTCATATTGTCATCCGCCAGGCGATCGCGTCCTGCGTCGAGAACTTTTTGAATGGTTATGGGCACCCAGAATGCGCTTGGCATCGGCTCTGTGCCCGTGAATCCCGGAGGAGCCACGCCAATCACGGTGAATGCCGTGCGATTCAAAGTGATTTTCTTGCCTACAAGTGTTGGGTCACCTCCAAACGTGTCCCGCCACAACTGGTCGCTGACCACGACGACGGCATTTTCGCCCGAAGCAGCGCAATCAGAATCGACAAAGCCACGGCCCTGTGTAGGATGCTCGTTCAAGACCTCGAAATAGTTGCATGAAGTTGCCGTCCCCAAAAGCTGCTGCATCTTGATGCCAGCAAGGGTTCCTTCGAGGAAGGGCTCATAGGCTAGAAGTCCCGAGAAGACGTGATTGTGTTCGCTGTAGTCAAGATATTCCGAGTACGAGAACATGCTCGTTTCGCCGTGAGTGTTGCGAACTGTCCGCCGATGAAAGATCTGGCTCACGCTGACCAACTGTTCCGCGCGAGGGATCGGAAGTAAACGCAACGCGGCGCCGTTTAGCACCGAAAAGATTCCAACGTTTATTCCCACGCCTAGAGCAATCGCCACGACGGCTGCTATCGTGAAACCCGGATTCTTCAGCAACATCCTCAATCCATAGCGCGTATCATCAGCCAAATCTCTCAACCATCCCCATCCCCAAACGTCTCGCGTAACCTCCTTCACCAATTCCACATTCCCAAATTCCCGCCGCGCGGCGTGCTTCGCTTCTTCTTTCTTCTCCCCGCGCTCCGTGCGTTCCAGCGCCGCCATCTCCAGATGGCTCCGCACTTCCTCTTCGAGATCCGCTTCCCGTCTCTTCCGTCGCCAGAAACTCATTGGCCACCTGGTGTTTTCTTTACTTCCTTACGTCGTCCCTATTCCTCAGGCTGCAGCACGCCCGCGATGGCGTCAGAAAGCTGCGACCACTTCGAGCGCTCTCTTGTCAGTTGCTTTTTTCCGGCAGCCGTCAGTTGATAAAACTTTGCCCGCTGCTTGTTCTCGGAGATTCGCCATTCCGCTTTAATCCACTTCTGTTTTTCGAGGCGATGCAGCGCCGGATAAAGTGAACCGGTATCGACCTGCAGCAACTCGCCGGAGCGATTCCGGATTGCCACGCTGATCCCATAGCCGTGTTGCGGTCCCCACTGCAGGGTCTGCAAAATCAGCAGGTCTAGCGTTCCCTGCAAAAGCTCAATCCGGTTCTGGTACCGCTCCCTCTTTTCTCCCACCATCTTTTCCCCCAGTCAGGCCTTTCACCTAAAGTAAGTTCCTTACCTGCTTCCGCAATGCGGTTCACTCGAATCTGCTCTTAGCTATTGACGACTGAACCGTGTCCTTTGTTCCATCCAAGGATGTTGACATTCTACCCCCAGGCAGTAGACACCCTACACCCTTCCTTCGTGCAACTCTTGTGCCGCACCAAATCAACCCGCAAACCCTTGTTGGCCAGGGTCTTATCCGACGCGAAGTCCTCGTCCGGACTTCTCAACTGCCCGCTTCCGCCACTAGTCTTCCCAAATTCGGACACTCGCCCGGGCATGCTCTGACCGCGTAGCGCTCTCCAAGTGCGGTATCATGGAATTAGGGAACATTCGCATCTTTTCGCCGCTTAGGAGAGGGAATTGATTCCACGCTACACACGCCAGGAGATGGGCCACGTTTGGGGCGACGCGAACAAGTTCGCCAAGTGGCTGGAAGTCGAGCTGGCGGCCACCGAAACTCTCGCGGAGGCTGGACTGGTTCCCAAAGATGCCGCGGTCGCGATTCGCGCGCGCGCCAAAATCGATGTGCCGCAGATCCATCAGATTGAAGCCCGCGTGAAGCACGACGTCATCGCTTTCATCATGGCCGTCGGCGAATCTATCGGCGATCCCGCTGCGGCGCGATGGTTGCACTACGGCATGACCTCGAATGACGTCGTCGATAGCGCACAGGCTTTGCAAGTTCGCGATGCTTCGAAATTGATCGAGCGCGGCTTGGTGATGTTTGGAGAAATTCTCGATCTGCGCGCGCATGAATTCCGTCACACGCCGCAGATTGGCCGCACTCACGGCATCCATGCCGAGCCCATTACCTTTGGCCTGAAAATCGCCAATTGGTTTTCGGAGAATCAGCGCAACATCGCGCGCTTTCGCGACGCCGCTGCCCAGATGGCCGTTGGAAAAATTTCCGGCGCCGTGGGCAACGCTTCGCATCTCGGCACGGAAATCGAAGAACGGATCTGCAAGCGCCTTGGGCTTACCGCCGCGCCCGTCGCTTCACAGGTCATTCAGCGCGACCGCCACGCGCAATATCTCAGCGCCCTCGCGCTCATCGCCGCCACGCTCGAGAGAATCGCGCTCGAAATTCGCCATCTCCAGCGCACCGAAGTCCGAGAAGTGGAAGAGCCGTTCAGCGGCGAGCAGCGCGGCAGTTCCGCCATGCCCCACAAGCGCAACCCGGTTTCTTGCGAACAAATCTGCGGCCTCGCGCGCCTCGTGCGCTCCAACATGCTCGCCGCATTCGAAAACGTCGCACTCTGGCACGAGCGTGACATTTCGCACAGCTCCGTCGAACGCGTCATTCTTCCCGATTCCACCATCCTCGTCGATTACATGCTTTCGAAAATGGCCATGATCCTCGGACAGATGCGCGTATTCCCGGAGCGCATGCTGCGAAACCTCGAATCCACGCATGGCCTCGTTTATTCAGGGCAGTTGTTGCAGGATTTGGTGGAGAAGGGCATGCCGCGCGACGATGCGTACAAGGCGGTGCAAGAAAACGCCATGGCCGCGTGGGAAACGGACACCAGTTTCCGCGACTGCGTTGCGAAAGACGAGCGCATCGCGAAGGTTCTCGATTCGAAGGCTCTGGCGCACACTTTCGATCTGCAGCGCCAGCTTCGCTCCGTCGATGCCATTTTTGATCGCGTCTTTGGCGCGCATCCGGCAGGAGAAAAATCCGCGGGGGCTTAGCAAAGAAATACTAGGACAAAAACAAAAAGCGTCCCGATTTGCACCGGGACGCCGTTCTGCCTCTTCTAATTCCGGCTTGTGCTGAAATTAGCTGCGGAGGCGGAAACTCGAACTGCTATCATCCATCAGGCGCACTCAAAAGCAAAGAATTAAAACCTACTCGACGCGCTGGACGTAACGTGCCTCGGAAGTATCCACTTTGATTTTGTCCCCTTCGTTCACGAAGGGCGGCACCTGCACAATCAATCCGGTTTCCAAAGTGGCGGGCTTCATCACCGCGCTGGCCGTGGCTTTTTGCAAAGTGGGTTCGGTCTTGACGACTTTTAAATCCATGGTGTCCGGCAGGTCCACGCCAATCGGTTTTTCATCGAAGAATTCGACGTTCACCACCGTATTGGGAATTAGGTAGTAGACGGTTTCGCCGAGCTGCTCGCGCGTGAGGTGCATCTGCTCGTAAGTTTCCGTGTTCATGAAGTGAAAATCGTCGCCTTCGTTGTAGAGGTACTCATATTCAATTTCGTCGAGGATCGCGCGGTCGATAAACTCCTCGGCGCGAAACCGGTAATCGATAATCGCTCCGGTTTTCAGGTTCTTCATGCGTGTTTGCATCGAGCCGCGCTTGTTGCCCGGAGTGCGGTGCTCGGTGCTGAAAACCGTGAAAAGCTGGCCCTCATGCTGGATCACCATGCCGGGGCGAAGTTGTGTCGCTTTAACGCTGCTCATTTTTTTTTGCGGCCCCGAGCGGGTCGGGGCCGACTGCTCCCTAGAACGATTGCGAATTTCGGAAATTCAGGCGGGCCAGGAACACGGCCTCATCCGGAATGACTCGAGGCACGCTGGGGCGAAATCCATAAACCAGCGCGGGAAGCCAGTATAAGGTGCCTCATCGATGACGGTCAATCTGGCGTCTCAGTCGGCAGCGAACCTCCTAAAAAGAGGCGGTCACTTTCCTCAATAACCTTAACGCTCCGCGGTCGCCGGCATTCCGGAGTAGTGAACATGAACCAAGCGCCACCGGCCATCTTGTTTCTGATAGAGCTGCGTTTCCCTGCCGTGGGTCGCGAGAGGAGAGCCGTCTTTTCTGAACTTGGCGGCGAAATCCCAATAAAACTCGGCCCGGGCCGCATCGCCGTAAACATAAACGGAAACATCGTGAACGCTTAGCTTGCGTTCCGAGAAGGTTTCGCCCATCAGGCGTGTATAGACATTTTGCTTGATTTGCTCGAAACCGTGCTCGTGGCCCAGCGGATGGATGAAGGAGACCTCCGGCGAATTCAACCAGACCTCCGCAGCGAGAGCGGTATTCGCCGCGTCAACGGATTTCGCGTATTTCTCAATCAAGCCCCGGATTACGCCGCTGTCGGAAGTTTCCGCTGAGGAATTATTTCCATGGCCTTCGGCTATTTCTCCTTTCGCGTGTCGCGCGGCGGAGGCGGCCATGATTTTTTCGATTTCATCGGGATCGCGGGGGAGGCGTTCGCTGAGCAGCTTGTGGCCGGATTCGGTGATGAGAACATCGTCCTCGATGCGCACGCCGATATTTTCCTCGGGGATGTAAATACCGGGCTCAATGGTAATGACCATGCCGGGCTGGAAAGGGGCGCAGTGGTCACCGGGGTCGTGAACGTTCAGGCCGATGTGATGGCCAAGGCCGTGGATGAAATAGGGCCCGAGGGATTTGCCGTGAAGATCTTTTCCATGCGTGTCGATATAGTTGTAAGCAATTTTCTGGACGCTCTTGCCATTTTTGTTACAGAAATCCATGCCCGGCTTGAGCGCGGCGAGGGCCGCGTTTTGCGCGCCCAGGGCAATTTCGTAGATTTCGCGCTGGCGCGGCGTGAACTTGCCGTTGGCGGGAATGGTGCGCGTGATGTCCGCGGAATAGCCGGAATACTGCGCGCCAACGTCCAGAACGACGATGTCGCCGTCTGCGATTTTGCGCGAGAGCTTGTCGTAGTGAAGCGCGGTGGAATTCGGGCCGGCGCCGACAATCGGAGCGTAGCCCTCGGCCTCCGAGCCGCCCCCGGCATGCACTTCGACCATTTTCGCCGCGACCTGATATTCGTAAAGTCCCGTGCGCATCAACTTCATAGCTTCCAGGTGGGAATCCAGGGTCAAGTCAATCGCTTCCTTCAGGAAGGCGATTTCGCCGGGCGACTTGATCTGACGCATCGCGCCAATCTGCGCGCGAACGTCCTTGAGCTTGGCTTGCGGCGCAGCCAGCTGCAGCCAATCGACAACTTCTTTTTCGTGCGGGTAGCCGCCGAGTTCTTTTTGGTAGGGAAGGATCGTGTAGAAAGTCGGATTAGCTTTCGCAAGACTCTCGACAGTTGAGCGAAAGTCGGTATCGAACTGTTTCACAGCAGCAAATCCGGTACGGGCTTCGATGCCGGGATCCGAGGGCGACATGCGCACGCCATTCCATTTTTCTTTTTGCGGATTTTTTGCGGGGAGAAACAAAGTTTCGAGCGCTCCCTTCGCGGAGCCGCCGCCTTTGGCTGAAGGAAGAATCAAGAGTCCGGCGCCCTCTTCGTTGTGGCCGGTGAGATAGTAAAGATTTTCTTCCTGCTCAAAGACATAGGTTTGGGAAACTTCTTCGCGACCGGTGTAGCCCCACAGGACGATTGGACCGTCGACTTGAGCGGCGAGCTTAGCGCGGCGCTCCGCGTACACGCTATTGGGTTCGCGCTCGCGGCGCTCCTGGGCCTGCGCGGTCGCGGCGAGGCAGACCAGGCCAAGCAAACTCCAGCCAGCCAGCATCGCTGAGTTCAACAGACTACGCGGCCCAATCGGCCACAGGCGACCACTCATTCGCGCACCTCGGAACTGCCATTTTGATCTTGCGCCCACAGGGCATGTGGGTTGCGGCGTGCCACAGAGAGCCGGGCGATTGTATCTGAAAGAGCCGGGAGAGAGAAATGGCGGGTGACGATACCCCCACGCCCGGTGTTTTTGCACGAAAACAAAAGAGTTGAACTTTTGGCGAACGCAAAAGAGTTCGCAAGAGTGTGAAAAGAAAGAACTTGAATAAAAAAGTCAGTTCTCGTGGCCGACTTCGCAAGGTTTTCCAAAATGGGAAGAATACCCCCACACCCGGCAGTTTGTGCAAGAGCGGCAAACAGTGGACTTACAGGATACGGAACTTGGAGAGGGTACGGAGAATGGAAGCTGTTTTGTACGTTCTGCTTGTAAAGGGAATTGGGGTAGGCTGGGCCCGGATGGCAAACAGCGAGGAGAGATCCTTCGACTCGCGATGCTCGCTCAGGATGAGCATGCTTCGCCGCATGCTCAGTTGGAAGGGCTGCCGTGTGGGCGCATCCCGGCAAGGCCGGGATGCAAAGATCGCACATGGTTCGGAGGGCACTCTCCTATGGCGGGTGGACTGGGGGAGCGTGTCGGAACAACCAAATCATTATAGCATATTGGTAACGTATGTCAAGGATTACTTTAAGTGGTTTGGATACTGAGAGATGGCATGAGGGGACGAGCAAGAAAAAGGAAAAGTCAAAAGCCCACATGCACACACCGTGTGGGGCACCCAAATTCTTCTTAGGGTTTATCGTGCGAGCCACCGCCCTGGCCGCGTGCATCTCACGGGCTGGTTTCGAGATAGGTGATGCAACTAATCTTTGTGGCTTGGCATCTAGGGGGAAAGAAAGACGTCCGCCCTCACGTCCACGGTGTGTGTCAAATTCAGATCGTATCTAATGCTGGAGGTTCCTCCATGAGGCGAATCGTTCCTTTTGCACTCGCAATTCTGAGCACGGCCATTCTGGCCGCGTGCGGCGGTTCCATGAACTCCGTGAACCCAAGCGGCGGTGTACCCATGAGCTTCACCATTGGGGACACACCGCCAAGTGGCGTGGCTGTCCTATTTTTTGAGGCGTCGATAACGGGGGCCAGCCTGCAGCCTTCGGATTCGACCAAAGCAGCGGTCTCGGTGCTGTCATCACCCGTAGAGATCGAGTTCGGGCATTTGCAGACCGACAGGGCGTTCCTGAGCCTTGCGAACGTCGCGCCAGACACGTATGCCAGCCTTAAATTGACGTTCGGGAACGCGCAACTGACGATCGTGAACCATTCGACAGCGGCAATCGGTTCCTGCGCGATCAACGCGGTTTGCCAGTTGACGCCGAGCTTCAATCCGTCCTCGGTAACGCTATCGAGCGCGCCCTTCCCGCTTACCGTGGATGCAGGTTCCGTGTTCGGGATCAAACTCGACTTCAACGTGGACACTTCGATTCAGAATGACCTCTCCATCAATCCTGCCGTGACCATCGCCCAGGTGGTCCACAGAAGAGATGCGGACGAAGACGAGGAGATGGAGGATCTGGATGAGGTGGAAGGCCAGGTGACTGCGGTGGGGACCAACCAATTCACGCTGATGAACCGGAGAAGCGGAAAATCCTTGATGATCACCGTGGACAGCAACACGGTGTTTGAGGATTTTGGGCGCGCGGGATGCACAGCCAATCCTCAGGACTTTACTTGCGTCAAGATGGACCAGATCCTGGAAGTCAATTTGAGCGAAAACGGCACCGGGGGCATGCTGGCCAAACGCGTGGAGTTTGAAGAAGACGCCAGCAAGCAAGCGATCAAGGGAACCATCACCAGCGTGGACAGCAGCACGCAGTTCCATATGGTGGTGTTCAGAGAAGAGCCGGACGTGAATGGAATTTCCGAGGGCGCTCCCGTGGCCGTGAGCATCAATCCGAATGCTACTTTCCAAGTGGGCATGGCGGAAATGGGCGAGCACGGCGGGTTCAGCTTCCTGAACTTCAGCTTCGCCAGCTCTGCTGACCTAATGGTGGGACAAGACGTTCAGATCCGACCGAGCACAGTCACGTCGACTGGTGGTGTCACCACGATCACAACCGACCTGGTCCGCTTGTGGCCGTCGCAAATCACCGGCAAAGTGGGAAGCATCAACTCCGCGAATGGCACCTTTACGCTGACGAACCTGTCGCCATTCTTCACGGTTACCACGATTACCCTCCAGACGCTTCCGTTCATGGACTTCGAGGACTTTCCCAACCAGGCGTCGCTGGCCGTGGGCGACACCGTATCGGTGAAAGGACTCCTGTTCAACACAACGGGAACGCCGACGCTGGTGACCAGGACTATCAGACACCACTAGATTCATTCGGCGGCGAAGGCCGTTTTTTTATGGCGGCAAGCCCTTCGCATTTTGGCGGAAGGCTTGCTGCACGCTCTTGGTCTCGCGCCGGATGTAGAGCGTTTGTTGATCGGCGCAAGCCTGGAAGTAAGCACATACCATTTTCGCGGCTCGACGAATCTAATCTTCTATGAGTAAACGAGCCGGAATCATCGCGTTTGTCAGCGTTATCCAGTGCATCTTGTTCTTGACGCACTTCTTCATTTACAAGACATGGACGTTTGCGGCAGCAGAGAGTGAGGCGTTCGCTCAATGGCTAAAGGTGACCGTAGGAGTCTTGTCGGTCAGCTTCCTGGCCGCGTCGCTGCTGGCGTTTCGCTACACCAGCCCCACGGTCCGAACTCTCTATCGCATTGCCGCAGTGTGGCTTGGAATTGTCAGCTTCCTGTTTTTTGCGGCGGGTGCGTCGTGGGTAGTTTTTGGCGCGACGCGGCTTGCCGGTGCGGATGTGAATTTCCACGCGATCGTGGAGGTCTTGTACGCGGCCGCGGTATTGAGCGGAGTCGCTGGACTGCTGAACGCCGGGTGGACGCGCATCCGGTGGATCACGGTGCGGCTCGAGAATTTGCCGGAAACGTGGCGCGGACGGACGGCGGCTCTGGTCAGCGACCTGCACCTCGGGCACGTGCGTAACGGCGGTTTTCTGCGGCGGATTGTAAGGAAGGTGATGAGAGAGAATCCCGACGCCGTGTTCCTGGCCGGCGACTTGTACGACGGGACGGCGATCGATGCGGCGAAGGCTGCGGAGCCTTTGCGCGCTCTGCGCGCGCCACAGGGAACGTATTTTGTTGCCGGCAACCACGAACAGTTCGGCGACGATTCGCGATACCTGCAAGCGGTCAGCAGCGCGGGAGTGCGCGTGCTGCACAACGAGAAAGTGGACGCAGATCAACTGCAAATCGTGGGCGTACCCTACAATCACGCTACGCATGACGAACATTTTCAGAAGGTGTTGCGGCTGATCGGAGTAGACCGGAATCGCGCCAGCATCCTGCTGACGCATGCGCCGGACCGGCCGCACATTGCGGAAAAGGAAGGGATTTCGCTGCAAGTTTCGGGACACACGCACGTGGGTCAGTTTTTTCCATGGACGTGGATGGCACGGCGGATTTATCGCCAGTTCGTGTACGGCCTCAGCCGAATTGGAAAGATGCTGGTCTACACGAGCAGCGGCGCGGGGACCTGGGGACCTCCACTGCGGCTGGGATCCAGCCCCGAGATTGTTTTTTTTCAGTTTGAGTAAGTTGGCGCGGGATTCCGGCGGCGGATATCCTAGGGAAGCTGTGATCAGCCGCGGAAGAAATCAATCAACAATTCGGAGACGCGAGCGGGCTCTTCGTGCTGGAGCCAGTGCGTAGCATTCGCAAAGGTGAAGAGCTCTGCGTTCGTACAGTGGCGAAGGCTTTCCCGCGCCATTTCGGCCAAGAGGAAGGCGTCGCGCTCGCCCCAGAGGATGCGCGTGGGGACGCGGACAATTTTGTCTGGAAATTTGACGCGCGTGCGGAAGAGGGCGCGATACCAGTTGATCATGCCGGTGAGGGCGCCAGGTTGAGACCAGGCCGTGCGATATTGGGCGAGATCTTCTTCGGAGAAAGTGCCCGGGCGGCTGGAGCGGAGCAGGGCTCGCGAGCCGATGCGGAAGTTGAATGCGGAGAAAACGGCTTCCGGCAGCCAAGGAAGTTGAAAGAAAAACATATACCAACTGCGGAGGAGCTGACGCGGACGCATGCTGAGGAATTTGCGCATCACCGACGGGTGAGGAACGTCAAGGACGGCGAGCTTGGCGATTCGTTGTGGATACAGGAGTGCGGCGCTCCAGGCGACGACCGCGCCCCAATCGTGTCCAGCGAGAAAGATTTTTTCCCGGCCGAGTTGATCGGCGATGGCGATGACGTCCGAGACGAGTTCCGTTAAGGCGTAGGCGGCCACGCCGGAGGGTTTGCTGCTCAGGTTGTAGCCGCGCTGGTCGGGAACGATGACGCGAAAGCCGGCAGCAGCCAGCGGTTCGATCTGGCGGCGCCATCCATAATAGAATTCCGGGAATCCATGTAGAAGAATGACGACAGGCCCGTCCTGCGGTCCTGCAGCGACCGCTTGTAAACCGACATCGCCATTCTTGAATGAGAGATTTTCCAAAGAGCGCCAGTACTACACAAAAGAATCAGAAGCCCGGAGCGCCGGAAGTCGCTGGACGCATTTCTGGTGCGTTGACCCCGAAGCGGAGGCGCGCGAAGTACGTCTGGCCGAGAGACATCGAGCCGGTGTACAGATAGCCCCAAACGAAGAGCAGCAGGAACGGGACAGTGGCGTAGTTTTCGTTGGAGATGGCGTACACGATGGTCAGCGAGAAATAAAGGCCTAGCAGCACTTCCGCATAAGGCATCCAGCCGGCTTTGTTCTTGTACGATTTTTTTGCGAAGGTGCCCTGCTTGCCTTCGATACTGAATTTAGGCGTGCGGGCAAATTCGCTTTTTTTGCCGAGCAGCGCTTCGATCACCGCTTGCGCGTTGCGAACGGAAATGCCAATGCCGGTGGCCATCACGAATGGCAAATAGAGAAAGGTGCGCTGCCAGGATTTAGGGCGAAGCTCCCGCTGAGCGACCAGGTAGAAGCTGGAGATGGAACAAGTGGAGGCGAGGAAAAGCGGGAGGTCAATCACGAGCATCTGAACCCAGCCCTGATAGAAGCGCACGATCATCGCGGGCAGCAACATGGTGGAGAGCAAAATCATCAGCGGATAGCTGATGTTGCCGGTAAGGTGGAAAAAGGCTTCGGCCTTGACGTGCCAGGGCGCATCCGATTTCCAAACTTTGGGAAGAATTTTTTTTGCCGTCTGCATGAGGCCCTTGGCCCAGCGCGCCTGCTGGGCTTTGAAGCCGTTCATGTCCACGGGAAGCTCGGAAGCGCACTCGATTTGCGGAAGGTAGAGAAACTTCCAGCCTTTGAGCTGCGAGCGATAGGAAAGATCGGTGTCTTCGGTGAGCGTGTCGTGCTCCCAGCCGCCCGCGTCGTCAATGGCTTTGCGGCGCCAGACACCGGCAGTGCCGTTGAAATTGAAGAACGTGCCGCGGCGCGAGCGCGCGCCATGCTCGACGACGAAGTGGCCGTCGAGAAGAATGGTCTCGACGTTCGTCAGCAGCGAATAGTCGCTGTTGAGATAAGTCCAGCGCGTTTGCACCATTCCGATGTTGCCGCCGCCATCGGGATTCATGAAATAGGGAATCGTGCGGCGAAGAAAATCGGGCTCGGGAAGAAAGTCGGCGTCGAAAATGGCGACGAATTCGCCCTTGGCGGTTTTCAGGCCGTTTTCGAGAGCGCCGGCTTTGTAGCCTTCGCGATTGGTGCGATGAATGTAGGCGATCGGCATGCCCTGTGCAGCGTGGCGCTCGGCGCAGGCGCGAGCGACGTCGCGGGTTTCGTCAGTGGAATCGTCGAGGACTTGCACGTCGAGCAGTTCCGGCGGGTAGTCGAAACGCGAAACCGCTTCGACGAGCCGCTCGATGACGTAGCGCTCGTTGAAGATTGGCAACTGCACGGTGACCCGTGGCCAGTTCGCGACCGGCGGCGGAGCCAGGGGAACATTTTTGGAATACGCGAAATAGTCGTAGACCAGCCAGTAGCGATGGAGGCCGTAAACCGCAAGGACCAGGAGGACGATGAAGTAGGGAATCATCATCGCCAGGTCGAAAGCGTTGGCGTGGTAGATGCCGGTAAAAGTTCTGTCCGTGAGTTTGTGCCAATAGTGACTGATGGAGTTCTGAGCGGAGAGACCAACCGAGAGTAAAAGGGCTGTGTGCACGATGAGAATGAGTCCGCTGCCGGTTAGAGTTTCTCAGAGTAGAAATTTGAGAAGTTCAATTATACGGCAAGTCCTTGGTCCGAATGAAGCCGAACGTCCTGGATCCGCAGTAACGCCGGGCACGCGCGTGTGGCCGCCCTGAATGCTTCGCTAGGGAACGAGAACAATTTTTCCGGCGGCGCCGGGCTCGAGGATTTCTTTGTGGGCGCGGGCGGCTTCGGCGAGAGGCAATTCTTTGCCGACGACTGGGCGAAGCGTGCCGTTTTCGAGGCCGGCAATGAGGCCGGCGTGGATTTCCGCTTCCTCCGCGGGGGTGATGGCCCAAAGCGTGAAGCCGCGAGCGCAGGCGCGGCGCAGCATCAAGTCGCGTGGATTAATCGTGATCTCGCCGCGATTGCCGATAATGATCACGCGGCCATTCGCTGCGAGCAGCTTCAAATCCGCTGAGAGATTTACGTTGGCAAGCATCTCAAGGACAATGTCCAGGCCGCGGCCGCCCGTCGATTTCATAATCTCTTCCTGATAGCCGGCCTTGCTGTGGTCGAAAATCTGATGCGCTCCTTCGCGCTTGACGAGATCGACGCCCTTCTGCGTTCCGGCGGTACCGAAGACGGTGAGTCCCATGGCGCGCGCCATTTGTACCGCCGCGCTGCCGACCCCTCCGCTCGCACCGTGCACCAGGACCGTTTCTGACGCGCGCGCTTCCGCGGAATGATGCAACGCGTGGTACGCGGTTCCGTAGGGGACCCACACGCCTGCACCCTGGGCAAAGCTGATTTTCTCGGGCAGGGGATGCACTTGCTCTTCCTGAGCGAGAGAGTATTCCGCGTATGCGCCCGTGACAGTTTTCGCAGTGTACACGCGGTCGCCAGGCTTTACTTTTTTCACGCCAGGGCCGACTGCTTCGACGACCCCCGCAGCGTCTGAACCCGGTGTGTAGGGAAGCGGCGGCTTGATCGCGTAGGTGCCCGCGCGCATGTAAGTGTCGTAGGGATTCACTCCTGCGGCATGGACACGCACGAGAACCTGTCCTGCGGCAGGCTTTGGTGTGGGGTCTTCCTCCAGCTTCAGGACTTCGGGACCGCCGAATTCACGAACGAGAATGGCTTTCATTGTTTACCCCACGAAAGAATTGACGATTATGAGGTCGCGTCACGCCGCCACTCAGACTAGTCTAAATCAGGCTAGAAATGGTCATCGGCGACAGCCGTGGCCACTTCCTGGTCGATCACCCCGGCGGACTGCGCCCATGCCGTGGTCTGCCAATTGTCTTTGCCCTTTTTCAGAGGAATCCAAGGCGGCAGCTTCTGGTTCAAATAGTTGGCCAGCGCGTAGATGTAAGGCTCGTACATCTTGCGGAACTCCGAGAGTTTGTGGTCGGCTTGTTCGTCGTCATGAAGTTTCATGCCGTGCTGGGCAAGAATATCGCGGATGCGGCGCAAATCTTGTGCAGGCAGGCGGTCTTGCGGCAACGGCTTTGGCGCCGTGCCGAAGACTTGCGAAAGATCAACCACGGCGTGACGCGCGATCGCAAAAGTAAGCTCGGCCTGTTTCTCGCAAGCGCCCTCGATACCAACGATCGCGAGAGCGCAGGTATCCAGAATTGCCGTGAGCGAAGCGATCCAGGATTGATTGTCGTGTTGCGAGCGAAAATAGGCCAGCACCGGATAGGAAAGATGGCTCTCCATCAGCTCGGCGCACCACAGTTCCCAATCCTTGAGGAGAACGCGGAGGGCGTCCAGGCCGTGGGCGTAGCTGTGACGGCGAAGCAGCTCGCCGGCCGTGGGCGGTGTGCCCGCGCGGGAGTCAAGCAGAGAAATATTCACTTCGCGCTTGGAGAACGACCCGTAGATGAACGGCAAGTAGCCGATGACGGCGGCAAGAAAACCGAATCCAAAGCCAGCCTCCGTGACGACCAGGCCGCGAGCCAAGCCAGAGCGCGGAATGACGTCGCCGAGGCCGAGAGTGAAGAAGGTCGTGCCGCTCAGATACATGTCCGTCAGGAAACCGGCCTGGCTGCCGGTCGCTACCACTGCGGACCCGGCGCCATACTGCATGAGCCCAAAGCCAAGAACTAGGCCAACGGCCCAAACTCCGACAAGAACCAGGAGCGAGAGCGGGCCGTAGAAACCCAGAAGGGCTTCACGGGTCTTGGGTGTAGGAATGAGGCAGATCACGAATTTCCAAACGTTCCAGGTGGAACGGAAAAAAAGACGAGCGAGGCGGAACTTTCGCGTGACTCGTCGCGGAAGGATGATGGCCTCGAACGCGTCCCAGAGCACGATCAGAAAGATCGCGACACCTGCAGCGAACGCCCCAGGAGCTGGAATCATGTGCGGCATTGTACCTGCTTGGCCTTTTGAATGAGAATTCCCCTTGAAAACGTCTGGTTTTCTATGTTTCCAGACGCGCGCTGACGCTTATTTCCGCTTTGAACAGCTTCGAGACGGGACAGCCGGTTTCCGCGGCCTTTACGGCCGCGTCAAATTTGGCTTTGTCCGCGCCGGGAATTTTGGCGACGAGGTCCAGATGGCTTTTCGTGATGGCAAAGCCATCTCCGACCTTTTCGAGCGAAATCGTTGCCGTCGTCTCAAGCTTGCTGGCCGTCATACCCGCGCCGCCCAACTGGGCGGAAAGAGCCATCGTAAATCAACCTGCGTGCGCGGCGGCGAGTAACTCCTCGGGATTGGTTCCAATGCCGTTTTCAAAACGCGTGCTGTAGGAGTATTGCGTTTGTTTCAGGACGCCGCTGTCCGTCGAAATCGAGCCCTTGCCATCTTTCAGACCGCCCTGCCAAACCGCGGATGCTTTGCGCTGCATAATTTCTCTCCTTTTGGCTCTTTCGTTCCCTCTGAATTAACAGAAGTTCGATTCTCTGGCCTAGTGGAAGGGTATATTCAGAGAATGAGCTTGTCGAGAAAGTCTTGCAAACCGGGATGAGTTCGGCCCCGCAAGAAGTGGCGCACCGGCCCTGGCCGATGCCTGCGGGACCGTGGGTGATGGCGCAGAGCTGGCACGACCTGCTCTTTGCCCATTGGCAAGTCGATTTCGCAGCGCTACGTTTGCTTCTCCCGTCGCCATTGCAAATTGATACTTTCGATGGGAGTGCGTGGCTCGCGGTCGTTCCGTTTCGCATGACCGGTGTACGGTTACGTGGGACGCCGGCGCTGCCGTGGCTTTCGGCATTTCCTGAATTGAATGTCCGAACCTATGTGACCTGCGATGGCAAGCCCGGTGTGTGGTTTTTCAGTCTGGACGCAGGCAACGCGCTGGCCGTTGCGATTGCGCGGGCGTGGTTTCACTTGCCGTACTTTCGCGCGCGCATGGGCTGCGCAAACCAGGACGGCTGGAATCACTACAACAGCGAGCGAACGCATCGCGGAGCGTCGGCTGCATCGCTGACGTGCCGATATCGCCCTTTAGGCAAGGTCTTTTCCCCGCAGAGCGGAACACTCGAGCATTTCTTGACGGAGCGGTATTGCCTGTACACGACCGATAGGCCCGGCCGAATCATTCGCGGCGAGATTCATCATTCGCCTTGGCCGCTTCAACGCGCCGAAGCGGAGCTTGCGTGTAACTCGATGGCGGAGTCGTTGGGCGTTGCCCTGGATTCGCGGCCTCTCCTCCATTTCGCTCGAAGACAGGACGTGGTGGTGTGGGCGCCGCGGCTACTGACAGCCCCGAAAGATAACTCATCGCAAGGCTGACGTTGTAAATCTGTATTTCAATACTGGCTTCGGCGTCTTTCATCCATTTCTGGTTCTGGGCCGGCGATTGGCGCTTCTCGCCGGAAGCACGGCGGCCCCTTTTCTCGCGATCGAGCGCATCGTCAATCTCGCCTAGGGAATCCATGGGCTGGAATTCCAGGAACGCGGGCAACGTAAGGCCTGAGTGGACCTGGTAGACCATCCAGGGAGTCTCGATGTCGTTGGCTTCATGAACCCTGGCTCGCGCGCGGAACGCGTCGGCGAATTCGTCTTCGTAGCCCGGCCGGAGTTGAAAAACGGAGACGCGCACGTAGCGAGCTTTGGCGAGGTCGACCTTGTTCAGATGATAGCTAAGGTCGTCGCGGCGGAAGGCCATGATCGTGCGCGTGGCGGTGACGAATTCCTGCAATTTTTGCTGGAGGGTGGCGAGTTCCGGATAAGTATTGAGTCCTTCGGCCACATCCGTCCCGGCCTTTTCGATTTCCGCGAATGTGTCAAATCCATCGAAGTAGAGTACGTGGGGCGAACCTGTGGCGGACTGAAGTGCGAGCCAGTAGACCGGAATCTTTGCGTTCGCATAGCCATGCACAATATCCGCTTCCGTCTGCGCGTAGGCCGCTTCCTTGCCGGGAATGAGGTCAGCGCGATAGAGGAGAAGAGTGTTCGGAGTAACTCCGGTTTCGGGCGATGGAGTGGCCGTCTGGGCCCGCGCAGGCAAGCCCGTCAGGAGGAAAAGCGCGTAAATGAAAATGTTCTTGGAACGCATGCAAACTCCCCAAGCGTAGAAGTGGGCCAGAATTGTTTAGCCTACCATTTGTGAAAGACAAAAAATGCGGCAATCGCGATAAAAGCAAAACCGACGCCATAGTTCCACCTGAATTTGTCGCCGAGGTACACAACGGAGAAAACGGGAAAGATCGAGAGAATAATGATTTCCTGTACTGTCTTCAATTGAGCGGCGCTGAATTGGTATGAGCCAATGCGGTTTGCAGGCACCTGGAAACAGTATTCGAAGAAGGCGATCCAGCTGAGGACGATCACTTTCCAGAGGGCCTCGGAGCGGAATTTCAAGTGACCGTACCACGCAATGGTCATGAAGATGTTCGATATGGTGAGCAATAAAATTGTTCGCATTCGAGAAGGCGCTCCTGACACATTTTTTGCAATACAGACTTGAGGCGGGGAAGGATCCACCGAAGTTGCAGTTTCGTAAAACGCTTAGTACCGGATTCCGCACACCTGTACTTTCATCCTCTTTCGCGTCCTCGGTTCCCTCCGCTAGTCTCGTGGTGTACGCCCTGAAATTGTTGTTCGTTGCCCGCGGAACTTGAATAAAACTTCCGGAAGATTGAGAGGATCGTGTGCGTACCAGATCATCCAGGCTCCCTGCCATTTTTCTCGGATGGATACTCTTGCTCCCGGCTGCCACGCGTGGCCAGGAAAAAACGGTCCTCGTAGAGACTGGGTCCAGCATGCCGGAACCGCTCTATAAGAGCTGGGCCGACGAATTTCACGTGCAACAGCCCTCCACCGACATTCGCTATATGGCTGTGGGAACAGCGGAGAGCGCCAGGAACATTCTTGCAGGCTCAGGCGATTTTGGCGGCGGCGATGCGCCGATTCCGGAGGTCCAGTTGCGCGCTTCCGGCAAATCGATTCTTGAATTGCCTGCCGTTTTGATCGGGATTGTGATCATCTACGAACTGCCCGATGTGAAGGGCGAACTCAAACTCACGGGGCCGGTGCTGGCCAACATTTTCCTCGGAAAAATCAAATCGTGGAATGACCCAGCGATCGCCAAGCTCAATCCAGATATGAAACTGCCGGAGCTCCCCATTCAAGTGCTTCATCGCAACGACGGCAAAGGTTCCAATTACATTCTTTCCGACTATCTGGCCAAAGTGAGCCCTGAATTTCTTTCCACGGCGGGGCGCAGCGAATCGCCGAAATGGCCCGTTGGTCAAGCCTTCCAGCGTTCGCAGGATCTGGTAGCCAAGCTGCGCGGCACGCCGGGCGCGATCGGGTACACCGAACTTAACATTGCCGCTGGCTCAGCCGTTCGCATCGCCAGCATCAAGAACGCGGCGGGTGAATTCGTCAAGCCTTCGGCCAAGTCGATCGCGGCAGCGGCGACCGCCAGTGGAAGCAAGATGAACAATGATTTCCGCGTTTCACTGACGAATGCGCCCGGCAAAGAAAGCTACTCAATCAGCAGTTTCACGTGGCTTTACGTCCCTGCCGTTGCCAAGGATCCCGGCCGGGGCAGCTCCGTGGCGAGCTACTTGAAGTGGGTCTACACCAGTGGCCAAAAGATCGCCCAGGAAAAGGGCTACGCAATCTTACCTTCCGAAGTCCTGGAAAAAGTCATGGCCAAAGCCGCAAGCGTACGTTGAATCCGGGCAGCGAACAGCTATACGTTTAGCGTGAGGCTCACCAGGTCCGTGCGCGCGGGCGGAGGAAGCGGCGGCATCTTCGAGCGGTCGACCGGGTGATAGAGCGTGTCGCGCTCGACAGGAACGCGGCCAGCGGCGCGAATTAGCCGTTCCAATTCGTTGCGAGGTGTGAACTCGGACGTTTTCGCGCCGGCGTCGTGATAAATCTTTTCTTCCACCACCGTGCCGTCGAGGTCGTTCGCGCCGAAGCGCAACGCGATCTGCGCGATGCTCGGCGAAAGCATGATCCAATACGCCTTGATGTGTTCAAAATTGTCGAGCAGCAGGCGCGACACGGCGATGTTGCGCAAGTCGGCGTAGCCGGTAGGCTTCGGAATGTGCGAGAGGGCCGTATTGTCCGGATGAAATGCCAGGGGAATAAACGCCACGAAACCATGCGTCTCGTCCTGCAGCTCGCGCAGCTTGACGAGGTGATCGACGCGCTCTTCTTCCGTTTCCACGTGCCCGTAGAGCATCGTGGCGTTTGAGCGCAACCCGATTTCATGCGCTTGTCGCGCAATGTTGAGCCACATCTGCCCGCTGACCTTGTGGTCGCAGATAATCCGGCGCACGCGGGGATGAAAAATTTCCGCGCCGCCGCCAGGCAGGGAGTCGACGCCCGCTTCCTTTAATTTGAGCAAAGCTTCCTTGGTCGTCAGCTTCGCGATGCGCGCAAAGTAGCCTACCTCGACCATGGTGAACGCTTTCAGGTGTACACCGGGGCAGCGCTGCTTCAGCCCGCGAAGCATTTCCAGAAAATATTCGAATGGCAAATCAGGGTGTAATCCGCCGACGATATGGAATTCCAGTGCGCCTTCGCGCGCGCCCTGTTCGGCGCGAGCGTAGATTTCTTCCAGCGAGAAGTTGTAGGCCCCGGGCGCGTTGGGATCGCGGCCAAACGCGCAGAGCTTGCAGTGGGCGACGCAAATGTTCGTCGGATTGATGTGCCGGTTGACGTTGAAATACGTCAGGTTGCCATGCTTTTTTTCACGCACGTAATTAGCCAGCCACCCAACCGCCAGCAAGTCCGGCGAACGGTAAAGCGTGATGCCGTCGTCAAAGGTGAGCCGCTCGCCGGCGAGAACTCTCTCCGCAATCGACTTTAATTGTTGATCGGTGATCGTAAGTTCGCTCATCATGAATCCGCCGAAAGTTTCAAACGCGCCAAACTGCTGCCGCAGCGCCCCAGAACAATAGGAACAACATACTAATATAGCCGTTCACCGTGAAAAACGCAGCGTCCAGCTTGCTCAAATCGTCCGGTTTGACGAGGGAATGTTCGTAGCCCAGGAGCGACGCGACGACGGCGATTCCTGCCCACGCCGGCCATGGCAAGCCGAAGCTCAATGCCAGCCACGCCAGAAATGCGATTACGGCGATGTGCATCACGCGCGCGATCACCAGCGCTCTGGCAATCCCGAATTTCTTCGGAACGGATAAGAGTCCCGCTCGCCGATCGTACTCAATATCCTGGCAGGCGTAGAGCACGTCAAACCCGCCGACCCACAGCGTAACCGCGGCGCATAGGATCAGCATGCGCGGATCGAGGCCACCCGTGACGGCGATCCAGGCCGCCGCCGGAGAGATGCCCAGCGCCAATCCGAGAAAGAGATGCGACCAGTTGGTGAAGCGCTTGGTGAAAGAATAGAAAAATAAAATCGCGATAGCCAGGGGAGCGAGTTTCAACGCGAGCGGATTTAATCGCCACGCCGCGATGAAAAATATCGTCACCGCGACAACCGTGAAAAGCCATGCAAATTGCAGCGTAAGCGCGCCCGTCGGCAGCGCGCGCTGCTTGGTGCGCGGATTCTCGCGATCGAAACGGAGATCGACGATGCGGTTCATGGTCATCGCTGCGGAACGCGCGGCAACCATGGCGACAATAATCCATAAGATTTGGCGAAGCGAGGGCCAGCCGTGACGCGTCCAACGCGCGGCCAGCAACGCTCCCGTCAGCGCAAAGGGCAGTGCAAACACGGAGTGCTCGAATTTGATCATCTCGAGCACGGTTTTGATGCGGCTGACCATTTCTAAATCGCGTGCTGCCTCACGCCTCCGCTTTTTTCGCGGCCGGCGTGCCCAACCAGCGATACATTTGTTCTTGCGCCAATCCAATTTGCGCCAGGACACGACACACGTATTGGGTAACAAGATCATCGATCGTTTTCGGTTGATGATAAAACGCCGGCGCCGCAGGCATGATGACAGCGCCCGCTTGCTGCGCACGCAGCATGTTCTCAAGGTGCACGCGATTGAACGGTGTATCGCGCACGCAGAGAACCAGCTTGCGCCCTTCCTTCAGCATCACGTCTGCTGCTCGTGACACCAGGTCGTCGCTGATGCCGCCGGCAATCGCGCCCAGCGTCCCCATTGAGCACGGAATGATCACCATGGAATCCACATCGTAGCTGCCCGAAGCGATGGAAGCACCCACGTCTTTGTTCGGCAGGACGTCGATCTTCGCAACCGGGTGGCCCAGAATGCGGCTGGGGAGCTGCTTCAAATCGCCGGAAGTAATGCCCAGCTCTTCCGCAAAGAGCCTCTGACCGGCTTCCGTGATCACCAGATGGACGCAGCCGACGCGCCGGTCTTCTTCAAGTAACACCAGCGCCTTTTGCGCAAGAATCGCTCCGCTGGCGCCTGTCACACCCACGGTGACAATCTGTTTTTGTGTCTCGGTCATGTTTTCCGCGCGGGTAGAATCAGTCTCGCAGCGGTGTTTCGGCAAGTCAAGCAAAGGTAATCGTCTTCTGCGATGATAGAATTTGCGGCGGCCGGAGAATATGAATCAAAGCGAACTGCTGAAAATTCTGGAATCCGTGAAAGCCGGTAAGCTTGCTCCGGACAAGGCCATCGAGCGCCTAAAGCACCTGCCATTCGAAGATCTCGGCTTTGCCAAAGTAGATCATCACCGCACGCTGCGGCAGGGTTTTGCCGAAGTCGTTCTCGGAAAAGGCAAGACGCCGCAGCAAGTCGCGGAAATTGTGCGTGCCATGCTGCGCAAGAAGGATTCGCGCCACAACATCCTGGTGACCCGCGCCGACAAAAAGATCTTTGCAGCCGTAAAACGCGCGGGCGGAAAAGACGCGCGCAACGCGAAGTTTTACGAATTGCCCGGCGTCATTACGATCGAGCGCACCCAGGAGATCACCGGCAAAGGAACCATTCTCGTGATTTCCGCCGGAACGAGTGACATCCCCGTCGCGGAGGAGGCGCTGCTCACGGCGCGCATGATGGGCAACCGCACCGAACCGCTATACGACGTGGGTGTGGCCGGCATTCATCGCTTGCTCGAACACCGCGAGAGCAAGCTGGCGCAAGCGCGTGTGATTATCTGCGTGGCCGGAATGGAAGGCGCGCTCCCCAGCGTCGTAGGCGGCCTCGTCGCGGTGCCGGTCATCGCTGTTCCCACTAGTGTTGGTTACGGGGCCAGTTTTGGCGGCGTCGCCGCGCTTCTCGGCATGCTCAATTCCTGTGCCTCCAACGTCACCGTCGTCAACATCGACAACGGTTTCGGCGCCGCGTGCGTCGCCTCCTGCATCAACCGGCTGTGATCAGGTTTCCTTCTTACGCCTTCAGCAAAACTTTCATGACGCCGGATCGCTGTGCGAAACGAATCGCTGTCGCCGCTTCCACCAGTGGAAATGTCCGCGTGATGAGTGGTGTTGGATCCGCTTTGCCGGACCGCAGAAGCGCGATGGCTTTAGCAAATGGGCCGCAGCGGGACCCGATGACGGTAATTTCTTTCACCACGATCGGCCACGTTTCGACCGGCGCCGCGCCGTGAAACGTGGACTTGAGCACAAGCGTCCCGCGAGGCTCGGCGATATGCTGCGCCAGTGCCAGCCCACTTGGCGAACCGGTAGCTTCGACAACCAGCCGGAAGTTTTCCCTAATTCGCCTCAGATCGGACGTATCGCTCCGGACTTTCCTTGTTTGAATTTTAGCGCGGCGGGCGAGCGCCATTTTTTTCTCGTACTTGCCATACATAACCACGCGTGGAATGGCAGTGCGCAATACGCGCGCGATCAACTGCGCGAGCTTGCCGTCGCCAAGAACCACGACAGAGCGAAATTTCTTCACGTTGACTTGATCCAGTATTTCGCAAGCAGCGGCCAGCGGTTCGACGAACACAGCGTGCTCATCCGTGACGTTCTTCGGAACGAGGTGCAAGTTTTCTAGAGGCAACGCCAGATACTCGGCGAATGCGCCGTCGTGGTTGATGATCCCCAGCACCGTCCGCCGCGCACAATGCGTTTTCAATCCGCGGCGGCAGAAATCGCAAACCGGTTTGAAGCCATACGCGGAACAAGAAACGTTGATGTCTCCGCAGACGCGTCGGCCCAGCCAATCTTTTTTAACCGTGGCAGAAACGCCGCGGACATCCGCAACTTCGCCGACAAACTCATGCCCCGGCGTTCCCTGAAATCCATGATAGCCGCGCAGAATTTCCACGTCCGTGTTGCAAATTCCCGCCAGCCGCACACGAACGAGCACCCATCCGGGCCGCAGTCTCGGCAGCGGCTTCGATGTTGCTTTCAGTTTTCCATTTTTTACGCGGAAGGAGAGCACGATGGTGCCTAGCTCGTTTTCTTATCCCTGCGGGAACGCGTCTTTACCGGCAGAGCCCTCCGCCCGGGCGCTGCCATTTTCTCGATCAAATCGAACTTGGCCTCAAGCCGTATCAAACGGCGATCAAGGTCCATGTAGCCATCTGCAAGATTCTTCACTTGCACCGTCAGCGATTCCATCCGGTCTTCGATCAGAACGATTTTCCGGATGGCCGATACTGCATCCCGCGCCCAACTCACTTGCCGTTCCTACGTTGCTTCAGAACGCGGCCAACGTAGGCGACGGTTTCATCCAGGTTTTTGATCATCCGGTCCGCGGCTTGATTTGCTGCCTTGGCTAGGTCGCGCAGTTCTTCTTCATTCTCCACTGGCAGGTCCAGGTACAAATCCACTGCGTCACGCACTTCCTGCGAAAAGGATTTTCCGCGCAGTTTCGCGCGGTGAGCGAGTCGCTGCTTCTGTACGGGATCCATATGAATGAGTGCCGTGGCCATACAGTGCTCCTATATCACGCCTATATCATATCACGGCAGGAAATCAATGGACGCAGATTGGAGAGCAGGGAGCCCTCCGTTCATTCGTAGCGCAGGGCCACGATGGGATCCACTCGCATGGCCCGGCGTGCTGGGATATAGGAGGCCGCCAAAGCGACCGCGACCAGCAACGCCGCCACACCCAGAAACGTCACCGGATCGTACATGCCCACTCCGAAGAGCAAACTCGTGAGGAAACGTGCCACAACAAACGCGCCCGCCAGTCCGAGCGCGACTCCGATCAGCGTCAATTTCAATGTCTGGCCAAGAATCATGCGGCGCACTGAGTTCAATTGCGCGCCCAGCGCCATGCGCACTCCAATTTCCTGCGTACGCTGGCTTACCGTGTAGCTCATCACGCCATAAATCCCCACGGCAGCGAGCACCACCGCAAGCATAGCGAAAACCCCAACGAGCGTCGCCGAAAATCGCCTTGGAGAGATAGAGTCCGTGAGCAACCCGTCCATGGTCATCACGTGCGTTACCGGCAGATTCGGATCCGCTTTGTGAATCACGTCTGTGACCGCAGTTGCCAGCGCTACCGGATCGGAAGCCGTCCGTACTACCACATAGGGGGTCCACCCTCCCGCGAAGTAAACGTCAAAGGTTGGCTCGGCATCCAGTCCAAACTGGTGCACGTTTCCCGTGATGCCAATGATGGTGCTCCAGCACGGTTTTGGATCGAGCGAGCACAGGTTGATGCGCTTCCCGAGTGCGTCGCCCTTTGGCCAGAAACGCCGTTCCATCGTCTCGTTGATCACCGCCCTTGGGACCTTCCAGTCGTCCGCGGTAAAGAATCGGCCCTTGCGCAAGGGAATCCCCAAGGTCGAAAAATAGCCAAGACTCACGGTTCGGAATTGCACAATCGGCCGCGCTCCTGCATTAGGGATGGGCTGGCCCTCGATCACGAATCTCGACGCTTGGCGAAACTCGTTGCTCAAGGGCAGATCGTCGATGCCTGCCGCTTCCTTCACGCCCGGAAGAGCGCGGATGCGCTCCACGATTTGCTCGAATTCCAGGGACTGCTTCTGTCCAATCTGGATCCACTCTTCCTGCGAAAGCTGCTTGGCCTGCGTAAAGGGCAGCGCCGCCTGCTGCACCTCCATCGTCAGGATATGGTCCACGCGGAAACCCGGATCCACTTCCAACAGATGTTGAAAACTCCGCAGCAGCAGGCCCGCCCCAATCAGCGGCACGAGCGCCATCGCGATCTCCGAGATCACCAGGACGTTGTGTGCCCGGTTATGTCCCGGTCCGCTCGTCCCCTTGCTCCCGTGCTTGAGAACTCCCGCGAGATTCGCGCGGAGTGTGCGCAGCGCCGGAAGCAGCCCGCAAATGATTCCAGTGGTCACGCAAACCGTGGCAGTGAACGCCAGTACCTTACTGTTCAGGCCGCTCTCTCGTAACACTCCTAGATCCGCGGGGACAAACGCCATCAAAGCGCGCAAACCGCCAACGGCCAGGATCAACCCTAACGCTCCTCCCGCCAGCGACAGCAGCATGCTTTCCGTAAGCAACTGGCGTGATAACCGCCAGGAACTGGCGCCCAACGCGGTGCGCAACGCCACTTCTCGTTCTCTGCCAGCATTGCGCACCAGCAGCAGATTCACGATGTTTGCGCAGGCAATCAGCAGCACCAGTCCCACGGCCGCGGAAAGCACCAGCAGGATGCCTTGCAGTTTCGCAGCGGACGGATCTTCCATCGGTTCGACGAGCACCCCAAAGAACTTGTGCGAATCCGGATACTGAATGGTTTCCTGTTGATTCAGCCTGACCATCTCGTCGCGAGCTTGCGCCAAAGTGACGCCCGGTTTGAGCCGTGCCACGCCGATGAAAGCGTGATGAACGTGCTCGGTGAGGTCGTCTCCATATTGCCCAATGGGCATCCAAAGGTCAGGCCAGCGCAGAAGGTGAAAATCTGCCGGCAACACCCCCGTTACCGTATAACGCTGGTTGTCCAGCGTGATCGTTCGTCCCAGCACTGCGGGATCGCCCCCAAACCGGCTCTGCCAAAGGCGGTGGCTCAAAATCACCACGGGAGAACTGCCTGCCCGATCGTCTTCCAGAACGAAATAGTGGCCCGCCGCGAGCTTTATCCCTAGCAAGGGGAACAGTCCCGCGCTTGCGTAGCTCACGAGCACGCGCTGCGGTTCTGCTTCGCCGGTTAAATTAAATCCTTGGGAGATGTAGGCGTAGCCACCCATTTCAGAGAAACTGGCGTTTTGCTGGCGCCAGTCGGCGTAGTCGCCCGGCGACAAGCCGGCCCGCGGAGCCTGCGGCGGATAGGTATTCCAGATTTGAACTAAGTTTCCCGGCTGAGGATAAGGCAGCGGGCGGAGCAGCACATTTTCGACCACGCTGAAAATCGCTGTGTTCGCGCCGATTCCAAGAGCCAGCGTCAGCACCGCCACGGCCGTGAAGCCGGGATTCTTGCCCAGCGTGCGTATCCCGTAACGGATGTCTTTGAGCAAGCTCTCCATCAAATGATTCCTCGGCAATAAAGTTAGGCGCCGTATAAAATAGGATTTGCCACATTACCCCGTCTCGCTCGTCGACGCAATATTGCGCTGGAAAGATTTCCGAAGAATGAACCGAAACCTGGTCGAATCGGAGCTTAGTCGCGCCTCACAGAGCTCATTCTCTAATGCAGCGCGTCGGAAAGGGTCTTGATCAATAACGGTTCTTGTTCCGGAAACACCGTGCGCAAGTCGAGGATGAGCCTGTCGTCTTCGACGCGAGCGATGACCGAGACGCCGGCAGGGGCTCGCCGCAGCCGCTGCTCGAGTTTCGTCGCGGAGTAGCGGGCGCTCGCAATCCGAATAATTTTCGTAGGGAGCGATTGCGAAGGCGTGGAGCCGCCGCCTGCCAAAGAACTGCCATCGGCGATTTCGATCTCCACTTCGTCCAAAGGAAGTTCGGGGCGAAGTTCGCGGAGGAAATTCTCCGCGCGTCGCTTCAGTTCCTGGGGAGTCGCCCGAATCATTCGAATGGCCGGAATTTCGTCCCACGCCGCGCGAAGATAGGCCCCGAGAGTCGCTTCGAGCGCCGCGATGGTGAGCTTGTCCACCCGTAGCGCCCGAAACAGCGGGTAACGGCGCACGCGTGCGATGAGATCTTTTTTCCCAGCGATGATGCCTGCTTGTGGCCCGCCCAGAAGTTTGTCGCCGCTAAACATCACTATCGAAACGCCCGCGTCGATGCTTTGCTTTACTGTGGGCTCGCTGACGCCGAATTCCGAAAGATCCACTAGGCAGCCCGAGCCCAGGTCTTCCACGAGCGGCAAGCCGCTGCGCTGGCCGAGTGCCACCAGTTCTTCAATAGAAGGCTTGTCAGTAAAACCGGTGACCTTGAAATTCGAAGGATGTACGCGGAGTAGCACACGCGTCTTTTCGTTGATGGCGTTTTCGTAGTCCGCTAGGTGCGTGCGATTGGTGGTGCCAACTTCCCGAAGGATCGCGCCGCTCTGCTCCATGATCTCGGGGATTCGAAATCCGTCCCCGATTTCGATCAGCTCCCCGCGCGAGACAATGACTTCACCGCCGCGCGCCAGCGCCGCAAGAGTCACGAGCACCGCCGCCGCGCAATTGTTCACCACGATGGCCGATTCCGCACCAGTCAGTCGCGCCAGCAACTCAGCCGTGTGAACGTCCCGTTTGCCCCGTGCACCCGCCTCCAGATCGTATTCAAGATTGTTGTACTGTGTGGCGCCGCGGCGGAATTCGTCGACCACGGCCTGTGTCAATGGCGCGCGGCCCAGATTCGTGTGCAGGATCACACCGGTGGCGTTAATCACTGGCTGCAGCGAGCGCGAAAGAATTCGTTCAACTTCCGTGCTGATGAGCTCTTCGACAGTGACGGCATTCAAGCCTAGCGCTGTCCAATTCGAATCACCCGCGATACGCGCACGCAAGTCCGCTAGCACGGCGCGCGCAACCTTGACCACCAGGTTCCGGTCCACACGTTTCGAAAGCGCCGCCAGCCTTGGCTGCGCAAGCAATTCGTCTACCGACGGAATTTGCCGCAGCAATTCCGCTTGCTCCGCTGAAATCGTTCTTTTGCTCCCCGCGTCCATTCGCACATTTCAACACAGTGCGAAGCGGCGGGCAATGCCGTTGGCCCGTCACTTGCGTCCCGCGCCAGCCGCACCCTGGCTCAGCTGAGTGCGGACTGCAGGGGCGCATTCGAAGCAACGCCGCACAGTAGCGGATTCGAAGCGCCACCCATTCCTCCGGTTGACGGTTTTCTTCCATCCTCTTAGCATGGTGGTTCGAGGTTTCTCCCCGCGCATGGCTACCATTGACGAAGAGCTGGCTACTCTCGAGAAAGATATTCGACAGCTGAAGGTTGAATACGATCAGTATTTCGGCGGCGGTCGGAAACGTCCGCCCACGGAAATTGAATGGCGCATTGACATGATGGTCAAGCGCTATGCGGAACGCGGCGGCGAACTGAAGTTCGCGCAGCGTTTCCGCTTCAACAATTTGTCCCAGACTTACGCAAAATACAAAGATATCTTTCGAAAAAAAGTGAAACAGAAAGAAGAAGGCACGGTCCAGCGGCATTTCGGAGCGGCGGCGAGGGAGATTGAGGCTGCCCGCACGAAAAAGGAAGCCGAAGAGCATGCAGCTGCAGTCGCGGGGGGAGATTCCTCGACATTTCGCATGACCTGCTCCGAACCAGAACGCGAAAAGGAAAAAGTCGAACAGTTGTATCAGGCGTTCTTGCAAGCCAAGCAGACGGCCGGGGAAGCGACGGGAAAGCTGTCGCGCTCCAGCTTCAACGAATTCGTGCTGAAGAAAACGAAAGAGCTGCAAAAGCAGAAGAATTGCCGCGACGTCGAATACGTGGTCGAGATGGTCGAAGGCCAGGTCAAATTGAAAGCCCTTGTGAAGTCGTAAGTCCCTTCCAGCGCCTCATGGTTTGCACTTCCCCTATTCCCGCGCCCCCCTTACACTGATCTGCTTTTCCCATTGTGGAGGCCTCCATGGCGGTGCAGCGTGCGCTCATCAGCGTCTTCGACAAAACTGGAATTGTGGAATTCGCCAAGCGCTTGGCCGCGCTGAAGATCGAGATTCTCTCAACAGGTGGAACTGCCAAATTGCTGCGCGAAGCAGGAATCATAGTGCGCGACGTTTCCGATTTCACCGGCTGGCCAGAAATGCTCGGCGGTCGCGTGAAGACGCTGCACCCCAAGGTGCACGGCGGGCTGCTTTTTCGCCGTGGGCACGCGGGGGATCAGAAACAGGCGGCGGAACATGGAATCGCTCCCATCGATCTGCTGGTGGTGAATCTGTATCCGTTCGAAGCCACGGCGGCGAAAGCGGAACTCACCGCGGAAGAGTTGATCGAAAACATCGACATCGGCGGTCCAACGATGCTGCGCTCCGCGGCCAAGAATTTCGAAAACGTCACGGTGGTGACGGATCCGGCGGATTTCGCGCGTGTGGCCAGCGAACTCGAGGGCGCGGGCGAAACGACGCTTGCGACCCGGCTGGAGCTGGCGCGAAAAGTTTTCGCCACGGCTTCTCGGTACGACGGCATGATCACCACTGAACTCGAGCGATTGTCGGTTGGCGCCGGACACATTTCCCTCTCAGCGAAACCTGTGCTGCCGGAACGCGTGCACCTCGCTTTGCGGCGCCGGCAGGAATTGCGCTACGGAGAAAATCCCCACCAGGCTGCGGCTCTGTACGTGCCGGCGGGCCGCGCCCCGGAAGGTTTGGCCGCAGCCAAACAACTCCAGGGCAAAGAGCTTTCGTACAACAATTTCGTCGATCTGGAAGCGGCCCGCAGCCTGGCCGCGGAATTCAAGAATCCCGTTGCCGTAATCATCAAGCACAACAATCCCTGCGGTACGGCGGAGCAGTCAACTCCGGTCGAAGCCTATTTGAAGGCGCTGGCGTGCGATCCCGTTTCGGCGTTCGGCGGCGTGCTCGCGTTCAACCGCGTGGTGGATGCCGCGACTGCCGAGGAAGTCGCAAAACTTTTCGCGGAATGCATCGCCGCTCCCGGTTTTGCGGATCGCGCCAAAGAAATTTTCGCGGCGAAAAAGAATTTACGTTTGCTCGAATTGCCCGCCGGAGGCCTGGAGCCCGAACGCGAACTGCAACTCAAGCGCATTCTCGGCGGAATGCTGGTGCAGCAGCCGGACCTCGGCGAGATCAAGGACGACGAACTGCGCACCGTAACAAAGCGCGGGCCCACGGCCGAAGAAATGCAAACGATGCGTTTCGCGTGGAAAGTGGCCAAACATGTAAAGTCCAATGCCATCGTCTTTGCGAAGGCCGGCGCGACGCTGGGCGTCGGCGCGGGACAAATGAGCCGCGTCGATTCGGTGAAAATCGCGGTGATGAAGGCGCAATCTTCGCTGGCCGGCGCCGTGGTCGCTTCCGACGCGTTTTTTCCCTTTCCCGATGGCGTGGAAGAAGCGGCCAAGGCCGGCGCAACTTCCGTAATCCAGCCGGGCGGCTCCGTCCGCGATGCCGAGGTCGTAGCCGCCGCCGACCGCCTCGGCCTCGCCATGGTGTTCACCGGCATGCGGCACTTCCTGCACTAAAAGGCGGGCAGTGGATCCTTTTGCTCCGGCGCCGCATCCATTGAGTTGCAACCGTGAGTTGCATGCAGGAGTTGCGCGTATGAGTTGAGTGTAATGACCGGAGACGCAATCCAGGAGGCGAAACGATGGCTGGCAATCGCGAAGGGATGAAGATTGTTCTGCAAGTCGGGGCCGAACTGCGCATTCGAAACAATGGCGACGTCACTATGGACAATCCCGAACTAGAGCTGGCGCAAGACGACAAGGCGGCCGACGCGGTCCTTATTTACCGCTTCGATGAAGACACGCGCGAGCACGTCCTACGGCTAGTGGAGCCCGTCGCAGACCACAAACATGTGAAAGTTCACCGGGCCAACGATTGAAACAGGCTATCCTGGAACGCGCTACTTCACCCGGTGATAGGTTACTTCGATTGTCTTGGGCTTGCCGTCCGCGTCCGTGATGTCGCCGTGCGAGGCGTACGTGTCGGCGTCGGCGTGCGTAAGGATAGCGTCTTTCAACTGATTCACCACGGGATTGTCGAAGCGGAACGTAGTGGCGTCCGATTTCGTCAGATTGAGGCGGTAGGCGTCGGTCTCTTCCCAGGGTTTGAGTTCCGTGGAAAAGTGCCGGAAGTACATCGCGATGCCATCGGGAGTTTCACGCAGGGTGAAAAGTTCGATGACGATGGTCTTTTCCTCATTGGTCAGGCGGAAAAAACCCTGCATGGTGCCGTTCTTGGGCGCCATCCAAACCTGCTCGGCAGTCATCGGGCCGAGATGACCTTCCCAACGGCCGGCCAGCCACGAAAAGTCAGTGAGCCCGGCATGATGGGGCAAGAATGCCGTGGCTTCCTGCGTGCTCGAAACGGCCAAAGAAGGCCAAGCTAAAAACACCACAAGACACAGAATCTTAACCTTTTGGCTGAAACTGGAATGAGTCATGTGTGGACCGGCCTCCTGCTCTTCCATACAACACTTTCACGGATTCCTTTAAGGGTTTTTTCTGAAGGATTGCATTGAATTAATCGCTTTCAACGTTTTTACGCCAGTTTGCATCCTATCTTCGGGGGCGCCCAAGCTCTGGAAACGTCCAGGATTTGGCTTTTGACCGCGTTTCGGCCGCATGGGATAATTTAAGTTTCTGGGGCTACGATGAACCTTCAACAGACTACTCTCTCCGTATTATTGACAGGCATCTTCGGCGCGGGTGCCGTAGGGCAAGCTCCTCAAGAGCAGCTTATCCAGCCGAAAACCGCCGCTTCCCCAAGCGACTCCGCGCGTGCCGATGCCTATTACAACTTCACCATGGGCCATATTTACGAACAGCAGTACGAAGCGACCAGCAGCGCGGACTACGCCACCAAAGCGATCGAAGCCTACAAAAAAGCGTATGCGCTGGATCCGAAATCGCAGGTTATCGGCGAACGCCTGGCGGAGATGTATTGGAAAGCGCAGCGGATTAACGACGCCGTAGCGGAAGCGCGGGAAATTCTGAAGCGCGACCCGGACAACGTGCAATCACGGCGGCTGCTTGGGCGAATTTATTTGCGCAGCCTCGGCGATGTCAGCGCAAGCAACGGCCAGCCGGAAACCGTGAACCGGGCCATCGAGCAGTACCGCGAGATCAACCGCCTCGATCCTTCGGACACCGAATCGGCGTTGTGGCTGGCGCGGCTTTACCGCCTGAAGAATGAACACGACAAGGCCGAACAGGTTCTGCGGAGCATCCTCAAGACAGATCCGGAAAACGAACCGGCGGTCGAGCAATTGACCCAGTTGCTGATGGACGAGGGCAAGTCCACTGAGGCAGTCACGCTGCTCGAAGGAATCACCTCGCATTCTCCCTCCGCGGTGCTTCTGGATCTTCTAGGCGATGCCTACACGCAAACGCATGAATTGGCGAAGGCGGAAGCGGCCTACCGCAAGGCCATGGAACTTGATCCGTCGGAGCTGAGCCACCAGCGCGGGCTGGGCCAGACCTTGCTGGCGGAAGAGAAATATTCCGAGGCGCTGAAGGTTTACCAAAAACTTTCGGATGTGATGCCGGACGATTCAGACGTGTATCTGCGAATCGCGCAGATTTACCGAGAACTGCACCAGCTCGACAAGGCCGAAGAAAATCTCGTGAAGGCGCGGCAGTACGCTCCGGGCAGCCTGGAAGTCATGTACAACGAGGCGATGCTGTACCAGGCCCAGGGACGCTACGAGGATGCCATCCGCGTTTTATCGAACGCGGTGACGGATATTAAGGGGCAGTCTCCCGCCGTGCCGTCGCGGCGACGGTCGCTGGCCATCCTGTACCAGCAACTCGGGCAGCTCTATCGCGATACGCAGAATTATCAGGCGGCAATTTATACCTTCGAAGAATTGGGACATCTCGGCGAGGAAGAGGATCGCCGCGCGCGGATGATGATCATGGATACTTACCGCGCCTCGAAAGATTTGCCCAAAGCGTTGCAGGCGGGCAAGGAAGCGCTTGCGAAATACCCTGCCGACGCTTCGATTCGAACGAGCCATGCTCTGTTGCTCGGCGAAAACGGACAAACGGACGACGCCGTCAAAATGTTGCGAGCGCAGCTTCACGGCGATACGAACGATCGCGAGACGTACCTCAACATTGCCCAGGTGTACGAGCGCGGCCGGCGTTACAAGGAAGCCGAAGAAGGGGCTCGTGCCGCGGAAGTGCTGCCGGGCCAGCCGCGCGAGAACGAAATGGTGTGGTTCTTGCTCGGCGCCATTTTTGAGCGGCAAAAGTTTTTCGACAAGGCCGAAGAACAGTTTAAGAAAGTGCTGGCGGTGAATCCGAAAAACGCTCCGGTCCTGAATTACTACGGCTACATGTTGGGCGACCTGGGGATACGCCTTGACGAAGCGGAGGCGCTCGTCCAGAAGGCGCTGAAGGAAGACCCTTACAACGGGGCGTACCTCGACAGTCTCGGCTGGATTTATTTCAAAGAGAACAAGCTGGGCGCCTCAGAGAGCACGCTTCGCAAGGCCGTGGAGCGTGAAAGGCATGATGCGACGATTCATTCCCACCTCGGCGATCTTTATGCGAAGTTAGGCCGGGGCGACCTGGCCGCCGCGGAGTGGGAAAAGTCGCTGGTGGAATGGCGGCGCTCGCTCCCCGCGGACCTGGAAACCGACAAGGTCGCGGAACTCGAAAAGAAGCTGTCGCAATCGAAGCACCGCGTGGCGCAGAAATCAACGACCAGCGTCGCAAAGCCGTAGCCCAGCGCATGCCTGAAGTCCGCATTTCCGCGTTCGCAAAAATTAATCTGCGCCTGGATATTCTCGGGAAACGCCACGACGGCTTTCACGAATTACGGACCATTTTCCAGACTATCTCTTTGCATGACGAATTGCGGTTGCGCACGTCACGCTCGCCGGAAATTTTACTGACCATCGAAGGCAACCAGCCGCTCTGCGCGGAACCGCCCCAGAAGAATCTTGTTTATCGCGCCGTAGACGCGCTGCGCCGCGAACTGAAAATCAGCGGCGGAGTGGAAATCGCGCTCAAGAAAACGATCCCGGCAGGCCGGGGCCTGGGCGGAGGATCGAGCGACGCGGCTGCGGCGTTGTTGGGCTATCTGAGGCTTACGAAGAAGAAATTGGCTGCCGCGCGATTGATGGAAATTGCCGCAGCGCTAGGCGCGGACGTGCCGTTTTTCCTGCTGGGCGGGCGAGCGCTGGGCGTAAACAAAGGCGACGAAATCTATCCGCTGCCGGACATTCGAAAGTTGCAGATCCTGGTTGTCTCGCCAAAGGACATTCATGTGCCTACTCCCGACGCCTACCGCTGGCTGGAGGCCAAACCGCTCGCGTTGACAAATTCTGCGGGAACCTCTAAACTCTTTCAGTTCTGTGCTCTATCCTGGAGCGCGCAGGGAAGCGGCCTTTTGAATGATTTTGAGGGGCCGGTTTTCCAGCGACATCCCCGGCTTGATCAAATCAGGCGGGAGTTGCTCCAAAGAGGAGCTGCAGAAGCCTCGCTGGCGGGTAGCGGTTCGGCGGTGTTTGGTGTTTTCCCGAGCCCAGCGATGGCGCGCCGAGCCGCTGTTGGGTTTCCGCACGATCAGACCTTCGTTTGCGAGACTGTCTCGCGCGACAGGTACGCTCGTCTGATGCGCATCGCAGAGTAGTCTGCAAGCGTGTCGTGGATTCGGCCTCAGCGTCTCTTCGTGTCCATACCGTTGTAGAAGATCTTTCCGGTTCCGTTGCATGCAAGTTGGTGTGGCTACCGAGTGGTCACACGGAGCGCGAGCGTCGTGGACGACGACCGATTCAAGATTTTCTCTGGGACCGCGAATCCAGTACTGGCGGAGAGCATCTGCCGCCACTTGAACGTGCCGCTGGGCAAGGCGCTGCTGGGACGCTTCAGCGACGGCGAGATTTATTTTCAGATTCTGGAAAACGTTCGCGGGGCGGACGTTTTTGTCGTGCAGCCGTGCCATGCTCCGGTGGACTGTCACCTGCTGGAACTGCTGCTGATGATCGACGCGTTTAAGAGGGCGTCCGCGTGGCGGATTACGGCAGTGTTGCCGTACTACTGCTACGCGCGGCAGGACCGCAAAGACAAGCCGCGAGTTCCCATCTCCGCAAAGCTGGTGGCGGACTTGCTGGAAACCGCGGGCGCGAGCCGGGCTCTGACTTTGGATTTGCACGCGCCGCAGATTCAGGGCTATTTCGACGTGCCCGTGGATCATTTGTACGGTTCCCCGGTGCTGGTCGAACACTTCCGGCATTTGAGACTGCCGAATCTTACGGTGGTTTCGCCTGATGCCGGCGGAGTAGAGCGGGCGCGGTTTTTCGCAAAGAAGCTGGATGCGCCTCTAGCCATCGTGGACAAGCGCCGCGTGGATGTGGACGTGAGCGAAGTGATGAACCTGATCGGAGACGTGCGCGGGCGCAGCGCGCTGGTGGTGGACGACATTATTGATACCGCTGGAACGTTGGTGAAGACGGCGGACGCGCTGCTGAGAGAAGGCGCCACCCAAGTTTACGCAGCTTGCACGCACGCCGTGCTTTCCGGTCCGGCCATCGAACGGATCGAGAAGTCAAGCATCAAGGAGATTGTAGCGACAGACTCCGTGCCGCTGAGCGAGGCGGCGAAAAAGATGGGGAAGATCAAGGTGTTGAGCGTGGCGGATTTGCTGGCGCGCGGGATTCGCTCGATTCACGAAGAGACTTCGATCAGCGAATTGTTTATTTGATTTGTATGACAGACGTTCTTGTCTGTTCTCTGATAAGAACTAGCAACAAGACAGGCAGGAATGCCTGTCCTACAGGGAAGGGAAGAAGGCCATGGCACAGAAGGTAGAAAAGCCGGAAAAGATTGTAGTGGAAGGCGCGCCGCGCAGCACGCGCGGCAAGAACGAGGCGCGGCGGCTTCGCCAGACGGGCAAAGTGCCCGCGGTGTTGTATGGAGGCAAGGGCCAATCCATCACCCTGGCGGTGAACGCCAAGCAAGTCAGCGCGATTCTCCGCTCGGAGAGCGGGCACAACACGTTGTTTCAAGTGGATCTTGGCGGGAAGCACGAGCCCGCAATCCTGAAAGATTGGCTGACGGATCCCATCACCGGAAAATTGCTGCACGTGGATCTTTTGCGCGTAGCCATGGACGTCCGGATGAAGGTGATGGTTCCCGTGCACACGTTTGGCGAGCCTGCCGGCGTGAAAGTGCAGGGCGGAGTTTTTGAAGTCGTGACGCGCGAAGTGGAAATCGAATGCTTGCCGGCGGATATCCCGACGGAGTTCAAGGTGGATGTCAGCGGATTGATGCTCAACCAGCAGTTGCGCGCCGGTGACTTGGCGATTGACACGACGAAACACAAGCTGTTGACCGAACCCGAACGCGTGCTGGCGCACGTCGTCACGCTCAAGGTCGAAGAAGAGAAGCCCGTGGAAGCCGTGGCTGCGGAAACAGCTACGCCGGCCGAGCCGGAAGTCATCAAGAAGGGCAAGAAAGAAGTGGAAGGCGAAGAAGGCGCCGAAGAGGAAGCCAAGCCCAAGGCGGAGAAGAGCGACAAAGGCGAAAAGGGCGAAAAGAAAAAGTAACGCGCGTCCCGCGATTTGCGGACGACCGGAAAAGGGTCTATGCGGCTCATTGTCGGACTTGGGAATCCCGATCCGGAATACCAGTGGACGCCGCATAACCTGGGTTTTATGGCGGTGGATGAACTGGCGAATCGTGGCGGGATTCGCGTGGAACGGCCCGAGGGCAAGGCGCTGGTAGGCCGCGGAAAAATTGCCGGGGAAGAAGTCATCCTGGCGAAGCCGCAGACGTATATGAATCTCAGCGGGATTTCCGTAAGAGATCTGCTGGGGAAATACGGGCTGGATGTGAACGATCTGCTGGTGCTGTGGGACGAGGCGCAACTGCCGCTGGGCACGATTCGGATTCATCCGGACGGCAGCGCGGGAAGCCATAACGGCGCGAAGTCCGTGATCAGCTCGGTCGGAACGCAGGAATTTGCAAGGCTGCGGCTGGGTTGCGGGCCGGATCATCCGCTGAGCAGTCGCAAAGAATACGTGCTGCGGCCGATGAAAAAAGCGGATCTGGAAGTCGCCGCGGAAATGGTCGGTGAAGCTGGAGACGCCGTGGAGATGATCCTGAGTCAGGGGCTCGACGCGGCTATGACGAAGTACAACCGGCGGAAACCGACGGATCCGGAAGAAGCGGAAGAAAAGTAGAAAGAGTTCTCTTTTCGTTTGCGCATGGAAAAGATTTGAAGTGACGCCGATTTTTCGGAGTCAAAAGAAAAAGAGGTCATCATGGAAGAGCGTTATTACGATTTGGTTTTTATCGTGCGGCCGGCGACGCCGGAAGAGGAAATCAAAAAACTGCTTGCGGTCGTCGAACACACTTGCGCGGAAAAGGGCGCCAAGATCGAGAAGACCGAGCACTGGGGGACGCGGAAGCTGGCGTACCGCGTGGCCAAGCACCGCGAAGGGATTTACGTGCACCAGGAGATTCGCACCACGCACGGCGAACTGATCGCCGAGCTGGAGCGGCGCCTGCGCGTGCAAGACAACGTGATCAAGTATCAGACCGTTCGTCTGGATGAAGATTTGAAGCGCCAGAAAAAACTTTCGCTGAAGCGCGACAAGCGCGCGGCACGGCGTCCGCGCCGCACGCCGGCTCCCGCTCCTGCGGCGGCAGCGCCGGAGCAGGCCGCGGCCAGTAGCTAGGTCTGCGTGCTGAAGAGATTTTTCGTTTCGAGCAAAGTGACTCCGGTTGACCGGCTCACAAAAGGTTTGTTCCCGGCCACGCCGGGACGATGAGTGAAAGGGTGGAAGGTATGGCGGAAGAACAGAAGCAAGCACCAGCGCCGGGAGGAGCTCCGCGGCGTGAAGGCGGCCACGGTGGTGGTCACGGCGGTCCAGGGGGTGGGCATGGTGGTCCGCGGCGCGAGGGCGGCCCAGGTGGAGGCGGTCCCGGCGGAGGTCCCGGAGGCCGGCCCAGAGGCAAGCGCCAGTATTTCCGTAAGAAGAAGGTGTGCAAGTTCTGCGTCGAGAAGATGGACTTCATCGACTACAAGCGCGCGGACATCCTGTCGCAGTTCGTGCAGGAGCGCGGGAAGATTCTGCCACGGCGCATGACGGGCGTTTGCGCGCGCCACCAGCGCTGGCTGGGCGTGGCCATCAAGCGGGCGCGCAACATCGCGCTATTGCCATTCTCTGGAAGCGCGGCGGGCACGCAGGCGCCGCGTGTGGTAGTGCCGGGAGCGGCTCACGCCGCGCCCTCGCATGGAACACCAGCACCGGCCGCTGCGCCAGTGGCCGAAGCGCCGAAGGCGTAAACCCTCTCGGGGCACACCCGACGGGGCAAGGAAACAGGAGCTTAGAGAAAAGACATGCAAATCATTCTTCAAGAAGACGTCGAAAAGCTGGGCCACCGCGGCGACGTGGTCACGGTGAAGCCGGGTTATGCGCGCAATTTTCTTTTGCCGAAAAAGCTCGCCGTCGAAGCCACGGCCGGGAACTTGAAAGCTATCGAGCGGATTCGCACTTCGCTGGCGAAGAAGACGGCGACGGAGCTGGAAGCTGCACAGAAACAAGCCGAATTGCTGAACGGCGTTGCGCTGAAATTCACGCGCAAGACCGGAGAGAACGACCAGATGTTCGGTTCAGTCACTTCCGCGGACATCGCGGAAGGGCTTGCGGCGCAAGGCTTCAAGATTGACAAGCGCCAGGCGCAGCTGGGCGAGCCGCTCAAGACCATCGGGGAATTTCCGGTGACCATCAAGGTGTTCCGCGACGTGACCGCGCAGATCAAGGTGACGGTCGAGAAGGAAGTCTAGGAGCTCATTCGGTTACGAGGTTGCTCAATAGGGGCGTCCGCCTCGGCGGGCGCCCCTATATTCTTGACACGCGCTTGCCTCCCAATTTTCGGCACTACATAGTTAGGACGACGCGGAATTCGGCTTTGCCGCTCATCATGCGAGCGTAGGCTTCGGCGGCCTTTTCCAGGGGAAATTTTTCGATCATGGGGCGGATGTCGGTCATTTCGGCGAAGCGCAGAGTGTCTTCCGAATCGGTGGGAATGCCGCCGGGCCAGCCCTGGACTCTCCTTCGCCCCACGATAAGTTGAATTGGCGAAGCTTCAATCGGGCCCTGGCCTGCGCCGACCACGAGCAGCGTTCCGTTCAAGCCGAGACCGCCGACGAGTTCGGACATGGATTTTGAATCCGTGGCGGTGGCCAGGATTACGCGGGCGCCGCCGAGTTTCTGGAGTTCTTCCGCGGCATTGGTGGCTTTGCTGTCGATGTATGCGTGCGCGCCGAGTTTCTTAGCGAGAGCGGCCTTCTGGGAACCGCGGCCGACGGCGGCAACTCTGTATCCAAACTTATTCGCAAACTGAATTCCTAAATGCCCGAGGCCGCCGATGCCTTGGACGGCAACGAGGTCTGAAGGCAATGCGCCACTGTGGCGCAGAGCGTTGAAGGTGGTGACTCCGGCGCATAGGAGCGGGCCGGCTTCCACGGCGTCGAGGCTCTCCGGCATTGCGGCGAGGGCTTCCACAGGAGCGATCATGTATTCCTGGTAGCCGCCATCGAAGCTGATTCCGCAAATTTTCAGGTTGCGGCAATTGGCGAAATCTCCGCGGCGGCACGGGAGGCAAGTGCCGTCCTGGCCGCCGTGCCAGCCGACGCCGACGCGCTGGCCTTTTTTCCAGCCGGTGACGCCGGAACCGAGGTCGTCAATTACGCCGGCGACTTCGTGTCCGGGGGCGCGGGGATATTGGATACCGGGCCAGTATCCTTCCTTTACGAGGCTATCGCTGTGACAGATGCCACAAGCTTGCACGCGAATGCGCACGTGTCCCGCCGATGGTTGCGGAATTTCGCGTTCAACGATCTCGAAATCCGCTCCTGGTTTAGGCACCAGCGCCACTTTCATCTTGGCCATCGAGACTCTCCGTTCTTTATTCTGGATTTCACAGATGAAACTTCGATGCGCGCTTCGCACAAAGCGACACATTTTTCAACGCCGCAGGCGGCGAAAAACACTGCGCGGAGAAAGTCAAAAAGTTTTGCACATTTTCGTAATCTTGCACATCCATCCCAATTGACATGCGCCCTTCTCCAGCGCACACTGCGCCAACGTCACAAAGCAGCAAACAGGAATTGGTCGAGCCCATCATAATTATTCTCGCCACCTGATTTTTTTGCCTGCCGCGTTTCTGAGCGCAAGCTGGTCTTGCGCGGCAAAAGAGGTTGTGTTACTGTAGGCGAATAAAAAGCGAATTATAGGGAACAGCTTCTATGCCTGTTGACGCGACGCTCGAGAAACCATTACCGAATAACCTGGATGCCGAACGCTCCGTTCTTGGCGCGATACTGCTGGATAACCACGCGCTGAACCCGGCGATCGAGCATTTGCGGCCGGAAGATTTTTTTCTGGACCAGCATCGGCGCGTGTTCACGCAGATGATCTCGTTGGGCGAGGGCCAGCAGGCCATTGACCTGGTGACCTTAACCGAGGAACTGAACCGCAAGGGGGAACTGGAAGCCTCCGGAGGCGCGCCGTACCTGGCGTCGCTCGCGGACGGCATGCCGAAGGTCACGAACATCGAGCACTACGCGCGCATCGTCAAGGAAAAGGCGATCCTGCGCAACCTGATTCACGCGACACACAATATCCAGCAGCGCGCATTCGAGGGCGAGGACGGGGCGGACGCGATCCTGGATAACGCCGAGTCTTCGATTTTTGCGCTAGCGGAAGACCGCGTGCGCGCGGGGCTGCTTCCGATAAAGGACATCGTCCGCGACAATTTTGAACGCCTGGAAAGAATCTTCCGTGAAGGGAAGAGCATCACCGGAATCCCCACGGGCTACGTCGAGCTGGACAAGCTCACGTCGGGACTGCAGCCTTCGGAACTCCTGATTCTGGCGGCGCGGCCTTCGCAGGGAAAAACGGCGCTGGCGCTGAACCTGATGGAAAACATCGCGATTCGCGGCGGGCACCCGGTGGCCATGTTCAGCCTGGAAATGTCCAAGGAATCGCTGCTGCAACGGTTGGTAGCGTCCGTGGCGCAGATTGACGCGCACAAATTCCGGACCGGCCATCTGAGCAAAGAAGACTGGCGGCGAATGACGGAATCGCTGGGAACGATTTCGTCGGCGCCGCTGTGGATCGACGACGCGGGATCGATCAGCGTGCTGGAAATTGGCGCAAAGGCGCGGCGGCTGAAGCGCGACAAAGGATTGTCCATGCTGGTGGTCGATTATCTGCAACTCATCACCACGCGGGGACGCTTTGGAAACCGCCAGGAAGAAGTATCCAGCATCTCGCGGGGATTGAAAGGCCTGGCGAAGGAGCTGCAGATTCCCGTCCTGGTGCTCAGCCAGCTTACGCGCGCGCCGGAGCGCGACGAACGCGGGCCGCAGCTATCAGATTTGCGCGAGTCTGGCGCGATCGAACAGGACGCCGACGTGGTGATGTTCATCTACCGGCCGCATTTCTTCAAAGCGGGCGCGACGCCTGAAGAAAGGGAAGAAACGGAACTACGAATCGCGAAGCAACGAAATGGTCCGACCGACATGGTGAAGTTTGTGTTTCGGAGCCGGTTCACGCGGTTTGAAGAGGCGGCGCCGGACGCGTTCTCGCAATTTGCCCCAGACGACATGTAGTTGTTGCCACAGCGCGTCCATTAACCCACAAGTTTCGCCGCGGGCTGAGGAGTTCACAGACCGGTCTAATGTGTCAGGGATGCGCCCGGTCCGTACCAAGTTGTCCCCAGCCCCCCTACACCCCATTACATGCATGATTGTCAAAACAAAGGGCTTACAAAATGAGTTTCACTTAAATGGTTGATTCTAAAGGGCATGCTTTTTGGTTGCTCGGAAGGGCCAAGGGCACAAAAGTGACTCCCAAAAAAAGAAAAGCGGCGGGAATCCGCCGCTTTCAAGACGTGATCTTGTACGAAACCGATTGTAGGGATAGAGACGGGTCAAGGAAAAACTCTTTAGACTTAGAAGTGTTTCCTTTCCCAACTCGCAAAAGGTGCCCCTTAGTTTGCAGGAGAAGGTCTCCGGCTTGCAGTGGAGGAGGGTGTTGTCATTCAGGCGGCAGCCAAAGTGGCTGGCGGAGGGCGTAAGCCGCGTGGATGGCGTAAACTAAATTTTTCGGGAAGGCACATGGCAGGTACACGGAAAAGTCCGCGCAAGGAAGTGCGACGCCCGGTATGGGCGGAAGTTTCGCTTGGCGCGCTGGCACAGAATCTCGAGGCGATCCGCAGGTACGTCAATCCGCCGCACGAGAAGCGCAAAGCGCCCCGCAAGATTCTCTCCATCGTGAAAGGAAATGGGTACGGGCACGGCGGTCCAGAGGTGGCCAAAGCGCTGGAGAAGGCCGGGTCGGACTGGTTTGGCGTTACGTGCACGGACGAGGGCATTGCGGTACGCCAGAATGGCGTTTGCAACCCGGTCCTGGTGCTGACGAGCTTCGTGCCGGGAGAAGAATCGCGGCTGGTGGAGCACGACCTCACCGCGGTGATTCATCGCTGCGAACAGCTGGAAATATTGAACCGGGCGGCGGCGCGCAAGGGCGGCAAGAAGCGCGTGCCATTCCATCTGAAGATCGATACGGGAATGAACCGGCTAGGCGTTTCTTCCACGGACATGGATTGCTTTGCGCGGCAATTGGGGAAGTGCAAGCACCTGGAGCTGACCGGCATTTTTTCGCATTTTGCGTCGTCGGAAGTTTTTACGGATACCGCAGTTGGGCAGCAGACGCGTGAACAAGAAGAACGGTTTTATGCGGCACTCGAACGCTTGCGCGCACTGGGGGTGGATCCAGGCCTTGTGCACCTGGCGAACAGCGCGGCGATCGTGACGCGTCCGGAAACGTGGGCGGACATGGTGCGGCCCGGAGCGATCCTTTACGGCTACCATCCAGGCTACGATCCGGCGGAAAAACGCGAGGAAGCTGAGGCCCGGCTGCCGCTGAAACCAGTGCTGAGCCTGCGCTCGAGGATCATCAGCATTCGCACGGTTCCCACAGGCGCGAGAGTGGGTTATAACGCGACATTCGTAGCCAAGCGGCCGTCGCGCATCGGCGTTCTGGCGGCGGGGTACGGGGACGGAATCCACCGCTCGCTGGGGAACCGCGGAAACGTGTTGTTGCGCGGGAAGCTGGCTCCCATGGTCGGCATCATCTCCATGGATGTGACCATGATTGATGTGACGGAGATCGAAGGCGCGGAAATAGGCGACGTAGCCACCATTCACGGGACGGATGGCAAGGCAGTCCTGCCGGCAAATCGCGTGGCGCGCAGCATCGGGACGGTGACGTCGGATTTGCTTTGCGCGGTGAGCCAGCGTGTCCCGCGACTGTACGTCCCATAATGGGAGAATCCTACCGTCGCGTAACGCCCGGCATCGGGATATTGACCTCGGATGTGCTGTCGGCGGTGAGCCCACATTGTTCCTCGACTGTGATTCCCATAATGGGAATGCCCTACTGGTTTCACCGAAAATCTACTGCGCCGAGTTGAAACCCGCTTGACGCCGCAGTATTGAGAGAGTATATAAACCTCGGCAGCGCAAAAAAAAAAGCGTTGCACATCCCGCATCGGCCCGCTCCTACTTCGCTCTGCTCCTGCGGGCTGGCTGTACTGATTTTGCAGTGAAAGTTGCAAACTGTGAGGTCGTATGAGCCGGATGGGTACTGAAGCGCAGCGCCGTACGCATTCTCCGGAATTGAAAATCTCACCTCAGGGCGAAGAAGTAGGCTTGCGCGTGCGTCCCGCATGGCGATCGCGCCGGAGCTGGGACTTCTGGGTGGTAAGGGCGTTCCTGCTTGCCTGCACGGGGGCTGTGAGTTACACCCTGGGGCCGTTCGGACTGCGAAGCTTGCAGGCTGGCGGCGTGGGAATTCTGATTGGGCTAGTGGTTCTGTTCGCGGAATTACGATTGCGCCGAGCGGCGCTGGGCGGGCTGCTGGGAGGCGCGTTTGGAACGGTGCTCGGCGTATTCGCAGCGCTGCTCGTAAGCCTGGTGATCTCGCGCACGGATGAGGCCGAACCGACGAAGTCCTTTCTCGAATTTGCGGCACTCTTTGCATTTGGCTATCTGGGACTCGTGCTGGGTTCGGGACGGGGCGGAGAACTGCAAGTGGATGCGCTGGATGGGTTCTTTGGGAAGAAGCCCGCTCGCGCGGAATCCATGAAGCTTCTGGATACCAGCGTGTTGATCGACGGACGAATTGCCGATATCTGCGATGCGCAGTTCATGGAAGGCGTGCTGGGAGTGCCGCAATTTGTGCTGCACGAATTGCAAATGGTGGCGGATTCTTCGGATTCGCTGAAGAGGCAGCGCGGACGGCGCGGGCTGGAAGTGCTGCAAAGGATTCAGAAGATGCCGCAGGTGGAAGTGCGGATACTGGAAGAGGATGCGCCCCAAGCGGGAGACGTGGACCACAAACTGGTGGAGCTGGCGCGGCGGATGGGCGCAAAAATTGTTACCAACGATTTCAATTTGAACAAAGTGGCCACGGTGCAAGGATTTTCCGTGCTGAACGTCAATCAACTGGCGCATGCGCTGAAGCCCGCGGTGCTTCCGGGCGAGCCGATGCGGGTCTTGATTCTGCGTGAAGGCAAGGAAGCGAATCAGGGGGTAGCTTATCTGGATGACGGCACGATGGTCGTAGTGGATGGCGCGCGACGGATGATCAACAAGGGCGTCGACATTATTGTCACGTCGGTGCACCAGACTACGGCAGGCAAGATGATTTTTGGCCGGCTGGAAGAGCGATCGGAGCAGGCGGCTCCTGTGCTGCGACATGTTGCTGGCGCAGGACGTGGAGAGAGTAATGGCGTGTTGCGTTCGGAGACGGGGAGCCGGACGGCAACGTCGACTCGTCTACAGGAGCAGGGCACGCTGGAACGCCAGGCTCGCGCTGTCTTACCTGAACCCGACGCCGGTTAACCGGTAGCGCACCACACGCGGTAGTGGGTCAGTTTGAATTTTGACCCCTACTGTCACGATTAAGAAAATTCAACTGACCCACTACCTCACACGCACCGAATTTCACCCCGTGCCCTCGCTTGAGGTACACTCTGAAGTTTGCGAGTCCACGCCCTGAAGCGTCCGGGCGGAATCGCCCTAAACATGAGCCGAATCGCTGCCATTCTTCCCGCGGCCGGGATGGGAACACGCATGGGCGCGGAAACGCCCAAGCAGTTCCTGGAGCTGGACGGAATACCGATCGTGATCCTGAGCCTGCGGCGGATCGCGGCGTGCCCGCAAGTTACGGACATTATTGTGGCGACGCGGGCGGACGAAGTGGCGCGGCTGGAGGCGCGGATCAAAGAGGAAAAATTCAAGCAGGCGGTGCGCGTGGTGAAGGGCGGCGATTCGCGGCAGGACTCAGTGGCTGCGGCGCTGCGCGAGGTGGCGAACGGGACGGAAATCGTGCTGGTGCACGATGCCGTGCGGCCGTTCGTAACGCCAGAACAAATCGCGCGGGTAATTGAAGAAGCGCGGCGGTGCGAGGCGGCGATTCTGGGAATTCCGGCGATGGACACGGTCAAGGAAGTGAAGCGGGCCAGCCTGCCGGAGGATGTGGCGTTGATTACTGGCACGGTGCCGCGGGAGCGTGTGGTGCTGGCGCAGACGCCGCAAGCGTTTTCGACGAAACTTCTGAAAGAGGCGTTTGCGCGCGCCGAGACTGATGGGGTGAATGCGTCGGACGAGGCGGGACTCGTGGAGCGCATGGGGCATGACGTGCACGTCGTGCTGGGCTCCGAGCGGAACATGAAAATCACCAAGCCGGCAGACATGGAATTGGCGCGGTTCTACCTGGAACGCGAGCGTCAGAAAGCTTGAGCATGAACTCAAGTTCAACGGCAAAGACGATCCTGTTTTGGTTCTCCATTGTTTTTCTTGGCGTAATGCTCTGGAAGCTTGTTTCTGCGAACGGGCGGGCGGCGCCAGGAAACGAACCCAGCTATAGCGAGTTCATGGCTAGGCTCGATGACATAAAGGAGGTGACGCTCTACCTCTCATCTAACAGCTACGAACTAACGGGAGAATATATACAGCCTGCGAACCGAACGTTTCACTTGACGGTTCCAAAGGAAGTGGTTCCTGACCTCTTGAGACAACTTCGTGAGAAGAGCGCCCTGATCAAGGTGAAGGAGGTTCGCACCGGGGATTGGGAATTGACTCTTCTCAGCGCGGCGCCGTTGATTCTTTTAGTGGGGTTCTGTCTCTTCCTGATGCGGCAGACGCAGGGGAAATGGCGCCGAACTGGAGTGGCGATACTCGGTTCGCCGCGAACTGGAATTGGGTACGATTTGCACCGGCTGGAAGAGGGGCGGCCGCTGATTGTTGGCGGGATTGCGCTGCCGTTCGGTAAGGGGCCGGTGGGACATTCGGACGGGGACGTGCTTGCGCATGCGCTTTGCGATGCGTTGCTGGGGGCGGCGGGGCTTGGAGACATCGGAACGCATTTTCCGGACACCGATCCAAAGTGGAAAGGTGCGAACAGCATGCTGTTCCTGGAACACGCGAAGAAATTACTGGATGAAAAGCGATTTGCGATCGAGCACGTGGACGTGGTAGTGATTACGGAAAAGCCGAAGCTGGGGCCACATTTTCCGAGGATGCGCGAGGCGCTGGCGAAAGCGCTTGGTGTAGGTGCCGAGAAGATTCATCTCAAAGCCAAGACCAACGAAGGCGTTGACGCGATTGGGCGCGGAGAAGCTATCGCGGCGCATGTGGTTGCTACGCTGACTTCGCGCTGAATTGGAGGAGCGCGCTTGCTTGGGGCGCAGTATTTCGAGGCTTACAGTAAACACCAGTGCGCCTCGATAAGAGAACAAAAGAACTGGTCTCCCGACCCGGTCGGGACAAGTTCCGACACGCCACTACAACACAAGCGGACCACGGTTCGCTACAATCCCCTTGATGGCTCCTGCTGATTCTTCTAGTGCGTCTGTTGGCGCAACGAATATTTTCACCGCCGGTGACGTTGTCGCTATTCTTCGCGAACGTGAATGGCTGGCGGCAGAGCCTTCACTAGAGCAACAGGCCTGGTGCGAACGGGCGGCTTCGATGCTTGGAGGGCACGCCGCTGACCGAGCCGCGCTGGCGGATCTCCTCGCTCTGGTTTTTCATTATGACGCACGCGAAATTGTTTCCCGGGTGGAAAGTCATGTGGTGCTTTCGCGTTATGCGGCTAGGGGCGTACTGCGTGAGATGGCGCTCCGGCTACTCGAGGGAGCGTCGCTGACATCGGAGAAATTTAAGGAAATTGTTACGGCGTTGAAAGACGGGATGGAGTTGCGCGGGCGTGAGTTGTTTCATCCGATCCGGCTGGCGCTGGCGGGGTGTGCGGGGGAGGGGGAACTCGACAGGGTGATTCTGTTGTTGGATGAGGCGGCCGCCCTTTCGTTTGCTGTTCCCGTAAAACCCGCTCGCGAGAGAATCCTCGAGTTTTGTTCGGCGCTGGATTGACGAGTGCAACTAACGCGCTGGGGATGTCTTAATGCACGGAGGACAGGCAGGAATGCCTGTCCCACTTACTGCAACTGCTTTCAAGTGCGGACTGGCAACTGTAAACTCACTACCTCATGGACAAACTGACTGGCATACACGCGGTTAAGGAAGCGCTGGAGGCGCGGCGGCCCATCGATCGCATTGCGATTGCCAAGGGGCGGCAGGACACGCGAGTCGAAGAAATCGTGCAACTGGCGCGCAAGCAGGGCGTTCCGGTACGGTTCGAGGACCGCGGACAGATCGACCGGCTGGCTAATTCGAAAGATCACCAGGGAGTGGTGGCGCTGGCGGCAGCGCGCGTGGCGGCGACATTGGAAGACATTCTGGCGCATGCCAACAGCGGCCACGGACAGTTGGGGCTGATTGTTTTGCTGGACGGCGTTGAAGACCCGCACAATCTGGGAGCGATCATTCGAACGGCGCTCACTGCGGGCGCGCACGGCGTGGTGATTCCCGAACGGCGCGCGGCGGGACTTACCGACACCGTTGCGCGGGCTTCGGCGGGAGCGCTGGCGCATCTACCGGTTGCGAAAGTGACGAATCTCGTGCGCACGATGGAAGAGTTGAAAGAAGCAGGGTATTGGCTGGTGGGACTGGATGAGCAGGGCGACAAGAATTATACGGAAGTGGACTACACTTCGCCGGTGGGGATTGTGCTCGGCAGTGAAGGCCAAGGCTTGCATGAGCTGACGCGCAAGCGGTGCGATTTCGTTGTTTCGCTGCCGACGACCGGCCCAGTAAAGTCTCTCAACGTGTCCGTGGCGGCCGGGGTAGTCCTCTTCGAAGCACTCCGTCAGCGGAACTCGCGAACACGGGTCAAGTGAGCACTCGCCAGCGTGGAAACGAGTTCGCCAGTTGGCATTCCTATTTGTCGTACTGAATTAGCGAGAAGACGTCGATGCCGTTGAGCTTCTTGCGGCCGTTGAGGAAAGTGAGCTCGACGGCGAAGGCGGCTCCTTCAACTGTGCCGCCGAGTTGCTGGATGAGTTTGACGGTGGCAGTGGCGGTGCCGCCGGTGGCGAGCAGATCGTCGCAAATAATCACGCGCTGGCCGGGCTTGACGGCGTCTTCGTGGATTTCGAGCGAGTCCGTGCCGTATTCCAAAGCATACGACACGCTGACGGTCTTGGCGGGGAGCTTCTTGGGTTTTCGAACTGGAACAAAGCCTGCGCCAAGCCGGTAGGCCAAAGCGGGAGCAAAAATGAAACCGCGCGCCTCGATTCCCGCAACGATGTCAATCGTGTGACCGTTGTAATGCTCGCAGAGGCGGTCAATTAACGTGTGAAAACCCTGCTTGTCCTTGAGCAGCGTGGTCAAGTCGTAGAAAAGAATGCCCGGCTTCGGGTAGTCCGGCACTTCGCGGATCAGTTTCTTCAAATCCTTCATTCGAACGTCTCCCCTTCCCTGGGTCTCTTATTCGTTCCGTTCAAGCGCTGGGATTGATGACGAATCCGCCTTCATACTGCGGATCCGGAGTTGCCGGCTCTTCGTGAACTCCACTGACGCTCGAAAAGCGCGGCCCGCGCTGCAACATCGCCCGGAATGCGGCATGCTGCTCCGGGGTGGCCATGGCATACGCTTCCACACGGCCATCCCGCAGATTCCTCACAAAGCCGCTCACGCGCAGCTTTTCCGCGGCGTCTTGCGCGAAGTAACGAAAGCCCACGCCCTGGACCATCCCGGAAACGAAATATCGTTTGGCTATTTTTGCGTCGCTCACGAATCGTCGAAATTGTAGCAGAGAGACGAGAATTCCTGCTTGGCCCGTTGAACGCTTGGAGTGGCTATGGCTAGGTTCAAGGAGTGCGCTAAACTCTTGCTTCGGCGCTGAGCGTGAGGCTGCCCGAGGCCAATTGCGCGCATCCAATCTTATATGAACCAGGCCCGACTTTTTCCGTGCTACAAGCACCGGTCATTCCTTTTGCGCGGCATTGTCCTTCTCGCTTTGGCTGCAATGCATGGCGGATTGCTGCACGCGCAGGACGCTCCGCAGGGACCGCTCGCGCCGCCTCCGGAGCATCACGTTAACCGTGTCGCAAATGTGTCCGAGCCGGAAGCGCCGCCATCGCTCCCCGAGGCGGAAATCATCAAACACTTTTCCGCCAAAGAGGACGAATACATCCTCTCGCGCACGCGCTATACGTACCGGAAAACGATACGAATCCAGGAGTTCGGCCCGGACGGGCAGCCTTCGGGCGAATTTGTGCTGGTGACGCAGCCGGGTCGCGATGCGGACGGTAAGCTATTCGAGAGGGTTGTCGAAAAGCCGCGCTCCACGCTCCAACATCTTTTTCTCAGGTCGGAAGATCTCGAAGGACTGCAGCGCATTCCCGCATTTCCCCTCACTTCAAGCCAGTTGGCGAAATACGACTTGAAATACTTGGGCAAGGAACAGGTGGATGAAATCGATTGCTACATTTTTCAGGCCAAGCCAAGAATGGTTGAGCGCGTCAAGGCTTATTTCGACGGCATCCTGTGGGTGGATACAAAATACCTGGAAGTCGTGAAAACTTACGGGAAATGGGTGACCGATCAGGGTGACATGCGCACCGTCGCGGACCTGCCCTTCAGCCTGTTCGAAACTTATCGCGAGAATGTGGACGGAAAATACTGGTTCCCGAACTACGCGCGCTCCGATGGCACGCTGAACTTGAAGGGGCTGGAGATTCCCGTTCGGCTGGTTGTCAAATGGACGGACTTCAAGCCCGTTCCGAGCGCGCCGCAAGCGGCAACTCCGCCGGCTGCTGCGACTCCGGCGAAACCATAAGCAAGGGCGCCAAGCAAACTGGGGCGTTAACAAAGCAATCTTTTCAGAACGTCCGGTAATTCCTTGATCGAACCAATCAGGAACTCTGGCCGGGCTGCGCGCAAACGCTTCTCCGTGGGGAAAGGGCCGAGCACGCCAATCGCGCGCACGCCGGCGCGCCGCGCCATCTCCACATCCTGCGCTGCGTCACCGACGTAGACGCAAGCGGAAGGATGCAGCTGCATCTGCCGCAGGGCAAGGCGCAGCGGCTCCGGATGCGGCTTCTTGCGCAGAGTATCCCCGCTGCAAACGCGCGCCGAGAACAACGTTGTCAAACGAAACTCGCGCAATTGACGAGTGACACGATCGCGATCGCCGCTGGTGACCAAGCCAAGGTGATGAGCGTTGCGCAATCTCACCAGGACGCGGCGCGCACCGGCCATCAGCTTTGGCCGGTGTTTCGCATAATGCGCGCGCCATGCGCGGTCCGCATCGTTCCAGCGCTTCCGCGGCAGTCCCGCGGCGCGATAAACCTGATACCAATTCGGCGAGTAATTGTCCTCTAGCTCTTCAAGGCCCCACGCAATGCCCATCTCCTTGAACATAGCGAGGTAGGCGGAGGTATCAGCGTGATAGGAATTGACGAGCGTGCCGTCCCAGTCGAGGAGAACACCCTCAATGGCGCATGTTCGGTTCGCTGGCATGGTTTCACAGAGTAGCAGAAACTTGGTGAAGGCCGAATTCGGCGCAGTCTCAGACTGATGGCGCGAGCAACGTGGGCAGCCGGTTCAGAAAGGAATTGGACCGGAAACTAAGGTTTCAGATAACGAGAAGGGATGCAGTCGTCGCGGTCAAACTGGACATCATCGAAGGCTGCGGCGATGCCCTGCCATCCTGGCATGGCGGCCGTTTCCGTTCTGCATACACGCGCCATGGTTGCAGCGACGACGTTGCCGAGGCCCAGGGGCTTGCTTACCAGTACAATCTCCAGTTCGATCGAGGTACCAATGGCGATTTGCTTAGGGCACAGAAAATAGACGCCGGTGGAGCTAATGTTGCGCGTGACAAGCGTTATGGGGAATTCTTCGGGCACTCCGCCAGCACCGCGAAGACGAAGCGGAAGGTGCAGGCTGGCACGGGGGTATTCACGCTGTTCAGGATGCACGCCCACGGCGTGCGTAGGCACGCGGACAAAACGGCGAGGCTGCTCAGGGCGTAGAAGTGGGGCCAATCGCAGCGCAGGAACGCGCAGCGCAACTGAGATCAGTTGCGGTCCAGCAGCGGATTCGCGGGCTTCTTCGGCCGGTCCGTCCGGCCACAATTCAAATGGAGCTACGCGATTCGTCGCGCTCATCAAGCCCTCAGAGACGCCACTTCACAGTCGCTGGCTTTGGCCCAACAAACTTAACTATCTGACAGACTTTCTGGATTTGCCCCGTCCACGCCTGTGCGGCGCGGAGCGCTAAGATGCCACTAGTCGCGGCCAGCGTCAACCTATGGAAAACACTGGAAGTGTCCTAACTTCAAACACTTGGTAATAGTACTGGAACTCGCCCACTACATTCTGTGGATACGCTAGCGAAATGCTCTACCAATATGGTGCTCGACAGCGGGCGCTCGTGCATCTATTTATGGAAGGGAATTCAGGTGAAAATAAATTAATGTCCGCGCCGGCTCTCGATTCGCAGAATTCGGTGGGAACTCCCAAGCAAGCGCCGCAAACGCCCGCTGGCGTGACAACTCTGGTCCTCGTGGCCTTTGCTGCCGTGTATCTCGTCTGGGGCTCGACCTATTTGGCGATCCGCATTGGGGTCGAATCGTTTCCACCGCTCATCCTGGCAGGGCTTCGCCACATAGTTGTGGGCTTGTTGCTGTATCCGATCCTTCGCAGGACGACCGGGATCAAGCCTACAGCCGCAAACTGGCGCGCGGCCGTTGTCACCGGGGCTCTGCTGCTATTCGCCGGAAACGGCGGCGTCAGTTGGGCGGAGCAGACTGTGCCCTCTGGAATCACGGCCCTCCTGGTGGCCACGGTTTCTCTGTGGCTGGTGATCGTGGACTGGCTTCGTCCCGGCGGCGCAAGACCGGTTTCGAGAGTGGTCATTGGGCTACTAATGGGGTTTGCAGGGATGGCGCTCCTGGTTGGGCCGGCGCGCCTGGGGGGTTCAGAGCGCGTCGATCCGCGAGGCGCTGCGGTGCTGGTGATTGCCTCGCTAGCCTGGGCATGTGGCTCTCTGTATTCAAAGCACGGCGGAATGCCCAGTTCGGCGATGCTCGGTGTGGCGATGCAAGGCCTTGCGGGCGGCGTGATTTTGCTGGTTGTGGCGTTGTTTGCGGGGGAATTCCGCGAGCTGCATCTGGGCGCGATCTCGCTACGCTCCTGGCTGGCGCTCGGCTACCTGATCATCTTCGGGTCGGGCATCGGATTCAGCGAGTACCTGTATATTCTGCAGAAGAGTACTGCGGCGCGCGTGGCGACGTATGCGTTTGTGAATCCTGTCGTAGCGCTGTTCTTGGGCTGGCTGATTCTCGGGGAGGCCATTACTTTGCGCACTGCCGTTGCCGCGGCGATCATCCTTACCGCGGTGATTCTAGTGATCACTGCGCCGCACCGAAAGCCAGCGCCAATCACGACTCCGGTTCCAGCACCTGGCGAAGCTTGATCGACAAGTCTTTCCGTCGCGCTTCACTTTTTCACTTTGCCGCTTGTTTTCGGATAGATTGGTCCTAAAGCTTGCGGTACTTTTGGCGTGTCAAACATGAGCCATACACAAGCCCAATTTGCACAGAACATATCAGCGCATGCGGCCGCGCGGTACTGGCGGGCAACGCTGGCACGCGATTCCCGAGCCGATGGGAGCTTTGTGCTGGCCGTGCGCTCCACACATATCTATTGCCGCCCATCGTGCCCGGCGCGGCGGCCGCTGCGGCGCAACGTCACTTTCTTCCGTACCCGGGAAGAAGCGGAGAAGCAAGGTTACCGGCCTTGTCTGCGCTGCCGCCCGAACGAAATTGCGGGTCCGGTGGCACTGGTGCAACGCGCCGCCAGTCACCTCGCGGAATCTCCCGAAGAGGGCGTGCGTTTGGGAGCCGTGGCTGCGGCGCTCGGAACAACGCAAGCCACGCTGCGCCGCGCGTTTCTGCAGGTGACGGGACTCAAGCCGCGCGAGCTTGCCGAAGCGCTGCGCTTCAAGCGCTTCAAGGCCATGCTCCGTGCGGGAAAGAGCATTACCGATGCGCTGTACGAAACAGGGTATGGATCATCGAGCCGCGTCTACGAGCGCAGCAACGCGCAGCTTGGCATGACGCCGGCGACTTATCGCAAGGGAGGGCAAGGCATGAAGATCGGATACACAATTGCGAAATCGCCACTCGGGAGAGTTCTGGTGGCAGCGACGGAGCGCGGAGTCTCGGCGGTTTATTTGGGCGACGCGAAGAACGCGATGATCGCCGAACTGCGCGAAGAATACTCGCGAGCGGAAATTGCACCGGCCACGGATTCGTTCCAACGCTGGGTGCGGGAAATCGTACAGCGCATCGAAGGCAAGCAGCCTCGATTGGAACTACCGCTGGACTTGCAGGCGACGGCGTTTCAACGGCGAGTGTGGCAGGAACTGCAGCGGATTCCGCGCGGCGGGACGCGCACGTATTCGCAAGTCGCGCGATCTCTCGGCCAACCCAAGGCCGTGCGGGCAGTCGCGAGAGCTTGCGCCACGAACCCCGTGTCCATCGTGGTGCCGTGCCATCGCGTGATTCGCGAGGACGGAGCACTGGCCGGCTATCGCTGGGGGCTTTCGCGCAAGGAACAATTGCTGGCGCAAGAGCGCGCCGCTGGCAACTAGCCGATCCTCTTCGTTAAGCAGGGAGTACCAGCAAGCCGGGGAATTTGGAGATCGCAGGGTTTAAACTATCCGCGGGGCTTTTCTACTCTTGCACCTTTTGGCCAGTCGGGTTTGAACTTGGCATCGGCGATCTTCAGGTTCTTCATTACATGCGTGTAGTGAGATAGGAAATAGTCGTCGGAGCTGGTCTCAAAAAATTTCTGCTGTACAGGCAGCCAAGAGGCCTCGTCGATCCACATCCGAATTCTGGCGATCTGGCTGCGCGCCTGGTCGGACTTCGGCGTCAATTCCAGCACGACGGTCTTGCGGTTGTCGAATTCTTCCTCGCCGATCAGCGTCAGAACGTAATTCTTCTTGAGTGTTTCGCCCTTTGTGCCGAATCCCAGCGCAAGATACTGGTCGACGAATGAGCGGTGTTTTCCGATGTTGTATTCCTCGACGCGATTAATCTTCGGAGTGAAAACGAACAGAGAATCGCCATTTCGGAGGATGGTTCGAGGATCAGGCTTTTGAAAATCGATGCGCATCTTATCGTCGCGGCGCACCAAAATCTGACCTGTCTCGGCCGAACTGTCCTTCACCACTGCGGTGTACTTGATGTGCTCGATATCGGCTGTGAGTGTGTGAAAGTCCTGCGCGGACTTGTCCAGCATGGCCAAGACGCCATCGAGGGTCCAGTTCGAAGTTGCCTGCGCAGCGAGCGGCCGAAGCACGCCGGCGGGGCAGGCCATACAAACCAGGGCGAAAAGAAGGAATGCTATACGTCTCAAACGTGGCCTCTATTCAGTGAAAATGCGGGACTCATGCAAACCTTCGGAATCGTAACATATACAAAGAGATGCGCGAACGCGCCGGGATGTTACCTGGGGACAACTTCTAACGCCGGTCAAAACACGGCTAATGGTGAATCTCCACCTGGTAGGCAATCACCGTGCCCTGGTCATCGCGCAGCGGTTCGATATTGGCGATGGAAAAATTCCCGTTGTGAAGTTCGGGCAGCGCTTCCTGCAAGGCGTTGTGGAGGCCGTTCTGAAGGGCGAGCCTGGTCGGCGGAGCCAGGATGCGTGCATCCACGCGATACTTCAGCCGGTTGCCCTCTTTGGAAATCAGTTGAACTTGTCCCGGTGCGACCGGAGCACCCCCTTGCGGTTTATCGTGAAACCAGTTTCGCGGTGTGAGAAGCACGAAGATCAAAATCAGAACGACGGCGACGTCGTATTGCCACGTGCCGCGCTCGTAGGACCAGAAGAATGTCCGGGAAAGAATTTGGCCAAGATTTGCCATGTTTAATCCGCAGGCACCCCGTCGACGATAACGCCGTCGCGCATGTGCACGACGCGGTCGAAGTACGTGGTTGCTTCGGGGTTGTGCGTGATCATGACGATGGTCTGGCCCAGATCTTTGTTCAGTTGCCGCAGCATTTGGAGGACGATTTCCGAGTTTTTCGAATCGAGGTTACCGGTAGGTTCGTCGGCGAGGAGAATCTTCGGCTCGTTGATGATCGCCCGCGCGATGGCCACGCGCTGCTGCTCGCCGCCCGAGAGCTCCGAGGGCTTGTGGTGCAGGCGTCCCGCCAGGCCGAGCATCTGCGTTACGACATCGAAACGATGCGGGTCGAAGCCGTCGCCATGAATAAACTGTGCGATAGCGATATTCCCTTTAGCCGTCAAGGTGGGGAGCAGATTGAAACGCTGGAAGACGAAGCCGATTTTGTGGCGGCGCAATTTGGTGCGCGCGGCGTCGCTCAATTCGGTGAGGTCATTCCCGTCGACCAGCACCTTGCCGCGGGAAGCTTGCGCCAGGCCGCCAATCACGTACAGCAGCGAAGACTTGCCGCAGCCCGAGGGTCCCATCACGGCGACAGATTCGCCGGGCTGCACTTCAAAATTCACGCCACGCAATGCCGGGACTTCCACTTTTCCCGCGCGGTAGAGCTTCCACAAGTTTTCCGTTCTGAGTATCGGCTCCACGCTCTTTTTTCCCTGGAAAATCAGCCCTTCGGCAGGTGTCCGTATTGTAACTGTGATTCCCATTCGTGCCTAGCCATCCTCACTGTTCGCCGCGTTCTCCTGCTCTCTATGCTTACTGCGGTACGCGCCTGTCTTACTGTCTTAATCGTACGACAAAGCTTCCACTGCATCTTTGCGGCTTGCCAGCCACGCGGGATAGCTCGCGCCAAACAGCGCGCCCAAGAGCGCAATGGCAGCTGCGCGAAGAATCCACGCGGAAGTAATTGAGATGGTCAGGGTCGGAAACTTCCAGATAAATCCGGCCCGCACCAGATAGCTTAATCCGATGCCTGCCCCAATGCCGAGGAGGCAGAGCGCCGCGGATTCTGAGAGCAGCGCGCGGATCACGAACCATTGATTCGCGCCGAGCGATTTCAGAACGCCGATGTCCCTGGTGCGCTCGATCACGGTAGTGTACATAGTGAGAAAAATGACCAGCAGTCCTATGGTGATGGCCAACAGGATCATAGCGTTGATAAAGGACTCCAGGCCCGGGATATTTGTCGAGGTCATCAGGGAGAGATAGTCCTTGAGGGGCCGGATGGTGTAGCCGGGAAGAAGGTGGCGCATGTCTTCCATCACATCCTCGGTATGCTCGGGGCGTGTACACCTCACAAAGAAGACGCTGGCTTTGTCCCGTGCGCCCACTAATCCCTGCAAGGTTGCCAGAGGAACAAAGAGCCGAGAGCCCTTTCCATGCTCGACGATTCCCGCCACATGCCAATCGTGATCGAAGATGCGGTAATCTTGTCCCGGCTGTATCTTCTTCGTTTTCGCTGCAATGTCGTCCACAAGAATGTCGTCGGGGCCCTCCAGGTCGTGCCCTTGGATGAATACAAATCCGCCGGAGACGGCTCGAAAGCTGTCTTGATCAATTCCGTAAACGATTTCGACGCCCGAGGTGTTGAACTGGAACAGCACGGGGGCCACGGATTGGACGTACTTCATTTCTGCAAGCTTGTTGCCAATTTTGATGGGCATGGGAGCACTGCCAAAAGCCAACATGTATGACGAGCCGGGCGGCTGCAGCATGATGTCCGCCCCGATGCCCTCAATGCGCTTGGCCGTTTCGGTCAGCAGGCCGCTGGTCAGGCCGACGATCAGAACGACCAGCGCAACCTCCACGGCGATTCCCATGGCGCCGATAAGGGTGCGCAGCGGACGATGCAGCAGGTTGCGGAAGATGAGTTCGCCCATCACGGCTGCTTGTTCTCCGTAGGTTCTCCAACGGGCACGAATTCCATTCCCGCAGGTTGCTCAAGCTTGAATCTCTCTGCAGGAATATCTTCGTTCACAGTGACTTTCGTGACCTGCAAATCCAGCTTGTAATCATCGTGTGGCCGTTCGATCCGGATCGATCGTGGAAACAACGCCGCTCCATTGGAAGCTGCAGCCGGAGCCGTCTGACCGGCATTGTCCGCAGGTTGCCAATCCGCTACTCGAACGTCCGAGAGTAAAAGGCCCTTCGGCGCGAAATTCTGCATACGCGCAACCTGCAGGCTGGAACGGTCAAACCAAATCTCTCGCAGCACTTCCACCTGATAGCCGCCGCGCAGAACCGTCAGGATGTAGTATCTGGCGTTCTCGTCGTTGAATTCCCGAAGCGTCACCGATTCTGCCTTGTGGATTTCCGGCCAGAGCAACGCGTCCAGCAAATGCTGCGGCCGCAAATTCTCGATGGGCTTGCTGCTGGTGCGCTCGACGGCCACCGGCCCAACGAGGAACTTCTTCTTCGACGGAATCAAAACCCTAAAGGTTTCGCCGTCACTGGCCATGTCGAAGACCATGGTTCCGATCACCGGCGCCTGCCCGATCACACGAATCTGCGCCGGCCGTGCCGCCAGGAGAAATGCCTTCACTTCGTGGTACTCGTCGATGACACCGCTATACTGCGATCCCGCGGTCGGCTTCATTTCCACCGTGGCGTTCAGAGTTTTTGTGCCGCGCGCGATCAAATTGTAGGCCTCAAGGAGCTCTTCACGCGTGGCATCCTTTGCCACCGGTCTCTGCGAAATTACGGTGTGGCCGGTCACAACTCTCCCACCGGGACAGCCGCAGGAAATCGCCGCCAGTGTCAGCAGTACCATGCATGTTTTCACACGTCGCATCAATGAGTTCCGTCCCTACTCGAACAAATAATGCAATCTAGCAACCACTTGGATGCCGGCCAATTGACCCCTGTCGTAGTCTGGGAAGCATTCAATTTGGCCGCGCAATATGAATATCAAATGGCTGAACCGCCGGCCGCACGCGACGGATGATTTCGCTGGGCCAAAGCGACTCGCTCAGCAGTGTTACCCAGCCGTCCTCGGTCTCGCAAATCGCGCAAAATGTGTAGCGATTGTATGCCTGCTGGTAGGCCTCCAAGCCGCGCTTTGACAGATCTCCTTCCAGCGCCGCATCGGCGGATTGCGCCGCGTTGCCAGCCCTTATGCCGAAAGTCTCGCCTTCGAAGCGTTCAAAAATCTGACGCAATTGCTCTTGATTCGGCTGCGGAAGTACGACACAGCGTTCTGCCGCATCGCGCAAAGCAATTTCATGCAGTTTGCAAAACTCTCTCACGCGTTCGATGTGGCTAAAGAAATCCGCCACGTACGGTTCGCTCCCCGCAAGGGCAGAGAAGACCGCCGACCAAATCGCCGCAGCATCTTTGCCGCGCAGGGGCTCGCGACTTTCGGTTTCGACAAGTTCAAGTCCCACCGCTTTTACGTCGCCGCCGAGGTCCAACGCCTGGACATCCAGGGAAAACCGCGGCAATTCCAGCGCACCGCTTCCGGGTGCCGCCGCTCCCGACGTATTCATTCTTCGGGCTCCGACTGCGGAAACTTGGCGCGAAAATCCGGCGACTGCTTCCGAACGTCCAGCCAGTCGAAAAATGCATCCGGGGTTTCCAGCCAGATGCGGAACCACCCGGCGATCTCGACCTTTTCAGCGCGTTTTTGAGGTTCCACCTTGCGGTTACGCGAGATCATCTCCGCGCGGCGCTTGCCGAGGCGCGCCACGTTCAAGACACGCTCCACAGCTGCTTGTTCGCCGTGTGCGCGGAACTTTCGCATCAATTCATCCAGCCGCATGATGCTGACCTCGGCATCCTCCAGCGTTTTGAAATGCAGCAAATCCTCGAATTCTTCTTCGTATTGTTCCTCGGCTTCTTCCAGCTGGTTGATGGTTACCTTTTGTCCCGCGTCTTTCAGTACGTCCGCAATATATTCCATTCCGGTCTTGCCGGCCTCGCCATGTTCTGCCAGGAGCCGGCGGCGCAACTGGTCGATTTCTGCCGGCGTCCATTGTTGGACTTTTATTTCCCTGGCAGTTTCCAGGATTAACGCTTTCTTCGATTTCAAATCTTCGGTCATCTCGCTTTGCCTCGGTGCGGCTTGCTTTGTTTTTTCTTGGGGCTGGGAGGCGCAGGCGGGGGTGGCGGGGGATCCGCCGGAAGTCCTGCCAGCAGCCGGCGATACTTCAGCACATTCTTATTGTGTTCCGCCAGTGTGGCGCCAAAAAAATGCCCGCCCTGCGTGTTGGCCACGAAATACAGATAATTCGTCTGCGCGGGGTGTACCGCGGCTCGCAGGGATGCTTCGCCGGGATTGCCGATCGGTCCGGGAGGCAGACCGCCGTGCTCATAGGTATTATAAGGAGAATCGAACTGCAGGTCCTTCCCGGTCAGGCTGCCGTTGTACTTCCCAAGCCGCTCCATCCCGTAAATCACAGTCGGATCACATTGCAAGCGCATGCCTTTTCGCAAGCGATTTTCAAACGCACCAGCGACGAGCGGCCGTTCCTCCGGCTTTGGTGTCTCCCTCTCAACGAGCGAGGCCAGAGTCACAATCCTGTTCACGGCACGGTGGTCGCCCTCGTCTGTCGGTCCGCCCGCCGCTGGCGAGGCAGCGCGTCTCCACTCCTCCTTGAATTTGTGCACCATTTCCGCAGTCAATTCGCTGGCCGCAGGGTGGCGAGGAAGCTCATAAGTGGCCGGAAAGAGAAAGCCTTCGAGCGTCTGCGCTCCCGGCGCAAAATCGCGAATCAGCGCCGGATCACCCGCGGCATAAAGAAAATCGCCCGCACGCATGAACTTTCCCGCCTCCAGCTCGCGCGCGATGTCGAACATCGTTTCGCCTTCGCGCACCGTGAACGGCTGTTGGAACACCTGGCCGTTTGCGATTTTCCAGAAAACATCAGCGCCGGTCATCGCGTGATCAAAGAAATATTCGCCTGCTTGAAGCGTGCGCTTCGGATGCCGACGCGCGTAAATCTCAAAAGCCAGCTTGCTTTGCACCACTCCATTTCTTTTCAGAATGTAGCCCACATACCGGCGCGATGCCCCGCGCGGCACGTCAACGAAGACACCCTCTTTCGTAAAACCCTGGTAGGGGTGCGTCATTCCGTACCACATCCACATCGCCGCGCCGCCGGCAATCAGCGCGACGAGCAGCAATAGCACGACCAAAGGTTTCAATTCAGCCTCACCGAATTATTTTCTCAGTTCGTTCAAGTCTTACCGGCCGTCTGCTCCTGGCGATCCAGGTACTCTTTCAAAATAACGGCCGCGGCTACAGCGTCCACAGTCATCTTGGCCTGGACACTTTTCGGTTTCTTGCTGCCGGTCAATTTTTCCTCGTGGATGAACCTTCCCTGAACTTCTTCCAGCAGTCGCTCAGCCTCCCAGCTAGTGAGTCTTTCATCCATCATTTCCACCGGCACGCCAATCTGTTTCCGCATGCGCTGCGCAAAGCGCTCCGCTTCTTCGGCCATTTCGCCGCGCGTGCCATCCAGCCGCAGCGGCAGCCCTACGACAATCTGCTTCACCCCGTGTTCGCGCACCAACTCGCGTAGCCGCCGCGTGTCCTCGTTCCGGTTGACGCGGTCCATGGTGCTCAGCGGCCTCGCCATCCGCGTCTCGGTATCCGCCAGAGCCAGGCCGATCCTCGCGCGGCCGTAGTCCAGCGCCAGAATGAATCGTCGTTCCATTCGGTTCAATTCGGTTTTCGCGCTGCTCACACTATCAGTATACCGGGAAGGGCTCCGCGATATTTGCGATGCGCCCAAAGAGATGCCTGTCACGCGAATCTGTGTTAAGAATGAGACGGCGAATCTACGGTTTGCGGCCGCGCGCGCCGCTTTGCCAAGCGTCCCAATAACCAAGCAATTTGAGCTGTTGGTCAAGTCCGGTTTCCTTAACCAGAACGTCGAGTTCTGCGCGTGAGAGGCGCTTGCCGAGCGGTTCGGGGCGGTCGGCAATTCCCCAGGCGGTCAGCGCAGCCAGCACAGTGTGCAATTTCAATTCTCGCATGTCGACTTTGTCCAGCGTGTCCGAAGCGGCGTGATAATTCGGCAGGTAGTTGGCCTCTTCCTGATTCGCCACCAGCGTGGGTACGCCTTCGAGCATAAAATCAAAATTGTCTGTGCCGAAGGAAGCGTCATAGGTGTGATTGTTCGCGCCCCAGGATTCCACTGGTTTGAATACTTCACGCACGCCTGCCTCGATGTCGCGGCGCCCCCCCAGCGAATACCCGGTGACGCGGCCGATGCCTGCATCAAACGTAATCATCGCGCGGATCTTGTCGAGCTCCGCGCGATGAGCCTTCACGTATTCAAAGGAGCCCACCATTCCCTGTTCCTCGCCACTGAAGAGCACAAAACGAATCGTCCGCCGAGGCAGAAGTCCCGTCGTCTTAATCGCTCGCGCCGCTTCGATCACCAGCGCCGCGTTGCAGCCATTGTCGAGCGCCCCCGTGCCTAGCTCCCACGAATCCAGATGCGCGCCGAGAATGACGACTTCATCCGGCTTCTCATAGCCGCGGATCTCGGCGACGACGTTTTCCTGCTCCACCGGCTTGCCAATCTTGTTGGGCATGTCAAAGTGCGCGCGCACTTTCCCCGGATAGGCGGCGATGGTCCGTGCAAGCCGCACGGAATCTTCGCGCGCCAGCACTGCCTGCGGAATCCGGTCGATCTCTCCGGCAAGCGAATTCGTATGGCGATAGAGCAGCAGCCGTTCGCGCGCGCCCATCCACAGGATGGCCTTCGCGCTGTCCTTGACGGCATGCTCGATAATCAACGGCGGGCGCAGGTATTCGTTGAAGAGATCGGCCCAGGTTGAACCGATGTCGCTATGAACCAGCAGAACCGCGCCCTTGACGAGTCCGCCTGCTTTCGCAAAATCGTCCTCGCTGCCGTATCCCACATCGACGACATTCGCCTCAATTCCGCCCGCCGGCGTGGCCGGCGACCACCCTGTCGCTTTCAGCCGCACAGGAAATTTCACGGGGCCCAGCAATTCAAGCCGCGTGTCGCCTTCGCTCCAGGTGACCTGCAGTGTGTATTTCTCCGTGTGAACATCGACGCCCCCCGCGCGAAACGCTCCAACTCCCCACTCCACGGCCTTGGCCATTTCCAGCGAGCCCGTCACGCGACCGCCGATTTCATCCGTCAGCCGCCGCAGGTTTTCCTCCAGCGGCGATGAGCCCATCACGATCGGCAGAATCTTTGCCGCGGCCTCCGTACACGACGACGCTTCCGTCGTCGAGCAACCGGCTGTTCCCTTTGCGCCTTGCCCCGGGATTAGAGGATTTTGCTTCGCTGGCGGGATCTGGGCTTGCGCAAGCGCGATTGAGGCGAAAAGGCAAAGAAAAAGTAGAGAAATAAGGAAAATTGTGCGGCGCAGCATGAGGTGGTCCTCTTTTCCGAAATCTCTGGGCGAAGCTTCAGTATGGGTTGCGGAGCGGAGTATACCGAAGGAAGCTCGCTGATGGCACTCTTCCCCGGAGATTCTCCGCGTTTAGTTCTTCGGTCCGCGTCTAGGATCGATAAGGCAATCCGAGACACGCGCGACCTGCACCATTTCTTCCACGTCGTGTACGCGCACAATATGCGCCCCCTGCAAGATGCTCGCGGCAACTGTAGCAGCCGTGCCCCAGATGCGATCTTCCGCGGGAGCGGCTTTGCCGTCCCGGGCTAAGGTCGCGCCAAGAAAGCCTTTGCGCGAAGTCCCTACGAGCAGCGGATAACCGAGCTTCGCCAATTGCGGGAGTTTTTGCAGCAATTCATAATTTTGCGCGAAGCTTTTGCCGAATCCGATGCCTGGATCGAGGATGATCTGTGATCTCGCCACGCCAGCTTTGCGCGCGACGGCCACGGATTTGCGCAAACCTTGCAAGACATCTTTCATGACGTCTCGCGCAAATCGTCCCGACTGCATGGTTCGCGGCTCTCCGCGCATGTGCATCAGGATCAGCGGCTTGCGGTGGCGGGCGGCGACTTCAGCAATCCGTGGATCGCTTTTCAGCCCGGACACATCGTTGAGAAGTTCCGCACCTGCGCGGAGCGCGATCTCCGCGACGCTGGCCCTGCGCGTATCCACGGAAATGGGAATTTTCAGACGGCCGCGGAGCGCCTCAAGAACAGGAAGAATGCGATCCACCTCTACGGAGGCAGGTGTCTCAGCGGAACCCGGGCGCGTCGATTCGCCACCGATGTCGAGGAGGTCGGCGCCCGCTCGCTCAATTGCTAAGGCACGTTCGATTGCGCTCTCGGGTTCCAGGTATTTGCCGCCATCGGAGAAGCTGTCCGGCGTTACGTTCAACACGCCCATGACAGTCGTGCGTTCGCCAAGGACCAGAATGCGGGAATTGAGTTTTAAACGAAAGAGTTTGCGGCGGATCATGAGCAGTGGAAGTGTAGCGCGGAAGAAGACTTAACAGGGATCTCACCGAGGTGCGGGGAATGCAGAGAGCGCGATCAGTCGAGGTCAAAATCGCGGATGGGTTTGCCTGCGGGGGCGTCCTTGGCCTTTTTCATCGCTTCTTCGAATTTCTTCGCCAGGATGTCTTCCTTGTTCGTTTCCTGGAACCAGGAGTCCGCAAATTTGTCTTCGCGCTGGCGGTGCTGTTCAGCGAGGATTCTCTGCGCGTCGGTGAGGTCCACGTTAGGGCCCGCCTTGACGGGCACTTCATGAGAGAGCACAGCGCCGAAAACGGGGTCAACCACGAGCTTCGCCCGGCAGCACGGGCAAGTGACCTGGAGGTTCTCGCCGGAACGATTTCCCATGAAATCATTCTACACCCCTTCGCCCCGAGCGCGTAAAAGCGCGTAAGCTCCGATGTCCTCCGCAGTTGGAAATGCCGTGCTCGCGGGACACACTCCAGCGAAACATCTTTTGACAAGCTCGCTTCGCGCAGAGATGCTATGAGCAACACTTTTCCTGAGGGGTGCCTATGTTCCCGTCGCCTGCTCGAAACACGTTTCGATACACACTTTCCTGGTGCATCGCAGTGGCCCTGCTGTTCGTTCCTTTGCTGTTCTGGGTGGCTTACGATTTCTACCGGGGCCGCCAGGTGGACCCTATGCTAGTGTAGCGTCTCATAAATGTCTTTACTTATCATGATAAGGATGCCATGATCTCCTTCGTTGAGAATTGCCGAAGCCATCACGCTTACCTCCGACGAACGAACGGTGCTGGACAAATGGGCCGCCGGGCGAAGCT
>WNGO01000274.1_pt1 | contig 66523 bp, 56 predicted proteins | sample 5400511 | NCBI WGS metagenome assembly WNGO01 (sample SAMN13153380, study PRJNA577476) | soil metagenome | isolation source: 20 cm soil or saprolite under Garry oak tree replicate 2 | place: USA:California | collected 2016-06-15 | reverse complement strand
AGCTACCGGTTAGCGCTCTCTCCCCTGCGTACCTGCGTCTCGACCCAACCGGAGAGCGTGTGTGAGGATGGGGAACCCGCTCAATAGAGCGGCTGGATTGTGATTGTCCCGAGGTTGGACAGACGCCCTCCCAACCCGTTCTGCGCTCGGATGTAGACTGTACCGGCGGTGCCGAACGTCATCGTACCCATCAATTCCGTAGGAGTCTTTTCACTGAACGGGTACCCGCCCGTTCCATAGATCTCACTTTCGCAGTTCGGCCCCGGCGGATCGCAATTCTCGGTGTACACGAGTTGGACATCTGTGACGTCGAAACCTAACCCCGTGATCGTAAAGGTGAACGGCTGATACTGTTTAGCTGGGGACGGGTTCGTGCTGATGCTGCTTATGCTCGGGGCAGGCGCTGGGTTATGAAAAAGATTCGCGATGTCGAACGTGGGCGCGCTAACGCCGAAGCCGCAGGACGGTGACGGATTACTCTGAATGGCCGAATACCTCGATGGCCAAACTTCAGCGAAGTTATTGTCATACAGCGTCACGGCGGAGTAGAACACGCCGTTGGTTGGATATTGATTGCAGTTGGTAAGGCCGTATACTTCGACGACCTCTCCAGCCCAGGCGTAGCGGTTGCTATCCGGGATGTCCAGCGTCACCGACTCACCAGTTGCGATCACCTTCGCGGTCATCGTCCACGTGGAACTGTCCGACGTGAGCGCAACGCTCGTGATGCTGCCCGACAGCGCTGAGCCAGCGGTGACGGTGCGGTTCGGGCTGACTATGTAATCATTTGTATCAGCGTTCGCATCGAGATGCACATACCACGAGGCCAACGTCCAGTGCTGGCCCCCGAAGATGCCGTTGGAGCCCCATTGGAGCACTGGTTGTATGATGTAAGTCTGGGACCTGTTTTGGAAGGCAGGAAATGTGTAGTAAACCTGGTTGCCCGAGTACGCGCCGGTGGGGTCTGGCGGTACGGTCCAATTGGTGGTGAGCTTGCCATACCAAGTCCCGGGCGGACTGTTCGCCACATACTCATCCTCGATCCAGCCGTTGTTGGTGGGCAGTTCGACGCCGCCATCTTGCCGCAAGGCTTGAGCGCGAATTGATGGATGTTCGCACTTCGGGATCCGATAGCGCGTCCCGTCCCTTCGCGTCACAACATGGTCTCTCCCGACTCGAGCGCCCTCTTCGAGAACATGCACGCACGAACGAGGAGCCCACCATCCCGCCGGCGTGGCGACATAACCCGCGGGAATTCGGCTTGACCCGGCGTTGGCATTCTTGGTGACGTTGGCCCGGCCTTCGGTCGGCAGGGACTTGTGCTCCCCGCACCCAGCGAGCACGCCTAGCGCCAGGGTGCTCAAGAGCGTGTATTTCATAGACTGCCTCCTTGCAGCGGATCGGAGGTTGGACCGCCTAGTGAACCAAGGAGCTCCCGTGTGGAATCCGTGACGAGGCTTTCGCTTGAACGTCGGTCACGTACACCTACTCGGCCCCATATGGTCCTTTTGTGGCGTGTGGGCGGTGTGGCAATCGCGCGACAGGTCAAGACGGAGAAGTCCGTGACGTATGGCGGTCTCAACTGGGTTCGCGTACTTGCGGCTCTCTTCGTGGGCGCCGCGTGCCACAACGAGTCGCTGTCCCCGCCGCCCATCAATCCGCCGCCCGTTCGGCCGTCGCTCAGTCCCACCTACCGCCCCTCCGGCCACATGGCCGCGGGCGACGTATTCGTCCACCTCTTCGAGTGGCGCTGGGCCGATATCGCCACCGAGTGTGAAAACGTCCTCGGGCCGGCTGGCGTTGCTGCGGTGCAGATATCACCACCTCAAGAACACAGCATCACGCCCAACCACGACTGGAGCGAGCGCTACCAGCCGGTGCGCTACAACATCCTCAAGAGCCGCTCCGGGACCCAGGCCGAATTCACCGACATGGTCACGCGCTGCGCCACGGCCGGCGTCGGCATCTACGTGGACGCCGTGATCAATCACATGACCAACTTTCCGAGCCCGGGCTTCGGCTCCGACAGCTCGCCCTATTCGAAGTACGACTATCCCGGTCTCTTCACGGCGGCCGACTTCCATCCGGCGTGCACCGTCAGCAACTACGCCGACGCGGCCAACGTGCAGGATTGCGAGCTGTTCGGCCTGCCCGATTTGAACACCGGCAAGGACTCGGTGCGTCGCAAGATCACGGACTACTTGATCACGCTCGCGCGCCTCGGCGTCGCGGGCTTCCGCATCGATGCGGCCAAACACATCCAGCAGGTGGAGCTGGACTCGATCTTCCGGGTCGTCGATTCGACGATGACCGCCGAGGCGCGGCCTCTTCCTTATTACTTCCTCGAGGTGAGCGGCGGGTTCGGTGAGGCGCTGTCGCCACATGACTTCTTCGGCGAGGCCTACGCCTCCGGCGGCGCGGCCGACATCACCGAGTTCACCTTCACGGGCGTCGGTGACAAATTCCGCAAGATCGGCGGCCAGTACATCGCGCAGCTCAACCCCAACGGCTCGCCGGGGAACCAGTTCTCGCAGGCCGCCTGGGGGCTGATGCCGTCCGATAAAGCAGTGGTGTTTCTCGAGAACCACGACACACAGCACAACTGCGGGCTGAGCTACCGCGACGGCAACGTGTTCCGCGTCGCCAACGTGTGGATGCTGGCGCAGCCCTACGGCTATCCGTCGATCCTGTCGAGCTTCGCGTTCGATTGTCCCGCGGGCAACTCGATGGGCCCGCCCTCGGACGGCAACGGCTGGACCACGCCGGTCGCGTGCGCGGCGAGTCTCGAAACCGCGACCGTCGGCACGTGGGTGTGCGAGCATCGCGATCCCTACCTCCTGGGCATGGTGGCGTTCCGAAAGGTCACGGCGGGGAGCGACATCAACCATTGGTGGGACGACGGCGCCAACGCCATCGCGTTCTCACGCGGGACGAAGGGCTTCGTGGCGATCAACCGGGAGGGCAGTGCGGTGGACACGACGATCGCGACGGGGATGCCCCCGGGCAGCTACTGCGACATTCTCACGGGCGGGCTGGTCACTGCGGCCTGCGTAGGGACGACGCTCGTGGTGGACTCGAGCAACGCGGTCCACTTCCATCTCGCGTCCAATACGGCGGTGGCGATTGACGCCGCGACTAAGCTGCCGTGAGCGCCGCCGCCGGAGCAGGACCTGCGTCGACGAGCTGCTTGTTGACCGGGTCAACACGCAGATTGAAGCCTTCCAACGAATGTGCGCCTAGCAAGACCAGATCTCCGGGCTCGGCGAACACCACCTCGTCCCAGGTTTGGATTCCGACCAGGCGTATGATCACTCCCCCGGTCCAGCGGACCAACACGGTGCCGTTCGCCTGGCGAAACCGCCGCTGGTTGACGCGCGCGATTCCCAGCGACTCGAGCAGCGCCGCGGGGAAGATCTCCACCATGACGCGAAACGTGCCCATATCGTCGCCCATAATGCCTCCTCGTGCGCTGCCGAGTAGTACCACTTTCGCGCTGCTGGTGTCAATCCTCGGCGCGACGTCCGCGCACGCGCAGGCGACCCTCCGCCTCACGGCGCCGGCGAACACGCCGGCCGGCGCGACGGTCTTCGTCGCGGGCTCGTTCAATCAATGGAATCCCGGCGCGGCCGACTACCGCCTGACCGCGCAGTCGCGCGGCACGTACGTCATCACGCTGCCCGCCGCGGTGCGGGGCGCGATCGAATTCAAATTCACGCTCGGCTCCTGGGACCTGGCCGAGCAGGACAGCACCGGCCACGACGTCCCCAACCGCACGTTCACCGTGCCCGCGGCCGGCGCAGCCACATATGCGGGAACGGTGAGGCGCTGGCGGGATGGAACCCCCCGACCACTCCCGCCCTCTTCCGCCACCGCCGCGGTCTCAGTACTCACCGACAGCTTCGCGATCCCGCAGCTCGGCCGCGCGCGCCGCGTCTGGCTGTACCTGCCGCCCGGCTACGCCGCGTCGCAGCGTCGCTACCCCGTGCTCTACATGCACGACGGCCAGAACGTGTTCGACCAGCGCACCAGCTTCGCCGGCGAATGGGGCGTGGACGAGACGCTCGACAGCCTCATCGCCAGCGGCGACAGCGGCGTGATCGTCGTCGCGGTGGACAACGGCGGCCCGCGGCGCTTCGATGAATACTCGCCCTGGACCAACGCGCAGTACGGCGGCGGCCAGGGCGACGCGTATGTCGATTTCCTGGTGCAGACGCTCAAGCCCTACATCGATCAGCATTACCGGACCTTGGCCGACCGGCTGCACACGGGCGTCGCCGGCTCGAGCATGGGCGGCCTGATCTCGCTGTACGCCGGGCTCAAGTATCCCGACGTGTTCGGCCGCGTGGGCGTGTTCTCCCCGGCCTTCTGGGTGGCGCCTTCTATTTATGACGTCGCGCGGCGCGCACAGGCTCGGCCCGGCACCCGGATCTACATGGTGACGGGCGGCCAGGAGGGCAACACGCCGGAGACGGTGGTCCGCGACCACCAGCGGATGGTGGACACGCTGCGCGCCGCGGGATTCGACGTGCAGGCGGTGGTGCGGCCCGACGGCAAGCACGCCGAGTGGTTCTGGCGGCGTGAGTTCCCGGCGGCCTATGCGTGGCTGTTCGGGGCGGCGCCGGCGCCGGCGGCGGCGGCGCCGGCCCTGCAATGGACGCACGGCGGCGTGTGCTATGAGATCTTCGTGCGCTCGTTCTACGACGCCAACGGCGACGGCATCGGTGACCTGAACGGCCTGACCCAGAAGCTCGACTACGTCAAAGGACTCGGCGCCACCTGCATCTGGCTGATGCCGGTCGCGCAGTCGCCCAGTTATCACGGCTACGACGCAAGCGACTACTACACGGTCGAGCCGGCGTACGGGACGAACGACGATTTCAAACACCTAGTGGCGGCCGCGCACGCCAAGGGCATCGCGATCCTCGTGGACATGGTGTTGAACCACAGCTCCAACGAGAATCCTTGGTTCCAAGCGGCGCTGCGCGACACCGCGTCGCCCTATCGCAGCTGGTATCGCTTCTCCCCGGTGTCACTCGGCAAAGGTCCCTGGGGCGCGGAGGCGTGGCACAAGTCGCCCGTGCGCGACGAGTACTACTACGGTGTTTTCTGGAGCGGCATGCCCGATCTCAACTACCAGACGGCCGCCGTGCGCGACGAGGCGAAAAAGATCGCCACGTTCTGGCTGCGCGACATGAACGTGGACGGGTTCCGCCTCGACGCCGTGCCGTACCTCCTGGAAGAGGGGAACTGCATGATGGGGTGCCCCGGCACCCACGCCTTCCTGCACGAGTATGCCGCGCACGTGGACAGTGTGAAGCCCGGCGCGTACACGGTGGGCGAAGTGTGGGGCAGTATCACCGCAATGTTGCCGTATTACCCCGATCAGCTGACGTCCTACTTCGGTTTCGAGCTGGCCGACTCGCTCTTGTCCGCGGTGCGCGGCGGCGCCGCGGCGGGACTGCTCAGTCCCTATCTGCGATTGCAGGACACGCTGCCCGCCGCGCGCTGGGCGCCGTTCTTGAGCAATCACGACCAGACGCGCGTGCGCACGGCACTGGGCGGGGATCTTGCACGGGCGCGGCTCGCCGCGACGCTACTGCTCACCCTGCCGGGCACGCCCTTCATCTATTATGGCGAAGAGCTCGGGATGATCGGGGATAAGCCCGATCCGCGGCTGCGCACGCCGATGCAATGGAGCGCGGGGCGCGGCTTGGGCTTCACGACGGGGAAAGCCTGGGAAAGCGCGCAGCCCGACTCGCTGACGACGACCGTCGCGGCGCAGGATGCGGACGCGAGCTCGCTGCTCAATCTCTACCGGCGCTTGATCCATCTGCGCAGCCAGAACGAGGCGCTGGCGGGCGGCGCGCTCGTGGCGCTCGCGGCCGACAATCCGCACGTCGCGGCGTATCTGCGGCGCGCGGGAGATCAGGTGGTGCTCGTGATCGCCAATCTCGGCGACGTGCCGGCCGCACGCCCCGTGATCAGTGCCACGGATAGCGTGTTGGCGCCGGGCCGCTATGCGGCCCGCAACCTGCTGGGCGGTCCCAATGGGTTGCGCCTGGAGATCAAACCGGGCGGACGGATGGCGGGCTATGCGCCCGTGCGCGCGCTCGCGCCCCGGGCGAGTCTCGTCCTCTACCTCTCGAGCACCACGGCGCCGTAAGGCGCGAGCGCCACGGTGTCGCTCGCTTGCGCGCGGTCGGTCAGACGATCGCGCGTGCCATTCACATTGACGCCCGTGACGACGACCGCCACCGCGTGATTGCGGGTGTTCACCAAGACGACCGCGCCGCCGCGCGCATAGGCGATCACGTCGTCCGCGGCGTTGGTCTCGAGCGGCCGGAAGTCTCCCGCCACGACGCTGGAGTCGGTGAGCACCAGCTGCAGCACGCGCCGGTAGAAGGCGCGGACGATGCCGCTGTCGGGCTGCGCCCACGCCACCGTGTCGCGCACGAACAGACCGAGCTTCTGCGGACTCTCGACTTCCTGCCCGTCATAGAGCAGCGGCCGGCCCGGCAAGAGCGCCATCAGGACGTAGGCGGCGCGCGCGCCGGCCGCGCCGCCGAACAGCGTGACCGGCGGCTGGTCCCACGCGGTCTCGTCGTGATTGGTGGTGAAGCGCAGCCGCCTGCCGCCCGGCGGCATGGCCCCCATGTCGTCCAATTCGCGCGGCAGGAACGAGGCGGCGGACGCGCCCTTCCAGACTGCCTTGAGCCGGCTGTAGGAATCCCACGAGTACGTCAGGTCGAATCCGAAGCGGTGCATCTTGAGGTCGCCCCATTCCGCGAGCAGGAGGATGGGGCGCCGGACGGCGGCGCGCAGCGCCGGCACCGCTGCACGCCAGAAGTCGTCGGGGACGAACCCGGCCGCATCCACCCGGAAGCCGTCGATGCCGTACTGGTCGAGCCACCAGCGCATCGCCGCGATCATCGCGCGCCGCAGCGCGGGATTCTTGTAGTCGAGCTGCGCCACGTCGGTCCAGTCGGTGAGCCGGCCCTGGTCGTCCCGCGGCACGGTGATCTCGCCGCGCTCGTTGCGGACGTAGAAGCCGGGATGCTCCCGGACCCAGCGGTTGTCCCAGGCGCTGTGATTGGGGACCCAATCGAGAATGAGCTTCATGCCGCGCGCATGCACCGCCGTTACCAGAGCGCGCAGATCCGCGGGCCGGCCGAAGTCGGGGTTGATCGCGTGATAGTCGCGGACGGCATAGGGCGAACCGAGGGGGCCTTTGCGGTTCTGCACGCCGATGGGGTAGATCGGCATCAGCCAGATGACGTTCGCGCCGGTGGACTGGATCCGGTCCAGCCCGCGCACCACGCCCTGCAGGTCGCCGCTCGGAGAGAAATCCCGGACAAAGACTTCGTAGATCACGCTGCGACGGACCCAGGACGTGTCCGGCGCGGTCTGAGCAACGGCAGACGGCGCCAGCGCGAGGCACGCGGCGACCGCGATGAGGGGTTTGCGCATGCGAGGGAATGTAGCGAATATCGCCCCATGCGTACCTCCGGATTTCTCGCGGTCAGCCTGCTCGCCACCATGCTCCTCACACCGGCCCTCGCGGGGCAGGCGAGCGTCACGTCACCCGACGGCCGCAATCAGGTCACCGTGCAAGTGCGCGACGGGCGGCTGTATTACGGCCTGACGCGCGACGGCCGCGCGCTCATCCTGCCCTCGTTGCTCGGCTTTGCATTCCGGGGCGCGCCGCCGCTGCGCGACAGCCTGCGCATCACCGACACCACGCGCGCCACGCACGACGAAACGTGGACCCAGCCGTGGGGCGAAGTGGCGCGGGTACGCGATCACCACAACGAGCTGGCGGTCGCGGTCGCGGAAACGGCGGCCCCGAACCGCCGCTTCACGCTGCGGGTCCGCGCCTTCAACGACGGCGTGGGCTTCCGTTACGAATTTGCCGAGCAGCCCGGCCTCGGCGCCTTCGAGATCACGGACGAGCTCACCGAGTTCGCGCTCGCGGACAACGCGCGCGCCTGGTGGATTCCGTCCGACCGGCCGCGCAAAGACCGCTCCGAGGAGCTGTTCTCCTCCAGCCCCGTGAGCACGCTCGACAGCGTGCAGACGCCGCTCACGCTGGAGCTCACCGACGGGCATACGGCCATGGTGATCCACGAGGCGGACCTCGCGGATTTCGCGCGCATGTTCCTGGCGGGACCGCGCATGGAAGGGCGCACGCTGCACGCCGCGCTGGCGCCGATGGCCGACGGGATCAAGGTCCGCGGCCACACGCCGTTCGTGACGCCGTGGCGCACCATCCAGCTGGCCGACCGCGTCACGGATCTGGCACCGTCGGTGCTCGGCCTGAACCTCAATCCGCCGAACGTGCTGCCCGCGACCGACTGGATCAAGCCGCTGAAGTACGTCGGGATCTGGTGGGGGATGCACATCGGCACGATGTCGTGGAGCTCGGGGCCGAGGCACGGCGCCACGACCGCCAACGCGAAACGCTACATCGATTTTGCCGCGGCCAACGGGTTGGGCGGCGTGCTGGTCGAGGGCTGGAACACCGGCTGGGACGGCGACTGGATCGCCAACCGCGATGCGTTTTCGTTCACGCAGCCGTATCCCGACTACGATCTCGCGGCGGTGGCCCGCTACGCCCAGTCGAAGGGCATCCGCCTGATCGTCCATAACGAGACGTCGGGCGGGATTCAAAACTACGAGCGCCAGATGGACAGCGCCTTCGCGCTGTACCGCTCCTTGGGCATCCATGCGATCAAGACGGGCTACGTCACCGACCTCACCAGCGAAGGGCACTCGCACTACTCGCAGTTCATGGTGCAGCACTACCGCCGGGTGATCGCGACGGCCGCGACGTACGGCATCGCGGTCGACGCGCACGAGCCGATGCACGACACGGGCGAGCGCCGCACGTATCCGAACATGCTGAGCCGCGAGGGCGCGCGGGGGCAGGAGTACAACGCCTGGAGCGGCGACGGCGGCAATCCGCCGGAGCACGAGACCATCCTCTTCTTCACGCGCCTGCTCGACGGGCCGATGGATTTCACGCCCGGCATTTTCGATATCCTCCGGACCAAGACCGGGCCGGCGCGGCGGAACGACGAGCCGCGCGTGCGCACGACGCTCGCCAAGCAGCTCGCGTTGTACGTGGTGATCTACTCCCCGGTGCAGATGGCGGCCGACCTCCCCGAGAACTACGACCACCAGCCCGCGTTCCAGTTCATCCGGGACGTCGCGGTGGACTGGGACACCACGCGCGTGCTCGACGGCCGCATCGGCGACTATGTGGTCGTGGCGCGGCGTGAGCGCGGCGGCGCGACCTGGTTCGTGGGCGCCATCACCGATGAACAGGCCCGCACGCTCGACGTGCCGCTCTCGTTTCTGACGCCGGGCCGGCGCTACGTGGCCGACGTCTACGCCGATGGCCCGGGCGCGAACTGGATGGACAATCCGCTGCCGGTTGCCATCTCGCACCGGCCGGTGACGTCGGCGACGCGGCTGCGCGTCGTCCTGGCGCCGGGCGGCGGCCAGGCGATCCGCATCCATCCCGCGCCGTAGGCGTCGTGGACGAGCTGCGGGCGCTGCGCGCCCTCGCCCGGGAGCTGGGCGTCCACACGCGCTACACCGACGGCCTGAAGCGCCCCGTCACGGTGGCGCCGGAGACGCTGGTGCGGGTCTGCGCGGCACTGGGGGCGTCCATCACGCGCGTCGCCGACGCCGCGGCGGCCCTGAAGGCGCGGCGCGCCGCCACCGGCGGCGCCGGCCTACCGCCCGTGATCGTCGCGTGGAACGGGCGCCTGCCGCGGCTCGCGACCAAGGGTAGCGAAGTGGAGCTGCGCCTCGAGCAGGGCGGCGTCGTGCCGCTCGCCACGCGTCCGCTCCCCATGGGATATCACCGCCTCAGCGTCGGGGCCGCTGGCCGGCGCGACACGTGCACCATCATCTCTGCACCGGTCGCGGCATGGCGCCGGCCGGGGCGGCACAAGAGCTTCGGGGTGGGCGCCCAGCTCGCGGCGCTGCGCTCGGCCCGCAGCCGCGCCGTCGGCGACCTGCGCGACCTGGAATCGCTGTGCCGCTGGGTGCAGGAGCGCGGCGGCGATCTCGTCACCGTGCTGCCGTTGCTCCCCACCTTCAACAGCGCGCCGCCGGAGCCGAGTCCGTACTCCGCCGTGAGCCGGCTGTTCTGGTCGGAGCTGATGCTCGACTTGGGGACCGCGCATCGCCCGGCCGCGATCGGGGATGCACTCGATGTGATCCGCGCCGCCGCCGAGGTGCGCACGGCCCTCGCGGCGCACCCCGTGCCCGATGAGTCGCGGCGCGATGCGGAGTTGGCGCGCTACGCCGAATTCCGGGGCGCACAGCGGCGATTGGGAAGAAACTGGCGCGACTGGCCGGGCGCCGCTCGCGCGGGAACGCTCACGCCCGACCAGGTCGACCGCGACGAGGAGCGCTTCCATCTGGTGGCCCAAGCGCTCGCGCGGCGGCAGCTGCGCGAGCTGCGGCAGCGCCTCGAGCGGGACGGCATGCGCCTCGGGCTGGACCTCGCCGTCGGCGTCCATCCGGACGGCTACGATCCCTGGTCCCGCCAAGCGCTCTTCGCCCAGGGGATGTCGGTCGGCGCTCCACCGGACCAGGGCTTCCCGAGCGGGCAGGATTGGGGATTCGCGCCGGTGTTGCCGGACGCGTCGTGCCGCGAGGGGCACCGCTACCTGGCGGCGTCGATCGCGCACCAGGCAAGCGCCGCGGGCGTGCTGCGGGTCGATCACATCATGGCGTGGACGCGGCTGTACTGGATCCCGCACGGCATGGCGCTCGACCAGGGCACGTACGTGACGTATCCCGCCGACGAGATGTTCGCGATTCTCACGCTCGAGTCGCATCGCAACCTGTGCGAGGTGGTGGGCGAGAACCTCGGCACGGTGCCGCCAGCCATTGACGCCGCGCTGCCGCGGCATCGCATCCGGGGCATGTACCTGGCGGAGTTCCAGAATTGGGGCGGCCGGGCCAAGGTCGCACCGCCGGCGGCGCGGGACGTGGCGCTCATCGGGACGCACGACACGCCGACGTTTGCCGGGTGGCTCGCCGGCACCGATATCCCGGAGCGCGTGCGCTTCGGCATCCTGGCACGGCGGGCGGCACCCGCCGTCCGGGCGAAGCGGGCGCGCGCGGTGCAGGGCCTGGCGCGGCGATTCCGTCGGCCGCCGGGCGACGCCAGGGCGTTGTTGGCCGCGCTGCTCGAATGGCTCGGGCGCTCGCAGAGCCCGCTGGTGGTTCCCTGGCTCGAGGATCTCTGGCTCGAGGACCGCGCGGTGAATCTGCCGGGCACGCGGTCGTCGGTCCGCCCCAACTGGCAACGGCCGATGCGCCTGCTCCTCGACGCGGTCTTCGCCAGCGGCGACATTGATGACCTGATGCGGCGCCTGCAGCGGGCGCGCACCCCCCGATAGCCGAGGACGACCGATCATGGCATCACCGACGACTCCGGCCCGGAGCAAACCGCGGCTCTCGTTCTGGCAGATCTGGAACATGAGCTTCGGGTTTCTCGGGATTCAGTTCGGCTTCGCGCTGCAGAACGCGAACGTGAGCCGGATCTTCGAGACCCTGGGCGCCAAGGTGGAGAATATCCCGCTGCTGTGGATCGCGGCGCCGGTCACGGGGCTCCTGGTCCAGCCGGTCGTGGGCTACTTGAGCGACCGCACCTGGAACCGCCTCGGGCGCCGGCGTCCGTACTTCCTGACGGGCGCCATTCTCGCGTCGCTGGCGCTCCTCGTCATGCCGAACTCCCCGGTGCTCTGGGTCGCGGCCGGGATGCTGTGGATCATGGATGCGTCGATCAACATCTCGATGGAGCCGTTCCGCGCCTTCGTGGGCGACAACCTGCCCGCCGCGCAGCGCGTGACCGGGTTCGCGCTGCAGAGCTTCTTCATCGGCACCGGCGCGGTCGTGGCCTCGATGCTTCCCTGGCTGCTCACGACGCAGTTCGGCGTGCGCAACGAGGCGCCGGCGGGCCAGATCCCCGACTCGGTGCGGCTGTCGTTTTACGCGGGCGCCGCGGTGTTCTTCGCGGCCGTGGTGTGGACGGTGCTCAAGTCGCGCGAGTACTCGCCGCCGGAGATGGCGGGGTTCGCCGAGAACCAGGCGCGCGAGCACCAGGTGCGCGTCACACGGACGGCCGCGGAGTTCGCGCACAACGGCGGCCGCCAGATCCGCCTGGGCCTGATCCTCGTCGCGGTTGGTGTGCTCCTCAGCGTCTGGCTGGTGTTCGCGCGGATCTACCAGGTGATGATTCTGTCGGCCGGCATCGCCGTCGTCGGCGTGCTGCTGGCCGTGGGCGGGGCGATGCAGCGCGCCGGACGCTCCGACAACGGCTTCGTCACCATTCTCAACGACTTCCTGGACATGCCCCGGACCATGAAACAGCTCGCCTGGGCGCAGTTCTTCTCCTGGTTCGCGCTGTTCGCGATGTGGATCTACACGACCGCCGCGGTCACGAGCCACATCTATCACACCACCGACACGACCTCGGCGCTCTACAACGACGGCGCGAACTGGGTGGGCGTCGGCTTCAGCGCCTACAACGGCGTGGCGGCGCTGGTGGCGTTCGCCATCCCGCCCCTGGCGCGCTGGTCCAGCCCCAAGATCGCCCACGTCATCTGCCTGGTGTGCGGCGCGCTGGGCCTGGTCTCCATTTACTTCCTCACCGATCCGCGCTACCTGCTGGGCTCCATGGTGGGGGTGGGGATCGCGTGGGCGAGCATCCTGTCGATGCCGTATGCGATTCTCACGGGCTCGCTGCCGCCGTCCAAGCTCGGGTACTACATGGGAGTGTTCAACTTCTTCATCGTGATTCCGCAAATCGTAGCCGCCGCGCTGCTCGGCTTCATCGTGGGGCGGTTCTTCGGCGGGGACGCGATCTACGCCATGCTCATCGGTGGCGTCTCGCTCCTGGTCGCGGCGGCGCTGATGCTGCGGGTGCGGGATGACGACCACGCGCCCGTGCGGGCATGACGAGGTCCCGCCCCCGGCTTACCTTGCGGCACCGATGAGGTCATCGCCGGCCAGTCCCGTCTCGCTTCCCGATCGCATCAACGGCCTGCGGGCTATCGCCACCAATCTCTCCTGGAGCTGGAGCCGCAGGGCCCGCGCGCTGTTTCGCGCCATCGACGCCCCGTTGTGGAGGCTCACGCGGCACAATCCGATCGAGCTGCTGCGGCGGGTCGACCCCGCCCGGCTCGCGGCCTGCGCGCAGGACGGCGAGTTCTTGCGCCTGTACGACGCGGCCCTCGCGGCCGCCACACACGAGGCGTCGCCCCACCCGACGTGGTTCGCGGGCGCGCATCCCGAGCTCGGTGCGCGCTCCGTCGCCTACTTCTGCGCCGAGTTCGGCCTCCATAACTCGGTGCCGATCTACTCGGGCGGCTTGGGCATCCTGGCCGGCGACCACTGCAAGGCGGCGTCCGACCTCGGCGTGCCGGTCGTCGGGGTGGGCCTGTTGTACACGCAGGGCTATTTCGATCAGCATCTGCGCCTCGATGGCTGGCAGGAGGATGCGGACGAGCGCTTCGATGCGGCGTCCACCCCGCTCAGTCAGGTTCCCGGGTCCGGCGGCGAGCCGTGGGTGGTACAGGTCCGCGCCTTCGGCCGTACGATTTGCGTCGGCGCCTGGCGCGTGATGGTCGGCCGGGTTCCGATCTACTTGCTCGACACGGACCTCGAGCAGAACGATCCGGCCGACCGGGTGTTGTCGCACCGGCTGTACGTCGGCAGCCCCGATCTGCGCCTGCGGCAGGAATGGATCCTCGGCGTGGGGGGCGTCCGGGTGCTGCGGGCACTGGGGAATACTCCCGCGGTGTGGCATTGCAACGAAGGCCATGCGGCGTTCATGCTGATCGAGCGGCTGCGGGAGCTGACCACAGGCGGTACGCCGTTCGCGGCGGCAGTCCACCAGGTGCGGGCGACGAGCATCTTCACCACCCACACGCCGGTTCCCGCGGGCCACGAGACCTTTCCTCAGGAGCAGGTCGCCGCGTGCATGGCGCCCATCTGGGACGAGATGGGCGTCAGTCGCGAAACGCTGCTCGGCTTGGGCCATCATCCGGTCCACGACCACGGGCTCTTCCACATGGCCGCGACCGCACTGCGTCTCTCGGGCCGGGTGAACGGCGTCTCGCTGCGGCACGGAGAAGAGTCGCGCCGCCTGTGGACCGCGCTCTGGCCCGGCCGCGACACCGCTGCGATCCCGATCGCGCACGTGACCAACGGCGTGCACCTCGCCACCTGGATGTCGGACCGCATGTTCGAGTTGCTCGACGCCCACCTCGGGGCCGGCTGGACGGAGCGGGTGGACGACCCCGAGCTGTGGGATCGCGTGCTGTCGCTCGATGACGCGCGCCTCTGGAAGATGCACCAGGACGTGAAAATCACTCTCCAGCGGACGATCCGCGATGAGACCCGCCGCCGCTGGGCGGAGGAGTGGAAGGAGGCGCTGCACCTCGTGGGCGCGGGCACCCTGCTCGATGAACGCGCGCTGACGATCGGCTTCGCGCGGCGCTTCGCGACGTACAAGCGCGCCGACCTCCTGTTCCGGGACGTCGATCGGCTGCAGCGCCTCCTCGTCAACCCGTGGCGCCCGGTGCAGATCGTGTTCGCGGGCAAGGCCCATCCCGCCGACGAGCCGGGGAAGCAGATGCTGCAACGGGTCTACCGGATGACCCGCGAAGCGCGCTTCGAGGGCCGCATCGCGTTCGTCGAGGATTACGAAATGCACCTCGCTCACCGGCTGGTGCAGGGCGTGGACCTGTGGATGAACGTACCGCGCCCGCCCCTGGAGGCGTGCGGTACCAGTGGCATGAAGGCGGCGCTCAACGGCGTGCCGCAGCTCAGCGTATTGGACGGTTGGTGGCGCGAGGGCTACACGGGGCAGAATGGCTGGGCCATCCCCGACGCGACGGCCGGGGGCGACAGCGACGCCGCGGACGCGGAGCACCTGTACTCGCTGCTGGAGCAACAGGTGGTTCCCCTCTACTATACGCGGGACGAGCGAGGGATTCCGCTCGGCTGGACCGGCATGATGAAGCACGCGCTGCGCGTGGCGGGCCAACGGTTCACCGCGCAGCGCATGGTCCGGGAGTACGCGACGGACTACTACGTTCCCGCAATGCGCGGCGACCTGTCGCCCGACGACGCGCCCACGGCCGCGTGAGGGATGTCATGATGCGCGCTCTCCTGTGCCTCCTCGGCTTGACGGCTCTGACCCTCGCGGCCACTCCGGCCACGGCCCAACGCCAACGTCTCAGCATGGATCCCGGTTGGCGCTTCACGCTCGGCGACCCCAAGGGCGCCGAGCAGCCGGGCTTCGACGATCGCGCGTGGCGGCGGCTCGATCTGCCGCACGATTGGAGTATCGAAGGAACCCCCACGCAGGACGCGCCGGCCGGCGGGCGCGGCGGCTACTTCCCGACGGGCATCGGCTGGTACCGCAAGGCGTTCCGCGTGCCGGCGGGTACCGCGAGTCACGAAACCTGGCTCGAGTTCGACGGCGTCTACATGAACAGCGACGTCTGGATCAACGGCGTCCACCTCGGCAAACGCCCCTACGGCTACATCAGTTTCGCCTACGACATCACCAAACACCTGGTCGCGGGCGTCAACGTCGTCGCCGTGCGCGTCGACAATTCGTTGCAGCCCAACTCGCGCTGGTACTCGGGCAGCGGCATCTATCGCCACACGTGGCTCGAGATCGTCGATCCGCTGCACGTCGGCCATTGGGGCACGTATGTGACGACGCCGCACGCCGACTCCGCCGGCGCCGACGTCGTGATCCGGACCCGCGTCGAGAACGCTGGCGCGGCGCCGCGGGCGGCGGTGCTGCGCGCGGCGATCCTGGACGGTGACGGCAAGGAAGTGGTCCGCGCGGAAACCACGCTCACCATCACCGCGGGGCAGGGCGCCGACGTCGAACAGCGCTTGCACGTCGCCGCACCGCGGCTCTGGTCACTCGAGACCCCGAGCCTGTATGCGGTCCGCTCTACCGTGCTCGCCAACGGCCGCGCCGTGGACGCGATCGACACACCGTTCGGCATCCGCACGATCGCCTACGACAAGGACCAGGGTTTCCTGCTCAACGGCGTGCGCGTGAAAATGCGCGGCGTGAATCTGCATCACGACGCGGGCGCTTTGGGCGCGGCCGTCCCCGAGCGTGTCTGGGAGCGCCGTTTGCAGCTGCTCAAGGCGATGGGCGCCAACGCCATCCGCACGTCGCACAATCCGCCGGCGCCCGAATTCCTCGACCTGTGCGACCGCCTGGGCGTTCTGGTCATGGCTGAGGCGTTCGACGAGTGGACGTTCGGCAAGGTGCCCGAGGGTTATCACAAGTATTTCGCGGAGTGGTCCGAGCGCGACGTGACGGACTTCGTGCATCGCGACCGCAATCATCCGTCGATCGTCTTGTGGAGCGCCGGCAATGAGATCGGCGAGCAGAGCTCGCCGGACGGCGCCCAGGTGCTGCGGCGCCTCGTGGACTTCTTCCACCGCGAAGACCCGACGCGCCCCGTCACCACCGGCAACGACAACATCGTCGCCGACGGCCATCCTGCCACGCCGGCGTTCTTGAACGGCGAGGACATCGTGGGCTACAACTACGTGGACCGCTGGCACGAGCGCCGCGAGCTGTTTGCCGAGCAAGACCGCCACGACCACCCCGACTGGAAAATGATCGGCACCGAGAGCGGCTCGATCTTCCAATCGTTCGACGAGCGCTACTCCCTCGGGTCGGACTCGAGCGTGGTGCGACCCAACTACACCGCGGGAATGACTCAGGTGGAGCGCCTGTGGAAGTGGATCACGCTGCACGACTACTTCGCCGGCAACTTCATGTGGACGGGCATCGATTACCTGGGCGAGAGCACCTGGCCGTTCAAGGGCTTCGCCTCGGGCGCCATGGACATCACCGGCCAGCCCAAGGACGCCTACTACCTCTATCAGAGTTTGTGGACCGACCGGTCGGTGTTGCACCTGTTCCCCCACTGGAATTGGGCCGGCCGCGCGGGGCAGGTGATTCCCGTGGTCGCCTACACCAACTGCAACAGCGTCGAGCTGTTTCTCAACGGCCGCTCGCTGGGCGAGAAGCGCATCGAGTTCCCGGCGCAGGGCACGTCGGGCGGCTGGAATTCGTACGCGCTGCCCGTCGTTCGCGCCACGACCAACGATCTCCACGTCAGCTGGGACGTGCCGTACGAGCCGGGCGTTCTGAAGGCAGTCGGGAAAAACCGGGCGGGGCAGGCGACGTGCAGCGCCGCGGTGCGGACCGCAGGCGCGCCCGCGGCCATTCGCCTCACCGCGGATCGCGACACCATCAGCGCCGCGCCCGGCGACGTCGCGCTCGTGACGTTCGAGATCGTGGACTCGGCCGGCACCGTGGTGCCCACGGCCGACAACGTCGTGCGCTTCGCCGTCACCGGTGGCAGCATTGCGGCGCTCGACAACGGCAACCAGCTGGATCTCGATCCGTACCGGACGGACCATCGCCACGCATTCAACGGGCGCGGGCTCGCGATCGTGCGCCCGACACCGGGCGTGCTGCAGGTGACGGCGAGCAGTGATGGCCTGCACGCGGCGACCGTGACGCTGCGCGTGCGCGCGGCCAACGCGACGCCGGCAATCCCAGCAGCCCGCTGATGTTGCACCTCGCCGTCCTGCTGTCGCTCGTGCAGGGTCCCGTCGCCAATCGTTCCGTCTATCTCGATAACCAGGGCGTCGTGCGCTGGCAGGACAGCAAACAGGAAGTCACCCTGTTCGGTGCGAACTACGTCCTGCCGACCGCATCGGATTATCGCGCCGCGGGCTACGTCCACGGCGATCGCAAGAGAATGATCGTCGAGGACATGGCGCAATTCGCGCGCATGGGCTGGGACGGCCTGCGGCTGACGTTCTGGGGCGACTGGGAAGCGTCCGACTCGGCCGGCAACCTCATCGCCAACGATCACCTGGACCTGCAGGACTACCTGATCGCGCGCGCCCGCGAGCGCGGCATCTACATGCTGTTCAGTCCGATTCAGCTCTATGGCGCGAATTGGCCCGACGCCTTGAACGACACGACCGACCCGGGTTTCGGCCGCCACTTCGGCAAGGCGAAGATGGGCACCGATTCGGCGGCCATCGCCGCGCAGGTGAATTACCTGCGCCAGATCCTGAACCACGTGAATCCGTACACGGGCGTGGCGCTGAAAGACGAGCCCGCCATTCTGTTCATCGAGCTGGTCAACGAGCCGTGGCATCACCCCGAGGATCGGCCGGGCTCGATCCGCTACATCAACGCGCTGACCGATGCGGTGCGCAGCACCGGTTGCAAGAAGCTCATTTTCTACAATGTCAGCCAAGACTTCCGCATCGGTCCGGCGATCGTGCAGAGCCGCGCGCAGGGACTGACGTTCGGTTGGTATCCCACGGGACTGAACTCGGGCCACGAGCTGGAAGGGAACTACGTCCGCGGCGTCGACAGCTTCCCCGACATGTTGCGGCCGGAGCTGGCCCGGAGCCCGCGCATCGTCTACGAGTTCGACTCGCCCGACACGCGCACCGGCTACATGTATCCGGCCATGGCACGGACGTTCCGCGCGGTGGGGACACAGTTCGCCGCGATGTTCGCCTACGACATGCTGCAGACCGCCTCGCGCAACCTCGGCTGGCAGACGCACTACCTCAACCTGGTCTACACGCCGCGCAAAGCCGCGAGCGCCATCATCGCCGCGGAGGCGATGCGCCGGCTGCCGCGCATGCGGTCCTACGGTCCCTATCCCGCGAATACGACCTTCGGTGACTTTCACATCGCACCCGACAGCAACCTGGGCGAGCTTGTAGCACGGGATGCGTTCATGTATGCGGGCGCGACGCGCGCCACGCCGCCGGACCTGGCGGCCCTGCGCCGCATCGTGGGATTTGGATCGTCACCGATCGTGACGTACGACGGGCAGGGGATTTATTTCCTCGACAAGGTCCGCGCCGGCGTGTGGCGGCTCGAAGTCTATCCCGACGCCGTGCCCGTGCGCGATCCGTTCGAGCCGATGAGTCCCGACAAGATCGTCACCCGCGCGCTCAGTCGCGCCTGGCCGATGACCGTCACGTTGCCGGACCTCGGCACGGCATTCGCCGTCCAGCCCATTACCGCCGGCAATGCGCCAACGACACGAGCAAGCGCGGGGCGCTTCACGGTCACGCCGGGTGTCTACGTATTGAGTGCTGCCGGGCCGGTGGGCGTTGCCACGCTGCCCAAGTCCGTGGGCGCAGTCGGATTCGCCGAGTATCACGCGCCGCCGCTGGATACACTGGCGCCGGTGGTGCAGTCGCTGGCGGCGCCCGAGTACGTCGCCGGGCGAGCCGCGACGCTCACCGCGCGCGTGGTGGACGCCACCCCGCCCGATTCGGTCAAGCTCTTTATCCGTTTGGTGCCGGGATTCTACCGCGGCTTCGCGATGGCGCCCGCGCGTGGCTACGAGTACGCGGCAACACTTCCCGCCGCGGCGCTGGCAGAGGGGCCGCACGAATTCGTGATCACGCTGTATCGCGCCGGCTCGGCCCTTACGTTCCCGGGCGGTGCGCAGCAAAGCCCAAGCGATTGGAATTACGACGCCACGGACGCGTGGAGATTGCGCGTGGTGGGCGAGCGCACGCCGCTCGTGCTGTTCGATCCCGCGAGCGACGCCACCCGTCTCACTTTCACCCGCATCGGCGATGCGGGACGGCGCGGGCTGTTTCATTTGGGATGGTCCGGCGTGACTGGGCAAGCCGTGTTTCACCTTGAGCTCCCCCTGAGTGCGAGCGGCTGGAGCCCGAGCGATTACGCAGCATCGCTCGTCATCAAGAGCCGCATCGCCGCGCGGCAAGAAACCATCACGCGCGCCGATCAGCTGCGCTTGCGGGTGCGCGGTCTGGCGCCCCATCAGGTTTTGCAGCTGACGTTGATGGAGGACGACGGCACCAGTTGGACCGCGCCCGTGACCGTCGACAGCACGTGGAGCGAGCAGGTGGTGCCGCTGGCGGCGTTCACGGTCGGGCGCGGCGTGCTCTTGCCGCAGGGGTTTCCCGGAGAGTGGAACTACTGGGTGGGACCCGCGGCGGGGCGGGGCGGCAGCGCCGACCGGCCGCGGCTCGATCACATCGAGCGCCTGCAGCTGTCGCTGCGCGCCAAGGGCGGCGTGGAAGTGGAGTGGGTTACTCTGGGGTTCGGGCCCTGATCTCCGGGGTCGTTGCGTTCCGCCCCGGCCCGGATCATAATCCGCGGGTCGGTTCGCGTCCGCCGTCGTTCCTTTCCTCAACGGAGTGTCTAGTGAGAGCCAAGTCCCTGTTGCTCGCGACGGGCCTGCTTGCCGTCGCCATCACCGCCGTGGGCGCCGCGCAACAGACGGCAGCCCCCGGCGCGCCGAACCCCGATCCCCGCGTCGGCCTTCGCGCCGGCATCCACGACGCCGCGCAAGCCGCGTGGAACCTGAAGCTCATCGCCACGGTGGCCAAACCGGCCGCGCTCACCGACGATACCAACCCCGGCGACTTCCTCTACATGAACTCGGACATCGGGTTCACGGGACACTACGTCGTGCAGGGCAACTTCCACGGTCTTCAGGTGTGGGATATCGCGAACCCCGCGAAGCCGACGATGGCTGCGCTGTTCATCTGCCCCGAGTTCCAGAACGACGTCTCGGTCTACCACAACCTGCTGTTCGCGTCGGGGGAGGATTTCAACGGCCGGCTCGATTGCGGCACCACCGGGGTGCCGGACTCCGTGAGCAAGGACCGGATGCGCGGCATCCGCATTTTCGACATCACGGACATCGCGCATCCCAAGCAGGTCACCGCGGTGCAGACGTGCCGCGGCTCGCATACGCATACGATCGTGACGTCGCCCGCGGACCCCGCGAACGTCTACATCTACGTCTCCGGCGGCTCCCCGGTGCGCTCCCCCAACGAGATGGCCGGCTGCTCAGCGCTCACGCCGGACAAGGATCCCAACAGCGAGCTGTTCAAGATCGAAGTGATCCAGGTCCCGCTGGCGCATCCCGAGCAGGCACGCGTGGTGACCAAGCCCGCGATTCTCGCCGACCTCACCGAGCCCGCCTCGCACGGCGAGGCGCCGGAGGACGTCGCCGCCGCCGCGCAGCGTGTCGCCGATTGGCGCGCCAAGGGTGGCTTGACGGCGAAGCTTCACGGCCAGGATGTCATGATCGGCCCGATGTTCATCGCGCGTCAGGCCGATAGCGTCATGAGGGCCCGCAAGGGCACCGGCACGCCGACCGCGGCCGACTCGGCCGTGGTGCGCGACAGCATCCAGATCATCATCAATCGCATGTTCCCGACGCCCGCCCCGGGCTCCGGCCCGCCGCCGGGCCCGGTGCAGTGCCACGACATCACCGTGTATCCCGCCATCGGCCTCGCCGGCGGCGCCTGCGCGGGCTACGGCGTGCTGCTCGACATCAAGGATCCGGCGAATCCCAAACGTCTCGCGTCGGTCGCCGATTCGAACTTTTCCTACTGGCATTCGGCGACGTTCAACAACGCGGGCACCAAGGTCCTGTTCTCGGACGAATGGGGCGGCGGGCTCGCGCCGAAGTGCCGTGTGACCGACAAGCACGAGTGGGGCGCCGACGCGATCTTCACGATCGCCAACGGCACGATGACGTTCCAGAGCTACTACAAGATGCCGGCCGCGCAGACGTCGAACGAGAACTGCGTGGCGCACAACGGCTCGCTGGTCCCCGTGCCCGGGCGCGACATCATGGTGCAGGGCTGGTATCAGGGCGGCATCTCGGTGTTCGACTGGACCGATGCGGCGCATCCCCAGGAGATCGCGTTCTTCGACCGCGGTCCGATGGACTCGACCAAGCTCGACGGCGCGGGCTCCTGGTCGGCGTACTGGTACAACGGCGTGATCGTGAGCTCGGAGATCGGCCGCGGGCTCGATGTGTTCGAGCTGACGCCGAGCGCGCTGTTGTCGCAGAACGAGATCGACGCGGCCAAGCTGGTGCACTTCGACTATCTGAACGTGCAGGACCAGCCGCAGCTCTCGTGGCCGGCGAGCTTCGTGGTGGCACGGGCCTATCTGGATGACGCTCGCCGCGGCGGTGACGGATCTGGCGAACGCGAAGCGCTGAGGCGCTGAATAGGGCGCGTACAACACGGGCCGGACGGCGCAGACGCCGTCCGGCCCTTTGTCATGCACTGTTTTTGTTCACGTCGATTTTCCCTCCGGGGTTTCCCCGAGATTGACCCGCGAGCACGAGGCTTGCTAGCATTGCGCTCACTCAGATGGCGCGACGCGACGAGCCGTTATGGGCCTGGGCCCGTGTGAAGGGCGACGTGAATCACGGCGTCCGCCGCGGGGCGTGGTATCGTGTGATCCGGTTCACGGCGGAGAACGCGCTGCTCGCGGCGCCGCAGAAGCAAGTGCGTGTGCCGCGCCGCGACCTCGATGCGAGTTACACCCGCCCGCTGCAGTGGTCGATCGTCCACCGCCCGGCGGACGCGAAGAACCTTCCTGCCGAGTGGGGCGATCGCTACGCGGTCTGTCCCGTGTGCGCCACGCGCGCGCAGCTCAAGAATCACCCCGGCACGCTGCGCTGTCCCAGCTGCACCGGTCTGTTCGAGGTGAGCTGGCCCTGAGCCGCATCACGCCGGCTTCTGCCCTCGCACGAACGCGCCCATGATGCGCCCGTTCAACTCGGCCCGCGCCGCGTCGTCGAACTCGTAGACGCGCGTCGGCTCGATGCTGACGTCGCTGAAGCCGTTCGCGGCGAGCAACGTATTGAATTCCTCCACCGCGAGCGCGCCGGCCACGCAGCCGACCCACAGCTCGAGGTCGCGCCGCAGCGCGTCGGGCATCGCGCCTTGCACCACGACATCGGACACGGCGAAGCGCCCGCCCGGCTTCAGCACGCGAAATGCTTCCGCCAGGACTTTGCTCTTGTCGGCGGCGAGATTGATCACACAGTTCGAAATGATCACGTCGACGCAAGCGTCGGGCAGGGGAATGTGCTCGATGTCGCCTTTCAAGAACTCGACATTCGTGGCGCCGGCGGCCTGCTGGTTGCGCCGCGCCAACGCCAACATCTCGTCGGTCATGTCGAGTCCGTAGGCCTTGCCAGTCGGTCCCACCCGCTTGGCCGAGAGTAACACGTCGATACCGCCGCCCGACCCCAGGTCGAGCACGGTCTCGCCCGGGTGCAGGTCGGCCAGCGCTGTCGGATTGCCGCAGCCCAGCGATGCCAGCACCGCCTGCTCAGGGAGCGCCGCGGTCTCGCGCGCATCGTAGAGATTCGCCGTGATCGGATCGCCGCAGCCTGAGCCGCAGGACGCGTCCGTCTTGCCCGCGAGGACCCGCAGCGCCGTCGCGCCGTATTTCTCCCGCACGGTCTCCTTGATCGCGTCACCGCTCGGCATTGTGATCTCCTTCAGAGTGTCAGTCGCAGCAGGCCGCGCGGCAGCTGCCGGCGTGCTTGCCGGGTTGCACGGCTTTCGCAAACGCGGCGATCTGCTCGAGTGCCGCGCCGTCGAGCGCGTAGTACACCCAGCGGCCGTCGCGCCGATCGGTGACGAGCCCTGCATCCTTGAGCACTTTGAGATGAAACGAGAGCCGCGACTGGGCGGACGCGAGCGTGCGTTGGAGTTCGCACACGCAGCGCTCGCCGTGCGAAAGCAACTGCGGGGTGCTAGCTCTTCGGCGGCCCCAGCCGTTCACTCTCGCGCTGCTGCGCGATCATGCGCTCGGCAAAGTCGAGCCGTTCCTCCACCTCGCCGAGCCGCTGCTGCAACTCGGCGAGCTGGTCGTCGGACGCTCCCTCGCGCGCGACGCGATGGGCCTGCGCCTTGAAGTACGGCACCAACGCCTTGCTGAGCGTGCTCGCGAGGATGATGATGCCCACGCCCAGCGCCCACCCGGGAATCCCCCACCACATACGCTACCTCCTGGTCCAGGCGAGCGGCGCGATGTCGTGCGACGTGGCGCGCGCGTGATCCTGCGCCGCCTTGAGGTGCCGCTCGTACTCGGGCCGCCACGCGGCCGGCAGATGTTCGCGGAAGTACGCGGCGGTCATCACGTCGCCGCGCGGCGCCGTCGCGGCGCCGAACCCCACCGCCACCACGTCGCCCAGAAAGCAGGTCGAGCTGCCCGTGTCCATCGCGTTCACCACGCGGCATTCGAAGTGGGCATGGCACTCATCGAGGATCGGCACGCCGGTGGTGCCCGGACGGTGCGGCACGCCGGCGAGTTTCTCCGTCGTGCGGCCGCTCTCGAAGCCGAGCTGATGAATCAGCTCGTACTGATCGGTGCGCAGCAGGTGCAGCGCGAAGCGCCCGCTCTCGAAGATCAACCCGTGACTGAAGTTGAATTTGTGGATGAACAGCGCCAGGCGCGGAATGTCGGGCACGATCGACGCGCGGATCGCGCTGTCGATGATCATGCCGTTGCCCTTGCCGCCCCGCTGCGACGTGATGGCGACCACGGGGGACGTGAGATTGCGCAGCAGCTGGTAGATCTCCGCGGGGCGGGGCTCGGACATAGATTACAATATATGGGGCACCTCCCCGATCGTCTCCGCGCGCACGCCATCGCCGCCCAGCTGTTCCGGCGGCCGGGCACCGCCGTCGTAGCCGTGTCGGGCGGCGCGGACTCGGTGGCGCTGCTCGATCTGCTCGTGGGCGCGGCGCCCGAGCTCGGGCTCACGCTGGTCGTCGCCCATGCCGATCACGGCATTCAGGCGGGCAGCCGGGGAGTCGCGTTGGCGGTCAAAGCACTCGCGGAGCGGTACGGTCTGGCGTTCGAGCTCGGCGAGCTGAACCTCGGGCCCGCCGCGACGGAGACGGTGGCGCGGCGCGCGCGTTACGCGTGGCTCGGCGAGGTGCAGCGCCGTCGCGAAGCGCACTACCTCGTCACCGCCCACCACCAGGACGATCAAGCCGAGACCGTGCTGCTGCGCGCGCTCAAGGGCAGCGCACCCGCCGGGCTCGCGGGGATGCCGGCGCGCGGCCGGGGCGGGCTGATCCGCCCGCTGTTGCCGTTCACGCACGCCGAGCTCGCGGCGCACGCTGCCGCGCGCCGCTTGCCGTTTCACGACGATCCCGCGAACGGCGATCCGCGCCACCTGCGCAGCTGGCTGCGCACCACGTTGCTGCCGGCGCTCGTCGAACGTTTGGGTGGGCGCGTGCGCGACGATCTGCTGCGCCTCGGTCGCGCGGCGGCGTCGGAGCGTCGCGCGTGGGACGAGGTGTTGGAACTCGTTCCCGACCTTGCACTTCACGTCGACGCGCACGCATTCGATGTTGCTCGCGACGCCCTCGTGGGCTATGATAAAACGTTGTCGGTCGCGCTGTTGCGCGCGGCGGCGCGGCGCACCGGGCTGGTGCTCGGTCCCGCGCGCGCCCGCCAGCTCCTGGCGCTGGCGCGCCGGCCGTCGGGGCGCCGGTTGCCGCTGGGGCAGGGATGGATCGCCGAAGTGCAGTTCGACCGCCTGCGCGTCACGCGCGGCTTCGCCTGCGCCGCGGAAGAGGTGAATCCATCGGACGCCCAGGGCGCCGCGGTGTTCGGCGCCTTCACGCTGAGCTGGCGGCCCGAGTCCGCGCCCGAGCGCGTCACGCGCGACGGCTGGACCACCTGGATGGCGGACACCGATTGGCAGATCCGCTCGGCCCGGCCCGGCGACAAGCTGCAGCCGCTGGGCGGCACGGGCCGCCGCGAGTTGCGGCGGGTATTGATGGAGGCGCGAGTGCCGCGCGGCGAGCGGGCGCAGTACCCCGTCGTGGCCCGCGGCGAAACCATTCTATGGGTTCCCGGTATTTGCAGATGCGCGGACGCGTTGCCCGCGCCCGGAACCAGGGCGGTGCGGGTTGACGTTACCCATGGCGGCGGATCGGCGGACCGGCGGGCGTAAGCTCAAACGCATCGTGTTCGACCAGGACACGATCGCGCGCCGCGTGGCCGAGCTGGGGCAGGACATCACCGCCGCCTATCCCGACGGCGAGCTGGTCGTGCTGGGGCTCTTGAAGGGCAGCTTCATCTTCTTGAGCGACCTGGTGCGCTGTATCGACCGGCCGCTGCAGGTGGATTTTCTCGTGGCCGCGAGCTACGGCAGTGACACGGTGTCGAGCGGCAACGTCCGCCTGCTGTACGACCCCGAGACGGTGCTCAAGGGGAAGCACATCCTGCTGGTCGAGGACATCGTCGACACCGGCCGCACGCTGAATCGGCTGGTCACGCTGCTGCGGGAGCGGCAGCCGTTGAGTCTGGAGATTTGCGCGTTGCTGGACAAACACATTGCGGAGCACTTGGAGCTGGAGCCGGCGTTCCTCGGGTTCGATTGCCCCAACGAGTTCATCGTGGGCTACGGCCTCGATCACGCCGAGAATTTCCGGCACCTTCCTTATATAGCGAGCTTGACGTAGATGCCGAATCGCATTCCGCCGCCGCCCCGGGAGCTGAACTGGGCCCGCATGCTGCGGACACTGTCGTTCTGGGCCCTGTTGATCGTGGGCTCCGTGGCCCTCGTGAAGTTCGCGGGCGGCCGCGGCCAGGACGCGGTCGAAATCTCCTACACGCAGTTCACCCAGCAGCTGGGCGACAGCAACATCGCGGCCGTCGAGGTGACCGAGCGCCAGCAGCTGCGTGGTGATTTCCGCCACGCCATCCCCGCCGGCCGCCGCACCGCCGACAAGTTCACCACGCTGCTGCCGTTCGAGTCGAACGACGCGTGGGTGACGTCGTTGCGCGCCAAGGGCGTGGACGTGCGGGCCAAGGAGCCGAAGCAGTCGATCGGCCTGTTCCTGATGAACCTGTGGCCGCTCCTGTTGATCGCGGGCCTGATGATTTTCATGCTGCGACAGATGCAGCAAGGCGGCAACCGCGCCTTCGCCTTCGGGAAATCCAAGGCCAAGCTGCTCACGGGCGACACGCCGAAAGTCACGTTCGCGGACGTGGCTGGTTGCGACGAGGCTAAGCAGGAGCTCGAGGAGATCATCGAGTTCCTCAAGGATCCGCAGCGCTTCCAGCGGCTCGGCGGCCGGCTGCCCAAAGGCTGCCTGCTGATCGGCCCGCCGGGCACAGGTAAAACGCTGCTCGCCAAGGCCGTGGCCGGCGAGGCGGGCCGGCCGTTCTTCTCGATGTCGGGGTCGGACTTCGTCGAGATGTTCGTGGGCGTGGGTGCGTCGCGCGTGCGCGACCTGTTCGAGCAGGGCAAGGCCCACGCGCCCTGCATCATCTTCATCGACGAGATCGACGCGGTGGGCCGTCACCGTGGTGCCGGCCTGGGCGGCGGCCACGACGAGCGCGAGCAGACGCTGAACCAGCTGCTCGTCGAGATGGACGGCTTCGAATCGAACGAAGGCGTGATCCTGCTGGCCGCCACCAACCGGCCGGACATCCTGGATCCGGCGTTGCTGCGGCCCGGCCGCTTCGACCGCCAGATCGTGGTCGATATGCCCGACGTGAAAGGCCGGGAGCAGATCCTGCGCGTGCACTCGCGCAAGATTCCGCTCGCGGCGGGCGTCGACATGGAGCGCATCGCGCGCGGCACGCCCGGACTGTCGGGCGCCGAGCTGTCCAACGTCGTCAACGAGGCGGCGCTGCTCGCCGCGCGCCGCAACAAGGCGCAGGTGGACATGCAGGACCTCGAAGACGCGAAGGACAAGGTCATGCTCGGTCTCGAGCGCCGCAGTCTCGTGCTCACCGACGAAGAGCGGAAGCTCACCGCGTATCACGAAGCGGGCCACGCGCTCGTGAGCTTGCGGGTGCCCGGCTCCGATCCGCTGCACAAGGTGACGATCGTGCCGCGCGGCCGGGCGCTCGGCATCACGCACTGGCTGCCCGAGGAAGACCGCCACAACTACACCAAGCAGTACATCCACAGCCGGCTCGCCACCGCGTACGGCGGCCGCGTGGCGGAAGAGCTGGTCTTCGGCGCGGACAAGGTGACGACGGGCGCGGCGCAGGACATCCAGCAGGCGACCGACCTGGCACGTCGCATGGTGACGCAGTTCGGCATGAGCGACGCCGTCGGCCCCGTCGCGGTCGGCGACCGCGAGACCGAGATCTTCCTCGGCCGCGAGGTGATGCAGCGCCGCGAAATCTCCGAGCACACCGCCGAGCTGGTGGACGCCGAGCTCAAGCGCATCCTGGGCGAAGCCTATCGCAAGGCCACCGAGATCCTCACCGCGAACCGCGATACCCTGGACCGGGTCGCGGCGGCGCTGCTCGAGCGCGAGACGCTCGATCGCGAGGAAGTCGATCTGGTGGTGGCGGGCAAGCCGCTGCCGCCGCAGGTGCCGCCCGCGACGCCCGTCCGCCGCGGTCCCGGTCCGGTCAAGGACCGCGCGCCCGCGCCGGGTCTCGGGCCCGTGCTGGGCAATCCGCCGCCGGAGCCCGCCGGGGCGTGAAGCTCACCGCGCTCGCCGCGCACACACCGGAAGCGGTGCGCGCGGCGCTCGCGGCGCGGGGGTGGGAGCCGCAGGCCTCCTGGTTCGCGGCCACCGGCGTGCAAGCCGTGGTGGTTCTCCTCGAAGACATCGACGAAGCCGAACGCGAGGGCCTGGTGCATTGGAGCACCAAGGCCGGCGCCGACGTGCTCACGGGCGACGGCTGGGCGCTGGTCGCCACCGCCGCGAGCCGGCTCGCGCCGCTGGCGCGTCCCGATCGCGTGCCGCAGGCGCTCGCCGGCCTGTCGCCCGAGCTGGCGCGCTTCCTCGTGGCGCTCGCCGATCCGCCGCGTGCGTGGGAGGTCCGGGGCACGACCATCGCCCTCGATCGCCCGGTGATCCTCGGCATCCTCAACGTCACGCCCGATTCTTTCTCCGACGGCGGCAAATTCGCAGCACTCGATCGCGCGGTCGCGCACGCCGAGCACCTGATGGCCGACGGTTGTCAGCTGATCGACGTCGGCGGCGAGTCCACGCGGCCGGGGGCGGGCGTGGTGCCCGCGGCCGACGAAATCGCGCGCGTGGTGCCGGTCATCGCGGAACTGGCGCGTCGCACGCTCGGCCCCGTGACGGTCGACACCCGCAAGGCCGGGGTGGCGCGCGCGGCGCTCGACGCCGGGGCCGTGGCCGTCAACGACGTCTCGGGACTCGCCTTCGACGCAGGCCTCGGCGACACCGTCGCCCGCGCCGGGGCGGGGCTGATCGTGATGCACATGCGGGGGACGCCTGACACCATGGAGTCACTCGCGACCTATACGCACGTGGCGCCGGAGATCGCGGCCGAGCTGGGCGGCGCCGCGGCGCGGGCTGAGAATGCAGGCGTTCCGCGCGAGCGCATCGTGGTGGACCCGGGATTCGGGTTCGCCAAGACGCCGGCCCACAACCTCCGCTTGCTCGACGAACTGGCAACGATCGCCGCGCTAGGGTATCCTGTAGCGGTCGGACCGTCGCGCAAACGATTTCTCGGAGCGGCCACCGGGCGTCCGGTGGAGGACCGCGACCGCGCGACGGCGGTGGCCTGTGCGCTGGCGTGGGAGCGCGGCGCCCGGATCTTCCGGGTGCACGACGCGGCGCTGGCGCGCGAGGCCCTCACCCTCGCGCACGCGGTGGGCACCCCCGGATGAATCTCGACGTCTTCAAGTTTCTGGCGCCGAAGCCCTGGCCCGACGTGGTGGAAATCCTCCTCGTCGCGTTCGTGGTCTATCGCTTCCTCTTGTTCCTCGTGGGGACGCGGGCGATTCAGATTCTGGTGGGGCTCGTCTTTCTCTCCATCGGCTACTTCCTGGCCCTGTTCGCGCGCTTCACGATGATCTCGACGCTGCTGGGCCTGCTGTTCACCTACGGCGCGTTCGTGGCGGTCGTGGTGTTCCAGCCCGAGCTGCGCAATGCCTTGGCGCGCCTGGGCCAGTCGCGCTTCATGCGCGCCTTCGCCAAGGGCGACCGCCAGAGCGTCGCCGAAGAGATCGCCGAGGCGCTGGACCGGCTGTCGCGCGCGGGCACGGGCGCCATCATCGCCGTGGAAGGCGACATCGGTCTGGAAGAATTCATCACCACGGGCGTGCCGATGGAGGCCAAGGTCTCAGCCGATCTGGTCACCACGATCTTCACGCCCTATTCGCCGCTGCACGACGGCGCCGTGCTGGTGCGCGGCGACCGCATCATCGGGGCGGGCTGCGTGCTGCCGCTGACGCAATTCAAGGTGGCCGACAAATCGCTCGGCACGCGCCACCGCGCGGCGCTGGGCTTGTCGGAAGAGACCGACGCGACCGTGCTCGTGGTGTCCGAGGAGACCTCGACCATCTCCGTCGCGAGCCACGGCGTGCTGCACCGCCCGCTCACCGCGCAGCAAGTGCGTGATCTGCTCTCCGGTGCGGTGTCGCATCTCGAGGGCACCGAGCACATCACCGCGTCCGCGCACTAGTGCGCCCGTCCTATCGCGCGGCGCTCGCCGTCGGGGCCGCGGCGCTGCTCGTCTACCTGCTGACGCTCGCGTATGGGGCCAGCTGCTGTTCTTCGGCAATTACGCGTGGCGGCTCAATCTGCTTTCTGCGCTGTCTTCGGCCGCGACCGCGGGATTCTTCTATCTCATCGCCGAACGCGCGCTGGCCGGTGAAGAACGCGTGACCCGCACGGCCGGTGCGGCCGCGGCCGCGCTGCTCGCGTCGTTCACGTTCACGCCCTGGCAGAACAGCAACGAAACCGAGGTGTACGCGCTCGCCACGACCGGCATCGCCGGGATCGCGTGGTTGGCGCTGCGCTGGCGCGACCAGCGCGCCGAGCCCGGTGCGGCCCGGCTGCTGTTGCTCGCCGTGTACATCCTCGGTCTTGCCGTCGGCGCGCATCTGCTCACGCTGCTCGTGGGGCCGGCGCTGTCGTTGTTCGTGTGGCATGTGCTGCGCGGGTCGCCGGCGGCGGATCCGGCCGAGCGCCAGCGCGACTGGGCGGTGTGGGGTGGGATCACGAGTGTGTGGGCGCTGCTCGTCGCGGTGGGCCTGGGCAGCACGTGGCTTACCGTCGTGGGCGTGATCGGCGTTGCGGCCGCGCTGGGCTGGGGTGTGAGAACCAAAGCGTGGCTCTTTCCCGCCGCGGCGCTCCTCGTCGCCGCGGTGGGCATCTCGACATACCTCTTCCTTTATATCCGCTCGGCCCAGGGGCCCTGGCTCGATTCCGCTGATCCGGAAACGTGGGGCCGCCTGCTCGGTGTGATCCATCGCGTGCAGTATCCGGTCCGCAGCCCGATCGACAATCCGTTGTTCAGCCACGGCGACGGCAACCCGGGCCGCACGCTCGTGATCTTCGCGCAGCAGATCGTCAACTACGCGCAGTATTTCAACTGGCAGTGGGGGCGCGCGCTCGGCCCCGGCGCCGTGTTCGCCACGGCGCTGTTCGCGGTGCTGGGCGCCGTGGGCTTCACTGAGCTGTACCGCCGCGAGCGCGCGATCTTCGTGTTGCTCGGCGCCATCTGGCTCGTCACGGGCTTCGGGCTCGTCGTCTACATGAACTTCAAGCCGGGCTACTCGCTGTTCTGGGGCCAGTACCCGAGCTGGACGCAGCACGAGGTGCGCGAGCGCGACTACTTCTTCACCGTGAGCTTTCTCGCCTGGGCGCTGGCGTCGGGCGTGGGTCTCGTACCGGTGGCGCGCTCCGTCGCTGAGCAGTTCGGTACCAAGTGGCGCGCGGCGGCGGCCGCGATCCTGTTGCTGCCGCTGGTGGGGAACTGGAGTGCCGCCAGCCGACGCGGAGCCGACGCGACGCTGGCGCGCGACGTCGCGTGGAACGTGCTGCAGTCGGTCGAGCCGTACGGCATTCTCTTCACGCAGGGCGACAACGACACCTACCCGCTGTGGTACGCCCAGCAGGTCGAAGGCCTGCGGCGCGACGTCACGGTGGTCAACCTGTCGCTCGCCAACACCGACTGGTACCTGCGCAGCCTCCGCGACCATCCGCCCGGGCGGTTCGATACCACGGCGGCGCTGTCGCCGTACGTCCTGAACCATGGCGACGAGCCGCGCCAGCCGGTGATCGATCTCCCCGATTCATCGATCGCACAATTTGCTCCGGTGCGCGTGGGCCGCGGCGGCACGTTCCGCGGCGCCGGGCTGGAGTTGCTGCTCCCGCCGGGGCAGGTGCTGCTGGTGCGCGATCAGGCGATGCTGGTCATCACCGTGCAGCAGCTGCCGTTTCGCGGCGTGTACTTCGCGTTCGCGGGACCCGATGGCTTCGACCTGCGGAGCCATCTCGTGCGCCAGGGGCTGGTGCTGCGCGTGGTGCCGGGCGACGCGCTGCACGTGCCGGGCGTCGTGCCCGCGCTCGATTCCGGCGGGCTCGACACGACGCGCACCGCTTGGTTGCTGGATTCGGTGTATCACTACGGCGGGCTCGACCGCGCGCGACGGGCGACTCTCGAAGGCGGCGCGCGCCAGATGGCGGCGTCGTTCGCGGGCCCGTACGTGGAGCTCGGCGCCGTGGCCGAGCGCGCCGGCGACGTCGCGGAGGCGGCGCGCCGCTTGGCGCGGGCACTGGCGCTCTCACCGTCGCCCCAGCTGGCGGGCCTCGTCCACGCGCTCGATTCCGTGGCCCAGGCCCCACGGCCCGCGCCGCCGCAGCCCCGGCGCCGCCGCTAGATTCCAACCCCACTGGCGGGTATTATCCCCGGCTATGCATTTCGGGGCTTTGCCCGAGCGCTTGCAGCACGTCCGCGCGGAAATCGCGCGCCAACAGGCGGCGGGCGGGTGGACACACCCGGTCACCATTGTCGCGGTGACGAAAGGATTCGGGGCGGACGCGGTGGCCGCGGCGCTGGCGGCGGGACTCACCGACATCGGTGAGAACCGCGTGCAGGAAGCGCTCGACAAGATGGCCGCGCCGGAGACGGCGGGCGCCACGTGGCACTTGATCGGGCATCTGCAGCGCAACAAGGCCAAGCTGGTGCCCGGCCGCTTCGCGGTGATGCAGTCGCTCGATGCGGGCGACCTGGCCGTCGAGTTGGACGCGCGCGCCGCGGCGGCGCACGCCACGCTGCGCGTGCTGTTGCAGGTGAACGTGGCGGGAGAAACGCAGAAAAGCGGGTGCGCGCCGGAGCAGGCGCCGGCACTCGCGCGACAGGTGGCGGGGCTCGCGCATCTGCGCCTCGAGGGTTTGATGACGCTGGCGCCGTTCACCGACGACGTCGCGATCCAGCGCCGCACATTTCGCGCCCTGCGCGAGCTGCGCGACGCGCTACAGCAGGAGGAGTTATGGCTGCCGACGCTCTCCATGGGGATGTCCGCCGACTTCGCTACAGCAGTCGCGGAGGGAGCCACGACGATCCGGTTGGGTACGAGCCTGTTCGGCCCGAGGACGGCGTGACCGACGACGCCTTCGCGCTGACGCCGCTCGACATCCGCAAGCAGGAATTCCACAAGACGCTGCGCGGCTACGACCCGCGCGAGGTCGAGGACTTCCGCATCCGCGCGGCCGACGCGCTGGAGCGGACCATCCGCGATCGCTCCGTCTTGGAAGAGCGGATCGCCGCCTACGCCGAGCAGCTGCACGAATTCCGTCAGCGCGAGCACGCGATGAACGAAGCGCTGGTGGCGGCGCAGCAGCTGCGCGCCGAAACGCGCGCCGCCGCGGAGCGCGAGGCGCAGGTGATCGTGCGCGAAGCCGAGGCCGAGGGCCGCCGCATCGCCGACGAAGCCCGCAACGCCGAGCAGAACGTGCGCCGCCAGATGGACGAAGCCCAGCGCCAGTTCGAGACCTACCTGGCGCGCTTTCGCGCCCTGCTCGAGCGCCAGCTCGCCGAGCTGAGCGCCCTGGAAGGCCAGGGGTGAAGGCGTACCCCACCCTCGATCCGCAGCTCACGGCGGACGGGCTGGAGAAGCAGCTCCTCGCGACCTGGAAGCACGAGCGCCTGTTCCAACAGGTGCAGGAGGCGACTCGCTACGGGCCGCCGTTCGTGTTTTTCGAAGGGCCGCCGACGGCCAACGGCCGCCCCGGCATCCATCACGTCTTCTCGCGCACGATCAAAGACCTGATCTGCCGCTACCACACCATGCTGGGGCAGGGCGTCACCCGCATCGCGGGGTGGGACACGCACGGCCTGCCCGTCGAAATCGAAATCGAGAAGCAGCTGCACATCTCCGGCAAGCCGCAGATCGAGGCGTACGGCGTGGCGAAGTTCAACGCGCTGTGCCGCGAAAGCGTGTTCACGTACAAAGGCGACTGGGAAGCGCTGTCGGACCGCATCGCCTACTGGCTCGACTACGAGCACCCCTACGTCACCTACACGAGCGACTACATCGAGACGGTGTGGTGGCTGTTGCGGAAGTTGTACGACAAGCAGCTGCTGTACCGCGGCCACAAGGTCCTGCCGTATTGCCCGCGCTGCGGGACCGCGCTGTCGTCGCACGAGCTGGCGCAGGGTTACGACACGGTGCAGACCAACTCCGTGTTCCTCACGTTCCCGCTGGCGGACGACCCCAAGCGCCAGCTGGTGGTGTGGACCACGACGCCGTGGACGCTGCTCTCCAACGTGGCCGTCGCCGTGCACCCGGACCTCGAGTACGGCGAGTACGAAGTCGCGGGCGTGCGCTACATCGCCGCCGCGGCGCGCGCGCACGACGTGAAGGTCGGTGGCAAGCCGTTGTCCGACGCCCCGCACGTGGGCGCCATCACCGGTCGCGAGCTGGTGGGCAAGCATTACGTGCGGCCGCTCGATCTCGTGGATCTGCCGCCCGACGGGTCGCGCTGGGTGATCGTCGCGGCGCCCGACGGGTCAGCAGCACGGCCTGGCGTTCGTCAATCCGGTGGCGCTCGACGGCACGTTCCGCGGCACCACCGCGCCCGAGCTCGAGGGCAAGCTCGTCACCGACAAGGCGACCAACCAGCTCATCATCGACCGCTTGAAAAAGCTGGGCCGCTGGCTCGAGACGCGGCCGATCACGCACACCTATCCGTTCTGCTGGCGCTGCGATTCGGCCCTCATCTATTACGCCCGCAGCTCCTGGTTCGTGCGCACCACGGCCTTCAGGGCGCGCATGATCGAGCTGAACGCGCAGGTCGATTGGCATCCCGCCGAGGTGGGCTCCGGGCGCTTCGGCGCCTGGCTCGAGAACAACGTGGACTGGGCGTTGTCGCGCGACCGCTACTGGGGCACGCCGCTGCCGGTGTGGGAGTGCGACCAGGATCACGACCACCGCGACGTGATCGGCTCCTATCAGGAGCTGGGCGAGCGCGCGCCGCAGATGATGACGCGCGACAAGCTCGGTCCCGGCGGGTTCGATCCCCACAAGCCGCACATCGACGAGTACATGTGGCCGTGCACGCGCTGCAAAGGCACGATGCGCCGCGTGCCCGAGGTGATCGACGCGTGGTTCGACTCGGGGTCGATGCCGTACGCGCAGTGGCACTACCCGTTCGAGCACCAGGCCGAGTTCGAGGCGCACTTTCCCGCGGACTACATCTGCGAGGGCGTGGACCAGACGCGCGGCTGGTTCTACTCGCTGCTCGCGATCGCCGCCGGCGTGTTCGACAAGCCGGCGTACCGCCACGTGATCGTGAACGAGCAGGTGCTGGACGAGCAGGGCCAGAAGATGTCGAAGAGCCGCGGCAACATCGTGAACCCGTGGCAGGTGCTCGAGCAGTACGGCGCGGATGCCGTGCGACTCTACTTCCTCGGCCCCAGCCAGGTGTGGCTGCCCAAGCGGTTCGACGCGGGCCAGGTCGGCGAGGTCACGAGCGACCTGCTCGTGAAGCTGCGCGAGCTGTACAAGTTCTTCACCTGGTCGGTCGAGGGCTGGACGCCCGCCGTGGCCGCGCCGCCGGTGGCCGAGCGGCCGCTGGTGGACCGCTGGCTGCTGGCGCGGCTCGACGAAGTGACGGCCGCGGTGCGCGCCGCGTGGGACGGCTACGACGTCACCGCCGGCGTCCGCGCCATCATGGAATTCGTGGTGGACGACCTGTCCAACTGGTACGTGCGGGTGAATCGCCCGCGGTTCTGGGCGCCCGACCGCGCGGCCGACGTCGCGGCGCTCGCCACGCTGCACGAAGCGCTGGTCGCGGCCTGCCGCCTGCTCGCGCCCGCCGCGCCGTTCCTCACGGACTGGTTGCACCGGGCGCTGGCGGGAACCTCCGTGCACCTGGCGCGTTTCCCCTCCGTGCAAGGCCGGCGCGAGCCCGAGCTGCTGCTGGCCATGGGAGCCGTGCGGCGGCTCGTGACGCTGGCGCGCGCGGCCCGCGAGGCCAAGAGCCTGCGCGTGCGGCAGCCGGTGGCCCGGATCCAGGTGTCCGTGCCGCCCGCCGTGCGGGGCAGGGCCTTCTCCGACCTGTTAGATATCCTGGCCTCAGAAGTCAACGCCAAGGCGTTCGAGGTGCTGGAATCGGATCACGACCTGGTCACGTTGCAGGGTCGCGCCAATTTCCGCAGCCTGGGCAAGCGGTACGGCAAAGAGACGCCGCGGGCGGCAGCGGCGGTGTCGCAGCTCACCGCGCCGCAGCTGCTGGCGTTGGAACATGGAGCGACGGTGCGGCACGGAGAGTGGGAGTACCACCCCGACGACGTGACCGTCACGCGCGAAGTGGCGAGCGAGTGGCTGGTGCAGGCCGACGGGCCGTACGTCGCGGCGCTCGATCCGGCGCTCACGCCGGCGCTGGTGCAGGAGGGGCTGGCGCGCGAGGTGGTGAGCCGGGTGCAGCGGCTGCGGCGTGACGCCGACTATGCGTATGCCACGCGCGTCGAGCTGAGCGTGAGCGGCGCGCCCGACGTGCTCGCCGCGGTGGAGGCGTTTCAGGATTACGTCACCGGCGAGACGCTGGCCAAGAAGCTGGTGCTGGGCACGGCGCTCGCCACGGCGGACGTGCGCAAGGATGTGGACATCGACGGACGCCGCGTGAGCATCGCGCTGCGGCGCCACGACGGACGAAAGGGTGAGACGCGATAATGCCGACGAAATCGACCAAGGGCGCCAAGGCGAAGCCGAAGCCGAAGCCGTCCAAGGCCCTGAACAAGAAACAGCTCCAGCATCTGGAGAAGCGGCTGCACGAGGAGCGCGCGCGCGTGATGAAGGAGCTCGGCTATTACGGCGAATCCTTCAACTCGAGCCTGCAGGCGTCCGATGGCGACCTGTCCAGCTATTCGTTCCATATGGCCGATCAGGGCACCGATGCGATGGAGCGCGAGAAGGCGTTCCTGTTCGCGTCGCAGGAGGGGCGCTACCTCTGGCACGTGAACGAGGCGCTGCGCCGCCTGTACCGCTCGCCCGAGACCTTCGGCACATGCGAGCAGTGCGGCGAGGAGATCGGCTTCGACCGGCTCGACGCGCTGCCACACGCGCGCCTCTGCATCAAGTGCAAGGCGAAAGAGGAAGATGGCAAGCGCCGCTGATCGCCGGTTGTTCTGGGGGACGACGCTCGGCGTGTTGTGCCTCGACATCGCCAGCAAGCTGTGGGCGGAGCAGGTCCTCGCCCGCCGCCTGCCGCTCGACGTGCTCGGCGAGTTCCTGCAGTTCAACCTCGTCTACAACAAGTGCGCCGCCTTCGGCATCTGCCTGGGCGAGTACTCGCGCTGGATCTTTCTGGTGCTCGCGGTCGTGGCGCTCTTCGTGCTCGGCTCGATGGTGCGCCACACGCGTCCCGGCGATCGTCTCCGGCTCGCGGTGCTCGGCCTGCTGTGCGCCGGCGCGGCCGGCAACATCGTGGACCGCGTGCGCAGCGCGCAGGGCGTGGTGGACTTCATCTTCGTCAACGTCGGCATCGGCGACTGGCGTTGGCCCACGTTCAACGTGGCGGACTCCGCCATTACAGTCGGCGCCGTCGCCCTGTTCGTGATCCTGTGGCTCGAGGGCAAGTCTCACGACGCCGTGAAGGAGGCCGGAACCGCGGCCGCGCCGTGACCGCCGCCGCGCCTCGCGCCATCCAGTTTTGCGTCGCGGCCGCGACCACCGAACGGCTCGACCGCTTCCTCGCCGATCAGCTCGCCCTGTCGCGCACCCAAGCCGCCCGTCTCATCGCCGACAAACTCGTGTCCGCCGCGGGCGGTCCGTTGCGCGCGTCCGCGCTGCTCGAGCGCGGCGCCGAAGTCACCGTCCAGTTCCCGCCCGACGCCGTCCCCCGCACCTACGCGCCGGCCCACGCCGAGCTGCGCTTCGTGTTCGAGGACGAGCACATGGCCGTCCTCGACAAGCCCGCGGGCCTCGTGGTGCATCCCGGGCCGGGGCATTGGGAGGACAGTCTCGTCAACATCCTGGTGGGACGCGGGGTCGATCTGTCCACGGGCGCGATGCCGGGCCGGCCGGGGATCGTGCACCGCCTGGACCGCGACACGTCCGGTCTGATGCTGCTCGCCAAGACCGACCAGGTGCATCACCGCCTCGCCACCGCGATCGAGCAGCGTCGCGTGCAGCGCACCTACGCCGCGCTGATCTGGGGCCACCTCGCGAAGAGTCCGGTCGAGATCAGCGCGCCCATCGCCCGCGACAAGAACGAGCGCAAGCGCATGGCGGTGCAGGCGGGCGGGCGGCACGCGGTCACGTTCGTCACGGTCGTAGCGCGCTGGGATCTGGCCGAATTGGTACGCGTGACGCTCGGCACCGGCCGCACGCACCAGATTCGCGTGCATCTCGCGCACGTCGGCCACCCGGTGGTGGGCGACCGCGAATACACCTTCGGCGGCAGCCGCCGCGTCACGTCGTCGCGGCGCCCGGAGGCGGAGCGGCTCGAGTCGCTCGCGCCGCGGCAGCTGCTCCATGCGGCGGCACTCACCCTGGTGCATCCGATCACCGGCGCGCAACTCGCGCTGCGCTCGGAGTGGCCCGCCGACTTGCGCCCCGCGCTCGCCGCCGCCGCCGCCGATCCGACTTTGCTTGCTGAACGTAACCCCTTGCAGTATCTTCGCTTCTTCCAATCCGATGAGTGACACCGCCACGGTTCGACTGCTCGTCTTCCGGGTGGGCAGCCTCGCCTGCGCGGCGGAAGTGGAGAGCGTCCGGGAGATCCTGCCGCGGCTCGCGGTGACCCGGATTCCGGGGGCGCCTCCGGTGGTGGCGGGACTGGTCAACGTGCGGGGCCAGCTCGTGACGGTGGTGGAGGGATGGCGGGCACTGCACCAATCGGCGCCGCAGGAGTCCGATGCCGGCGGCACTACGATGTTGCTCCAGGTCGGCGGCGGTCGCGTGTTGGGATTCACGGTAGACGAAGTGCTCGACCTGCTCGCGGTGCCGAGCGCCTCATTGGAGCGGCGTGAAGCGCTGCCCGGCGTGGATCCCACGCTGGTCCGGGCGGTTGGGCGGCGCGCCGGCCAGCCGTTCGTCGTGCTCGACACGGACGCGTTGCTCGGACCCATCTTGTCTTCCTAGGGAGGTTGTGTGAGCCACACCGTCCTCGTCTGCGATGACGCCATTTTCATGCGGACGATGATCAGCGACATTCTCGCGCAAGCGGGTTTCGAGGTCGTGGGGGAAGCCGAGACCGGCACCCAGGCAGTCGAGAAATACCACCAGCTCAAACCCGACCTCGTCACCATGGACATCGTCATGCCCGACATGGGCGGCATCGATGCGGTGCGTGAGATCGTCAAGAAGGATCCGGACGCCAAGATCCTGATGTGCAGCGCGATGGGACAACAGGCGCTGGTGGTCGAGGCGATCCAGGCGGGTGCCAAGGATTTCGTCGTGAAGCCGTTCCAGCCGTCCCGCGTGCTGGAAGCGGTGCAGCGCGTTCTCGGGTAGCCCATGGATCTGTCGCAGTACGCTGAGTTGTTCCTGGCCGAGAGCCGGGAGCATCTGGGTGCCTGCAACCAGCTCCTGCTGGAATGGGAGCGCAATCCTCAGGCGACCGAGCCCGTGGGCGGCATCTTCCGCGCCGTCCACACGGTCAAGGGGATGGCGGCGACGATGGGCTACGCCCGCGTGGCGGAGCTGTCGCACCGTATGGAGAACCTGCTCGACCTGCTGCGTCGCGGCGGGCGCAAACCCTCGGGCGACTTGCTGCAGCTGTTGTTCCGCGCCACCGACGCCCTCGAGCGCGCCGTCGATTTATCGGTCGCGGGGCGCGACCGCGAGGCGGACGTGGCCGGCATCGCCGCGGAGCTCGATGCGGCGGCGCAGCGGCTCGCGCCCGCCGAGGGCAAGTCCGCCAAGGCGCCGCCGCCGGTCGCGGCGCCCGCCGAGCCCGCCGAGTCCGCCGCGGGCCGGGTGGTGCAGGTGACGTTGCGCGCCGAAGCACCGCTCAAGGGCGTGCGCGCCCTACTCGTCCTGAAGAAGGCCGAGCCCTTGGGTGCGGTGCACGCGGTGACGCCGGCGCTTGCGAGCTTCGAGTCCGACGACTTCGACGGCCGCTTCGCGTTCCGGCTGGCGAGCACGGCGGCGGCCGCGGCGATCGAGGCGGCGCTGCGCGCGGCGGGCGACGTCGAAACGGTGACAGTGGACGCGGCCGACACGGCGGCGGCCGAGCAGCGGATCGAGCCGGGCGTGGTCGAGGCCGCCAAGGCGCGCCACATTCGCGTCGACCTGCGGCGGCTCGACGCGCTGATGGACCTGATCGGCGAGCTGACCATCACGCGCGGCCGGCTCAACGACTTCGCGGCGCAGCGGCGCGACGTCGAAGTGGACGAGATGGCGCTGCAGGTCTCGCGGCTCTCGAGCGAGCTGCAGTCCGAAATCATCCAGGCGCGCATGACGCCGGTGTGGCAGGTGTTCGACCGCTTCCCGCGCCTGGTGCGCGACCTGGCGCGCCAGCTCGACAAGCAGGTGCAGTTCCGCGTGGAGGGCAAGGAGATCGAGCTCGACCGCGCGATCCTCGACGAGCTGGGCGATCCGCTGCTCCACCTGCTGCGCAACGCGGTGGATCACGGCATCGAGCCCGCCGCCGAGCGGCGCCGCGCCAAAAAGCCCGTGGAGGGCACCATCGTCCTGGCGGCGGTGCGCGAGCGCGCCAGCGTCGCCATCACGATCACCGACGACGGCCGCGGGATCGATCGCGCCCGCATTCTCGAGAAGGCCAAGCGCGAAGGCCTGGTCGATCAGCACGCCGAAGTGCTGTCGGACGACCAGCTGCTGCGCGTGATCGCCCGGCCCGGATTCACGACGGCCGAGGAAGTGACCAACGTCTCGGGCCGCGGCGTCGGCATCGATGTCGTGGTCACGCGCATCCGCACGCTCGGCGGCACGATCGAGATTCACACCGACGTGGGCCGCGGCACGACGTTCGTGCTGCGGTTGCCGGTGACGCTGGCGATCGTGCGCGCCTTGATCGCCGACGTGGGCGGCGAGCGCTACGCGCTGCCGCTCACCTACGTCGCCGAGACCGTGGAATTCGGCGCGGCGCAGCGCACCACGGTCGAGGGCCGCGAAGCGATGGTGCTGCGCGACCGCGTGGTGCCGCTGGTGCACCTGCGCGCGCTGCTCGGCGTGCCGGGCGAGGCGCCGTCGGCGCGCCGGCCGGTGATCGTCCTGGAAGCGGGCGAGCGCCGCACCGGCGTCGTGGTCGACGGCATGGTGGGGCAGCAGGAAATCGTGGTGAAGGGGTTCGATGCGCCGCGTGGCACGCTGCCGGTATTCAGCGGCGCCACGATCATGGGCGACGGAGTGCCGGCGTTGATTCTCGACGCCGGTGGGCTCGTGTAGGGAGGGGGAAGGGCGATGGACGACGTCCGCGACTTGAAAGCGCTGCAGATCGACGCGCTCCGCGAAGTGGCCAACATCGGCGCGGGGCACGCCGCCACGGCGCTGTCGCAAATGACCAACCGGCGCATCATGATCAGCGTGCCGGAGATCAACATCGCGCGCCTCGAAGAGGTGCCCGAGCTGCTCGGCAGCGCGCAGGAAGTCGTCTGCGCAGTGCTGATGCACATGCTCGGCGACCTGACCGGGCGCACGCTGCTGCTCTTTCCGGAGCCCGTGGGCCGCCGCCTCTGCGACATGTTGCTGCGCCGCCCGCTGGGCACGACCACGATCTTCGAAGTCATCGAGCAGTCGGCGCTCAAGGAAGCCGGCAACATCCTGTCCGGCGCCTACATGAACGCGCTGTCGGACTTCATGGGGATGCTGCTGCTGCCGTCGGTCCCGAGCCTGGTCGTGGACGTGTCGGCCGCGGTGCTCACCACCACGTATCTCAACTTCGGGCACGATCGCGATTTCGTGTTCTGCGTCGAGACGGAGTTCCGCATCGATTCGGAAGAGGGCCTGCGGGGTCATTTCCTGCTGCTGCCCGACCTGGCCTCGCTCAAGGCCATCTTCGACGCCATCCGCTTGACCTGACCCGTGACGGCGCCGGCGCCCTCCGAACGCGACCTCGCCGTCCTCCGATCCTTCGCCCGCCGGATCGACGCTTCGGACGCCGGGGCGCACAACAATCTCGGCGTCCTCTACTATCAGAAGGGGCTCGTGGCCGAGGCGATCGCGGAGTTCACGCGCGCGCTCGAGCTCGACCCCAAGATGCAGGTCGCGCAGCGCAACCTCGAGATCGCCTACCACAACTCCGGCTACTACGACCAGCGCGTGTCGGAGCTGCAGGAGCGGCTGCGCGCCGCCCCGGACGATCGCGACGCGCGCTGGGAGCTGGGCCGGGCCTACGCCATCCTCGGCGCCGCCGACGACGCCGTGTCGGAATTCGAGCAGATCCTCGCGCACCGGCCCAAAGACGTCGCCGCCATGCTGCAGATCGGCCAGGCCGAGAAAGCGCGCGGCCGCCTCGAGGTCGCCACCGAATGGTTCGTCCGGGCGCGCGAGCTCGAGCCCGACTCGACCGTCGTGCACTTCTATCTGGGTGAGGTCTACTACAACCGCGGGCTCAACAGCGACGCGCTCACGGCGCTGGAGCGCGCCGTGGCGCTCAACGCGGAGAACGCCAACGCCCATTACCTGATGGCGTTCGTGCTGGGCGACATGGGCCGCCACCAGGAGGCGCGCGCCGCGTCGAAACGCGCCATCCAGCTCAACCCGCCGCTGGCGCGCGCGCAGACCAATCTCTCCCTCGAGCGCTATAACGCCGAGCGCAAGAGCCAGCAGCTCCGCATGAAGGAGCGCCCCGAGCCCGAGGTGGCCGAGGGCAGCGCGCTGGCGCACTACAACCTCGGCCTCGCCTTCCGGCAGAAGGGCTACTACAAGGAAGCGCTGCGCGAGTACCGGCTGGCGGTCGAGCGCGGCGAGGACCGCCGCCTCACGCTGCAGGCGATGGCGGAAGTCCACCTCTTGCGGCGCGACTTCCCGGCGGCGCTCGAGCTGTACGACACGCTGCTGCGCGAGGTCCCCGACTCCCCCAAGCTGTGGAACGAGCACGGCATCGTGCTGCATCAGGCCGGCCGCACGGCGGAAGCGCTCGCCTCCTACCGCCAGGCGATCGAGGTGGACCAGAAGTACGCGCTGGCGTGGAACAACCTCGGCGTGGTGCTGGCGCACACCGGCGACACGGAGGAGGGCATCGAAGGATTCCGCCGCGCGCTGCAGATCCGCGGCACGCTGGCCGCGGCGCGCCTCAACCTCGCCCTGTTGCTGTTCCACACGCGGCGCTTCCAGCTCGCGCTCGAGGCGTTCCGCCAGGTGCTGGCCGACACGCCCGACAGCGCGCTGGCCTGGAACGGCGTGGGTCTCGTCCTGGTCGAGCTGAAGCGCTTTCCTGACGCGCGCAATGCGTTCGTGCGGGCGGTGGAGTCCGACCCCAACCACGCCGGCGCGCATTACAACCTCAGTTTCACCCTGTCGAATCTGGGTGACTACGACGGCGCGCTGCGCGCCACCAAACGCGCGCTCGAGTTGGACCCGTATTACGTGTCGCAGAAATTCCAGCTCGCCATCGATCTGCAATACGAAGAAGCGACCATCGGCGTGGTCCCCGAAATCTCGGCCGACGTCTCAGCCGAGGCGCTCGGCGGCGGCGAGTTCAACTTCGATCAGCGCCTGCTCGACAACATCTTTCAGGAGCTGGCGCCGCCGCCGGTGGAGCCGCCGAAACGCGCCAAGGAAGACGCGCTGGCGCTGGCGCGCGATTACGTCAGCAAGGGCCTGATGGAGCTGGCGGCGGCGGAAGCGACGCGTGCGGTGCAGCGCGGCGCCGATCGCGCCGAGGCGGGCGTGGTCCTGGGCGACATCTACGCGCGCCGCGGGCTGCACGGTGAAGCGCTGGAGCGCTTCCGCGAAGCGCGGGCCGTGGACCCCGCGCGCACCGACGCGCGCCTCGGCGAAGTGAAGGCGCTCCTGGCGCTGAGCAAAGGCGACGAAGCCCGCGGGCTCGCGGAAGAGCTCATCGCCGTCGCCCCCGACGACGTCGAGGTGCTGGTGGCCGTGGCGCGGGCGCGCACCATCACCGGCGCGGCGGCGGAAGCCCTCACCGCGCTGCGCGTGGCGCAGCAGCGCGCGCCGGCCCGCGCCGACCTCCACAAACTGCAGGGCGATGTCGCGCTCAAGGTGGGCGACCGCAAGGGCGCGCTCACCGCCTACCGCTCGGCGCTCGAGCTCGACGGCGGCTTCGTGCAGGTGTGGCTCGAAATGGGCCGCCTGCGCGAGCAGGAAGAGGAGTGGGACGACGCGCGCCAGGCCTACGAGAAGGCGCTCGACACGCTGCCGACGTTTCACGACGCCGCCATGGCGCTGTCCGACCTGCTGCGCCGCACCGGCAAGACGCGCCAGGCCGTCACCCGGCTGGCCGAGATGCTCGAGCAGGACCCGTACGACCTCGAGGCGTTGCTGTTGCTGGGCCGCTCGCTGCTCGACGATAAACGGTACGAGCACGCGCTCGCCGCGTTCCGGCGCGCGCTGAAGTTCGAGCCCGACAACGTCACCGCGTGGTTTCACGTCGGCGTGTCGCTGGCGCGCCTGCATCGCTACGCCGAGGCGGTCGAGGGGTGGGAGAAGGTGACGCGCATCGATCCCGGCAGCGAGTACGCCCAGCGCGCGCGGCAGCACGCGCGTACGGCGCTCGACCTGCGCCACATTTTCTCCTCGGACGCGGCCTAGCCATGGCGATCGAAGGCCCGCTTCGGGAGCTCGGCATCCACGACGTCTTCCAGCTCCTCGACCTGAGCCGGAAGACGGGCGCGCTGCGCGTCACGTCCGAGCTGCGCCACAACGCGGGCACCATCAACTTCGAAGAAGGCGTGATCGTGTTCGCCACGATCCGCACGAACCCGCATCCCCTGGGCGGGCTGCTGATCCGCACCGGCAAGATCACCGAGGCGGACCTCGAGCGCGCCCGCGACATGCAGCAACGCCAGGGCGACAAGCGCCGCCTGGGCGAGATCCTCGTGTCGCTCGGCGCCATCACCGCCCGCGAGCTGCAGCGCCAGGTCCGCTTCCAGATCGAAGAAGTGGCGTTCGAGATCATGAGCTGGCAGGAGGGCTACTTCTCCTTCAGCGAGGGCGAGCTCACCGACACGCCGGCCGACGCGCTGGTCCGGATCCCGGTCGAGGCCCTGATGATGGAAGGCGCGCGGCGCATCGACGAATGGTCGCGCATCGAAAAGCGCATCCCGCATCTCGGTGTCGTGCCCACGCTCGCACCGGCGGCGACCGAAGGCGGCGGGCTGGACCTCCTGCCCGCCGAGTGGGAGGTGCTGGCCCTGATCGACGGCCACCGCGATGTGCGCGGCGTCGCGGGCGAGCTGGGACGCTCGGACTTCGACATCGCCAAAACCCTGTTCGGCCTGGAAAGCGCGGGGGTCATCATCCTGCACGACCCCGGCACCACGCCCCAGGGGCACCCGGGTCCGGCGAGCAATCTCGCCGAGCTCGTCGCCCGCGGCGAATCGGCGCTCGAGGCCAGAGACCTGGACGGCGCGCGGGCGGCGGCGGAGCAAGCGGGGCAGACGCACGCGCATGAGCCGGCCGTGCACTTGCTGCTGGGACGCATCGCGCTGGCGTCCGGCCAGGCGGGCAACGCCGCGGAAGAGCTGCGCCGCGCGCTGCGGCTCGATCCGCTGTGCGTGCCGGCCCAACGCTTCCTCGGCTACGCGCTCGTGGCCCTCGGGCGTTTCGGCGAAGCGGTGGAGACCTGGGATCAGTGGGAGCGACTCGCCGCCCGCACCGAGAGCGAGCTGGTGCACGGCGACGCGGTGAAAGGGGCGCGCGCGGCCGCGCAGGTATTAGCCGGTGCGACCGGCGGGATGCGGACCCATGCCTGAAGACATTCGCGCCCTCTCGGCGCAGCTGGCGCAGGATCCGCAGAGCCTCGTGTTCCTGCGGCTGGCGGAGCTGCTGCGGCAGAAACGCCAGCTCGACGCGGCGCTGCGCGTGGCGATCTCGGGGCTCGAGCGTCATCCGCACCTCGCCGATGCGCACGATCTCTACGCGCGCGTGCTCGCCGACAAGCACGACTACGAGCGCGCCTTCGACGAGTGGGACATGGCGTTGCGCATCGCCCCCAATCACACGGGGGCGCTGAAGGGTCTCGCCTTCCTCTATTTCAAGGTGGGCGACGTGGAACAGGCGCGCGCCCATCTCGAGACGGCGCTGAAGGTCGATCCCGACGATGCGACCCTCGCGCAGGCGCTGGAGATGGTGCAGCAGGGCGCCCCGCCGGCGGCAGACGCCCCGGTGCCCCCCGTGGAGGCACCCGTCTCGGGCGCCGAGGTGGCGCCGCTCGAGGACGCGCGGGTGTTCGCCGGTTTGGAAGGGGCCGAGGAAGGATTGCTGCTGCTCGACTCGGCGGGCCGCGTGCTCGGTGGCGCCCTCAAGGACCGCCACGGCGCGGACGTGACCGACGCCGTCGCCGCGTATCTCGCCGGCGTGTCGCAGGAGGCGGCCCGCACCGCCAAGCTGCTCGGCCTCGGGAACTGGACCGGCCTCGCGGCGGAGGGCGGCGAGGGCAACGTGTTCCTGAAACAGCCCAGCCCCGAGGCCATGCTCCTGGTCGTGCGGGAGCGCGGCGTGCCGATGGGCCGGCTGGCGGTGATCGCCAACCGGGCCGCGCAGGCGGCGAGCCGCTGGCTGGAGCGCCAGGTATGACCACCACCTACTCCCAGTCCCTCGACCGCGTCACCCGCGTGCGCGGCGTGCGCGGCGCGATGCTGGTGGCGGGCGATGACGGCCTGGTGATCGCCGAGCAGCTGATGGAAGGCATCAAGGGCCCCGCGGTCGCGGCGCTGGCCTCGAGTCTCGCCACGCGGCTGCGCCGCGCCATGGCAGCGGCGGGGGTGGGCAACAGCCTGTTCTGGCACCTGCAGTGCGACAAGGGCGCGCTGCTCGTGGTGTTCAGCGGCTCGGGCGTGCTGGTGGTCGCGGTGGCGGAGGCGGACGTGAACGTCGGCTTGGTGCGGCTGGAGCTGTTGCGGGCGGCGGAGGCGGTGGGATGAGCGCGCGCGCGGTCGAATCCTGGACGCTGCAGCCGCTCACGGACTTCGTGCGCGAGGCCGCCGTGCGCCTGGTCCTGTTGATGACGCCCGCGGGGCAGGTGCTGGCGCAGTCGGGCTTCTCGCGCGCCGTGGACGTGATGTCCGCGGCGGCGCTGGGCGCCGCCATCATCGCGTCCACCACTGAGATGGCGAAACAGATGAAGCAGGCGCCGTTCGCCTTCCTGAGCCACCAGGGACAGCGCCACGGCATCTTCCTGGCGTCGAGCGTCACCGCGCGCGGGCCGGTGGTGGCACTCGTGGTCTACGATCTCGACGTTTCGTCCGTCGGCCTGGTGCAGTTATTCTATGAGCAACTCGCGGCGGACCTCGCGGCCGCGAGTCCCAAGGATACGGTCAATAAGCAGGTGCTCGCGGCCGACTTCGAGCGCGAGTTGAGCAGCAGTCTCAACGCGCTCTTCGGGAGATAATTCGTGTCCCTGGTCAACTTCACGTCGCGCGAGATCACGTGCAAGATCGTCTACTACGGACCGGGCCGGTCCGGCAAGACGACCAACTTGCACTACGTGTATCAGCGCGTCCCCGACCAGCGGCGCGGGCGCATGGTCTCGCTCGCCACGCAGACCGACCGGACGTTGTTCTTCGATTTTCTGCCGATCGACCTGGGCCAGATTTCCGGGTTCACCACCCGCTTCCAGCTCTACACGGTGCCGGGGCAGGTCTATTACAACGCGACGCGGCGCTTGGTGCTGCAGGGCGCCGACGGCGTGGTGTTCGTCGGCGACAGCCAGGCGCGCCAGCTCGACGAGAACTTGGAAAGCCTGCAGAACCTGCAGAGCAACCTGTTGGAACACGGGGTGGATATCCGCACGATGCCGCTGGTGCTGCAGTACAACAAACAAGACCTGCCGCGCGAGCTGGTGCTCACGCCGCCGGAGCTGGATGACGCGCTCAACTTCCGCGGCGTGCCGAGTTTTGCCGCCGACGCGCTGCACGGCTCGGGCGTGTTCGAAACCTTGAAGGGGATCTCCGAGCTGGTGTTGAAGCGGCTCGCCGCCGGAAGCACCGCATGACCACCGCTCTCAACCCCAAGTTCGCCTTCGACACGTTCGTCGTCGGCGCGGCGAATCGTCTCGCCGTGACCGCCGGGCGCACCGTGTCGGAGAACCCCGGATCGGCCTACAACCCCCTCTTCATCTATTCGGGGTCGGGCCTCGGCAAGACGCACCTGCTGATGGCCATCGGCCATCAGGCGAAGAAGGTGGCACCGGGCCTCGCAATCGAATACCTGACACTCGACGAGTTCGTCGAATCGTTCCACGCGGCGATCGCCGCGGGGCAGGGCGACGCGTTCCGCCGCCGCTTCCAGGGCGTGGACGTGCTGCTGGTGGACGACGTGCAGTTCCTCACCAACCGCAAAGAGATGCAGGCGGAGCTGCTGCGGCTCACCGAGACGCTGCAACAGGCGGGTCACCAGATCGTGCTCACCAGCGACCGGCCGCCCAGCGAGATCGCCGATCTCGACGAGCGCCTGATCTCGCGCTTTTCGGGCGGGCTGGTGGTGGACATCGGCGCGCCCGACTACGAGACCCGCGTCGCCATCTTGCGGCGCAAAGCCGACGAGCGCTCCGCCGCCTTCCAGCCCGGCGTGCTCGAGACCGTGGCGGGGGCGGAGTTCGAGAACGTGCGCGAGCTGATGGGCGCGCTCAACCGTCTCATCGCGTTCCAGGCGGTGAACGACCAGCCGGTGAACGCCGAAGCCGTGAAACAGGTGTTGGGTCTCAGCGCGCCCGCGCACGGCGGCGCTCCGGCCGCGGCGGCACCCGGTGCGCCGCCGCCGGATGAGTTTTCGCAATTCCTCACGGATGTGTCGGTCACCGTGGGGAAAGCGGTGGAAGCGTGGCGCGCGCGGTTGGCCGAGGCCATCCTGCGCTGGGAGGGCGAAGGCTATCGCACCAAGCGTCTCGAGGCGCTGCTCGATCAGGAAGCCCAGGCCGGTGTGGACGAGCAGATCGCCGCGTTCGGCAAAGATGTGGAGCGGTTGAAGGAGCTGGCCGCCGAGGTGCAGGCGCTCGACCCGCAGGCCGCGGGGCAGAGCGTGTTCCGCGATCCCGAGCGCCTGGCGGAGGCGGAGAGCGTGGCGACCAACGTGCGGGAGGGCGCGGCGCCGCCGTCCGCCCCGTCGCCCGCGTTCCCGCTCGCGACCTTCGCCGTGGGGCCGTCCAACGAGGTGGCGGTCAGCGCGGTGCGCGCCGCCATCGCGCAGCCGGGGAAGAAATACAACCCGCTCGTGCTGGTGGGGAAAAGCGGCCTCGGCAAGACGCACTTGCTGCACGCGCTGGGCCTGGAGCTCGCCAAGAAGCCCAAGGCGATCGTCGCCTGCCTGTCGACGCAGGATTTCATCGCCGAGCTGATCGCGGCGATCGAGGGCGACCGCGTCGACTGGTGGCGCGCGCGCTATCGCCGCGTCACGGCGCTGCTGCTCGACGACATCCACCTGCTGGCGGGCAAGGACCGCACGCAGGAGGAGCTGTTCAACCTCTTCAACCTGCTGGCGGATCAGGAGCGGCAGCTCGTCTTCACCGCGCCGGCCCATCCCCACGGGCTCGAGGGAATCGAAGACCGCATCCGCACGCGCCTGGGCGGCGGCCTCGTGGCGGAGCTGGCCGAACCCGACCGCGCCGTGCGGCGCGCCGTGCTGGCGCGCCTGCTCGAGCTGGAGAAGATCCCCGCCGAAGATGCGTTGCTCGATTACCTGGCCGATCGCCCGGCCGATTCGGTGCGCAGCGTCGGCGCGCTGCTGCAGCGCGTCGTGACGGGGGCGGGGGAGCGGGGCCAGACGGTCACGGCGGGATTGGCGCGCGAGATCCTCGAAGGCCAGCCGGCCCGCGGCGAGCGCCGCACGTCGGGCTTCCGCACGTCGGGCATCGTGGTGTCCACGGCCGGCGGCGTGCGCAGCCGCGAGAAGATGGTATGGGACTGGCCCGACGCGGCCGACCGCGTGCTCGAGGAGTTGCGCTGATATGGCGATCAAAGGGTCACTTAAGGAAGCGTCGCTCCCCGACGTGCTCCAGCTGCTGGCGCTGGGGCAGAAGACGGGATGCCTCTCGATCGCCGACCGGTCGAACTTCGGCTACATCTACTTCGACAAGGGGCGGATCTGCTACGCGTCGATCGTCAATCGGCGCGACCGGCTCGGCGACATCCTGGTCAAGCACGGCACCATCACCCAGCAGCAGCTGGATGAGGCGGTGCTGCTCCAGACCAAGGAGCGCGACAAGAAAATCGGCGAGATCCTGGTCTCGCGGACGGTGATCACGCAACAGGACCTCGAGCGCTACATGCGCGTGCAGATCGAGGAAGCCGTCTTCTATCTGTTCACCTGGTCGCAGGGCACCTTCAACTTCGAGGCCGACGTCCGGCCCGAGCGCCAGGACTTCCTGGTGTCGATCAACCCCGAGTCGCTGCTGCTCGAAGGCGCGCGGCGGGTGGACGAGTGGAGCCTGATCGAGAAGAAGATCCCGTCGTTCGACCTGATCTTCACGGTGGATCGCGACCGCCTGGCGATCAGCGAGGCGAAGCTCACCGAGACGCAGGACCGCCTGCTGCCGCTGCTCGACGGCTCGCGCGATGTCAACCAGGTGATCGAGGACTCGGGGTTGGGCGAGTTCGAGATCGGCAAGGCGCTGTACGGCCTGATCACCGCCGGCTTCGTGCATCGCGCCGGCCGCACGGCGGCGGCCGAGGACGAGCACGTCACCGACGCGCGCGTCGACGAGCACCGCAACCTCGGCGTGGCGTTCTACAAGACCGGCATGCTGGACGAAGCGGTGCGCGAGTTCCGGCGCGTGGCGGAGCTGCGGGCGTCCGACGCGAACGCCCACTTCTACATCGGGCTGGTGTCGCTCAAGCTGGCGCGCTGGCGCGAGGCGATGGAGGCGCTGCGCCAGGCGGCGGAGAAGGGGGGCAGCCGGCCCGCCGTGCTGCACAACCTGGGGCTCGCCTACGAGCACCTCGGCCGCCTGGACGACGCCGAGCAGTCCTACGCCGAGGCGGCCGCCCGCGCCAAGACCGACGCGCGCGTCTATCTCAACTGGGGCGTGGTGGCGCTCAAGCGCGGCGACCTGCAGGCCGCGGCCGGCCGGCTCGACCGCGCGCGCGAGCTGTACGGCGAGCAGTTGCCGGCGATGTGGTATTGGGCGCGCACGCTCGTCGCCGCGTCGGCCGGTGATCTGGAGGAAGCCGAGACGGTCGCCACCGCGGGCGGGAAAGCGTTCCCCACCTCGGGCACGTTGCGCAACAACCTGGCGGTGCTGCAGGAGCTGAGCGGCCAGCTGCCCGCGGCCGAGGAGCTGGTGCGCGCGGCGCGGCACGACGAGCCGTCGCTGCCGCAGCTGTCCAAGAATCTCGGCGACCTCGCGTACCGCGCGTCGCGTTATGACGAGGCGTGGGACGCCTACAACCGCGCGATCGAGCTCAGCCCCGACCTTGGCGACGACATCTACTTCAAGCTCGGCAACATCGCGTACAAGCGCAACGAGCGCGAACAAGCGGCGCAACTCTGGCGCCGCGCGCTGGAGCTCAACCCGCGCCACGAGCTGGTGCGCGCCAATCTGGAAACCTTGAGCGCTTTGTCGTGACGGCGGAGCAGGACGAACAGGCCTTCCGGGCGCTGCTCGAGAAAATCTCGCGGGATCGCGGCCTGTGCTGCGGCGGCTACAAGGACAAGTGCCTGCGGCGGCGCATCGCCGTGCGAATGCGCGCCCGCGGCGCCCACACGTTCCGCGATTACAGCGCGCTGCTCGACGGCGATCAGCACGAGTACGACGCGCTGCTCGACGCCCTCACCATCAACGTCACCAAGTTCTGGCGCAACGCCGACACGTGGAAAGCGTTGGCCGAGCCGTACGTCGCCCAACGCTGGGCCGCTCGCCAGGGCCGCCTCAGCGTCTGGTCCGCGGGCTGCGCCTCGGGCGAAGAGCCCTACACCATCGCCGTGGTGCTCGCGGAGGCGGCGCGCGCCGCCCACCAGTCCGACTGGCTGAGCCGCGCGCATATCGACGCGACCGACATCGACCGCGCCAGTCTCGAGCGTACTCGCACGGCGCAGTACCCCGCGACGGCGTTCGACGAAATGCCGCCCGCGCTCAAGTCCCGCTACTTCCAGGGCACGGCGTTGCACGAGCCGCTGCCCGCCATTCGCGGCATCGTGTCCGTGATCAAGCACGACATGCTGCGCGAGCGCGCGCCGCACGCGCCCTACGACTTGATCGTCTGCCGCAACGTCGTGATCTACTTCGACCGGCCCACGCAGGAGCGCCTGTTCACCCTGTTCACCGACGCGCTCGTGGCGGACGGCATCCTGGTGCTGGGCAAGGTCGAGACGCTGTTCGGTCCCGCGCGCGACCGCCTCAAGCTCGAGGACCCGCGCGAGCGGATCTATCGGAGAATCACGTGAAAGCCAAGGCCGCCGCGGTGCGCGAAGTCATCGTGCGCGTGGCCGACTGGGCGGCCGAGCGCCACGACGCGGTGATCGTGACGCTCGGCCTCGGCTCCTGCGTCGCCATCATGCTGCACGACCCCACGGCGCGCGTCGGCGCCATGGCGCACGTCCTGTTGCCGTCCAAGAGTCTCGCCCGCGACACCACCAACCTCGCCAAGTTCCCCGAGACGGCGGTGCCCCTGATGCTCGAGCGCTTGAGCGCGCTCGGCGCCGACCGTCGCCGCCTGGTGGCGAAGCTCGCCGGTGGCGCCTCCATGTTCGCCCAGCTTATGACCCCTGGCTCGATTCAGATGGGCGAGCGCAACGTCGTGGCCTCGCGCAACGCGCTGCACGCCGCGGGCCTGCCGCTCGTGGCCGAAGCGGTGGGCGGCTCGGCGGGCCGGTCGGTGCGTTTCGCGATCGCGGACGGGCGCGTCGCCATCCGCTCCGTAGGACAGGACGAGTATGTCATCTGAGGCGAAGCCCTCCATCCTCGTCGCGGACGACAGCGCGCTGATGCGGCGCGTGCTGGTGGATATCCTGGGCGGCGAGGACGGCAGCGATGGTCCGTTCCGCGTAGTCGCCACCGCGCGCGACGGCTTCGACGCCGTCCGGAAGATCCACCAGTACCAGCCCGACGTCGTCACGATGGACCTCGAGATGCCGGAGCTCGATGGACTGGGGGCGATCGGGTACATCATGTCGGAAGCGCCGCGGCCGATCGTCGTCGTCAGCGCCCACGCCGGCCCCGGCACCGCCGCTGCGATCCACGCGCTCGAGCTGGGCGCCGTGGAGATCGTGGCGAAGCCCGACGAGACGAGCCGCGCCGCGCTGGCGCAGCTCGGGCCGCGCCTGATCGAGGCCGTGCGGCGCGCGCTGGCGGCCGACGTGACGCGCGTGCGCGTGATGGTGCGGCCGCCCGTGGCGGTGCACCCGCCCGACACCGGGCTGCGCCGCCGGGCGCAGATCGTCGTGGCCATCGCGGCCTCGACCGGCGGCCCGCGCGCGCTGGCGGAGGTGGTGCCCAAACTGCCTACGGGGCGCGGCGCGGCCGTCCTCATCGTGCAGCACATGCCAGCGAAGTTCACCCGCAGTCTGGCCGAGCGGCTCGACTCGATGAGTCCGCTGCGCGTGGTCGAGGCCGACGATGCGGTGCCGATCGTCGCCGACACGGCGTATGTGGCTCCCGGCGATTATCATATGCGGGTGGTGACGAGCGAGGACGGGCCCATCATCCGGCTGAGCCAGGAGCCGACGCTGTGGGGCGTGCGCCCCGCCGCCGATCCGCTGTTCCGCTCGGTGGCGCAGGTGTTCGGCGCGCGCAGTGTCGGCGTGGTGCTGACCGGCATGGGCCGCGACGGCGCCGACGGCCTGCGCGCCATCCACGACGCGGGCGGCGGCGGCCTCGCCCAGAGCAAGGAGACGTCGGTGGTGGGAGGCATGCCGGGCGCGGCGGTACAGGCCGGGGGAGTAGACGCAGTGCTGCCGCTCGACCAGATTGCCGAGCGCGTCGCCGTGGAGCTGCTGCGGCGCGGGACGGGACGCCCATGAATCGCGGCGGCTATCTGTTGGTGCACGCCGAGGGCAAGGCGTACGGGCTGCCGCTGGCCCGCGTGCTGGAAGTGGGCGACCTGGGCGCGGTGATGGACGTGCCGCGCTCGATGGCCGCCGTCCGTGGGCTGACGCCGCTGCGCGGCCGGCTCGTGCCGCTGATTCATTTGGGGGCGCTGTTGGGCGAACGTGCGGCGCCGGGCGAGAAGGGGCGCGCCGCGGTGCTGGTGGAGCTGGGGAGCCGAGTGGTGGCGTTCGAAGTGGACGACGCCGACGAGGTGGTGCGCGAGGCCGCGCTCCCCGTGCCCGGGGGTGAACATCTGCCGTGGGCCGTCGGCGTGGCGCGCCGCGACAGCGGGCTCATTCCCATCCTCGACCTGGACGCGCTGGGGGACCGCATCGGATGACTGCCGGCGAAGACGTTCAACTCGTCGCCTTCCGCGTGGGCGGGCAGGACTTCGCGTTCAATATCTTTCAGGTGGAGCGTATCCTCCGCTACGAGGCGCCGCAGCCGTTGCCCAAAGCGCCGGACTATCTCGAGGGCGTTCTCGAGTACCAGGGCACCGCCGTTCCGATCGTGGACCTGCGCAAGCGGCTGAGCTGCCCGGCGCCGCTCAAGGACGACACCCGCACCGTGATCCTGGAGCACGACGGCGCCAAGATCGGCGTGATCGTCGATCAAGTCACCGAAGTCGTGCAGGTGGCGGCGACCGACGTCGCCGCGCCGCCGTCGATCGTCAAAGGCCTGGCGGCCGAATACATCACGGGGTTGGTGGTGCGCGACAAGCGCACGTTGATCGTGCTGAACACGGGCCGGCTGCTCACATCGAAAGAGAAGCTGGGGCTCGATACGGCGATGGAGACCCACGCGGCGGGCAAGGAAAAGGAAAAGGCGAAAGCGCGATGACGGATTCCCCGGTCGCGGCGCTGCGCGCGCAGTTCGAGGCCATCGCCCGGAAACTCGACCACGTCGGCGCCGCCGGGGCCGAGCGCGAAGCGGTGAAGCGCGAGATCATCGCGTTCTTCAAGCAGGTGGACGGGCTCATCACCGAGCTGGGCACGCTCAAGGAAGACATCCGCCAGCTGGTCGAGAAGTACAAGCAGGTCGCCGCGTCGACCCAGGAGGCCGCGGCCCCCGAGTTCACGGGCACGCGCCCCGCCGTCCACGCCGACCACATCGGCGCGTCGACCTACATCGAGAAGGGCTGGAGCCTGATCTCGCTCGGCGACCACGCCGGCGCCATCCAGGCGCTCAAGAAAGCGTTGCAGCTTTCACCCGGCGAGACGCAGGCGGAGTCGTTGCTCGGCTGGGCGCAGATGTTGCACGAGGACTACGACGACGCCCTCCAGACCTTCCAGAAGGTCTTGATGAAGGAGCCGGCGAACTCCCTCGCCCGCATCAACGTCGGCTACATCTGCCTCAAGAAACGGATCTTCGGCGAGGCCATCGAGCACCTGTCCAAGGCCATCCGCCTGGACAACGACAAGAAGGCCACGCTGTACGCGCACTTCTACCTGGGCCTCGTGTACCTCCAGCGCGAGATGTTCGAAGACGCCCAGACCTTCTTCCAGAAGACCCTGAAGCTGGGGCCGAACTTGATCGAGGCGTACTACGAGCTGGGCCGCGCCTACTGGTTCGCGGGCGATCAGGACACCGCCAAGCGGACGTGGGACGAGGGGTTCAAGGCCAACAAGTTCAATCCGTGGGGCAAGAAGTGTCACGAGACCCTCGACCTGGTGGCCCAGGGCGGCGAGCCGTTGCGCGCATGAACCGGCCAAGTGCTTGACGAGCTTGGAATTGCGGAATAAACTCCTGCCCCTATGCCCGACCAGACATTCACGCGCTCGCGCCTCCGTTTCGGCACCAAGAACTACGCGCTGCTCGGCGCCGCCGTCGTCTGTCTCGTCGTGGGGTACTGGCTGCTGTCGCGCGGCTCGACGACCGCGGCACCGATCCTGCTGGTATTGGGGTACTGCGTTTTCTTTCCGGTCGGCATCGCCCTCTAGCCACACCCATGCCACACGGGCGAATAGCTCAGCGGTTCAGAGCGCCTGCCTTACACGCAGGAAGTCGAGGGTTCGAATCCCTCTTCGCCCATTGGGGTACCAATTCGCAACGGAGGTAGAACCCGCGTGAGCGTGTCTCGACTCGTGGCCCTGCTGGTGGTCGCCGGAGTAGCGGCGGCGCCGGCGCAGCTCGCAGTCACCCAGCCGAACCAGAAACTGCTGCTGCTGCCACTGACGGTCCGCTCTGCGGCCGATTCGCTGATCAGCATCCAGGTGATGGATGCGGCCCGCGAGCGGCTCACGGCGCTGGCGCGCTATAAGGTGCTGGTGGTGCCCAAGTCGAAGCTGTGTGAAGCGCTCCAGGCCTCCGGCTATCCGTGCGACGTGCTGATGCAGGACGGCGAAGCCAGCCAGCTGGCGCGGTTCCTCCAGGTCAACGCCTACAACACCGGTTGGTTGCAGCGCAGCGGCGCCAAGGTCAGCGCGATGGTGCGCATGCACGAGAACGGCGGCTCCGGCATGGACGCGCTGTTCCAGGTGTCGGCGTCGGGGACGCCGCAGGCCGTCGGCGACACGCTGGCACAGCGGCTCAACAGCCTGATCCGCGCCGCCGAGTCGGCCCGCGATTGCCAGGACAAGCGCCAGAAGGGCGCCTTCCCCGCGGCGCTCGACGCAGCCCGCAAGGCGCTCCTGATCGAGCCCAATCTGCCGGCCGCCCACCTGTGCATGGCCGTGGTGTACGAGTCGCAGCGCATGCCGGTCGATAGCATGCTCAACGCCTATCAGCGCGCGTTGAAGGGCGATTCGCTCAACGGCCAGGCGTGGGACGCGCTCGCGCACCTCTTCCAGCAGAAGAACGACACGACGCACTGGATCGACGCGCTGATGCACGAGATCGCGAGCGAGCCGCGCAACGCGCGGCTGCGCATGGCGACCGCGGTGCAGCTGGGTCAGATCCACCGCTACGCCGACGCCTGCGACCTGCTCAAGGCGGGTCTCGAGCTCAATCCGCAGGATCCGGCGATGCACGAGCTGCGCCAGCGTCAGGGCGTGGAGGGCGAGCAATGGCCCTGCGTGCTGGAGGAGCTGCACAGCGCGCTGTCGACCGACTCGATGAAGGGGAAGGACAGCACGTTCCTCAATACGGCGATCGGCGCGGCGCAGAAGGCCAACGACGCGGCCGAGCAGATGTTCTGGACCGGCGTCGCCACCAAGTACTTCCCGAAGAACGCGGGGTACTGGAACGCGCGCGGTGCGGGCTACGATGCGGCCGCCACGGCCGCCGGCAGCCCGCTTGCGGCGGCCTACGCCGACTCGGCGTTGTGGGCGTACCGCCAGTCGCTGGCGCTCAATCCCAGCAACATCGCCACGAGCTTGCTGGTTGCCGAGTTCATCGTGAACCATGCGCCGTGGGACACGGCGGTGTACGCCCACGCGGATACCGCCACAAAAGGGCGGCTGCGGACACAGCTCGCCGACCGCGTCGACTCCGCGATGCCCTATCTCAAACCGGCACTCGCGGCGCCCGACACGTCGCCGTATCGCCTCAAGGCCATGTTGATCATGCTCACGGCCGGGCAGAAGATCTCCCAGGCGCAGGCATACGATCGCGCGTTCCCCTGGCTCGACCAGCTACTCACGCTGGATGCGTCGGCGAACGCCGCTGATACACTGGGTCCCCGGCAACAGATTCGTGTCCCGGCGAGCTTCTGGTTCGGACTCGCGTCGATTCAAACGCTCGGCGGTCCGTTCCAGAAGATGATTCACGACAAGTCGTGCTCGCAGGCGAAGCCGATCAACGAGCAACTGGTGAAGACGCGAGGGGCGTTGCTGCTGGGCCGGCGCGTCTCGCCGCAGCTCGTCGATCAGCTGCTCACCGGTCTCGGCAAGTACGAAGCGGTGATGCCGCAGGTGAAGAAGGCGTACAAGTGCACAAACTTCTGAGCTTGTATTGGGTGTAGCGCGGGCCTATATTGCGACGCTCCGTTGCAGGGGGCTGTAGCTCAGCTGGTTAGAGTGCCGGTCTGTCACACCGGAGGTCGCGGGTTCGAGCCCCGTCAGCCCCGCCTTGAACCCGCATCGCGGGATGTTGCACCCGGCTCCGCCTGCTCCGGCAGACGGGGCCGTCTCTTTTCCGGGGGCCCGAAGCGCTTGTCCACGTCGCTGTTCCACGTGCCGGCCCTCGCCGGTGCGGTCGAGGAGTGGGTCGCGGGCGGCCACCGCGCGGTGGACGCCACCGTGGGGGGTGGCGGTCACGCCGAGCTGCTGCGCTCGGCGGGCGCCCAGGTCCTCGCCATCGACCGCGACCCGCAGGCCCTCGCCGCCGCCCAGGCGCGTCTCGGCGACCGCGACGTGACCTACCTGCACGCGTCGTTCGCATCGCCCCAGGCCATCGCGGCGGTGCAGGCGTTCCGGCCCGACCGCATTCTGCTCGACCTGGGCGTGTCGTCGCACCAGCTCGATGACTCGTCCCGCGGCTTCACGTTCCGTCCCGGCGCGCCGCTCGATATGCGCATGACGCCGGGGGAGGGCATCACCGCCGCCGACGTCCTGAACACCTCGACCGAAGCCGCACTGACCGAGATCTTCAAGAACCAGGCGGACGAGCCGCGCGCGCGCGCCTTGGCCCGCATCGTGATCCGCCGCCGTCAGCACGAGCCGTTTCTCACCTCTGACGACTTCGTGAACGCGATTCGTGAAGCGCTGGGCGCGCGCTCGGGGCCGCCGGATTTCGCCCGCCTGTTCCAGGCCTTACGCATCGCCGTGAACGCCGAGGACGAGCAGCTCGCGCGCGCGCTGCCGGCGCTGCGCGACGCGCTCGTGCCGGGCGGCCGCATCGCCGTCATCACGTACCACTCGGGCGAGGATCGCCGCGTCAAGAACGAGTTCCGCGACTGGGCCAAGTCCTGCATCTGCCCGCCACGCCAACCGATCTGCACGTGCCGCGGCCGCTCGCTCGGCCGCTTGCTCTCGAAGAAGGGCGTCACCGCCACCGCTCCCGAAGTCGCCGCAAATCCGCGCGCCCGCTCCGCCAAGCTGCGCGCCTTCGAGACCGTCGATGGCCGTTAAGGGCCGCCACTGGGTGGCGTTGTGGCTGCTCGCGTTCCTCGCCGTGGCGTGGGTCGTGGTGGCGCGCCAGACGGCGGCGCTGCGCATGGCGCGCGACTTGACCGCGACGCGCGCGCAGCGCGCCGCGCTCGACGGCCGTCGCGCGGACCTCGAGCGCCGCATCCGCACCGCCACGAGCCGCGCCGTATTGGCGCCGCGCGCCCAGACCGGCCTGCACCTGCGCCAGCCCGCCGACACGGAGATCATCCTGCTGCGCACGCCCGGCGACACCGGGCGGGAGCACTGAGGCATGGCGAAAGTCGTCGTGCGCCAGCGCGCGGTGGAGTTCGGCATGCTCGTGGGACTCCTGGCCCTGGTCGTGCGCGCGGGCCAGGTGCAGCTGTTCCAGGGTTCGCGCTATGCGGCCGAAGCGAAGGCGCAGCGCACCGAGCGCGTCGTGCTCGAGGCGCGCCGCGGCGCGCTGTACGACCGCCACGGCACGCCGCTCGCGCTGACACAGGAGACCTACCACGTGGGCGTGGCGCCGAACGAGCTGCGCGATCCCGCGCGGGACGGCGTCGCGATCGCGCACGCGTTGCGCATTTCCACGCACCAGATCCAGGGCGAGCTCGACAAGCGCTACGCCTGGTTCGCGGGACCGTACAGCACCGTCGAGGTGCAGTCGATTCGCGCGTTGCGCGGTGTACACCTGGAACCCGTCCTCAACCGTTTCTATCCGGCGCCCGATTTCGCACGCGCGGTGATCGGGCGCGTCGGCTCGGGCGGCAGCACTGCGTCGGGGCTCGAGAAAGTGCTCGACAGCCTCCTGGCGGGCGTGCCCGGCGCCGCCGTCGTCCTGAAAGACCGCGCCGGCCGGGAATACGAGTCGCCCGCGCGGCTGATCGCGGCGCCCGTCGCAGGCGTTGACGTCGTGCTCACGCTGGACGCCGAGCTGCAGGAGATCGCGCAGCGCGCGCTCGACGAGGCATTGAAAAAAATGGACGCCGTGGGTGGCGACGTGGTGATGCTCGATCCCGCGACCGGCGAAGTGCTCGCCGTGGCGACGCGCCATCACGACGGCACCACGCGGCCCAGCGCGTTCACCGAGACGTTCGAGCCCGGCTCGGTCGCCAAGATCGTGGCGGCGGCGGCGCTGCTGTCGCGCAACCGCGTGCGCGCGGGCGAGCGCGTGTCCGGCGAGGGCGGCACCTATCACATCAAGGGACGCCCCACGCCGCTCACCGACGAGGAGCCGCTGCCCTCGCTCACGCTGGCCGACGCGATCCGGGTGTCGAGCAACATCGCGATGGCCAAATTCAGCACGCGGCTCGCGCCCGACGAGCAGTACACCACGCTGCGCGATTTCGGATTCGGTGTCCCCACGGGCATCGAGTTTCCGGCCGAGTCGCCGGGACGCCTGCGGCCGCCCAAGGACTGGTCCGGGACGAGCCCCGCGAGTCTCGCGATCGGTTACGAGATCTCCGTCACGCCGCTGCAGCTGGCGGTGGCCTACGCCGCGATCGCGAACAACGGCATCCTGCTGCAGCCCACGCTGGTGCGCGAAATCCGCAGTCCCGAGGGCGAGCTGCTGTACCGCCACCGCGCCGAGCCGGTGCGCCGCGCGGTGTCGCCCGAAATCGCGCGGCGGCTGCGCGAGCTGCTGCAGGGCGCCGTGGAGGCGGGCGGCACGGGCAGCGAAGGCGCGCTCGCCACGTTTCCCATCGCCGCCAAGACGGGCACGGCGCGCCGCGTCGTGGACGGGCACTACGCGCCCGGCCAGTACACCGCGAGCTTCGCGGCGCTGTTTCCCGCCGACCGGCCGCAGCTGGTGGTGGTCGTGAAAATCGACAATCCGCGCAAAGGCAGCTATTTCGCGGCGCAGACCGCGGCGCCTGTGACGCGGCGCATGCTCGAGCAGGCGCTCGCGGCGCGCGACGTGGCGCTCGATCGCGCCCGCCTCTCCTCGCCCGAGCCCGCTCCGGGCTACTCGGGGTTCGAAGAAGACGGCGGGGTGGTGCCGTACGTGGTGAGCTGGCCGTACCGGCCCGACACGGCGCACGCCGAGATCGCGCACGCCGTGCCCGACGTCGCCGGCATGCCGCTGCGCCTCGCGATTCGCGCGCTGCATCGCCGCGGCTTCCGCGTGGTGCTCAAGGGCTGGGGCAAGGCCGAGCACACGTGGCCGGTGGCGGGCTCGAGTGCGGCGCCGGGAGCCACGGTCACGCTGTGGGCGCAGGCGCCGTGACGTCGCTGACCGCAGTCGCCGACGCCCTGCGGCGCGCAGGCCTCCTGGTCCGCGCGCCGGCCACACTCCCCGCGATCACCGGCATCACGGCCGACACCCGGAAACTGACGCGCGGCATGCTGTACTGCGCGGTGAAAGGTACCGCGGCGGACGGGCACCGCTTTCTGGCGCAGGCGGCGGAGCAGGGCGCCGCGGCCGCGCTGGTCGAGACCGAGCAGCCGATCGCGCTGCCGCAGCTCGTGGTGAGCGACGGCCGCCGCGCGGCGGCGGTCGCGGCGGAGGCCTGGTTCGGGCGGCCGGCGGAGCGCCTCGCGCTCGTCGGCGTGACCGGCACCAACGGCAAGAGCACCACAGTCATCTTGGCGCGGCACGTGCTGTCCGCGTTGCGGCCGATGGGCTCGATCGGCACGCTGGGCGCGTTCGGGCCCGACGGGAAGCCCGTGGAGAGCGAGGCCGGCAACCTCACGACGCCCGGCCCCATCGATCTGCAGGCGACGTTCGCCGCCCTCGTGGCGGCGGGGGCGCGCGGCGCGGCGATGGAGGTCTCGTCGCACTCGCTCGATCAGGGCCGCGTGGACGGTCTCGTCTTCGCGACGGCGATCTTCACGAATCTCACGCGCGACCATCTCGATTATCACAAGACGTTCGAGGCGTATTTCGCCGCCAAAGCCAAACTCGCTGGGCACGTTGCGGCGGACGGCGCCCTGGTGCTCAACGCCGACGATCCCGCGTGGCAGGCGCTGCCGGGCGGCCATCGCCGCATCACCTTCGGTGAACACGCGGGCGACGTCCGCGGGCGTGATGTGACGCTCGACGCCAGCGGCGCGCGCTTCGAGCTGGTGACGCCCGCGGGCACGGCGCGGGTGCGGCTGCCGCTGTTGGGGCGATTCAACGTCGCCAACGCGCTGGGCGTCGCGGCCGCCGCGGTCAGCCAGGGGATGACGCCCGCCGACGTGGCGGAGCGGCTCGCGAGCGCGCCGCAGGTGCCGGGCCGCATGGAGCGCATCGCCACCCGGCCCGTCGCGATCTTGCGCGACTACGCGCACACGCCCGACGCGCTGGAGCGGGCACTCGAGGCGGTGCGGCCGTTGACGCCCGGGCGCGTCATCGCCGTCTTCGGCGCGGGTGGCGATCGCGACCGCGGCAAACGTGCGCCCATGGGGGCCGCGGTGGTGCGGCTCGCCGACATCGCCATCGCGACGTCCGACAACCCGCGCACCGAAGATCCGGTCCGGATCCTCGACGACGTGGAGCAAGGGATGCAGGGCAAGCCGCACCGCCGCGAAGTCGACCGCCGCAAGGCGATCGCGCTCGCGCTCGAGCTGGCGCGGTCCGGCGACACGATTCTGCTCGCCGGTAAGGGCCACGAGACCTATCAGGTCGTGGGCACCGTGAAGCAGCCGTTCGACGAGCGCGAAATCGTGCGCGAGCTGGGAGCCGAGTGAGCGCGCCCGGATTCCTTTGGACCGATGCCGCGATCGCCGCGGCGCTCGGCGTGCCGGCGCCGGGCGCCGTGCAGTGCACCAGCGTCTCGACCGACACGCGGGAGATCAAGCCCGGCGCGCTGTTCGTGGCTCTGAAGGGCGAGCGTTTCGACGCGCACGAGTTCCTCGCGCAGGCCAAGGAGCACGGTGCCGTCGCCGCCGTCGTGCGCGCAGGAACCCCGCCCACGCCGGGCCTGCCGTACTTCGTGGTGCCCGACACGCTGGTGGCGCTGGGCAAGCTGGCGCGGGCGCGCCGTCGGGCATTGCCGGCGGGCGCACCGGTGATCGCAGTGACCGGCTCGAGCGGCAAGACCAGCACCAAGGAGATGCTGCGGGCCGCGCTCGGCAGCCGCTGGCGCGTGCATGCCACCAGCGGCAACCTCAACAACCTGATCGGCGTGCCGCTCACCATTCTCGGCGCGCCCGCCGACACGGAGGCGCTCGTCATCGAGGCAGGCGCGAGCCTGCCGGGCGAAGTGGCCAAGCTGCGCGATATCATCGAGCCGACCATCGGCGTCGTGACGAGCGTGGGTTGGGCCCACGTCGAGGGCTTCGGGTCGTTCGCGGGCGTGCTGCGCGAGAAGCTGTCGCTGCTCGAGGGCGTGCCGCTGGCGGTGGTCGGGACCGACCCCGCGTATCTGCCGGGTGAGGCGCGCGTCCGGACGCGCACGATCTCGGCCGGTCGCTCGCCGGAGGCAGACGTGCGCCCGGACGCGGTCGACCTCGATGCGGCGGGCCACGTGCAGCTGCGCTGGCAGGGCGCCGAGGTCACGATGCCGGCGGTGGGCTTCCATCAAGCCGACAACGCGATGCTCGCGCTGGCGGTGGCGCGCGAGGCCGGCGTCGATCCACGCCAGGCCGTGGGGGCGCTGGCGGGCGTGTCGCTGCCCAAGGGGCGGGGCACCCTGCTGCAGCTCGGCGGCATCACGGTGATCGACGACAGCTACAACGCGAACCCTGCGTCGTTGCGCGCCGCGCTCGAATTCGCGGCGTGGTATGCCGCCCGAGAGTCGCGGCCGCTCGTGGTCGTGGTGGGGACGATGTTGGAGCTGGGAGCGGAGAGTGCCAAATTGCATTGGGCCGCGGCGCGCGAAATCGCGGCGCTGCATCCGACGCTCGTCGCGGCGGTGGGCGATTTCGTTCCGGCGTTCGAGCCCGAACGCAACCGCCTGGGGACTCGCCTGTTGACGGCGTCGGACGCGGAGGCGCTCGGTCCCAAGCTGGCGGAGGCGTTGCAGGGGGACGAGGTCGTGCTGCTCAAGGCGTCGCGCGGCGTTGCGCTGGAGCGCGTGCTGCGCCACTTGAACTAGGGAGGCGGGGACACCCAACGTGCTCTACCACTTGCTGGCGCCGCTCGGCAAGAAGTACATCCTCTTCAATCTCTTCAACTACATCACGTTTCGCGCCGCCGGCGCCACGGTCACGGCGCTCATCCTCGCGTTCGCCGCCGGGCCCTGGATCATCGAGAAATTACGCGCCCATAAGGTCGGCCAGATCATTCGCGCCGAAGGCCCGGCCAGCCATCAGGGGAAGCGCGGCACGCCCACGATGGGCGGCCTCATCATTATTCTCGCGACGGTCGTGCCGACGCTGCTTTGGGCGCGGCTCGACACGCGCTACGTCGTGGTCGCGGTGGTGGCGACCCTGTGGATGGGCACCATCGGCTTCCTCGACGACTATCTGAAAATCGTGCGCGGCAAGTCGCAGGGACTCGTGGCCCGCTGGAAACTGGTGGGCCAGGTCTCCTTCGGCGTGGCGCTGGGACTGTTCCTCGTGCTGCGGCCGCTCACGGCCGCCCTGCCTGCGGCGTCCACCCAGCTACCGCTGCTCAAGTACATCCTGCTCGTGCTGCCGTGGCCGTTGTACGTCGTCTTCGTGACGCTCGTCGTGACGGGCAGCTCCAACGCCGTCAATCTCACCGACGGACTCGACGGTCTCGCCACCGGCCTCACGGCCATCGCCGCGGGGTCGTTCGCCATTTTCGCCTACCTGTTCGGCCGCGTCGACGCCGCACACTGGCTGCTCGTGTATTACCTGCCGGGCGCGGGCGAGCTGTCGATCTTCTGCGGCGCGCTGATGGGCGCCACGCTCGGCTTCCTGTGGTTCAACGCGCATCCGGCCGAGGTCTTCATGGGCGACACCGGCGCGCTGGCGATCGGCGGCGCGCTCGGCACCGTGGCGATCCTGCTCAAGGCGGAGTTCCTGCTGCTCATCGCGGGCGGGGTGTTCGTGGCGGAGACGGTGTCGGTGATGATTCAGACCAGCGTGTACCGCTGGCACAAGACGCGGCGCGGCAAAGAATACGCCGACGCGCATCGCGTCTTTCGAATGGCGCCGCTGCACCACCACTTCGAGAAGCTGGGGTGGACGGAGCCACAGGTGGTGATGCGCTTCTATATCCTCGCCGTGCTGTGCGCGATGATCGCCCTCGCGACGCTCAAGGTGCGATGATTCCGGAGTCCTGGCGCAACGGCGTGGTTGCGGTCGTGGGACTCGGCAAGAGCGGCGTCGCCGCCACCAAGTTGCTGGCGCGCGCCGGCGCCCGCGTGTACGCGAGCGACGCCGCGGCCCAGCCGTACGCCGCCATCGACGGCCTGCGCGGGCTCCCCGGCGTCGAGGTGCAGACCGGAGGCCACGACCTGGCGAAGATCACCGCCGCGGCGGGCGTCGTCGTCTCGCCCGGCGTGCCGCCCGATGCGCCGCCGCTCGCCGCCGCGCGCGCGGCCGGCGTCGAAATCGTCTCGGAGCTGGATCTGGGCTGGCGCGCACTGGCGGGCGTACGGGCCATCGCCGTCACCGGCACCAACGGCAAGACCACCACGACCGCGCTCGTCGCGCACCTGCTGCGCGTGGCCGGGCTCAAGGCCGAGGCGGCGGGCAACATCGGGCGGCCGCTCGCCGACATCGCGGTGGCGGGGGAGCGCTATCAGTGGCTCGCCGTCGAAGTGTCGGCGTTCCAGCTGCACGACAGCCCGCACTTCTCCCCCGACATCGGGATTCTCACCAACCTCGCGCCCGACCATCTCGACCGCTATCCGTCGATCGCGGCGTACTATGCGGACAAGCAGCTGCTGTTTCGCAACGCGCGGCGGGAAAGCGTGTGGGTGCTGAACGGCGACGACCCTGCGGTGCTCGCGCTGGCGCGCGGCGTGGCCGGGTCGCAGCCGCGCTTTTCGCTGCGCAAACCGGCCGAGGCGTGGTACGACGCCGCGTCGCGGCGCCTGCTGCTCGGCGGCGCCGAGCTGCTGCCCCGGGCGCAGCTGGAGCTGCTGGGCGATCACAACGTCGCCAACGCGCTCGCGGCGGCCCTCGCGGTGCAGGAGGCGGGCTTGCCGCCCGGCCTCATCGCCGAGGGGCTGCGCTCGTTCCGGGCGCTGCCGCACCGGCTCGAGCCGGTGGGCGAATTCGGCGGCGTCCTGTGGATCAACGACTCGAAGGCGACCAACATCGCGTCGACGGTGGTCGCGATCGAGGCGATGAGCCGCCCGTTTGTGCTCTTGCTCGGCGGCCGCCACAAGGGTGAGCCA
>WNGO01000047.1_pt1 | contig 67839 bp, 57 predicted proteins | sample 5400511 | NCBI WGS metagenome assembly WNGO01 (sample SAMN13153380, study PRJNA577476) | soil metagenome | isolation source: 20 cm soil or saprolite under Garry oak tree replicate 2 | place: USA:California | collected 2016-06-15 | reverse complement strand
GGACGGACGCGTGCTGCACACCGGCAGCGGCGATGGTGGTGGGGGCGCGGACGAGCGGAACTACGAGCTCTACTCGCCGCCGTATCTGTTCCAGGGTCCGCGCCCGGCCATCAGCGGCGTGACACCCAGCACCGTCGGCTACGGGCAGATCGTGTTCGTGGGGACGCCCGATGGCGGCAGCATCGCGAAAGTGACGTTCATCCGGCTGGGTTCGGTGACGCATGCATCCGACATGGGTCAGCGTCTGGTTCCACTGAGCTTCCAGCAGGTGACCGGCGGCCTCTCGGTTGCCATTCCCGTGAGCCGGACCACCGCCCCCCCGGGTCCCTACATGCTCTTCCTGGTGAGCGGAAACGGCGTGCCTTCCGAAGGGCGGATCACGCTCCTGCAGTGACGGGGCAGGAGGCTACTCCCCGTCCTCCGTCTCGCCCAGCGGATGCTTCCGCAGCTCCTCGCCGATCTTGGGGTGCTCGCGCCACAGGAAGTAGCCCATCGCCAGCGCGGCTAAGCCGTTGCCGATTGCCACGTTCCACCAGGCGAGGTAGCCGAGCAACGGCTTCGCGAGCAGCGCGACCAGGATGTAGAAGCCCACCTCGAAGAAGCAGAATCCGACCACTACGAAAAACAGCGTGGACGGCGCGTACTCGACCTCCGCCGCGAGTGCCGCCGCGATGCAGCCCACCACGACGAATGCGCTGACGTGAATCATCGTGTACCCGAAGATGCGGGCCGGTTCGATGACGACGTGCGTGGGGTCGGGGGCGCCCCAGAACACCGCGCTGCCCAGCATCGCGGGCGTATACAGTGGCTGGCCGTTGATCGAGTCGACGATCAGAAACCAGACGGCGACCGCGGCCGCGCCGATACAGCCGGCAATGAAACCCTCGCGGAGAATGCGATTCAGGTCCATGGCGGGCTCAATATATCGGTGGGCCGGGTGCGTGCTAGATTAGGGCCCCATGCCACGCCGTCCGTTGTTCTACGGTCTCTGCTTGCTCCTCGGCGTGCTGTTGTTTGGAGCCGCCGGTTTCATGCATCCATTGCTCTCCGGTGACGGCGCCGCGCAGCTCGCGACGATCGCAAAGACGAGTGCGTGGCGCGAGATCCATTGGGCGTTGTTGTTCGGCCTCGTCTTCATGTACGCGGGTGTGATCGGTGTGGCATTGCGTCACAACGATACGCCGGGTGCGAGCCCGGGGCGTGCCGCGGTGCGCATGGGGGCGTTCGCGTTTGCCGTGTGGTCGCTCAACATCCTCTTCATGGTCGGCGCCGGCTGGCAGCTCGCGCGCGCGTACACAACCTCAGATGCGGGGCTGACGGGCACGCACGCCGTGTTTGTCTACGACATGCTCCATCCCATGGGTCTGGCAGCCGAACGGCTGGCGACATTCATGTTGGGACTGGTGGCGTACATGTTCGGCTGGGCGATCCGCAATGGCGGCGTGTTGCCGAAGTGGTTGGCTTGGATGGCGTGGTTGGTCGCGGTCGTCAACGGCGGGGTAGCTATCGTGTTCAGCGAGTTCTCGCCGAACATGTACTACGCGCAAGCCCTGTTCGTCATCTGGCTGGCGGCAACGGCCCTGCTGATGCTGAAAAAAAGGGCCCTCGATTGAGGGCCCTGGGCACTGGCGCGTAGGGGCGTGAATTACTGTCGACGTAAGCGCACGACCCGCGGTTGCCAGCCGTTCCCTGTTCGGGATAGGATCGTGAGCATCAAGATGTCACCGGATCTCGTGGATGCCAGCGCTTTGTGGAGCTCTACCCGCGTTCGCGTGGGCTGTCCATTGAGGCGAAGGATGATATCCGGTCCACCGTTACCCGCATCAGCCAATCGCTCGTAGGCGGGTCCATCCGGAGAGACCTGCGTGACCACAAGGCCGCCTCCGCTCCGGATCACCGAGCTGAGTTGGGCATCACGCGCATCCTCTTGCGAGAGCGGCTCCACCGAAATGCCAAGCGCCTGCTCCGAAGGGGCTGAATCCCGGCTCGGGCGTTCATCATTGGCGTCGGCGGTTTCGGATTCGTCGCCAGGCGCCGCAGTCAGCCTGACCGGAATCGTCTTGCGTGCGCCACCCTTCCTCGCCACCGTGACCTGGACGGTCTCACCGGACTTTTTGAACCCAACACGCTGTTGCAGCTGGGCGACCGATTCGACCGGCTGGCCATCGATCGCGATGATCACGTCCCCCTCTTGAAGCCCAGCGCGCTTGGCAGGAGCGTCGTCGGTTGTAAATCCTTGTACAACTGCGCCCTTGATGTCAGACAGTTTGACGTCCTCCGCATCCTCTTGCCGTACCGGCAGCACTGAAACGCCTATGACGGATCGCTCGACGTGGCCGGTCGCAATCAGCTGCGTCATCACGGTCTTGGCGATGTTGATGGGGATCGCAAACCCGTACCCGTTATAATATCCCGTCTCACTGGCGATGGCCGCATTGATGCCGATGACCTCGCCACGCACGTTGACTAACGGTCCTCCCGAATTGCCGGGATTGATGGCCGCGTCTGTCTGAATGAAGTCTTGAATCGCAAGCCCGCCCGAATTCAGGCCCTGTAACCCTCGGCCCTTGGCGCTCACGATACCCGCGGTCACGGTGAATGTGAAAGCTTCGCCGAGCGGATTGCCGATCGCGAGTACCCAGTTGCCGATCTTCGTCGAGTCGGCATCGCCCAGCCGCACGGTGGGCAGCCCGGTCGTCTGGATCTTAATGACCGCGATGTCCGTGTTCGGGTCCGTCCCGACCGTCTTCGCGATGAACTCACGATTGTCGAACAGGCGAACCGTCACTCGATCCGCGCCCTGTACGACGTGATTGTTGGTGAGGATGTAGCCGTCTTGCGACACGATGAAGCCCGATCCCGAGCCCTGCTCGATCTGGGGGCGACGCGGGATCTGGAAGAAATCTTCGAAGCCCGGCGGCAAGCGGCGAGTGGACATCCGCTCGCGGTGCTCAGACTTGATAAACACGACCGCCGGCTTCACATGATCGGCGACGTTGGCGAATGCATCGCCCAGGTCGACGGCCGCTTTCGCCATCGGCAGCGGCCGGCTCGTATCCTGCAACACCGACCGCACCGCCGCTTCTCCGCGCGATGGTAGCCGGAACGCCGAAGCGAATGTCAATCCCAGCGCAAACGCCAGGCTCACCAGCGTGCCAAATTTCAACCAGTCCCGCGTCTTCACCGACATCAGCGCCCCCTTTTAAGGCTTCTTCGATTTATCCTCGTCTACGATTTCGTAATCCGCATCCACAACCTTCTCATCCTTCTTTGCTTCGGCGCCGGGTTGCCCTTCGCCGCCCTTCGCCGCCCCTTCGCCGCCTTCCGCCGCCCCGGCTCCGCGTGACGCAGCATACAACGATGCCCCTGCCGCTGAATATGCCTGCTGCAGCTCCTCCAGCGCTTTGCTGATTTCGTCAGCATTTCCACTGCGGAGCGCCGCCTGCGCCGACTGGATGGCGGCGTCGAGCCGTGACTTGAGCCCAGGCTCCAACTTCTCGACCCAGTCTTTGGACTCCTTGGTCACCTGGTACACCATGTTATCGAGCCGGTTACGCTGCTCGATCACATCACGCCGCTTCTTGTCCTCGGCGGCGTGGGACTCGGCCTCCTTCACCATCTTGTCGATATCCTTGTCGGCCAGGCCGGACGAGGCTTCGATCCGGATCTTCTGCTCCTTGCCAGTCGCCTTGTCCTTTGCCGACACGTGTAGAATACCATTGGCGTCGATGTCGAACGTCACCTCGACCTGGGGCACGCCGCGCGGAGCCGGCGGAATGCCGGTCAGTTGGAACTTGCCGATGGTCCGGTTGTCCTGCGCCATCTGGCGCTCGCCCTGGAGCACGTGGATCTCGACCGTCGTCTGGTTGTCCTCGGCCGTCGAGAAGACCTCCGACTTCTTCGTCGGAATGGTCGTGTTCCTCGGGATGAGCACCGTCGTGACGCCGCCGAGTGTTTCGATACCGAGCGACAGCGGCGTGACGTCGAGGAGCAGCACGTCCTTCACTTCACCCGCCAGCACGCCGCCCTGGATCGCCGCGCCGATTGCCACGACCTCGTCCGGGTTGACGCCCTTATGCGGCTCTTTGCCGAAGAAGCTCTTTACTATCTCTTGGACCTTCGGCATGCGCGTTTGGCCACCGACCAGGATCACTTCGTCGATCTCGCCAGGCTTGAGCCCCGCGTCGGTCAGCGCCTGCTGCATGGGTGGAATGGTTCGCTTCACCAGATCGTCCACGAGCTGTTCGAGCTTGGCGCGCGTCAATGAGAGGTTCAGGTGCTTCGGGCCCGACTGGTCGGCCGTGATGAACGGCAGGTTGATCTCCGTCTGCATCACGGTCGACAGCTCCATCTTGGCCTTCTCGGCGGCTTCCTTGAGCCGCTGCAGCGCCATCGGATCCTTGGAGAGGTCGATCCCCTGGTCGCGCTTGAATTCGCCGACCAGCCATTCCATGACGCGCGCGTCGAAGTCGTCGCCACCGAGGTGCGTGTCGCCGTTCGTGCTCTTCACCTCGAAGACGCCTTCGGCGAGTTCCAGAATGGAAATGTCGTAGGTGCCGCCGCCGAGGTCGTACACGGCGACCTTCTCTTCCTTCTTCTTGTCGAGTCCGTAGGCGAGCGCCGACGCGGTCGGCTCGTTGATGATCCGGACCACGTCGAGCCCGGCGATCTTGCCGGCGTCCTTCGTCGCCTGGCGCTGCGAATCGTTGAAGTAGGCGGGAACGGTGATGACGGCCTTCTCGACCTTGTGGCCCAGGTAGTCTTCCGCCGTCTGCCGCATCTTCTGGAGGATCATCGCCGAGATCTCGGGCGGCGTGTACTGCTTCCCGCTGACTTCGACGGACGCCAGACCGTTCTGACCGCGCACGACCTTATAGGGAACGCGCTTGATCTCCTCCGAGACCTCTTCGATCCGCCGTCCCATGAACCGTTTGATGGAGAAGATCGTGTTCTGCGGGTTGGTCACTGCTTGCCGCTTGGCGACTTGCCCAACGAGTCGTTCACCGTCCTTGGTGAAGGCGACAACCGAAGGGGTGGTGCGGCCACCTTCGGCGTTGGGGATGACAACGGGATCGCCACCTTCCATAACCGCGACAACGGAGTTGGTCGTCCCGAGGTCAATACCGATGATCTTCTCAGCCATAACTCTCAGCTCCTGATAGGGATGTGATGCCGGCCGGATGCTGCGGGTCGCAAAGGCAAGCATCGTGCCCTGATTCGCTGCCAAAAAGGCAGCGGCCGCAAGGGAAACCATGAGTATGGTGCACGCGTTCCCGGGTCGTCTGAAGAACCTGCATCAAGGATTCGTACTCTGATCGTCGTCACCGGTAGCGCCGGCACAATCGGATCCGAATTAGTTCGGTTACTGGCCGCTGCCGGCGCCGATACCCGCGCGATATATCACCACTCCGATGGCGCGTCTCGTCCTGCTCATGTCTCGTTTTTCCGAGCTGATCTCGCCGATCCTATGCAGGCTGAAGCCGCCCTTGCAGGAGCCTTGAGCCTATTCCTTCTGACTGGGAATGAACCGGGTTTCCTGCAGGTGCAGCGCACCGTGGTTGAGGCGGCGCAGCGGCGGGGCATCCGCCATCTCGTGAAGCTCTCCGCGCTAGGCGCGTCGGATCATTCGAAGTCGGGCATCGGTCGCGACCATTGGGCAGTGGAGCAGGCAATTCAGCAATCCACAGTTCCCTGGACGATCTTGCGTCCCCACGCCTTCATGCAGAACTGGCTGAAGGACGTGGCGGCATCGGTGCGGACCGAAAACACGATCTACTCGCCCATCGGGGAGGGGCGCGTGCCGTTCATCGACACGCGCGATATCGCGGCTGTTGCAGCGGAGGTCCTGCTCCATCCGGAGGTGCATGTCGGCAAGAAGTACGTCCTGACGGGTGGGGAGGCGGTCGGGTATGCGGATCTCGCGACCGCGCTGACGAAGGTGACGGGGCGCGCAATCACGTATCGGCCGATCAGCATGGAGGAAGCGCGAGAGCGGCTGACCCGGGCGGGTCAGCCGACCGCGTTGATCGAGGCCACACTCGCGATCGCGGCCTATCAGCGGGATGGTGGCGCGACGGCGATGGTCTCGCCTACCGTCGCCCGACTGCTCGGACGCCCGGCACGCACGATTCGCGACTTCGTGCGGGACTACGCCGCCGCGTTCAGTTGACCACGAGACGGCCGGGTTTCGACGAAACCAGACACGCACAGCGAGCGTTTGTCTGTCAACGATGAGCACAGCTCTGCGTTTTACGCGTGCGGCCTTCGGCGCGGTGCAGCGAGCTTCGCCGGGTCTCGCGGCGCGGTGGGCGGAACGGCTATTCTGCTCGCCGCCCCGCCGTCCGATCAGCGAGCGGATGGCGACATGGCTGGCGGGCGGGCGGCGCTTCGACCTGACGGTCAGAGGCCGGCGCGTGGCGGCATGGTCATGGGGTGACCGCGGCCCCGGCGTGCTCATTGTCCACGGATGGGGCAGCCGAGGCGCCCGCTTTGTCGATCTCGGCGGCGCGCTCCTCGCCAGCGGCTTCCGCGTGGTAACATTCGACGCGCCCGGACACGGCGCGTCCTCCGGGAGACTCAGCTCAGGGCCGGAGTTCACGCGCGCGGCCCTGGCGGTGGCGACTGCGGTCGGTCCCGTCAGTGTCGTCGTCGGTCATTCCCTCGGCGGCTTCGCATCGGCGCTGGCGATCGAGCGCGGGCTCGGCGCGCGCCGAGCGGTCTTCATCTCGCCGTCGGCGAACGTGAACACATACAGCGCCCAATTCGCGTCGCTGCTCGGCGTGCGGGATCCCGTCATGGCGTCGATGCGCGCGCGGCTCGAGCGTCGACTCGGCTTCGAGTGGAAACAGATGGACGTGCCCCGCTTTGCCCCGGCAATGCGCATTCCGCGCTGGTCATTCATGACCGGGAGGACCGGGAGGTGCGCTGGGACGACGGTGCCGCAATTGCCGCCGCCTGGCCCGGCGCGCAGTTGGTCACGACGACGGGGCTGGGGCACCACCGCATCGTCAGCGACGGCGCGGTCATTCGGCAGGTGCTGGCTTTTCTGAAGTAGACGACGAGCATGAGCCATGACAATGGAGACGTGATGGGAGGCTGCTATGAGTCGGCGTGACAACCGTGCCCATCTGACGGTACCTGTTGGACCGCGTGATCATGCAACCGGGCCGCAAGACGCTCCGGTCACGCTCGTGGAGTACGGCGATTTCCAATGTCCGCACTGCGGCAGGGCCTACCCCATCGTCAAGGACATCGTGCGTACGCTCGGCGCAAACCTACGGTTCGTGTTCCGCAATTTCCCACTTACCCGGATCCATCCTGAGGCAGAGCACGCGGCGGAGGCGGCTGAAGCCGCCGGCGGGCAAGGCGCCTTCTGGCCGATGCACGATCGCCTGTTCGAGCGACAATTCGCCCTCGACGACGACCACCTCATAGAGTATGCGACCGAACTCGGACTAAATGCTGAGCGGATCCGTGGCGAGCTCGAGGCGGGAACGCACGGGCCCCGAGTGCGGGACGATTTCATGAGCGGGGTAAAGAGTGGCGTGAACGGGACGCCGACCTTCTTCATCAACGGCGTCCGCTATGACGAGAGTTGGGATCGGGATTCGCTACTCGCCGCGCTGAAGAATCCCGAGTAACCCTCCGGAAACTCCTCCCTTAGATTCTGTCGCGTGTTCCCCTACAAGGATGAGAATCCCACCGAACGGCCGGCCGTCATCACGGCCGCCATTATCATCGCCAACGTCCTCGCCTTCATTCTTGTACAAGGGGCCGGGGCGCAGGGGCCGTTGGTTCGGTCGGTCTGCGACCTCGGGCTGATTCCCGGAGAGGTCCTGCAGAGCGTCAAGCCGGGCAGCGGGATCGCCCTCGCTCCGGGCATGGCATGCCTGGTCGGAACGGCGCCGAAATACTGGACCGTGCTCACATCGATGTTCATGCACGGCGGCTGGCTGCACCTGATCGGCAACATGGTGTTCCTGTGGGTCTTCGGAAACAACATCGAGGACGTGATGGGCCACGGGAAGTTTTTGATTTTCTATTTGCTCTGTGGCGTCGTTGCGGCCGCCACGCAGACGTTCGTCAGCCCGCACTCCCTCGTTCCGATGGTCGGGGCGTCGGGAGCGATCAGCGGTGTCCTGGGCGCGTACATCCTGCTCTATCCGAACGTCCGCGTCCACACGTTGATCCTCTTGCCATTTTTCATCACCACGGTGGCACTGCCCGCATGGGTGATGCTGGGCTACTGGATCCTGATCCAGGTCCTGAGCGGCCTGGGCAGCCTGAGCGAGATCGAAAAGGGAGGCGTGGCGTTCTTCGCGCACGTCGGCGGCTTTATCGCGGGACTCGTGCTCGTGAAGCTGTTCGCCTCGGAGGATGTGCTGCGACGCCGGCCGCTGCAGCCTGCGGCGTACTACCGGTACCGGACCTAGTGCGCGGCTACCCTTCCGCGTGATGTTTGATGGACTTCCCCTCCACGAGAAACACCACATCCTCAGCAATATTTGTGGCCAGGTCCGCCACGCGCTCGAGGTTCCGGCTCACCAGAAATAGCTCCATAGCCGTTCCGATGATATGCGGGTCCTCCATCATGTGCGTCAGCAGGATCCGGAACATCGACTGATGCAGCGCATCGACGCTGTCGTCGCGGCGGCAGATGGCACGGCCCGCCTGCGCGTCGCCGCGCACGAACGCGTCGAGCGCGTCGGCGAGCATGGTGCGTGCCTGGCGTGCCATCTCGAGGAGCTCGGGCTCGGGCACGATGGGGCGCGCGGCCATGAGGCGCTCCGCCGATTGCGCGATGTTCACGGCGTGGTCGCCGACGCGCTCCAGGTCGTTGGAGATTTTCATCGCGGCGGTGAGGAAGCGGAGGTCGCGGGCCATCGGCTGTTGAGTCGCCAGTAGCCGGATCACCGTCTCCTCGACTTCGAGCTCGAGATGATCGATCTCGTTGTCGCCCAGAATGACCTGACTGGCCTTGTCGCCGTCCCGCTGCAACACGGCCTCCACAGCCGCGGCGAGCGCGGCCTGGGCCTCGCCCGACATATTGAGCAGTGCGACTTTGAGCTCGGAGAGCTCATCGTGAAAATGGCGATGACTCGTCGCTTGCGCGTTCATCCGAACCTTCCTGTGATGTAAGCTTCGGTCCGCTCGTCGGTGGGCCGCGTGAACACCTGCTGCGTCGTGCCGAACTCCACCAGATGCCCCACGTAAAAGAATCCCGTGAAGTCCGACACGCGGGCCGCCTGCTGCATGTTATGGGTCACGATGACGATTGTGTAGGTTTGCTTGAGCTCGACCAGCAGCTCCTCGATCCGCTGCGTCGCGATCGGATCGAGCGCGGAGCACGGCTCGTCCATCAGCAACACCTCGGGCGCGTTCGCGAGCGCCCGCGCGATGCAGAGGCGTTGCTGCTGTCCACCCGACAACGCGGTCCCCGGCTCCCGCAGGCGGTCGGAGACTTCATCCCACAACGCGGCCTGGCGCAACGCGCGCTCCACGCGGTCGGGCAGCTCGCGCGCCGGCGCCAGGCCGTTCAGGCGCGGCCCATAGGCGACGTTGTCGTAGACGGGCTTGGGGAACGGATTAGGCCGTTGGAACACCATCCCGACGCGGCGGCGCAGCGCAACGACGTCCGTTCCAGGCGCGAAAATCGATCCGCCATCGAGCACGATGTCGCCGGTGTGTCGCGCGCCCGGCGTGAGATCGTGCAGCCGGTTGATCGAGCGCAAGAACGTCGTCTTGCCGCAGCCCGATGGACCGATCAGCGCAGTGATCGCGTTGCGGGGGATAGAGAGGCTGATATCGTGCAGGGCGTGGTTCGGCCCGTACCAGAAGTTGTAGGTGCGGGAGTCGAGCACCGACGGCGGACGGTCGGACAGTCTGACGGTCTGACTGTCCGGCGCCTTACGGTCCGACCGTCCGACGGTCAGACGGTCCGACGCAGTGGAGCTCATCCAAACCGCCCCGTGATGTAGGCCTCAGTCTGCTCGACTTTCGGCTTCGTGAAGATCTCGTTGGTCTTGCCGACCTCGATCAGGCTGCCGAGGTACATGAAGGCAGTGTAGTCCGAGACGCGCGCCGCCTGCTGCATGTTGTGGGTGACGATTACGATCGTGTACAGCCGCTTGAGCGCGTGGCACAGCTCTTCGATGCGCTGCGTCCCGGCGGGGTCGAGCGAGGCCGTCGGCTCATCGAGCAACAGGATCTCGGGCTGCGGGGCGACCGCCCGCGCGATGCATAGCCGCTGTTGCTGGCCGCCCGAAAGGTCCAACGCGCTCGTGTGCAGCCTGTCCTTCACCTCGTCCCACAATGCCGCCTGCTGCAACGCCCGGCTGACGGCGTCGTCGAGTGCCGCGCGCCGGCGGCCGCCGTTCACGCGCAGCCCCGCGGCGACGTTGTCGTAAATCGACATCGTGGGAAACGGTGTGGGCCGCTGGAAGACCATCCCGATGCGGCGGCGGAGCTCGACCGGACTGACGTCTGCCGCATAGATGTTGACGTTGTCGAGCAGGACCTCGCCCTGCACACTCGCGCCGGGCGTCAGCTCGTGCATGCGGTTCAGGCAGCGCAGCAGCGTACTCTTGCCGCATCCTGAGGGGCCGATGATCGCGGTGACCGTGTGCGCCGGGAATAAGAGCGACACGTCGCGCACGGCGCGATGTTGCCCAAAGAGCGCCGTCAGGTGCGCGGTTTCGAGGCGCAGCCGGGTATTAGCGGATGCGACCATACCTGGCCCTCGTCACCCACCGGGCGGTGAGAGAAATCACCAGCACGAGTCCCATGAGCACTAAAGCCGAGGCCCACGCCAGGCGGTGCCATTCGTCGAATGGACCGGTCGCGTATACGTAGATCTGGAGCGACAGCGTCTGCATGGGCTGCGTGACCGAGGTCGTGAAGTTGAGATTGCCAAGAGCTGTGAAGAGCAGGGGAGCGGTTTCGCCGGCCACGCGGGCGATGCCGACGAGACAGCCCGTCACGATCCCGCCGAGCGCGGTGCGCGCCACGACCTTGAGCGATGTGCGCCAGCGCGGATATCCGAGGGCCAGCGCCGCCTCGCGCAGCGAATGCGGCACCAGCCGCACCATCTCTTCGGTCGTGCGCGCCAACATTGGGATCATCAGAATCGCGAGCGCGATGCTGCCGGCCAGCGCGGAAAACCCGCCGCTCGGTTTGACGATGAACGTCCACCCCACGATCCCGATCACGATCGAAGGAGTGCCGTTGAGCACGTCCGCCACGAATCGTACCACGAATCCGAGCCGCCCCCCGCCGTATTCCGCCAAATACATGCCGGCGCCGACGCCGACCGGGACGCCGATGAGGCCGGCAAGCCCGACGATCAGAATCGTGCCTGCGATCGCATTGGCGACACCGCCGCCCGATTGTCCTGCCGGGACAGGACTCTTGGTGAAGAACGCCCAATCGAGGGAGGAGGCGCCTTTCACGAGCAGGTTGCCGAGGATGAGGACGAGCGCCAACACCGCAGTGAACGACAACACCACGATCAGGACCGTCATGACTCGGCTCGTCAGATGGCGCCGTAGCGACGCGCCGCTCATAGAGCCTTGCTCCCGACCGCCGCTCCCCGCGCCACGCGCCAAATCAGAATCCGCGCAATCGCATTCACCACGACGGTCAGCACGAACAGGATGAGCCCGACCTCGACGAGCGCGGATTGGTACATGCCGGTCGTCGCTTCGCTGAACTCGTTGGCGATCGCCGCCGCCATCGTGTAGGCCGGCTGCAGCACCGACACCCCGATATCGTGGCGATTGCCGATCACCATGGTGACCGCCATGGTCTCACCCAGCGCCCTGCCGAGCCCCAGGATGACAGCGCCGATCAGACCGGCGCGGCCGTACGGCAGCACAGCGGTGCGTACCGCTTCCCAGCGGGTCGCGCCCATCGCGAGCGCGGCCTCGCGCTGGCTCGTGGGCACGGCGAGCAGGACTTCGCGCGACACCGCCGCGATGTACGGCACGATCATGATGGCGAGGATGATCCCGCCGGCCAGCAACGAGTTTCCGTAAAACACGCCCTGGAGGAACGGCGTCCAGCCCAACAGGGCCTTGAGCGGTGGGACGACATAACTGCGCAGGAACGGGATCAGGACGAAGATGCCCCACGTGCCGTACACCACGCTGGGGATCGCGGCGAGCAGCTCGACCAGGAACGCGACCGGCTGGCGCAGCCAGCGTGGCGAGAACTCCGTCAGAAAAATCGCCACGCTGAGCGCCAGCGGCACAGCGAGGAGCAGCGCCAGCAGCGAGGACGCCAGCGTCCCGAAGATCATCGGCGCCGCGCCATAGACCTCCGCCACGGGATCCCACGTGGAGGTCCATAGAAACGATGGCCCGAACCGTCGCAACGCGGGAAGCGCGTCGACGAGGAGCACGCCGAGCATGACGAGAATCAGCGCGGGCAACGCGAGCGCGAAGAAGGTGAGCACGCGCCGATAGATGCGATCGCTGCGATCAATGCCGCGCAAAGACCGCCTCGGGAGCTTACTCGGCTTTCCAGACCGCCCGGCCGCCGGCGGCCACAGTCTTGAGGCGCGCCTGAATCCACGGACGCAGCTCTTGCGGCAGAGGCGCGTAGCCCAGCTGCGGGGCTTTGGCCTGGCCCGCAGTCTCGGCCCACCAAATGAACTGCACCAGCGCCCGCGCCTTCGCGCTGTCGGCATACGTCTTATGAACGAGCAGCCAGGTGAAGCTCGCGGCGGGATACGCCCGCGGGCCCGCCGAATTGGTGATGGACACTCGGAAGTCGGTGTTCGGCCCCATGTCCTTCATGGCCCCCGCGGCCGCCGCCGTCACGGACTCGAGGCTCGGCGTGATCCAGTTGCCCGAGCTGTTGCGCACCGTGCCGAATGGCATCTTGTTGATCAGCGCGTACCCCAGCTCGACGTAGCCAATCGCGCCAGGCGTCTGGCGAACGGTGGAGGCGACGCCTTCGTTACCGCGTCCGCCGAGTCCCACCGGCCAGTTCACTGACGTACCGCGCCCCACCTTCTGCAGCCATTCCGGGCTCACCTTGGACAGGTAGTCGGTCCACACGAACGTCGTGCCGGAGCCATCCGAACGGTGCACGACGATGATGTCTTGCGTGGGCAGCTTAACGCCGGGATTGATGCTGGCAAGACGCGCATCGCTCCAATTCGTGATCTTGCCGAGGAAGATGTCCGCAAGGACGTCGGGCGTGAACCGCAACGCCTGCGAGACCTCGGGCAAGGTGTAGGCGGCCACGACAGCACCGAGGACGGTCGGGATATGCAGCACGTCCCCTTTGATGGCCGCGATCGCCGAGTCGGTCATCGGCGCGTCCGACGCGCCGAAATCCACCGTGCCGTCGGAGAACTGCCGGATGCCGCCGCCCGAGCCGATCGATTGGTAGTTCAACTTCACGTCGCTATGCGCCTGATTGTACGTCAGCATCCAGTCTGAATAGATGATGTTCGGGAACGTCGCCCCAGCGCCGTTGAGCTGCACCTGAGCGGCCGCCGGGACGGCGGCGCCGAGCAGTGCGGCGAGGGCGAGGAATCGAGTCGGCTTCACAGGAGTCTTCCTCTGGTCAGGGTCAAAGTCAGAACACAAACTGGGCTTGCACCAGCACTTGATTCGTGGCCGTCGCGCCGCTCTCGAACGACAGGCGATCGAGATCCGCGAGGAGCCGCACGTTTGCGGTCAGCTGGTACGACACGCCGCCGATGATTCGCGTGTTCTTGTTGTTGGCAACGTTCTTATCGGGATCGACGAGGTCGACCCGCGCGATTACCGCGACTTTGCTGCTCGTCAGGTGATAGACGCCGAAGGCGCTGATGATGCTGCCCTGCTGGGTCGAGTCCTTCCGGGCGACGTACTCACCCGCGAGCGTCAACTGCTGGGACCGGTACGACACCTGGCCGAGGAACCGCTGGCGGTCATTGCCGGCGAAGGCGGGGCCGTACTTGCCGATCCCCGCGTATCCCGTGAGCCGGAGCCCGCCGACGCGACTGGCGTCGTTGGTGGGTTTGACCCGCACCGAGACGCGCGCTTCGACATCCTTGTGGAAGTCGCCGGTACCGCCCGAGTAGCCCTCCCCGTTGACGATCGCGACCTGGCTGTTCACCTGGTCATTGTTCCATTTGCCGTCGACGCCAAAACCGATATCCGACGAGGTCATGGCGCCGTTGCGATCGACCGCGATCGTACCCTGCATGCGGTAATCCCACAGCGTTTCTTCATAGTCCACGAAGGGCGTCTGCATCATGCCCAGTTTGTAGGTGAGGCTGCTGCCGGTCGGCGTCCACGCCGCGAAGGCGTACTTGAGCCGGAGGACCTGGTTGGTGACGGCGCTCGGGATGATGTCTGCAGTGACACGGGTGCTGATGCCACCCGAGAAGCGACCGATCACGTTCACGTACGCGCGGGTGACGTCGAAGGTGTTGTTGTGCACGGCGGCGTCGGTGTACTGGTATTGCGTGTAGACGACCCCGCCGACGGTAACTTGCGGCGCTGGTGGACCCTGCTGCGCGCGAAGGCTGGAAGCCAGCGTGAGGCTGAAGGCGGCCACAGCAGCGAAACTCCAAAGTGGTCGTACGTGCACGGTCTTTCGCTCCTCTTAAGGGTGATCTAACCAGGTAACGAAGACTCGCTTACCCGCGTCACCACATTCCGTTGCCAGTGTCACGGGTGTGTAACAACGAGCCTCCGCTACCTGGACAGGAGGATGAGTCGACCTCATACGCGATTCGCACGAGCCAACATGCGCGCGTCTATCAGCCGGTGGTGACGACTGCGTTACGGGTGTGTAACGGGACTTAAGCCGGAAAATACAAACGGATTGTGGTGCCGCGCCCCAGCTGGCTTTCGGCTTCCACGCGCCCGCCGTGCGCCTCGACGAGGTGCTTCACGATCGCCAAGCCGAGCCCCGTGCCGCCCTCCTGGCGCGAGCGGCCGGGGTCGACGCGATAGAAGCGCTCGAAGATGCGGGGCAGGTGATCGGCCGGGATCCCCGATCCCGTGTCGCTGACGCTCACGACGGTGTCCCCCCCAGTCCGCTGTGCCGCCACGCGGATGCGACCGCCGGGCGGCGTGTGTCGCAGTGCGTTGTCGAACAGGTTGGTGAAGATCTGCCGGAGCGCCTCGGGATCGCTATTCACGGCCGTCGAATCGCTGACGGTTTCGAGCTCGACATTGCGGCTGGCGGCGCGTTCGGCGAACGGGCGCCATGCCTCACGGGCCGAGGCATCGACGCCGACCATGCGGGGCTCGGGATGCCAGCTCCCCGACTCGATGCGCGACAGGTCGAGCAGGTCATCCACGAGGCGCTGCATACGGCGCGCGTTGTCCACGATTGTCTGCGCGAATTTTGCCACCTGTGCATCGGAGGCCGCTTCCGCGGCGAGCGTCTCCGCATATCCGGCGATTGCCGTCAGCGGTGTCTTCAGCTCGTGCGAGACGTTGGCGACGAAATCGCGGCGCACCGTCTCGAGCCTGCGGAGTTCCGTCACGTCGCTCAGCACGATGAGCGTCCCGGCCCCCTCGATGGCGCGTGCCGACACCATCACTGTCCGCTCGCCGAGGTCCAGCTCGCGGTTTTCGATGATCGCGCCGGCGAGCACTTCCCGCATCACCGCGCGATGCGTGCGGTCGTGAAACAGCTCGGAGAGCGGGGGCAGCGTTCCACGGGTCCCGTAGCCGAGCAGCCGGCGCGCGGCGGCATTGGTGGAGATCACATTGCCTCGCTGGTCAGCGGCGATGACGCCGTCAGAGAGGGCTTCGAGCAACGTGCGCGACTCTTCCCGTTCGCGGCGCAGATCATCGAAGCGTCGTTCCAGCTCGTGATGCATCGCGCGCAGTGCGTCCACGTGGTTCGCCAGCTCCGGCACGCGCACGTCGGGGAACTCCGCGGCACGACCCATGGCAATGTCGTGCGCCGCGCCCGCGATTCGGACCAGCGGCCGAGCAAGCGCCCGCGCCATTATCCAGGCGACGAGTCCCGCCGCGAGGAGGAGCACCAGGCCCGCGGCGGCGACGGCCCGTTGAACCGCATGAACCTGGGCATCCACGCTCGCCAACGAGGCCGACACGCGTGTCACCGCGAGGCCGGGTGGGGCGGGGTGGGGCGGGGGGTGCTCGCGCACAGCGACGTAGAGCTGTCGCTCGTTGGTGGATGCACTGAGTCGTGTATTGGTGCCGACGCCGGAAGCCGAATCCATCGCGGCGCGCACTTCGGGACGGTCGCGATGATTCTGTAATCGAGCCAGGGCTGCGCGGTCGAACTCCGTATCGCCGCGCACGCGGCCGCTCGAGTCGATCAGCGTGACGCGACGCCCCCCGCCCAATCGCTGGCCGGCGAGCATCGCGAAGTCGGGCCAACGCGAAGAATCCACAGGCGTCAGCGCGGCCACGAGCCGCGCCTCCCGCTCGAGCTCGATGGCGACTTCGGCCTCGAGATGGCGTCGCAGCAGAACGTCGGTGGCGAGGATGGAGCCAAGCACCGCGGCGGCCACGAGCAACCCGATGCTCGCGAAGAGCCGCGTGGCCAGTTTCATGCGCGGCGCCGCTTCGGTGGTGCGGGAGGTTCGCGGAAACGATAACCAACGGCGCGCACCGTCTCGATCCAATTGCCGCCGGCGCCGAGCTTCGCGCGGAGCCGCTGGACGTGCATGTCCACCGTGCGCGTCTGGATGTCCGGCTGGGCCTGCCACACCGACTCGAGCAGCTGCGAGCGCGATTGCACGCGATCGCGGCGTTCGATCAGACGCTCCAGCAGCTTGAACTCGGTCGCCGTCAGCTCGACCTCTTTGCCGTCGGCCGTCACGCGGTGCGCTGTGCGGTCGAGGACGATCGGTCCGCCGACCAGGCGGCCGCCGGCGGCGACGGGCGGCGCGGCGAGGCGACGTAGAATCGCGCCGACGCGCAGCACCAGCTCGTTCGGTGAGAACGGCTTGGCCAGGTAATCGTCGGCACCCAGCGACAGCCCCTTGATGCGGTCGGGCTCGTCCTTGCGGGCGGTCAGGAGCAGCACGCCGACGTCGCGCGTCTCGTCGCGGCGGCGCAGCTCGGCGAGCACGTCGAACCCGGAATGGCCCGGCAACATGAGATCCAGCACGACCATGTCAGGTCGCTCCTCACGCGCGGAGCGTAGCGCGTCGGCTCCGGTGCCGGCGGTCGTGACGCGATAGCCCTCCTTCGCCAGATGATAGGCGACGAGCGCCGTGATGTCGGGCTCGTCGTCCACGACGAGAATGCGGTGCGCTGGTGCGGTGTCGTTCGGCATCGCAGGCGAGAAGGTAGCGTGACGCCCAGTTGAAACACAACCGCGACGTCACTCTAGCACGACGCAGAGGAGCCGCGGTAGCTTTCTGCGCACTATGCGGCTCCTCTGCACCCTGCTGTTCGCACTGCAAGGCCCAACAACCCCTCCTGACACCGCACACGTCGTCCTCGTCGCGACGACCGACGTTCACGGCCGAGTCCTCGGCTGGGATTACGTGCGCGATGCGGCCACCGCAGGCGGTTTGTCGCGCGCGGCGACGGCGGTCGAGATGCTGCGCGCGCGCTATCCGGGCAAGCTGGTGCTGGTGGACGCCGGCGATCTGCTCCAGGGCAATCCATTTGCCACGTACTTCGGTCGCTACGACAAGCGTCAGCCGCAACCGATCGTCGATGCGTTGAACGCGTTGCAGTACGACGTTGTCACGCCGGGTAACCACGATTTCGATTTCGGGTTCGACTTCCTCAGGCGCGCCGCCGCCGAGGCGACGTACCGCTACGTCTCCGCGAACGTCGTCGACGACAGCGGGAAGGCGCTGTTCGCGCCAACGGTGGTGGTGCCACGGGGTGCCGTGAAGATCGGCATCACTGGGCTCACAACTCCCGGCGTGCTGCTGTGGGATCGCGCGCAGCTCGCCGCACCCTCGCGGGTGCGAGTCCGCCGCATCGCGGAAGCGGCACCGGCCGCGGTGGCCGCTCTCGAGCGCGCCGGCGTGGATCTCAAGGTCGTGCTCATTCACAGTGGTTTCGGGACGTCCACCTACGACACCACAGGCGTCGGCCCCGAGAACGACGCCGCCGCGCTCGCGTCGATCAACCCCAAGCCGGACGTCGTCATCGTCGGCCATACACATCGCGAAATCCGCGACACCGTGATCAACGGCGTCCATTTCGTGCAGCCCAAGAACTGGGTGCAGAGTCTGGCCGTGGTGCATGTGTCGCTCGCGAAAGACTCGGCACGCGCTGGTCGCTACCGTGTCACGGGTGTGCGCGCCGAGCTGATTCCCCTCGCGAACGTCGCGGAGTCGCCGCGGTTCACGCAGCGGGCGAATGCCGCGCACCAGGCGGCGCGTCTCTGGGCAGGCACCCCGATCGGCAGCGCGTCGGAAGGATTCGACGCCCGCTATGCCCGCGTGCAGGATACGCCGCTACTCGACTTCATCAACGAAGTGCAGCGCCGCCACGCCGGAACGCAGCTCTCCGCCGCGGCGGCGGCGTTCGATGTGCAGCCGGGACTGCCGGAGGGGGAGGTGCATCAACGGGAAGTGTTGGGGATCTATCCCTATGAAAACACGTTGCGCGCCGTGAAGATCAGCGGCCAGCAGCTGCGGGAATACCTCGAGCATTCCGCACGCTACTTCAACTCCTACGAACCCGGTCGTCCCATCATCAACGACAGCGTGGCCGGCTACAACTACGACGTCGTCAGCGGAGTGGTCTACAACATCGATCTGTCCCGACCCGCGGGGCTGCGCATCCGCGGTCTCGCGTACAACGGCAAGATCGTGCAGCCCACCGATACGTTCACGCTGGCCGTGAACAGCTACCGCCAGGGCGGCGGCGGCGGGTACACCATGATCGCCCACGCGCCGGTGATCTACGACAAAGGCGAGGACGTCCGCGAGCTGCTGGTGGACGAGATCCGTCGCGCGCGCACGATCCAGGCGGCGACGTACCTCCATCCGAGCTGGGCGATCATACCCGATGCGGCCCGCGCCGCCGCGCGCGCGGCGTTCGGACCGGCGCCGGGTTCGGTGGCCGTCGTCCGCGACAGCACGATGCTGCGCGTGCTCGCGACGAGCGATCTGCACGGCCAGCTCGAGCCGCGCGTGTGGGATTGGTCGCAGGGGCGCCCGGTCGGTGGCGTCGCGGCGCTCAAACCGTGGCTCGACAGCCTCGCCAATGCTTGTCATTGCGCAGCCGTACGGCTGGACGCCGGCGACGAGATGCAGGGCACGGCGCTCTCGAACGCGACCTACGGGCGCGGCACCGTCGCCGCGATGAATAGACTCGGCATCGACGCGGCGGCGATCGGCAATCACGAGTTCGATTGGTCGATCGACACGCTCCGTGCCCGCATCAGCGAAGCCAGATATCCCTTCCTCTCCGCCAACATCACGAACGCCGCCGGGACGGCACGGCCGGATTGGGCCACGCCCTGGAAACTCGTGACGAAGAGCGACGTGAAGATCGCGGTGATCGGCTTGACGACGACTGAGACGCCCACGAGCACGGCGTCACGCAACATTCAAGGCCTCGCGTTCGGAGACGGCGCGCAGGCGATCAAGCGCTATCTCTCCGATGCCCGCGCCGCGGCGGACTTCGTGATCGTGGTAGCGCACGCGGGCGCGTCGTGCGATTCCGCGGGGGGCGGGGGGGGCGGCACCGGATCGTGCCACGGCGAGATCCTGGATGTGGCCAACCAGCTCGATTCGGGATCGGTTGACCTCATCGTCGCGGGCCATACGCATCAACGTGTGAACACTGTTGTGCATGGCATCCCGATCATCGAAGCGCAGTCGAGCGCGCGGGCGATCGGCATCGTGGACTTTGTGCGCGCGGGCGGACGTCGCGAAGTGCGCGTGCAACTGGTGACGCCTTATGCGGACCAGGTAAAACCCGACACCGCGCTGGCCGCCGCGCTCGTACGCCAGCAACAGGCCGTTCGCAACATCACTGAGCGGGTGGTCGCGCGGATCAAGGTGCCACTGAAGCGCGAGGGTGACGAATATGGTCTGGGACGCCTGATTGCCGACGCGCAGCGTGCGGCCGGCCGGGCCGATGTGGCGATCATGAACAACGGCGGCATTCGTACCGATCTCCCCGAGGGCGTAGTCACGTGGGGGCAGGTCTACCAGGTTCAGCCCTTCCAAAACCGTCTGCTGCGACTCACCGTGAAGGGCGACGTCCTGCTCGATGCGCTCGAGCACTGTGTTGCCGGGCGCGATCATTTGCCGGATTGTCACGTCGCAGGCGTGGAAGTCTGGTATGACACCGGCAAAGCGCCGGGTCAACGCATCACTCGCACACGGCTCGCCAACGGCCAGAGCCTCGACAAGGGCGCCACCTACAGGTTGGTCGTCAGTGACTTCATGGCGACCGGGGGCTCGGGCTTCGAGATGCTGACGCGCGCCCCCCGGGAAGATCTCGACGTGCTCGATATCGACGCGCTGACCCGCTATCTCGGTGTGCTGCGGTCCCCTGTCGAAGCGCCGAACGACGAGCGTTTCCACCGGACCGATCGCTGATGCGGGTTTTCATCAACGACAAGGCAGTCGAGGTCAGCCGCGGCGCGCGCGTGCGCGACGCGGTCGCACAAGCGGATGACGGCCTGGCCCGCCTCCTCGAGGGCGCGGCCTATGTGACCGACGCCGCGGGCCGTCCCATCGACGCCGGCGAGCCGGTCGGCGAAGCGGGCTCCGTCTATCGCGTGGTCGTCTCCGCCCGCCGCGAGGGCAAGCCACGCCTCACCAAAGCGGCGTTACGCGGCTGGCCCAAGGCCGAGCTGCATGTGCATCTCGATGGTGCGCTGCGGCCCGCGACGATGCTCGAGCTGGCGCGTGCGCAGGGTATTCCTTTGCCCGCCGATACGCCCGACGCGCTCGCCAAGGCGATGCTGGTGCGGGACGCGAAAAGTCTCGAGGAATACCTCCAGAGGTACGAAATCACCCTCTCGGTCCTGCAGACCGCCGCAGCGCTCGAGCGGGTGGCATACGAGTTCGTCCTCGATAAGGCCGCCGAGAATGTGCGATACGTGGAGGTGCGGTACTCGCCGCTCCTGCATCGGCCCGCATTGACATTGGCGCAGGCGATCGAAGCTCCGCTGGCCGGCGTTCGCCGCGCGTCGGCGGAAACCGGGACGAAGGTGGGGCTGATCGTCTGTGCCATGCGCACCAAGCCCCCCGCGGAATCGCTGGAGTTGGCGCGCGCCGCCGCCGCATATCATGCCGACGGCGTGATTGCGTTCGATCTGGCTGGTGCGGAGCGTGGGCACCCCGCGCGCGAGCACCGCGCCGCCTTCGAGTACGCGGCGGCGCACGGGATGGCGTGCACCTGTCACGCGGGTGAGGGCGACGGTCCCCACTCCATTCACCAGGCGTTGCACGAGGTCGGGGCACAGCGGATCGGGCACGGCACGCGCCTCGCCGAAGACCCGGCGCTCCTCGAGGAAGTCGTGGCACGAAAGATTCCGCTCGAAATGTGCTTGACGAGCAACGTGCACACGCACGTCGTGCCGTCGGTGGCGGAACATCCCTTTAGGCGCTATTTCCAGCAGGGTGTCGTAGTCACGTTGAACACCGACGGCCCACTCACCGACGGCATCACGCTGACCGACGAGTACTTCCTGGCGCACGCTGTGCTGGGTCTCTCGCCTGACGATCTGACGCGCGTGGTGCTGAACGCGTGCGAGAGCGCGTTTCTCCCGGACTATGAAAAAGTCGCGCTGGTGTCCCGCGTGCAGAGCGAGCTCGACGAGATAGGGGGAACCTCCTGATGTCCTGGCGCCGGGTCGTCCTTGCGTTTACGATCACGTTCGTCTCTGCGCTCGTCGTGTTTACGCTGCCGCGCTTCGTGTTCAACACCGTGCGCGGCGCGACCGTGCAAACGCCTGCGCAGGATACGGCCAAGGCTCAGCAGGCTCCGCCCGCGCTCCCCCAACCTGCCCCCGCCCCGCGCTCGCTCGGCTCGCGTCTCACAGGAATCTTCGGCCTGATCCTCATCCTCGGCATCGGAATCGCCCTGTCGCGCAATCGGCGGGCGATCAGCTGGCGCGTCGTGGCGTGGGGCGTCGGCCTGCAGCTCGCGTTTGCGGTTTTTGTGCTCCGGGTACCGCTCGGGCAGACGATCTTCGGCTGGCTCGGCGGTGTGGTCACGAAGATCCTGAGCTTCTCCTATGCCGGCTCGGAATTCGTGTTCGGCGAGATCGGCAAACAGCACTCGAGCCTCGGTGTGGTGTTCGCGTTCCAGATCATGCCCGCGATCATCTTCGTCTCGGCGCTGTTCGCGATCCTGTACTACCTCGGCATCATGCAGATCGTGGTGAAGGCGTTCGCGGTCGTGATGAACAAGATCATGGGCGCGAGCGGCGCGGAGAGCCTCAACGTCGCGGCGTCCATCTTCATGGGGCAAACCGAGGCGCCCCTCACGATCCGCCCGTTCCTGCCGCGGATGACCCGCTCGGAGCTGATGACCGTGATGACGGCGGGTATGGCGCACGTCTCCGGTTCGATCATGGCGGCCTATATCGCGTTCGGCATCGAGGCACGCCACCTCCTGACGGCCGTCATCATGACCGCGCCGGGCACGATCATGATGGCGAAGATTCTGGAGCCGGAGACAGAGGTGCCCGAGACCCTCGGTGGCGTGAAGGTAGAGATTCCGCGCACCGATGTGAATGTGCTCGATGCTGCGGCCCGCGGGACGAGCGACGGGCTGTACTTGATGCTCAACGTGATCGCGATGCTCGTTTCGTTCATCGCGCTGATCGCGTTGGTCAACGGCTTGTTCGGCTGGATCCACGGGGGCGTAGCGTGGTTCCCCGCGACGCTGCAGACCGTGCTCGGTTGGATCTTCCGGCCTATCGCGTGGGTCATGGGTGTGCCGTGGCACGACAGCGGTGTCGTCGGCTCACTGCTCGGCGAGCGGATGGTGATCAACGAATTCATCGCGTATGCCGATCTGGGCCCCATGAAAGGCACACTGAATCCCGTCTCATTCACCATCGCCACATTCGCCTTGTGCGGCTTTGCGAACTTGAGCTCCGTCGGCATTCAGATTGGCGGCATCGGCGCCCTCGCGCCGGATCGGAAGCACGACCTCGCGCGTCTCGGATTTCGCGCGATGATCGCTGGAACGCTCGCGAACTTTCTTTCGGCGACGCTCGCGGGAATTCTGCTGTAATGGGGAAGGGAGAAGGGAAAAGGGGGACGGGGGGGACGGGAGGGACGGGAGGGACGGGGGGTGTAGCAGCAGCGACAGATGCAGTGAAGCAGCGCCTGGGCAACCTTAAACCCCGCGTCGCGATCGTCCTCGGCTCGGGACTCGGGTTTCTCGCCGACGAAGTCGTCAATCCCATTCGCATTCCCTACAACACGATCCCCGGTTTTCCCGAACCCGGCGTGGCCGGGCACAAAGGCCTGCTGGTTGGCGGGACGCTCGAAGAGGTCCCCGTGCTCGTGCAGGCGGGCCGCTTTCATCTTTATGAGGGGCATCCGGCCGGGGTCGCCGCGCTGCCGGCGCGGGTGTTCGCTGAGCTCGGCGTCGAGATTCTGATCGTCACAAACGCCGCGGGCGGCGTCCGCCGCACCTTCCCCGGCGGAACGTTGATGCTGATCGCCGACCATATCAACCTGATGTGGCGTAATCCGCTGATCGGGCAGCCACAGCCGGGCGAACAGCGCTTTCCCATCATGCACGAGTCGTACGACGGAGAGTTGCGGGCACTCGCGCGTACCGTCGCCCGCGAGATGGGGATCCGGCTGGAAGAGGGCGTCTACGTGGGTTTGCTCGGCCCCTCGTACGAGACGCCCGCGGAAGTCCGCATGCTCGAGCGGCTCGGCGCGGATGCCGTTGGGATGTCCACGGTGCCGGAGGTCCTGGTGGCCCGGTCGCGTGGCATCCGCTGCCTGGGCTTTTCCATTATTACAAACCCCGGGGCCGGGATCACGGGGGAGGCGCTCTCGCACGCAGAGGTGCTGGCCATCAGCCAGCAGGTGGCGCGTCGTCTTTCCGTGGTCGTGAAAGGGGTGCTCAAACGCATCACGCTGGCCTAATCCTGACGTTCTCTTTGCAACCATTTTCCGTTCCACTCTGTCATATGAACCGATAACCGCCGCGCGCTCGCCGTCAGCGTTCGCGACCGGGGTTCCCGTTCACCTTAGCTCCCGGACGCCTATGACGCCGACACTCCAACTGCTCCTCGCATTGGCGGGTAGTCATCCGCCGCTCGTCGTGGTCGATTCGCCACCTCCCGCGCCTCCAGCGCCCCAGCAATTGCGCGCCGTCCGACTCGCCGGCGGCCAGGCTGTCAGCATCGACGGCACGCTCGATGAAGCGCTGTGGCGCACCGCGGAGCGGGTAACCGGCTTTACGCAGCGGGATCCCACGCAGGGGGCGGTGCCCACGGAAAGTACCGTCGTGTACCTCGCGTATGACGACGCCGCGCTGTACATCGGTGCGCGCCTGTACGACGCGCATCCCGATTCGATCGTTGCCCGTCTGGCGCGCCGCGATCAGGGCACGAACTCGGATCGCTTCCAGGTATTCATCGACTCCTATCACGACAAGCGCAGTGGCTTCTACTTCGGCATCAACGCCGCCGGCACGCTCTATGACGGTACGCTCTTCAACGACGACTGGGACGACGACACCTGGGACGGCGTGTGGGAAGGGAAGGTGACGCGGGACGCGCAAGGGTGGACTGCCGAGCTGCGGATTCCCTACTCGCAGCTGCGTTTCGTTCGGCAAAGCCAGTACGTCTGGGGCATCAATTTCCGTCGGGATATCGCGCGCAAGAACGAGTTCGATTACATCGTGTATACGCCGCGGGATGGACGCGGCTTCGTCTCGCGATTCCCCGATCTCGTGGGGATCGAGCGAATCGAGCCGCCGCGGCGCCTCGAAATCCTGCCGTACGCGACGAGCCGCGCCGCATACACGCGCCAACTGCCCGGCAACCCGTTCAATGACGGGTCGAAGTACGAGCCGGGCTTCGGCGCGGACGCGAAGATCGGTCTTGGATCGAATCTCACGCTCAACGCGAGCGTCAATCCCGATTTCGGCCAGGTGGAAGTCGATCCTGCGGTCGTGAACCTGAGCGACCGCGAGACCTTCTTCAACGAAAAGCGGCCATTCTTCGTGGAAGGGTCATCCATTTTCGAGTTCGGCTTCGGCGGCCAAAGCAACTTCTGGGGCTTCAACTGGTCGGGACCGAGCTTCTTCTACAGCCGGCGCGTCGGGCGCTCGCTCTCTGCGCCGGGGGCACCGGAGAAGGGATACGTCGACGGCCCGGACGGGGCCCACATCCTCGGGGCGGTGAAGCTGACCGGCAAGGTTGCCGGCAGCTGGAACGTGGGCGGGCTGACCGCCGTCACGGCCCGCGAGCGCGCCACGCTCCAGGACAGCCTCGGGGCGCGCTGGGGCCAGGAGATGGAGCCCCTCGCGACGTTCGGCGTGTACCGCGCGCAAAAGGAATTCGCCAAGGGACGGCAGGGGCTTGGATTCATGTCTACGATCGCCGGTCGTTCCTTCGAAGATCCGGCGTTGCGCGACGTGCGCAACAGCAATTCCATGACGGTCGGCACCGACGGTTGGATCTTCCTCGATTCCTCCAAGACCTGGGTGACGACGGCATGGGTTGCCGCCTCGCGCATCGCGGGATCGCCGGCGCGGATGACCGCGGTGCAGCGCAATTCGGTGCACTACTTCCAACGGCCCGATGCGCCGAGCCTGCGGGTGGATAGCAACGCGACATCGCTCACTGGTACCGCGGCGCGGTTCACGCTCGCCAAACAGCGGGGCAATATCTTCGTGAACTCCGCGTTCGGCGTGCTCTCGCCCGGATTCGACGTGAACGATCTCGGGTTCTTGTCGCGCACCGGATACATCAACATGCACTTCGGTGGCGGGCGAACCTGGAGCAAGCCGGGCAAAGTGTTCCGCTATGCCGAGACGGGCGGCGCTGTGTTCCGGAACTACGACTGGGACGGCAACATCAACTGGTCGGGCGCGTTCAACTTCGGATACGTCCAGTTCAAGAACTATTACTGGTTCAACTGGAACGTCGCCTACAACCCGTGGACCGTCGACAATCGCCGCACGCGCGGCGGGCCATTGATGTTGTTGCCGCCGGCCTATCAGTTCGGCGTCGACATGGGTTCGGATAGCCGCAAGTCATTGACCTTGAGCATGGGCGCGTTCACGTACTTCCGCTCTTCCCAGGACGTGGAATGGTCAACGTACGTCAACATGCAGTATCGGCCGGCGCCCAACGTCTCGGTCAGCGTGGGGCCAAACCTCTATCAACAGTCCCAGCCTTATCAATACATCACCGCGATCGCCGACACGACGGGCGGCGCGCCGAACACGTACGGCACCCACTATGTTTTCGGCGGACTCCATCAGACGGAGCTCTCGGCGGCGATCCGCTTGAATTGGACCTACACGCCGAAGCTCTCGCTGCAGCTGTACGCGCAGCCGTTGATCTCGGCGGGGCGCTACGACTATTACCAGGAGTTGGCACGGTCGCGCAGTGCAGCGTTCACGCGCTACGGCACGGGCAATGGCTCGACCATCACGTACGTGGATTCGACCAAGTCCTACAGCGTCGATCCGGATGGGAGTGGTCCCGCGCAGCCGTTCTCGTTCGGCAAGCCCGACTTCAATTTCAAGTCGCTGCGGGGCAATGCCGTGCTGCGGTGGGAGTACATGCCAGGGTCAACACTGTACTTCGTGTGGACGCAGAGCCGGTCGACCGCGGACGACGACGGCAGCTTCCGCTTCGGCCCGTCGATGCGTGGCATGCTGCGGGCTCCGGCGGAGAACATCTTCATGATCAAGGCGACGTACTGGTGGAATCCGTAGCTTAAAGACCGTCGGTTGGGGGGCGCGGGGGCGCGGGCACAAAATGATTCAGTGGCCCGTGCCCCTTGTCGCTTCCCAGCCCCGGCGCCGCGGCAATCGCGCGATGCACGAAGTCGAGCGCATCCTCTACAGCCCGCTCGAGTGGCCGGCCGAGGGCGAGGCCCGCGGTGATCGCGGCGGAGAGCGTGCAGCCGGTGCCGTGCGTGGATGATGTGTCGATGCGCGGATGTGTGAATCGGCGCGTTGCGCCATGCCGCACCAGCACGTCCACCAGCGTCTCGGTATCCTTCAGATGGCCGCCCTTGACGAGCGCGGCGCGCGCGCCCATCGCGAGCAGGCCGCGCCCCGCTTTCTCCATCTGATCCGGCGTCCGCACGGTTTCTGCGACGAGGATCTCTGCCTCGTTCAGGTTTGGTGTGACGAGCAGCGCGAGCGGCGCCAGGCGGCGCGCGATCAATTGCTCGGCATCGCGCTCGAGCAACCGGTCGCCGGACGTGGCAACCATCACGGGATCGAGCACGTAGGTGGTGAGCCGGTGCTGGGCGATGCGCTGCGCCACCGTCTCCACGATCTCGCCGGAGCCCAGCATCCCGCTTTTGACGGCGGCGGGCCGCAGGTCGGCGGCGAGGGCGTCGATCTGCTGCGCGACGAGTGCGGCTGGGACCGCTTGCCACGCGGCCACGCCCACCGTGTTTTGCGCCGTTACGGCCGTAATGGCGGTCGTGCCGAACACGCCGAATTGATGAAACGTCTTGAGGTCGGCCTGAATTCCAGCTGCGCCGCCGGAGTCTGAACCCGCGATCGTGAGCGCGATTCTCATGCGTTCCGCGGTCGTGCCTTGGCGAAACCAACGGGGCAGGCAATTTTACTGGCACCAGTGACCGACACGAGGGAGCGCATCCGGAGTAATCTGCAGTCCACCGTCCGCGATCTCCAACGCCGCAAGGCCCGCGGGCGGCGCGGTCTGGCGGTCGTGGAGGGCGTCCGGCTGGTGGAAGAAGCGCTCGTGGCCGGTCTCGAGTTCAAGGGCGCGCTCGTCTCCCCTGAGCTCGCGCGCACGACGCGCGGCCAGGCGCTCACGGCCGAGCTCGCCAGTCATGCGATCGCGGTCGAAGAGGTCGGTTCACGCGCCTTCGGTGAGCTGGCGGGCACGGACACGCCGCAGGGCATTCTCGCGATCGTGCAGCCGCGCATGTGGGCGCTGACCGACATCGCCGGCGGACCGATGCTCGTTGTAGACGGCGTCCAGGATCCGGGGAACGTCGGCACGTTGATCCGCACCGCGCACGCGCTTGGTGCGTCGGCGAGCCTGCTGCTCCGCGGCACTGCGGATCCGATGAATCCGAAGGCGTTGCGCGCCGCGATGGGGGCGACGTTTCGGCATCCGGTCGTGCAGCTCGACGATGCCCCGTTCATCGCGTGGGCACGAGAGCACGGCGTCACGTTGTGGGCAGCGGCCGCGGATGGCGTGCCGCTGAACCGGGCAATCGATTCCAAAACAGCACGCAAGGAGCTCATTGCGGTGATCGTCGGAAACGAAGGAGCGGGGATCCGGCCGCAGCTCAATGCCGTCGCGGCGCAGCGCGTCGCCATTCCTCTTGCGCGCGGCGCGGAATCCCTCAACGTCGCGGTGGCGGCCGGGATACTGCTGTACGAGGTCGTGCGTGGGCGCTGACATCGTGATCGTCCTCGGCGCCGTGCTGCTCGGCCTCTGCGTCGGCAGCTTCCTCAATGTCTGCATCCTGCGGTTGCCGCGTGACCAGTCGTTGGTCCGGCCACGCTCGACCTGCCCAAACTGCAAGCAGCCGATCGCCTGGCGCGACAACGTCCCGCTGTTTTCCTGGCTCTGGCTGCGCGGCAAATGCCGTTGGTGTCACAAGCCGATCTCCAAGCAGTACCCGCTCATCGAAGCGCTCGTCGGCGTGTTGTTCGGAGCGTCGATCCTGGTATACGGCCCCACCCTGCACGCACTTGCCGCCGCCCTGTTTGGGACCATCCTGCTCGGTATCGCGATCACCGACGCGCGGCACTACATCATTCCCGACGAATTCACGTGGGGCGGGCTCGTGATCGGCCTGCTGCTGGCGCTCGGCGGGGGCGTGCAGGGGTTTCTGCAGGCGCTGCTCGGTGCCGCGGTCGGTTTCGTCCTCTTGTGGCTCGTGGGCATGGCGGGCACGTGGGTCTTCAAAGAAGAAGCGATGGGCGGCGGCGACGTGAAGATGATGGCGATGGTCGGCAGCTTCGTCGGGTGGCACGGCGTGTTGCTCACGGTGTTCGCCGGTGCCGCGCTTGGTTCGCTGATCTTTGTCCCGTTGTCGATCAAGAAGAAGCGACTGGTCCCGTTCGGGGTATTCCTCGCGGTGGGCGCCGTGGTGGCCTTCGTGTTCGGCGACGCGATCATTGCCTGGTACGGGCATTTTCTGAAGGGTGACTGACAGCGATGGGTAATCCGTTCGAAGGCTTGTTCGATTCCGGCGACGTGCTGGAGCGCGTCGGCATCGATCTCACGGCGCAGGCGCGCCGCGGCGGTCTCGAGCCGGTGCGCTGCCGCGATGCGGAGATCGCGCGCGTCGTGGACATTCTGCTGCGGCAGGGCAAGAACAACGCCGCCCTGGTGGGGAAGGCCGGCGTGGGCAAGACCGCCATCGTGGAAGGTCTCGCACAACGCATCGCCGCCGGAGACGTCCCGCCTGCGCTCAAGGACGCGCGCATTCTGGGACTGGATCATGTCTCGATGCTGGCGGGCACCTCCTTCCGGGGGCAGTACGAAGACCGGATCCGTCGACTCGTCCAGGCGCTCCAGGCCGACCGCAATCTCATTCTGTTCGTCGACGAGCTGCACAACCTCATCGGGCAGGGCACGGCGATGGGGGCTGCGATGGATGCCGCGAACATGCTGAAGCCCGCGCTGGTCCGCGGCGACATCCGCGTGATCGGCGCGACGACCGGCGAGGAATACGCCAAGTGGATCAAAACCGATCCCGCGCTCGAGCGCCGCTTCCAACCGGTCACCATCGAAGAGCTGGACGCGATTCAGACGTGGGAGGTACTCGTCGCCCGCCGGTCCCGGCTCGAGCGCCACCACGCCGTCGCGATCTCGGACGACGCGCTCAAGGCGGCCATCGTGCTGACGGACCGTTTTGTGCCGGACCGCGCGCGGCCCGACAAGGCGATCGACGTGCTGGACGAGGCGTGCGCGCACGCGCAGGCGACTGCCCAGGTGTCCCCCGAGCTCGACAAGCTGATTCGCGATCGGAAGAAGGTCGAGGCGATGATGCGGCGCGGGCTGACCGAGGAAACGGTGCCGGAGGAGCCGATGCCCGACGTCGCGACCGTGCTGGCGCGGTTTGGCGATGAGCTGAATGCGCTGCTGGGCGGCGAACCGCGCAAGGAGACAGAAGAGAAGAAAACGCCGCCGCCCCGGCCCACGGCGAACCTCGAGGAGCAACGCGTGGATCTCGATGGGAGACTGCGCGCCGAACTCGAGCGGCAGGGCATCGTCGTGACTGGGAAGGAAGTCGCGCGGGTCGTCGCGTCCGCTGTGGGGAAGGGTATCGAGTGGACCGGCTGACGCGACTGGTCGGCGGTGTCGCGCTGCTGACTTCCGTCGTGGCCTGCCGCGAGCGCGCGCAGGCGATCCAGAGCGAAGCGGAGCTGAAAGACATGGTGCATCACATGATGCCCATCGTCGCGCAGACCACGGGATTGCCGTTCAAGCGCGAGCCGCTCGTGTTGCGACGGACGCGCACGCAGGTGCGGGATTACCTCATGCATAAGATCGATCAGGATCTGCCGCCCGCCGAGCTCGCCGGGTTGCAGTCCGCCCTCCGGTTGTTTGGACTGATCCCCGACACGCTCGAGCTGCGGCGAACGCTGATCGACGTGCTCACCGAACAGGTGGCGGGCTACTACGATCCCGATTCGAACGCGCTGTACATCCCCGAAGACGTCGAGCCCCTGCAGCTCCGCGTGGTCGTGTCACACGAGCTCGTGCACGCGCTGCAGGATCAGTACGTCCATCTCGATTCGATCATCGAGCAGCGTCACGCGAATGATCGGCGCTCGGCGGCGCAGGCGGTTCTCGAGGGGCAGGCGACCGTGTCACAGATACCCGTGCTCATGCCCGAGCAGAAACCCGACACCTTCCCGCTCGGCTGGTTCTGGCAGCAGCGTGCCGCAATGGCGGCGCAACAGGCGCAGATGAAGCAGTTCGCCCGGGCACCGCTGTGGCTGCGCGAGGGCCTCATCTTTCCGTACCTCGGGGGAGCCGATTTCATCGTGTGGTTCCGGCACAAGTACTTCGGCCGGTCGGTGCTCGACGCGATGCCGAAGTCGACGGAGCAGATCCTCCATCCGGAGCGGTACGCGGCGCACGATGAGCCGACCGAACTGACGTTCGCGTCGGGCGAGGCAGACACCGTGCAGTGGGAAGACAATCTGGGCGAGTACGAGACGCGGCTGCTCTTTCAGCAGCTGCTGGGGAATGAAGGCGAAGCGACGACGCTCGCGACCGGTTGGGACGGCGACCGCTACCAGGTGCTCGGTCCGAAGAACGACGCCCTGGTCTGGTATACAGTGTGGGATGATGCAGCCGCCGCGACGCGATTCGCGGGTGGGTTACAGCGTGCCTGGGCGAAGCGACGGGCTGGCGTGCAGACGGGCAGACGTGGCGAGGTGCATCAGCTGGTCATTGATGGACGGCCGATCGTGCGTCTCGTCGATGCGCCCACGGATTGGAAAGGGTGGCGCGCGCTCCCGACGGTACGCCTCAGTGGAGGAAGCGAATAATCGTGTAGATCAGCAGCCCGACCAGCCCGCCGACCAGCGTGCCGTTGATCCGCACAAACTGCAGGTCGCGCCCCACCGCCAGCTCGAAGCGCCGTGACGTCGCCGCGGGGTCCCAGCTCGCCACGGTTTGGGCAATCAGATCGCCGATTTCGTGCCGGTATTTCTCGACCACACTCGCCGTCAGGTCGATGAGCAGGTCGTCGATTTCCACGAGCAAGGTCGGGTTCGACAGCAGGGCGATGCCGAATTCGCTCAAGCCGCTGTCCAGCGGGCTCGGTTTGCCGTCGTTCCCACCGCCGCGTCCATAATTCGCGATCGCCTCGCGAATGCCCTCCCAGAGCCGGCGCGACATGTCGTCGCTCGCCGCGCCCATCAGCCATTCTTCCTTCAGTGCTTCCGCACGTGCGATGACTTCGGGCGAGTGCTGTAGCCGATCGATGAAATCGCGGATGGCTTTGTCGAACGAACCCCGCAGCGGATGGTTCGGATCGCTTACCATATCGTGCAGGAGCCGCTCCACCGCGGCGATGATCTTTTGGTAGATCTTGTCGTCCAGCACCGGCGGCACCCACCACGGCGTTTCCTCGCGCACGCGCTCGCGAATCAGCTCGCGGTTGTTGCGCACCGCGTCGGCCGCGAGCCGGACCGCCGCATTGAGCAGCTCTTCCTGGCGGTTGTCCGCCAGCGCGAGCGCCAGCGTCTTGCCGAGCGCCGGCGCCACCCGGATCGACAGGACGCGATTGCGCACGACTTGCGTGATCAGATCCTGCAGCTCGTTGGGTGGAAGCGAGTCGAGTGTCTTGGCGAGTCCACTCGCGAATTGGCGCGAGATCTGGCGGGCGTGCTCGCGATCGGCGAGCCATTGGGCGCCGCGCTCGGCGGGATGCACGCGCCGCAGATTCGCCGCGATCACGTCGCGCGATAGGAAGTGATTCTGCACGAAGTTGCCGAGGATCTGCCCGATCCGTTCCTTGCGCGTCGCCACGATCGCGGTGTGGGGGATTGGCAGGCCGAGCGGGTGCCGGAACAGGGCGGTCACGGCAAACCAGTCGGCCAGGCCGCCCACCAGCGACGCCTCCGCGGTGGCCCGTACGTAGCCGAGCCATGCGAACTGCGGCTCGTAAATGCTTGCGGCCACGAACACCAGCAGTGCCACCGCCAGCAATGCGGTCGCCCGCCGCTTCATAGCGTCCAGGCGGGCTTGGCGCTCGGCGTCGTCCGGCCGGGACCATTGCGGGATGACGGGTTGCGGCTGTTGCGTCTGTTGTGCCTCGCGGATCTGGTCAGGCATAGACGGCAAGATAAGACCCCCACTTGGTATACGGGTACTCGCCATTTAGCTTGCTACGCTTATGTTTACGGCCCTTTCCGAGCAGCTGACCGGTGTACTGAACCGGCTCAGAGGTCGCGGGGTGCTCTCGGAAAGCGACGTCACCGACGCCCTGCGCGAGATCCGCCGCCATCTGCTCGAGGCGGACGTGAGCTTCGAGGTCACGCGCGGATTCGTCGAGCGCGTGCGCGAGCGGGCCGTCGGCGCGCTACAGGTCAAGGCGGTCAGCCCCGGCCAGCAAGTCGTCAAGCTGGTGCACGATGAAATCGCGACGCTGCTCGGCGGCACCAGGTCCGGCCTCGAATTCGCCTCCGTAGGTCCGACGGTCATTCTCCTCGTCGGGTTACAGGGATCTGGCAAGACCACCACGGCGGCCAAGCTCGCGCGGCGGCTGAAGCTGGAGCAGAAGGCGCCGGCGCTGGTGGCGGCCGATATCTATCGGCCCGCGGCCGTGGAGCAGCTGCGGCAGCTGGGTGAGCAGGTCGGCGTGCCGGTGTTGGGGACGGGGGACGAGGGAAGGGGGAAGGGTGTCCCGGCTCTAGTTCGGGATGCACTGCGCGAGGCCGAATCGGCGCGCGCGCGGACGGTGATCGTCGATACCGCCGGTCGCCTGCAGATCGACGCCGAGATGATGGACGAGCTGCGCGCACTGAAGGCCGCCGTGCCGCCGAAGGAAGTGCTGCTCGTCGCCGATGGCATGACGGGGCAGGACGCGGTGAAGATCGCGCGCGGGTTTCACGACGGTGTCGGGCTCACAGGCGTGATTCTGACGAAGCTCGATGGCGATGCGCGCGGCGGCGCGGCGTTATCGATTCACGGCGTCACCGGTGTGCCGATCAAGTACATCGGCGTCGGAGAGAAGACGGACGCACTGGAGCCGTTCGATCCGGTGCGCATGGCGGGACGGATTCTGGGGCAGGGCGACGTCGTCGCGCTGGTCGAGAAAGCCGCGGCGAATGTCGATGCCGACGCCGCCAAGCGTCTCGAGCAAAAAGTGCGGTCCAAGAAGGGCATGGACCTGCAGGATTTCTTGGTGGCGTTGAAGCAGATGCAGAGCATGGGTCCGCTCAAGCAGGTGCTCGGCCTCCTGCCCGGGATCAATGCGAAGGCGCTGCAGGGCGTGTCGATGGATGACAAGCGCCTGAAGCATGTCGAGGCGATCGTGTTATCGATGACGCCGGCAGAGCGCGCCGATCCCAGCGTGTTGAACGGCAATCGCAAGTTGCGGATCGCGAAGGGGGCTGGACGGCCCGTGCAGGAAGTGAATCGGCTGCTGGAACAATTCCAGCAGCTGCGCAAGATGGGCAAGTTCTTGAAAGGGATGTAGGGAACGCTATGGCAACTCGAATTCGGCTGCGCCGCGTCGGACGGAAGGGTCAGGCCTATTTCCGCATCGTCATCGCGGACTCGAGGTCGCCGCGCGATGGGCGCTTTGTCGCGACGATCGGTAATTACAATCCGCGCGCAAATCCCGCGGTGCTCGACGTGAACGCCGAGCAGGCGCGGGCCTGGCTCGAGAAGGGCGCGATGCCGACCGATACGGTGCGCTCGCTCCTCAAGAAGGCCGGCGTACTAGTCAAATCAGCACCGCCCGCGAAACCCGCCGCGTAGTCGGGCGGCTGCGCAAGCCGCACGGCCAGCACGGGGAGGTCGCGGTGATTCCCCTGGTGGAGAACCCCGGGACGGTGTTCGTGCCCAAAGCACGAGTGTACGTCCTGAACGAAGAACGCAGGGTCTTAGCCGGACCACTGGTGGTGGCGCGGCGCCGCTCCTATCACCGCGAATGGCTGCTCGGTTTCGAAGGCGTGTCGTCACGCGCCGCGGTCGAAGGCTGGCGCGATCAGCTCGTCGCGGTCGATGAATAGCGATGCTGCGGATCAACGTGGTGACGCTGTTTCCCGATTGGTTCACCCGGCCATTCGCAGCGAGCATTCTGGGGCGGGCGGCCAAAGCGGGACTGGTGCAGTATCGCGTCGTGCAGTTGCGCGATTTCGCGCACGACAAGCACCAGACCGTCGACGACGCGCCGTACGGCGGGGGCGCGGGCATGGTCTTGAGGGTGGAGCCGTTTGTGGAGGCGGTGGAGGATCTGAAAGCAAGGGCTGGGGGTGGGGACAGGGGCCCGATCGTCCTGCTCTCGGCGCGCGGGAAGGTGTTCACGCACGATACGGCGGTTCGCTATTCATTGGGCAGTGAGCTGACGTTGCTGTGCGGGCACTACAAGGACGTCGATCAGCGCGTGGCCGATGCGTTGAAGGCGGAGGAAGTATCGATCGGCGACTTTGTGTTGTCGGGTGGGGAGCCGGCGGCGCTCTGCGTGGTGGACGCAGTGGTGCGATTGCTGCCCGGCGCGCTGGGCGATCACGAATCGGCCTCGAGCGATTCGCACTATGAAGGGTTGCTGGCGCCGCCCAGCTACACGCGACCGCCCAGCTATCGCGGGCTCGACGTCCCGGACGTATTGTTGAGTGGTGATCACGACAAGATTGCGGCATGGCGCGCGGCAGAGGCCGAGCGTCTCACGCGAGAACGCAGACCAGATCTTTGGTTGAAACACGGGGAATAGTTATGGAGAAGCTCAGAGCAGTCGAGCGCGAAGGCCTGAAAACGGACATCCCGGCGTTCGCGCCCGGCGACACGGTGCGCGTCATGGTGCGCGTGCGTGAAGGGGAGAAAGAGCGCCTGCAGGCGTTCGAGGGGATCTGCATCGCCCGCCGCGGGGGCGGCATCAACGAAACCTTCACCGTCCGGAAGATTTCCGCGGGCGTCGGGGTCGAGCGGATTTTTCCGCTGCACGCCCCGTCGATTGCGGAGATCGGGTTGATGCGGAAAGGGCGTGTGCGGCGCGCCAAGCTGTACTTCCTGCGGCGCTTGGCCGGGAAAGCTGCCCGGATCCGGGAGAAGCGCGGCGCGGGGGGGAGCCAGGAGATCACCGTTCCCGAGACGCCGGAACCGGAGCAACCGCAGGCGTGAGACACCGCCGCCCGTCGCTGAAACGCGAGGCGGCGTTGTGGAGTGAAGGGTGCAGCATCGTCGCCGGTATCGATGAAGTCGGCCGCGGCCCCCTGGCTGGTCCAGTGGTCGCCGCGGCCGTCGTGTTTCCGCTGGGCGCGAAGCCGATCCGCGGGCTCGACGACTCCAAGGTGCTCACCGCGCCGCAGCGCGAAAAGTTCGTAGTGAAAATCCGTGAGCGCGCGTTGGCCTGCGCGATCGGCGCGGCCAGCGTGCGCGAGATCGACCGGCTCAACATCCGGCGCGCGTCGATTCTCGCCATGGAGCGCGCGCTCCGGCGCCTCGGCTGCGTGCCCGGTCATATCCTGATCGATGGTCTCCCATGCCCCGAGCTCGGCTGCGCACACGAGGCCATCGTTGACGGCGACGCGCGGTGTCACTCGATCGCCGCGGCATCAGTCATCGCCAAGGTGCTCCGCGACGCGCTCATGGACCGCCTCGCCGCCCGCCATCCCGGCTATTGCTGGGAGTCGAACAAGGGCTATGCGACGCCCGAGCACCTCGACGCGATCCAGCGGCTCGGACCCACGCGGCATCACCGCTACTCCTTCGAGCCGGTCGCCCAGATCGAGCTGTTAACGATTTCGGCTGCGACGTAACCCCTTCAGGAATTCGGGCAGCGGCCGCGTGTTGAGGATGTCGACGGCGGTCAGCCACGCCCGCCGCGCCACGGCGACGGCGAACCGCATGAATCCCAGCTCGCGCGTGTTGTGGGCGTCGGTCGAGAGCACGAACCGCACGCCGTGCGACTTGGCCGCAGCGGCGAGCGTGTCGGGCAGATCGAGCCGCTCGCTGCCGTTGATCTCCAGCAGGCACCCCGCCTGCGCCGCGGCCTTCGCGACCACATCGAAGTCGAGCGGATAGGACGGTCGCGACGGCATGATGCGGCCGGTCGGATGGCCGATCGCATCGACCCAAGGGCTCTCGATCGCACGCAGCAGTCGGTCGGTGAGCTGCCGCTCGGTCTGCTTCAGGCCGTAATGAATCGTGGCGACGACGTAATCGGCTTCCGCGAGCAGCTTGTCCGGCAGGTCGAGCTTGCCGCTTTCCAGAATGTCCATCTCGACGCTCTTTAAGACCCGAAGCCCTCGCATTCCTTTGTTGAGCCGATCGATCTCCTTCCACTGGGCGCGAATCTCCGCAGGACTCTGGCCGGCCATCGAGGTGCGCGGCGAGTGGTCGGTGATGGCGATGTACGCGTAGCCGAGGGAGCGCGCCGCCTCGATCATTTCCGTCAACGTGGCCTTGCCGTCGCTCGCGTCTGTGTGCATCTGCAGGTCGCCGCGGATGTCCTCGAGCCTGACGAGCGTGGGGAGCTTGTGCTGCTTCGCGAGCGCGATCTCGCCACGGTTCTCCCGCATCTCCGGCGGGATCCAGTCGAGGCCGAGTGCTGCGTAGACCTCTTCTTCCGTGCGACCCGAGATGCACTTCGATCCCCGGAACACCCCGTACTCGTTCAGCTTGAGCTTTTTCGCCTGGGCGATCTTGCGGAGCTCGATGTTGTGCGCCTGCGAGCCGGTGAAGTACTGCATCGCCGCGCCGAAGCAGGACGGCTCGACGACGCGCAGGTCGACCTGGAGCCCGCTCGACAGGCGCACGGTCGAGCGGGTATCGCCTTGCGAGGCGACTTGGGTGACGTCGCCGAACTTGCTGAAGCGCTCGATCACCGCTGGCGCGTTGGCGCAGCTGACGACGATGTCGAGGTCGCCGATCGTCTCTTTGCGCCGGCGAAAGCTGCCGGCGACGTCGATCGCGTCGATCCCCCCCCCGGTGCCGGCCTTGAGGTACTCCACGATCGCGCGGGCATACTGTTCGGCTTCGTGGAGGACGATGCGGCTCTGGGCCGCGGCGGCGCCGCCGGCGACACCTTCGCGAATCTTCTCCAGCAGCTTGGGACCGAAGCCGCCGAGCTTCGCGATTGTGCCCTGGTCCAGCGCGTCCTTGAGATCGGCGACGCTGTTCACCTTCAGGCGGTCGTGGAAGAGCTTCACACGCTTGGGACCGAGTCCCGGAATGCGCAGCAGATCGAGCAGGCCGGGCGGGATCGTCGCCACGAGCTGCTGGCGCTGTGGCAGGGTTCCGGTTTGGACCAGCGCGGTGATTTCCTTGGCGATCCCGTCGCCGATGCCGGGAAGTTCGGTGAGGTCGAACTCGCGGTCGGCGACGAGCTCGGCGATGGGATCCGGATGATCGGCCACCGTGCGCGCCGCATTGCGATACGCGCGAACCTTGAACGGATTGCCCGCGGAGATCTCGAGGAGATCGGCGACGTCACCCAGGAGACGGGCGATCTCGGCGTTCTGCATGCTGAAAACTAGTTCCTTTCCCTTCTTGCGGTCTCTGAGTTGACGTGGTACGCTAGCCGCTCCGGAACATCCTTCCCCAAGTGCGTCGGAGGCTGAAGCATGGTGCGCAAGCTCCTCGGGCCGGTCGTATTGGCTCTCGCGTTCCCCGTTCTCCTCGCTGCCCAATCGCAAGCCACGACTGGTATCATCCGCGGCACCGTCACCGACCCGTCGGGAGCGACGGTTGCGGGAGCCACGGTCGCCTTGCGCGAAACGCAGACGGGGTTCCAGCGCCAGCTTGCGACGAACGAGCGGGGCGTTTTCATCGCCTCCCTCATGCCGCTCGGCACGTACGATGTGACCGCGCGCGGCGTGGGCTTCGGCGAAACCCGCCGCACGGGCGTCCGGCTGGGCCTCGGCGAGACGGTCGACCTCACATTGCAGCTCGCGGCGGTGCAGCTCCAGGCGGTGGTGGTCGAGGCGACGCCGTCGGTAGTCGAAGCCACGAAGACGGAGAACTCGACGCGCTTGCCGAGCGCCGCGGTGTCCGGTCTGCCGAACAACGGGCGCAACTACCTGAACCTGACGCTGCTCACCCCGCAGGTGGCGATCGTCCAGGGACCCGACGGCGACGAGCTGACGATCGCCGGGCAGAAGGGCATTCACAACAACGTCGCGGTCGACGGCGCCGACTTCAACAATCCGTTCTTCGGCGAGCAGCGCGGCGGCCAGCGGCCGGCGTTCACCTTCAATCTCGACGCCGTGCAGGAGATCGTGGTGCTGCCCGGCGGCGCCAACGCAGAGTTCGGCCGCTCGTCCGGCGGGTTCGTCAACGTGATCACGAAGTCGGGGACCAACCAGCTGCGCGGCTCGCTGCACTACTTCGGCAAGTCGGATGCGATCTCCGGCACTCCCGCGCACGCCGGTGTGACGTTCGAGCCGGACTTTACTCAGCACCAGTTCGGGTTTACGCTCGGCGGGCCGCTGAAGCGCGATCGGGCCTTCTTCTTCCTGGCCTACGATCAGCAGATCTATGATGAGGTGAAACAGCGCTCACGGCCGCAGAGCACGGCATTCGATTCGCTGCGCACCTGGATGAATACCGCGTATAGCGGCGCGCTCGCCGGCGACTTCGGGCCGATTTCCCGCACCAACGATGCGCGCGCGCTGCTGGCCAAGTTCGATTTCCACCTGTCGGCTCGGCACTCGCTGTCGCTCAAGTACAATTACACCTGGTCCGAGCAGCAGAACGGGACCTTCGACGTGGACACCTGGACGCGCAGCGCCAACGGCTTGGAGCGCGACCACTCGAACGCGGTCAACGGAAGCCTCGTCTCCTACTTGTCATCCAATGCGTCGAACGAGTTCCGGTTCCAGTATTCGCGCGAAGACCGGCCCCGTCCGTATGACGGTGCACGGTCGGCGGCGCTGGGCGCCAACCGCGCCGATCCGCCCGCCGCCCGGCCTTTCCCGGATGTCGCGATGGACTTTGCGAACCACTTCCGGTTCGGCATGCCGTTTTTCCTTCCGATCGATTATTACGACACGCGGGTGCAGGTGCTCGACAACGTGTCGCTCGCCAAGGGAAGCCACTTCTTCAAAGCCGGTGGTGAATACAATCGCGTGAACTCGGTGCAGACGTTCATCGGGTTCGCCAACAGCCGCTACATCTTTGGCTCGGTCCACGGCTTCCTGAGCTATCTGGCCGATTCGACGTATGTCGAGTGTTCGGGGGGAGCGACGGGACCTAACCGCACCTGTCCGGCCGGCCAATCGATCACCGGGCCGGTCCTGCTGTATCTGCAGCAGGCGGGCGTCGGTCAGTCCGTGAGGGCCTCGGGCACGCAGCAGATTCCGCAGAATGAGCTGGCGTTCTACCTACAGGACACGTGGAAGCCCAATCCACGCTGGACGGTGAACTACGGCGTGCGGTGGGAAGCGCAGCTCGAGCCTGATCCGATCACGCCGCCGAGTCAGGTGTTCTTCGCGCCGTTCATCGGACAGACCGTGACGAACGCCAAGGGCTCTTTTGCCTTCCCGTCGGACGGCACGATTCCCTCCGACAGGAAGATGTGGCAGCCGCGACTGGGGATCGCCTTCGACCCGCAGGGGAATGGCCGTCAGGTCTTCCGCGCCAACGCCGGCCTGTACTATGCGCGGATTCCTGGCCTCAATCTGGCGTCGACCCGCAGCACCAATGGGTCAAACGGGTTGACCTATTTCCGCAACAGCGCGCTCACCGGCGTGCTCGGCCCCGTTCCAGGGTTCGGCAACCTCTTGCCCGACAACGTGCCGGCCAGCTCCGTGTTCTTCCCTGACGTCTTCGTGTTCGACAAGAATTTCCAGAACCCCCGCACTCTCAACGTCACGGTCGCGTACGAGCGGCAGTTAGGTGCCGACCTCGGTCTCATGATCAGCTACACGCATGCGCGGACCGATCACCTCACGCGCTTCATCAACCGTAACGACTCGACGTTTTTGAGCCCGTGGTCAGCGGGTTTGCCGCCGGGCGGAACGAACGGCATTACGACGCTCACGACCGTCGAATCATCGGCCAAGTCGCGCTACAATGGCGTCACGATCGGCCTGAAGCGGGTGCTCGATCCCAACTTCCAGTTCCAGCTCAACTACACACTGTCGTTCGACAAGTCGGACGACGACAATGAACGCGATCCGTTCACCTTCCGGTACGCGAAGGCCAACGATCTCGCACCCGAGTACAACTGGAGCGACCGCGATCAGCGCCATCGCTTTAACGGCTGGGCCTTGGTAAAGCTCCCCGGTGACTTCTTCATGGACAACCGGGTGAGCTACTACTCGGCGCAGCCCATCTCGGCGAGCTGCGGTCCGTGGGCGGGGAATCCGTTCGCGCCACCCGCCGGCCAGCGCGCCACGTCACCTGACGATCGCCGCTGCGGTCCCAACGGAGCCTCGGCCATCCTGCGCAACACGCTGCGCAAGGATAACGCGTACTTCTCCTGGGATGTGCGGTTCTCGCGGCCATTCCCCGTCGGGGCGCGCGGCCAGGTCGAGGGGATCGTCGAAATCTTCAACCTGACCGGCAACGACAACTTCCGGGATCCGTCCTACGGGAACCTGGTCTTCAACTTTGACGGCACGATTCGCAGCGGCCTCGGCGATCCGCGCCAGCTGCAGGCGGGCGTGAGGTGGGCTTTCTAGAACGACGGTAGGTAGGCGACGGTAGGTACGACGACGGTAAGGGGACGGTATCCTTTACCGTCGTTTTCTCTACCGTCGTATTCCTACCGTCGTCGATCTACCGTCGGTTCTCGAGTAGCACAATCCCGGAGAATCGCTTGAACTGCTCGCGCCGCTGCTTCGACGCGAACAGTCCCAGAAACCTCCAGAGCCACGCCATTTTCGGTGCGCGCTTCAGCCGGACCGCTTCGTCGAGAATGGCGCGGTACTCCGCCTCGCGCCATCCAGAGGGCGCGAAGAACGCGGTGCCCTCCTCGGGTGCGAACCGCATCGGCGCGTTGCCCGAGCGCAGCTGATTGCCCCAGGTCCGGCTCAGGAACTGCAGTAACGCCGGCGAGCCTAGATCGATCAACCACCACCGGAAGGCGGGCTGAGCGGACAGATCCTGGGCGAGCGACGTGACGTCTTCGGGCGTGAGATACACGAGCAGCCCTTCGGAGATCACTAGCGCGCGCTTAGCGCCGGCGCCAACGCGCTGAAACAGCGCGCGTCGGGCCGCTTGATCGGTCATGTCGGCACGAACGAACTCGACACGGCAGCGCGGCGTCTCGCCGGCCAGCGCCGCTTCTTTATAAGAAAGGATCCCCTCGAGGTCGACGTCGATCCAGTGCAGCTGCGACGGGAGATCGAGGCGGTAGGGGCGAGCGTCGAGACCGGCGGCGAGGTTCAGCACGGTATCAACGCCCTGCTCCTTGACCAGGCGCATCACGATTTCATCCATCACCGCGGTCCGCACGATCATCGGCCAAGCCCAGCGCCGGCCCTGCGGCATGGATGCGAGAATCTGTTCGCCGGCAGGCCCAGCCAATCGGCGCGCAAAGGGGTCACGGAACAAAGCGTCTGCTCGCTCGGACTCCATCGCGCGATACATCGCGACCCATCTGGCGGTATCTGAAACGCTGGTGATCGTAGAAGGCATGAGCTGGAAAGTAAAGGCGTCGAAAGAACAGCGTCAAATGAACGGCGTCAAATGAAATGCGTCAAATGGACGACGTCGAAAGAGACGTCGAATGAACGACGTAACATGCGGGGCTAACGGTTCGGTGGAGGGCTCTCATAAAGTCGAGTGAGCATTTTGAGAATCAGGACCGTACTGCTTTGGAGAGAACGCACGGCTGCCCGCTGCTCGTCATCGACAGGAGTGGCCAAACGAAGGTGCGAAAGCGTTTCCTGCGCAGATCCCCGAGCAATGAGCAGGAAGCGCCGAAACTCGGGGACGGTGCCGCGACCGCAACCCTCTACGATGTTCGCGGCTATCGACGCCGATGCTCGAGTAATTTGGTCGCCTCGTGCGAGTGCTCCAGGACCACGGAAGCCTTTGGCCAGGGCCGCACAACCCTTCGCGACGCGCTCCGTTACTTGGACGACGCGGAGTGTGGCGGGATTGGCCCGAAGCACCATTCTGGATAATCGTCGTCAAATAGCCTAACCGCGTCACCGATTTTACGCGTTTACGGTGTCTTTCGACGCCTCTTTCGACGTCGTCCATTTGACGCCTTTACTTTGACGCCCCCTTTCGACGGTTTACCTTTGACGCAGTTGATAGAGCCGGTAGCTCAGTTGGTAGAGCAACGGACTTTTAATCCGTAGGTCCCGGGTTCGATCCCCGGCCGGCTCATCACCCCCGTCTTCCCGACCCCCGTTGTCAGGTGAGGGCATTGGAGGCAGATTCCCTCCGATGCCCTCCATCGTGTGGATCGATGGGACGTGGTACGACCGCGGCAGCGCGGTCGTTTCTGTATTCGACCACGGCCTCTTGTACGGCGACGGCGTATTCGAGGGCATCCGTGCCTACGGCGGCCGCATATTCCGCCTCGATGCTCACCTCGATCGTCTGTACAGTTCCGCCAAGGCCATATGGCTTGAGATCCCCATGACGCGCGAGGTCATGGCCCGCATGGTCGAGGAAGGCGTCCAACGGAGCGGGATCAAGGAGAACTACATTCGGCTCGTCGTTACGCGCGGGGTGGGGGATCTGGGACTCGATCCTCGGAAGTGCGCGAAGCCCACCGTGTTCTGCATCTTCGATACAATCAAGCTCTGGCCGCAGGACCGGTACGAAAAGGGGCTGACCGCACTGACCGCCGCCACACCGATTCATCACCGCGAGGCGCTGTCCCCCCGTGTGAAATCCCTGAACTATCTCTCCCACATTCTCGCCAAGGTGGAAGGCATCGCCGGCGGCGTCGACGAGGTGATTATGCTCGACTCCGCGGGCTATGTAGCCGAGGCGAGTGGGATGAATCTGTTTGCTGTGTCCAACAGCACACTGCGCACGCCTCCGCCGTACACGGGCATCCTGCGCGGCGTCACGCGCGACACCGTGATCGAGCTGGGCCGCGAGGCGGGATATGGCATCGAAGAACTACCCATGAACCGCTACGATCTCTATACCGCCGATGAAGTGTTTCTCACCGGAACCGCCGCGGAAATCGTGGGAATCTCCAAACTCGACGGCCGCGCCATCGGGAAGGGCGTGGCTGGCCGTGTCACGCGAGACCTCGCCACCCGCTTCCGCGCCTACGTGACCCGCGACGACTGAACCAGCCCTAAACCATTGACTGGGAAGTAGCTAAGCCTCATATTGGGGCCCCTTTGCGCCCATTCCGGGCTCGAGGTGAGCCATGTCATGGCGAGTGATAGCGCACGGGGACCAGGTTTGGCATGTGGACGCGGTTGCCGAGCGTCGTGCGAATACGGCGGCTTGGCAGCTCGTACTGTCGTTTCGCGCCGCGTCTGAGCCGCACGCGGGTCGACGGTCGTTTTGGACGCCGTATCCGCTGGAGGCCACCTCGAAGTCGTCGCTGTTCATCCAGGCCGAGCGCATTTCCGACGCTGCGCTCTCGCAGCTACTCGCGGAGCGTCTGACGTGAGCACCGCCGATCTCCAAGATCTGCGCCGGGTCGTTGGCGCGGTGACGCGGCTTCGGGGCGAGACGGTCAAACACGTGACGGTGCGGTCGGACGTCCGGCACGTGAAGGTGGAGTTCGACAGCGGTTTGATCCTGCTCATCTCGGCCCAGCACGACGCGCAAGGACGTCCGCGCCTCGAGGTTGACGTGGTCGAGGCGGTGCAGGACGTCAGCGTGAAGCAGCAGATCGAAGTGCGCTTCGACTGAGGTACGGGTGCCCGACGAGCGCCTGCGGTTTCAGGAGTTCGGGTTTCAGCGCCTGGCGAACGGCCGCTGTCGCGCAAAGGTCGTGTTGACATGGTCGGACGGCCGGCGGTTTGAGGGTTCATCGGACGGCGTATCGTCGCAGACCGGTGAGCTGCGCTGCTGTGCGGTTGCAGCCGTGAACGCGTTGGAGCAAGCGGTGCAGCCGCACGTCACGTTCGAGCTGCTGGGTGTGAAAGCGGTGCGGGCGTTCGATGCGACGGTGGTGATCGTTTCGTTGTCGGCGCGGGCGAAAGAAGCGACGCGGCTGGTGGGCTCCTGCTTGACGGAAGTCGATCCGCCCCGTGGCGCGGCGCTTGCAGTCCTGAATGCGACAAACCGTTTACTTGGGAATTACTTGGCGACTCGATGAGACGTGACATGATCGAAAGATCGACGGTGTCCTGGTTCTTGACACTGAGCGCAGCGGCGTTAGCCGCCTGCGGTGGTCCGCATATTCCCCGTACCGCCGTTGCACCATCCGCCGTGGCGGCGCCGGCAGCGGACGTCACCGCTCGCGATAGCTCGGCTGTGCAGCTCGGGACCGCGCTGGCGAAGGTCGAGCAGGACTCCGCCGCCGATCAGTCGGCCCTGGACAGTTTGCACCAGCGCTCCCCTGACTCTCTGACCCCGCCTCGCACGAATGTGCCGCTCCGCGGCGAAGACGTGCGCCAAGAAGCCGAGGATCTGTTCGGCGCCGACGCCAATGCGACTTTTGACATCGACGTGTCGAGCTTCGCAGGCAACCGCCGCGTCCTCGAGTATCTCGAATTCTTCCAGCTCGATGCGCGCGATCGATTCGAGATCTGGCTCTCACGACTGGGCCGCTACGAAGGAATGATCCGTGAGAGGCTGCGCGCGCGGGGCCTCCCCGAGGACCTCGTCTACCTGACGCTTATCGAAAGTGGGTTGTCAAACACGGCCGTCAGTCGCGCGCGCGCGGTGGGCATGTGGCAGTTCATGTCGTCGACAGGCCGTGGCTACGGCCTGCAAATCGATCCCTGGGTCGATGAGCGACGCGATCCTTACAAAGCGACCGACGCCGCGGTGAACCATCTGCAGGATCTCGTGCAGCGTCTGGGGAGCGTCTATCTCGCGGCGGCGGCCTATAACGCGGGCGCCGGCCGCATCGAGCGGGAGATCCGCCGCCTCCCGGGGGGGGGGCGGGGCGCGGGGGGCGAGTCGGATTCAGTGGATGACCAGACGTTCTTCCAAATCGCGGACCGCCGTAACCTGCGTCGGGAGACGCGGGATTACGTGCCAAAGCTCATCGCGGCGGCGCTGATCGCAAAGCAGCCCGCGCGTTACGGGTTCACCGAGATCCAACGCCTGCCGCCGCTCGTCTTCGATGAAGTCTCCGTGCCGGACGCGACCGGTCTCGACGTGCTGGCGCGCCTGGCGGATACGAGCGTCGCCGCGTTGCTCGAGCTCAATCCGCAGTTCGTTCGCGGCATCACCCCGCCGGGGCGCGGCGTCATCGTGCGCGTGCCGCGGGGCAGTGGTGCCGCCGTCGCCGAGCGTTATGCCGATCTGCCGGTCAACGAGCGCATCACGTTCGTGGACCACTACGTGACGTATGGACAGACGCTCTCGAGCATCGCGCAGCGCTACAAGGTGACCGTGACGATGTTACAGGCCGCGAATCCCCGCCTGCGGACCCACGCCCTGCGTGTGGGGCAGCGTGTCATCGTGCCGATGAGCGGGCGCGTGGTCCCGCGCGGTGCCTGGAGCAATCCACCGGAGCCGCGGGTCCGCCGGGTCTCGAGCCGTTACCGCACCGTTAGCAGCGCGGATGGCACTCGCCATCGCGTAGCCGCCGGCGAGACCGCCGGCGGCATCGCCCGCCAGCACGGGATCGGGCTGATGGCGCTGCTAGAAGCGAATGATTTGACGATTCGGAGCGTGATTCGGCCCGGTGATGTCCTGCTGATTCCGAGCCGGTAGCCCCAGCCCCCCCCGCCCGGGGCGCCGCCCGGCACCCGGGGTTAGTGGTGCCGGAATCCCTTCATGACTTCAGTTTCATACCCGTTCGCGGGGTTGCGACCGGCGCCCAACAGCTGCTCGACCTTCGCGGGGCCGCGGTTATAGGCGAGTAGCGCCAGCTGCATGTTGGCCGGATAACGGTCTAGCAGGTCCCGCAGGTACCGGAACCCGATCCGCAAGTTCGTATCACGGTCATACAGCTGCTGCGTCGTCAGCCCGGGCTCGTAGAGCCGAGCGGTGCTCGGCAGAACCTGCGTCAGACCGATCGCGCCGACGTGACTAATGGCCCGGGGATTGAACCCCGATTCGACCTTGACCAGACGGAACGCAAGACCGGGATCGATCCCTTCGCTGAGCGCGACGTCATAGACCGCCGTCGCCATATCGGCCGGCAGCCTATAGTGCGTCGAGTACTGCATGATCGCGTTGACGCGGTCGAGCTGGAGCCGGGCGACTTCGAGCTCGCCCTGCTTGGCATCGAGCTGCTGCCGGAGCGACCGCAGTTCGCCGAGGAGCTCCGAACCAGAAGCCGGGGCTCGTTCGGCATCAGTTGTCGTGCCGCCAGCCCACCCGCCCACGGTACTGACGAGCAGAGCAGCCAGCACGAGGATTCCGCCGCGCACTACCAAACGTTGAGTTTTCGCTTGCATACTCCTCCCTTTCCACGCCTTCCTGCGTATTAAGCATGCGACGCCTTCGTCAAGCAACCGTCAATCATCGTGCGGAGCCTTTTGCTTCTCCAGGAGCCGCACATCCCCGATGACCATGCTGCCATCCACGGCCTTGACCATGTCGTATACGGTCAGCAACGCCACCGCGACCGCAGTTAACGCTTCCATTTCTACGCCCGTTCGGCCAACCGTTCGCACCTTCGCCCGTACGAGCACGCCGGGCAGCGACTCAGCCAGACTGGCCTCGACCTCCACGTGGTCGAGACCGAGTGGGTGGCAGAGCGGGATCAGCTCCGCCGTCCGTTTCGCCGCCAGCGTTCCGGCGACTTCGCTCACCGCCAGGACATCGCCCTTTGCAACGGCCTGTTCGGCTACCTGCCGAAAGGCGTCCGGCGACATCCGAATCGTCCCAGTCGCGACGGCCGTCCGATCCATCAGCGGTTTGTCGCCGACATCCACCATCCGGGCGCGCCCGGTGTAATCAACGTGTGACAGTTTCATGACCGCCGCATCGCCTGCAGATCCTCGGCCAATACGGCCGCGAGCAGCTGCGGGTTCACATTGCCCTGCGCGAGGTCCCGCGCGCCCAGCACCAGCGCGATCGCCTCGACCAGCTTCCCGGTGTCGCCCCCACGCTGAGCTTCGCTCCGCAAACGACTCGCCAGCGAATCGAGCATGTCGGTGAAGCCGCCGCGTGCCTGAAACGGCACCTGACCAAGCGCGAACAGCCAGGGCGCTTCCAGGAATCGGGCTGCTTGATCTCCGCTTCCGCCCGACTCGCCGGAACGGACGCCAGTAGTCGCAAAGAGCTTGCCAATGCACCCTTCCGCTGCCGTAACTCGTTGTGCCAGTTCTGCTTTGCTCGTAATTCCGAGTGCTTGCTGTCCGAAAGCTGTCACGTCACTGTCAGCGATTCGCGCCACACGAACAGGCACAACACGGGACAAAATCGTCGGAAGCAGGGCGTTGGGATCCGCCGCCGTAATGATGATCGTCGAGTCGGCCGGCGGTTCCTCGAGCGCCTTCAGCAGCGCGTTTGCTGCGACTTCGGTTCCCAGCTGCGGTATGAGCCGCTCCGCATCGCCGACGATGAAGACTTTACGCTGTCCCATCGCCGGCGTCAGCGCCAGACGCCTCAACAAGAGACGGACGGCTGCGACCGGATGACTCGCGAGTCCGGCCGGCGGTCCATACAGCGGCTGCTCGCGCCGGGCTGCCATCTCCTCGGCCAGCGCGTCGGCGACGAGCTCGATCTGCTTATCGGCGTCGATCCCCCCGCCGCCCCCGCGTTTGCCAAGCTCCACCGGTACAAACCAGTGCACGTCCGGGTGCTGCAGCGAGAGCACGAGCCGACAGGAGCGGCATTCACCACACGGCTCCTCAAGAGAGCCCGGTGCCTCGCAATGGATCAGTTGCGCGAGCCATAGCGCCAGACGCTGCTTGCCGACGCCGCGCGGGCCGGCAAGCAGTAGCGCTTGCGGCAGTTTTCCTGATGCGTGGGCGCCCGCCAGTCTGGTCTTAACCCTTTCGTGCCCGATCAGGGGCGGTAAAGGCATGGCGGAATCTAGCTGGGGGGTCAGTGCGCTGCGCCACTTCGCTTCGTAAGTCTTTGTAGGACAAGCTAGTACAGTTGTTCTTTCGGCCTTGCGCGCACTTAACACCTTTACAGTACGATTGTTAAGCGATTAAGTGAGCGCACACTCGCGAGATAATCGCGATATTATCGATTTTTTTCGGTGCCTATTCGGGGGCACGACGGCCGCTCTGCACCACCTCCCGCACTTTCCGGAGCAAGGCAGCCGGACGAAACGGCTTTTCAAGATAGGCGAGGCCCGGCTCGAGCATCCCGTGCCGGACCACGGCGTCATCGGTATACCCTGACATGAAGAGCACGCGGATGGTGGGCCAGCGAGCCTTCAATTGAGTGGCCAGTTCTCGGCCGCTCATGCCCGGCATAATGACATCGGTCAACAACAGGTCTACGGGGAGATGGCCGCGCCCTCCGTCCACCAATGCCAGCGCCGCCGGTCCATCCGCGGCTTCCAGGACTGTGTAGCCGTTCCGCTCCAGCAGTTGCCGAGTCACAGCTCGCACCGGTGCTTCATCCTCGACCAGGAGGATCGTCTCGCTGCCGTGCAGGACCTCAGGGCCGAGCTCCCCAGGGTGCTCAATGGGGTCCGCCGGGTCGTCCACGCGCGGCAGGTACACGCGCATCGTCGTGCCCCGGCCGGGTTCCGAGTACGGCCAGATATGCCCACCCGTCTGCTGCACGATGCCGTAGACCGTGGCCAACCCCAGTCCGGTTCCTTTGCCGCGCGTCTTCGTGGTGAAAAACGGCTCGAAGATGCGGGCTTTGGTGTCCTCGTCCATGCCCACGCCGGTATCGGTGACTGTGAGCATGACGTACCGGCCCGGTTTGACCGAGGGATGTTCGGCAGCGTACGACTCGTCGAGCTCGACGTTGCGGGTTTCGATCGTGAGTCGGCCGCCCTTGGGCATCGCGTCGCGGGCATTCACGGCGAGGTTGACGATCACCTGCTCGAGCTTGCCGGGATCCGCCCGCACGTTTCCCAGCCGCGGGTGCAGGACAGTCGCGAACAGGATGTCTTCGCCGATGAGCCGCCGCAGCATCTTTTCGAGATCGGGAATCACGGCGTTGAAATTGATGACTTTGGGCTGGAGCACCTGACGCCGGCTGAACGCGAGCAATTGCTGAGTCAGGCTGGCAGCGCGTTGGGTTGCCTGATGAATTTCCTCGACGTCGCGCCGGCGCGGGTCGTCCTCGGCGAGGTCGGACATCAACAGATCCGAATAGCCGCCGATGGCGGTGAGGATGTTGTTGAAGTCGTGCGCCACGCCGCCCGCCAGGCGGCCGATCGCCTCCATCTTCTGCGACAGGACGATTTGCTCCTCGAGCAGCCGGCGATCGGTCACGTCGCGATAGTTGTTGACGATCGCGGCGACGCTGGGATCGTCGAGCAGGTTGGTCAACACGCCTTCCAGGTGACGCCAAGTCCCGTTCTTGTGGCGCACGCGCGCGGCCACGTGCAGGCGGGAGCGGGGGCGCGCGGTCACCTCTTCGAGCCGCAGCAAGACAGCGGCTCGGTCATCGGAGTGGATGAATTCCATGGCGTTGTGCCCCACGAATTCCGCAAGATCGTAGCCGAGGAGGCGGGACGTCGCGGGACTGCCGTACACGACGGTGCCGTCCGCCGCGAGTAACGCGACCCCGTCCCAGCTCTCTTCCACGAGCGCTCGGAAGCGCCGCTCGCTGACGCGCAGCGCGGCTTCGGCGGCCTGCATGTCGGACCGACTCTTCGCGAGCGCGAGCGCGGCCCGGACGGCCGGTCCGAGCCGAAGCAGGTTGGTCTTGAGGACGTAGTCGTCAGCACCCGCCTTGATGCACTCCGCCGCGGTTTCTTCATCCAGGCTGCCGGTGACGATGATCAACGGAAGGGCCGGTGCCGTCGCGCGCACGATCTCGAGCGCCGCCATCCCGCCGAATCCGGGGACGGTATAATCGGCCAGCACGACGTCGGGAGCGAAGTCCGTCAGAGCACGGCGGAAGGCCTCGGCCGTGTCGACGCGCCGTGTCTCGCAGTCGAGCTCGGCGCGTTGGAGCTCCCGAACGGACAACTCCGCGTCCTCCGCTCGGTCTTCGACCACGAGCACGCGGAGGGACGGGGGGCTCATGGCCTACTGCGGCGGATGATTGAGCAGCAGCCAGTACAGGCCGACATCCGAGACGGCCCGGGCGAAGGCCTCGAAGTCCACAGGTTTCACGATATAGCTGTTCGCGCCCAACGTATAGGCCCGTTCGATGTCTGGCTCCTCGCGGGAAGAGGTCAGGACCACCACGGGAATGGATTTCGTGCGCGCGTCATCCTTGATTCGCCGCAGCACTTCCAGACCGTCCACCTTGGGCAACTTCAGGTCGAGGAGGACGACTTTCGGAACGGGAGTGGCGCCGGTGAAGAAGAAGTCGAGCGCTTCGGCGCCGTCGCGGCAGACGAAGACCTGATTCGCCAGATTGCGCTGTTTGAGCGCCCGCAGCGTGAGCTCCGCGTCATTGGCGTTGTCTTCGACGAGCAGGATATCGACGGCGGCTGCCATCAGTGCTCCTCGGTGGGAAGCGTGAAATAGAAGGTGGCGCCGTGATCCACTTTGCCCTCCGCCCAGACCCGGCCGCCGTGGCGCTGCACGATGCGCTTGACGATGGCGAGCCCGACCCCGGTGCCGTCGAACTGCTCGGTGCTGTGGAGCCGTTGGAATACGCCGAACAGTTTGTCGGCATAACGCGCGTCGAATCCGGCGCCGTTGTCCTTCACAAAGTACACCGTCTGCCCGCCGTCCCGCTGGGAACCCACCTCCACGCGGGCTTCAGCCCGATCGCGCGTGAACTTCGCGGCGTTTTGCAGCAGGTTGCTCATTACCTGGCCCAACAACGCGCGATCGCCATGCGCGGGTGGCAGCGGATCGATCTGAATTGCGAGCGAGCCCTTCCGTTCGACGTCGGTCCGACGGACTTCGTCCGCGACGGTATGCGCCAGCTCCTCCATGTTCACCGGACCGGCGGCGAGTTCCTTCCGCCCGAGCCGGGAGAACGCGAGCAGATCGTCGATGAGCTGGCCCATGCGGCGGGTGTTCTGGTCGACGACGCCCAGCAGTCGCTGCGCTTCGGGATCGAGCTTGGCGTGGTGATCCTCGAGCAGAATGCGGGCGAAGCCGTGGATGGCGCGCAACGGCGCGCGCAAATCGTGCGAGACGGAATAGGAGAACGCTTCCAGCTCCGCGTTCGTGGTCTGCAGCGCCTCCTGGGTGCGTTTGCGTTCGGTGATGTCGCGAATCACTCCCGTGAACGACATCCCCCCCTCCAGCGGCGCGGCGCCCAACGACAATTCCAGCGGAAATTCGGTGCCGTCCTTGCGTCGCCCGGCGAGCTCGACGGTGCGCCCCACCACCCGCGCTTCGCGAGTCTCGACATAGCGGCGGATACCGAGCCTGTGGGCGTCCTGAAAGCGCTCCGGCATCAGCATGGTCAAGGGCTTTCCCAAAACTTCTTCGGTGCGGTAGCCGAACAGTCGCTCCGCCCCCGGATTCCAGAACCGGATGAGACCATCGGTATCCGCGGCGATAATCGCGTCGTGCGCCGTCTCGGTGACGCCGCGCAGCATGGCTTCGCTGTGTTGCAGCGAACGCGCGACTTGCGCCGCCATCGTATTGAACGAACGTGCGAGCCGACCCAATTCGTCCTGGCGACCCACCTGCACTCGGCGCTCCAGGTTGCCGGCGGCGATCGCCTCGGCGGCAGTGGTGATCTCACGGAGCGGTGACGTCATGCGGCGGCTGCCCCACCAGGCGATCACTGCGCCGACGATGACGATCAGCAGGGCGAGCGGCGCCATCCCCGTCAGGTACGCGCGCGCGGGTGCAGACACCACTCGGCTGGGCAGCTCGGCGACGACCATCCAGGGCGTGCCGGGGACCGGCGCCGCGCTCGCGCGCATCGTCTCGCCGCGTTCGTAGCGGACCGGCGTCCGGCTGTTGAGCACGGTCGCCGGCGGCGCGGGAACGATCCGGGCGAAATCGGTCCAGGGATCACCCGTCGCGTTGCCAAGGAGCAACCGCACGTCACCACCCGCCAGGCCGGTGAGCGTCGTGCGAGTGCGTTCGCTGAGATTCATGCGCGCGACCTGCTGTACGATCCCGCCGCCGCGTTCCGCGTCCTTCCCCTCGCCCCCGCCCACGGCAGCGGCGATCGCGATAAAGAGCGTCGTATCGCGGCGCATCAAGGGGCCGTACCGGGCCGAGTCCGTTCCGGGGGAGACGTACACGCTGTCCGCGGCCGAGAATCGTCCCGTCCGCAGCAGGAGCTTGCCACTGAAGTCGCGGAGCTCCAGGCCGGCATTGGTCGCGGTGTCCGACGTGACGCGCCGCATCGCCACGAGCGCCGCCTCACGGCCACTACGTCCGCCCGACCGCAGGAACGCGGCGATGGCCGGATCCTTGGCCAACGCGGTGATGCGAACGCGTCCTTGGCCGGCTTGAAAGAGATCGGCGAGAACCTTGGTCGCGATCGGGAGTCGCTTGTCGGCGAGGGCGAGGGAAGCTTGCCGGACCTCACCGTAGCCGATCGTAAGCTGCGTGATCGCGACCGCCACCAACAGAATCGTCACGAACAGCGGCAACTTGTGTTCGAGGGACCAGCTCATCACGCCTCCAGGACCTCGCGTATCTTACGCGTGATCGCTTCGGTGGTGAACGGTTTGGCGAGATAAGCGACCCCTGGTTCCAGCATCCCGTGATGGACGATCGCGCCCTCGGGGTAGCCGGACATGAACAGCACGCGCAATCCGGGGCGCGCGGCCCGCAAGGTCTCGGCCAGCTTCGGGCCGTTCGTGTCGGGCATGACGAGATCGGTCACCAGCAAATCGATTGCACCCTTATGTCGGCGCGCGATGTCCAGTGCGGAGCGACCGCGGTCGGCCTCAAGGACTTCGTACCCTTGGGCCGCGAGCGCGCGATGTGTCAAGCGACGCAGTTGCTCGTCATCCTCCACCACCAGCACAGTCCCGCTGCCGTGACGCCCGGCCTCCACGGGGGCCGCTTTCCCGATATCCTCCGGCAAGGCGTCCACGGCCGGCAAGTAGATCTTGAACGTCGTCCCCTTGTTCGGCTCGCTGTACAGCCAGATGTTGCCGCCGCTTTGCTTGACGATGCCGTACACCGTCGACAGGCCCAAGCCGGTGCCGCGCCCGGCGGGTTTAGTCGTGAAAAAAGGCTCGAAGACTCGCGCCTTCGTTGCTTCCGTCATGCCGCATCCGGTATCGGTGACCGCGAGCATCACGTAATCGCCCGGGATCACCGCAACGTGCTTCGCCGCGTAGTCCTCATCGAGCGTGGCGTTGGCGGTTTCGATGGTCAGGGTTCCGCCGTCGGGCATGGCATCGCGCGCGTTGATCGCCAGGTTCATGATAACCTGCTCGAGCTGATTCGGATCGACGCGGGCCGCGTCGAGATCCTCCGCGAACTCGGTCTTGAGCGCGATGTTTTCGGACATCAGCGACCGCAGCATCTTGTCGAGGTTCAGCACCACGCCGTTCACGTCGACGATGCGCGGCTCGAGCACCTGCTTGCGCGAAAACGACAGCAGCTGCCGGGTCAGGGCGGCGGCCCGCCGCGCCGCCTTGCGAATCTCCTCGATATCCTCGCGCTGTTGGGAGTTTTGGCCGACTTCGGCGGCGAGCAGATCGGCGTAGCCGACGATCGCTGTCAGGATGTTGTTGAAATCGTGCGCCACGCCGCCCGCGAGCTGGCCGACGGCTTCCATCTTTTGCGACTGCAACAGCTGTTCCTCGAGCCGCTTGCGCTCCGTGATCTCCGTCGCCACGCCGAGCATGGTAAGCGCGTCTTCCCCGGGCAGCCGGAGCGGCAGTTTGGTCGTTTGAAACCAGCGGGTCTGCTCTGTATGAGGATTGGTGACGGGCTCTTCGGAAATGAGCTTCGGGTGGCCGGATGCCATCACCTCGCGGTCGTCGCGCAAAAAATGCGCGACCTCCTCCGCATCAGGATTGAAATCCGCGTCGGTTTTTCCAACGAGTCCGTCGACGGTGGTGCCGTAAATCTCCGCGGTGGCCTGGTTCACGAGCACGAAGCGCCCTTCCCAATCCTTGACGAAGATCAGGCTCGGATTCGCATCAATGATCTCTCGCAACAGGCGTTCGTGGCGGCGCAGCGCCTGCCGTTCGCGCGCACGCTCGAGCGCTTCGAGGATTGCGGGGCCGAGACGCACCAGGCGATCCTTGAGGATGTAGTCCGACGCACCTGCCTTGAGATACGACACCGCCGTTTCTTCATTCAACGTTCCCGTAACCAGAATGAAGGGGACGTCGGGAAGGATCGCACGCGTTTTCGCCAGCGCCATTCGCCCGTCGAACGCGGGAAGGTTGTGATCGCTCAGGATCACGTCCGGGGCGAACTCCCGCAGTGCGGCAAGGAACGACGATTCGCTGGTGACGCGCAGGATTTGCGGGCGTGGAGTGAGTCGCACAAGCTCATAAGCGATGAGCTGCTCATCGTTGGCATCGTCCTCCAGCAGCAGCACCCGCATCGGTTGCATGAACACAGTTTTGATGATGCGGGAAAACGTGTCTGTCGGCGGTAAGGAAACGCCCTGGTAGGGTTTTGCCTACGTTGGTTCTACGACGTCGAGCGCAGTGCCGCCGGACTCACGAGCCCATGCTGCGTCGCATAGAACGTGAGTTCGGCGTTGGATTTCATCCGCAGTTTGTGAAGCAACCGCGCGCGGTACGTCGTCACCGTCTTCGGCGACAGACCAAGCTGGCGACTGATCGCCGTGATGGGACGACCAACGGCGAGGAGCCGCAAGACCTCCAGCTCGCGGTCGGACAACTGCTCGTGCGGCGCCGGCGGTGGCCCGCCGAGTCCGTCCGCGACCGCCTGCGCCATCGCCGGGCTGAGGTACTTATGCCCAGCCATGACCCGCTCCAGCGCGCGCAGGAGCTCCTCGGGTGCCGATTCCTTGGTGAGATAGCCGGAGGCGCCCAGCTCGAGCATCCGCAGGGCGAGCTGGTCCTCGGGGAACATGGTCAGGATCAATACGGGCAGGTGCGGTTGCGCGGCGTGCAGCTCGCGGAGGACTTCGAGGCCGTGCCGGTCGGGTAGGCCGAGGTCGAGCAGGACGACATCCCACCGTTCATTGGAAGCAAGCGACATCGCCTCCGCGGCGGTCCCGGCTTCTCCGAATTGCACACGGTCGGGAAATCCCTGCAGGATCTGAATCAGCCCCCGCCGGACGAGTGCATGGTCGTCGACGACGAGGATGCGAATCATCGGCGCGTCGCTGGAGCCGACGGCGGAAACCAGGCGGCGACGCGCGTTCCGCCTTCCTGGCGGGGCACGACCTCCAGGACGCCGCCAAGCGCGGCGGCACGCTCGCGCATCCCCAGGATCCCGAGCGAGCCTGGTCCCATGGTGCCGGCTTCGGTGATGCCCGTGCCGTCATCGTTGATTTCGAGGGTCACGCAGCCACTCTTCGTGCCCAGGGCGATGTCCACGCGTGTAGCACCTGCATGGCGCAGCACATTCGTGAGCGCTTCTTGAACGATTCGGAACAACGCAGTACCGAGCTCACCATTGATCGCGTCATTCGCGGCACCGATCGTCGCCGCGCACGTGATGCCGGTCCGCTTGAAAAAATCCTGCGCCAGCCACTCGAGCGCGGCGGGCAGGCCCAGTTGATCGAGAATCGGCGGCCGCAGATCGGTGGCGATGCGGCGCACGCTCTTCACCAGGTCATCGACCATCAAGGTGGTTTCATGCAGCCTGGTGCGGAGCCCCCCCCCGGACGCGTCTCGGGATGCGGCCTCCTCGGCCGCGGAGAGCTGCAGCTTCAGGGCCGTGAGCGCCTGGCCCAAACTGTCGTGAATCTCGCGCGCGATGCGCGTGCGCTCATCCTCCCGGATGTCCTGTTGCCGCGTCGCCAGACTGCGCAGCGCCGCCCGCGAGGCGCGCAGTTGTGCTTCGGCGCGTTTGGCCTCGGTGATGTCGCGGTATGTGCCCAGCGTGCAGTCCTGGCCGCCGAGCTCGAGGCGCACGAGCGAGAGCAATCCGGTACGTGGTGGACCGTCAGCCGACTTCACCTCGAGCTCGACATCGTTGACGACGCCGGTCTTGGTAAGCATGTCGATGATCTCGGCGCGCCGCGCGGCGTGGATGAAGTCGAGTTCGACCGTGGTGCGCCCGATGATTTCATCCCGCGGCCGCTTCACCAGACGGACGAACGCCTCATTCGTATCCAGCACCATGCCGTCAGACAACCGCGTGATCAGCAGCGGCAGGGTATTCGCGTAGAACGCTTTACAAAACCGCTCTTCTGACTCCACCAAGGCCCGCTCGGCGATCCTGCGGCGCGAGATATCCCGCGTAATTCCCAGCACTGCCTGAATCGTGCCGGCCGCGTCACGCAGTGGTACGGCGTGGGTCGCCAGCCAGCTGCGTTTGCCCTTGAACCCGATGATCTCGAATTCGAGCGTCCCCGATTCACCGGCAAAGACGCGACGGTGCAATTCGGTAAAGGCGGCGCGGTGCTCGGGTGCAATAACCTCCACGATAGGGCGACCGCGCACCGCCTCGATGTTGTCGGCCTGAACCATCGCGAGACCCGCCGGATTCATGTCGAGCAGCCGGCCCTCGGCATCGAGGAGCTTCACGCATTCGGGCTCGCTCTCGATAATCGTGCGGAACCGCGTCTCGCTTTCCCGGAGCGCATCTTCTGCGCGACGGCGCTCGGTGATGTCGAAGGCGAGCCCAACCACTCCCACGATGGGCCCACTGCCGTCACGGAGCGGCTCAACGCGCGCGCTGAAGATGCGGCCCTGGAAGCGGGTTTCGTAGAACGCGGACTGCCCCTGGAGCGCGGCGCGATGTGCCGCCAGGACGGTCTCCCGATCCTCCGGATCGACGAAGGTGCCGATCGCCGTGCCATCGACGGCTCCCGGCAGGTGGTCAAACATCGCCAGGACGCCCCCACACCGCGACGTGAGCAGGAGATCGGTATCCGTCGACCACATCACGGCAGGCATCTGATTCACGAGCTTGATCAATTGCTCGGTAGCGATCGGTGTCGCGGCGTGCAACATGACGCTACGGTACTCGCTTCGGGCTCACGCGTCCAGGACGTCGCGCACCTTGCGCGCAAGACTGTCGGGCGAGAAGGGCTTCTGCAGGAACGCGCTGCCAGCCGGCAGGCTGCCGTGCTCGACGACCGCGTCGCCGGGATAGCCGGACATGTAGAGCACACGGATGCCGGGCCGCTGCGCGGCGAGCTTGTCGGCGAGCTCGCGGCCGGACAGGCCCGGCATCACCACGTCCGTGACGAGCAGGTGAATGGTCCCGCCATGACGCTCGACGATGCGTAGCGCCGCGGTCGCGTCGGACGCCGCCAGGACGACATAGCCCTGCGTTTCGAGCGCGCGGCGGCTCAAGGTGAGCACCGCGGGCTCGTCTTCAACGACGAGCACGGTCTCGTTGCCGCGCGCGGGTCGTCCGCGCTGGGGGCCGACCGGCGCATCGGAGGGCGTCGCGATTCTGGGGAGATAGATCTTGAAGCTCGAACCGCGTCCCACCTCGGAGTACACCGAGATATAACCGTCACTCTGTTTGACGATGCCGTACACCGTAGCGAGGCCAAGGCCCGTTCCGCGACCGACTTCTTTGGTCGTGAAGAAGGGCTCGAAGAGATGGGCGCGGACGCCGGCGTCCATGCCCACTCCGGTATCCGTGACGGCGAGCATCGTGTGGGGCCCGGGCACGGACCCGAGGTGCGTCTGCGCGTAGGTCTCATCGAGGTCGACATTGGCGGTTTCGATCGTCAGCGTGCCGCCTTGCGCCATCGCATCGCGGGCATTCACCGCGAGATTCACGATCACCTGCTCGAGCTGATTGGGATCGGCGCGGACGTGCCCGAGATCGGGCGCGAGCACGGTAACGAGCGCAATGTGCTCACCAATGAGGCGCCGTAACATCTTGTCCATCTCCGCGACGACGCCGTTGAGGTTGAGTACCTCGGGCTGGAGCATCTGTCGCCGGCTGTAGGCGAGCAACTGGCGGGTCAGCGAGGCCGCCCGCTCGGACGCTTTGCGGATCTCCTCGACATCGCCCCGCTTGGCATCGCCCGGCGGCAAGTCCCGCAGCAGGAGCTGCGTGTTGCCCAGGATCGCCGTCAGGAGGTTATTGAAGTCGTGGGCGATGCCGCCCGCGAGCTGTCCGACCGCTTCCATCTTCTGTGATTGACGGAACTGTTCCTCGAGATGGCGCTGCTCGGTCACATCCCGCTGCGTGCCCCAGACGCGCACCAGATGCCCGTCTTCGACGAAGCCGACCACGTTATTAAGGAAGACGCGGGGCCGGCCGTCCCGATCGTGCTCGCGCGTTTCAGAATCGGACACCCGATAGCCGGCGCGAATGAACGCGCGGATCTGCTCACGATTGGTGGGATCGGTCACGTTGTGCAGGTCGGAAAGGCGCGTTCCGATCAGATCGCGGGCTTCGCGGTATCCGTACATGCGTGCCATCGCGTCGTTGCACTCGGCGATGCGCGCGCCCGCGTAGAGTCGATCGATCTGCTCCTCTTCCGAGAGCATGCTCGGGACGGGCGGATCGATCTCCAGCCGCGACACCCCTTCCGAGCTCTGCGCGATGAAGGCGCGGTAGCGCTCCTCGGTCCGCCGGCGGTCCGACACGTCCATGCCGATCGCGAGCCAGCCGCCGCCGGTGAGCGGCGCGTTCGCCCAGATGGTGTCCAGGACGGCGCCGCGCCGTGTGTGCGTCCGGAAGTCGGTCCACACGCCGACGGGCGCCCCGATGGAATCGCGCAGGCGCTGCCGTTCGGCGGGCTCCGGATACAGCTCGGCGAAGATGTCGCGCTGACGGGCGTCGGCGATCTCGTATCCGAGGGTACGCGTCCACTCCCGGTTGCCCCACTGGATGCGACCCTGCTCGTCGAGGAATACGACCATCACCGGGATGTTGTCGACGATGCGTTGCAGCAGCTCACTCTGTTCGCGCCAGGCGTCCTCGACGCGCTTGCGCTCGATTGCCATGGCCATCTGCGAGGACACGAACGTCAGGATGTCCAGCTCACTCGCTCCGTAGCGCACGCCCTGGGAATACGTCTGCGTCACGACGACACCGATGGTGCGATCCTTCACTTTGAGCGGCACGCCGAGCCAGTCGATGGACGGTGCGCCGATCAGCTCCGCTTCGCCGGCGGCGACGAGACGCTCGTACACCTCCGGTGTGGCGAGCAACGGCTGGCCGGTTCGCAGCACGTATTCGGTGAGTCCCTTGCGCAGCTTGCGCGGCGGGACGTCGCGGGCGGTGTCGTACTCGTCCACGAAGTACGGAAACTCGAGCCGGTCGTCCTTTTCGTTGTAGAGCGACACGTAGAAATTCTTGGCCGGCATCAGCTCGCCGACGACTTCATGAATCGCGCGCAGGAGCTCCTGGAGGTTTTCGGCGGTGTGCGCGGTGTGGGAGATCCGGTACACCGCCTCTTGCACACACTCGGCGCGACGCCGCGCCGTCACGTCACGGAAGCTCCAGACGCGGCCGACGGAGCGGCCATCCAATCGCAGCGGAATGGAGTAGCGCTCGAGCACCCGGCCGTCCTTGAACGTGAGGACGTCGAAACTGTCGGACGCGGGCTCGGCATACCGCTCCTCGATGCCATCGACGAAGAGCTCCGGATTCACGAGCTGGTCCTTCACGTGCTGGATCAGGCGCCGCCGGCCCGCGGCATCGTTATTGGCGGCGATGAAGGACGTGGGGAGGCGCCACATTTCCTCGAAATGCCGGTTGTGCGAAACGATCTTCCCGTCGAGGTCCACGACGAGAATGCCGTCCGCCGTGGATTCGAGCGTGGCCTGCAGAACCGAGACGGTGAGGGAATCGGCCACTCTACGGGGTTTCTTCGCCCTCGGGTTGGGTTTGGAACGGCGCTGCGGCATGGGGCCGAATTTAGGGCCGCCGGCTTCCGTGACCAGCCTCACGGGCTCGCAAGGCGTCTCGCATCTAGCTTTCGAACCCTTCTTTCCAACACGGAGCACGGTTGCGCCCGAAGCGGTTTCGGTGGCTTGGGGTCGCGGAATCGAACCGCGCCGAGCAACAGTTGCGCGCGGCGGCGCGCCAGCAGGAGGCGGTCGCCCACCTCGGCCAGCAGGCGCTCGCCGGGAAGCTCCCCGTCGACTTGTTCGACACCGCGGCCAAGCTCCTGGCGCGCGGACTCGACGTCGAGTTCAGCGAGATTCTCGAGCTCAAACCGGAGCACCGCAGCCTGCTGATGCGGGCGGGCGAGGGCTGGGCCGAGGGGGCGGTCGGGAGAACGCTGATCACGGCCGACAGCGGCGCGCTGGCCGGCTACACGCTCACTGCCGCCGGCCCGGTGGTCATCGAGGATCTCGCCGCCGAGATCCGGTTCAGCGTCCCGCCCCATCTCGAAGCACACGACATCGTGAGCGGGGTGTGCGTCGTCGTGCAGGGACGCGAGCGTCCCTGGGGTGTGCTCGGGGCCTACAGCGCGCAGCCGCGTGAATTCAGCGGTCCCGACGTCTTGTTCGTCCAGGCGCTCGCGCACGTGCTCGCCACCGCGCTCGAGCGCACCCGCGTCGAGGAAGCGCTGCGCAAGAGCGAGGAGCATTTCCGCTCCCTGACCGAAAATGCTTCCGACATCGTCACGATTCTCGGCGACGACGGCATCATCCGGTATGTGAGCCCTTCGGTGCAACGCTTGCTCGGCTATGGCGCCCAAGAGCTGCTCGGCCACAACGCATTCGAGTTCATGCACCCCGAGGACCTCGCGCCGGTCATGGAAGCGCTGGCCGACGCGATTCAACGGCCCGGGTCGCCCCAGACCGCCACGTTCCGGTTCAAGCATGCGGACGGATCGTGGCGCGCCCTCGAATCGATCGGTCAGGCGAAGCTCGACCAGCCGAACGCGTACAGCGTGATCGTCAACTCGCGTGACGTCACTGAGCGCGTGCTGCACGAGCAGATGCTTCGCACGAGCAAACAGCGGCTCCGCACGGTCGTCGCAGGCGCGCCCGTCATCTTCTTCTCGCTCGATCGCAAAGGCGTATTCACACTGGCGGAGGGGAAGGGCCTGCACTCACTCGGGGTTCGGCCGGGGATGCTGCTCGGCAAGTCGTTCTTCGAGTTGTTGGGGGATGTGCCGCGGGCGGTGGCCGACGTGCGTCGCGCCCTCGTCGGGGAGTCGGTGACGGCGCGGGTCGAGCTGTTCGGGTTCGAGTTCGAAGCGCAGTACTCACCCGTGCGCGAACGTGACGGCAGCATTTCCGGCGTCGTGGGTGTTGCGACCGATATCACGGAGCGGCGCCGCGCGGAGGAGGCAGCGCGTCGTGCCGACGCCGCCAATCGTATGCTGGTCGAGCAGGCTCCCTTCGGGATCTACCGCGCGACGCCCGAAGGCGCCTTCCTGTCGGTGAATCCCGCGCTGGTCGAGATGCTGGGATATGCGTCGGAGGCGGAGCTGCTGAGTCGCAATCTCGATCGCGACGTCTTCAAGGAGCCGGCCGCGCGCGCCCGCTACCTCGCGCAGCTGAACGACGCCGCCGGGGCCGTCGAAGCCCAGGCGGTGTGGCGGCGCAAGGATGGCGAGCCGATCACGGTGCGTCTCTACGGTCGCGCGGTGCGCTTCGAGGATGGCCGCGTGGAGTGCCATGAAGTCTTCGCCGAAGATGTGAGCGAGCGGCGCGGGCTCGAAGAGCAGCTCCGGCAGGCGCAGAAGATGGAAGCGATCGGCCAGCTCACGGGTGGCATCGCGCACGACTTCAACAATCTCTTGACGATCATCCTGGCGAACGCGGAGCTGCTGTCGCGCGGCCCTGATGAAGCGAGCCTGCGCGACATCGTCTCCGCGGCCGTCAGCGGCCGGCTGATGGTGAATCAGCTGCTGGGATTTGCGCGCCGCTCGACACTGGCACTCGAGCCGGTGCACCTGGGGCAGCTCCTGAACGACCTCGCCGCCGTCCTGCGGCGGGTGCTGCCGGCCGACATCGAGCTGCTCGTCTTCGCCGACGAGGACCTCCCCGAGGTCTCCGCCGACGGCCACGCGGTCGAACAGATCCTGCTCAACCTCGTGAACAACGCCCACGATGCGATGCCGGATGGCGGGGTCCTGCGGCTGGAGACGAGCTGCACGTGGATCAGCGATGCGCAACGCGAGGTGCTGGGCCCCGGCGCCGCGTCGGAGTACGTCTGCCTCGCGGTCGACGACACCGGCATGGGCATGGATGAGGCGACGCGACAGCGCGCGTTCGAGCCGTTCTTCACGACGAAACCGGTCGGGAAGGGGACCGGCCTCGGACTCGCGACGGTTTACGGGCTCGTGAAGCAGCACGGCGGCTTCGTCCAGATCGACAGCGCTCCGGGCGCCGGGACGCGGCTGCGCATCTACTTCCCTGTGGCGGAAGAGGCGACGCGACGCCGCGCCTCCGGATCACATGAGCAGGTGACCGTACCGACCGCTGGCGGCAAGGAGACGGTACTCGTCGTGGAGGATCAGGCGCAGCTGCGCCGCGCGACGGTGTACACGCTGGAGCACGCCGGGTACAACGTCCTGGCCGCCGCCGACGGGCTCGAGGCGCTGCAACTGCTGCGCCAGCACGCCGCGCCGATCCACCTGGTCTTCACCGATCTCGTGATGAGCCGGCTGGGCGGCCGCGGGCTCTATCAGATCGATCGCCGCGAAGGACGACAGACGCCGTTTCTCTTCACCAGCGGTTACGCGGGCGGGGGGCGGGGAGAGGACCCGCTCGATCCGACGCTGCCGTTCCTGCCGAAGCCGTGGACGAGCGCCGACCTCTTGGCGCGGGTCCGGCAAGTGCTGGATGGAGTGAAACGTTCTGGCTAGCAGCAGGGCGCTGTAGGGTGTCGCCGACTGGCAAGCAGGTGCCACTCCGGAAAGATTGCGGGCGTGGCCAGCATCCTCGTCATTGATGATCAAGAGCCGATTCGGCGTATCGTGCGCCGGGCCCTCGAGAACGAGCGACACGCGGTCTTGGACGCAAGCGACGGCGAGTTGGGAATGCAGATCCTCGAGCGTGAGACCGTGGATGTCGTGATCACCGACATCTTCATGCCCGAATTGGATGGAATTCAGACGCTGCGAGAGATCCGCAAGCGGTTTCCGGCGGTCAGGGTGATCGCGATGTCGGGTGGCGACTCGACGGGTCTGCTCGATCTGCGGAAGGATGCCGAGCTGCTGGGGGCAGTGAAGAGCCTGCAGAAACCCTTCACCGCGCGCGAGATCGTGGATGTGGTCCGCGCCGTGCTGGGGGGAAAGGACGATCGGGCGTAGCTCAGGTCCCGCGCCGGGCCGTTATTTTAGAGCAAATGGACCTTCGCCAGCTGCGTTACTTCGTTGCCGTCGCCGAGGAGCTCCATTTCACGCGGGCAGCCCGGCGCGTCCACGTCGCCCAGCCGACATTAAGTCACCAGGTGGGGTTGCTCGAGAAGGAGCTGGGGGTCACGCTGCTCACACGCAGCAAACGGCATGTCGAGCTGACCCATGCCGGCCGGATCTTCCTGAATGAAGCGCAACGTCTCCTCAGGAGCGCCGACGATGCCGTGCAAGCGGCGCAGTCCGCCCAGGCCGGTCGGCTCGGGCAGCTTGTGGTGGTGTGCGGACCGACGGCAGCGTATGCGGGGCTGCTCGGCATGCTGGAGCTGTACCGCCGTCGGTCTCCGCAGGTCGACCTCCATTTGCTCGAATCACTCGTGCTGGATGCGGTCGTGACGGTGGAGCAGGGGAACGCCGATGTCGGGCTCGTGGTCCCCTACTTTGAATCCTCGCTCTTGAAACGCGAAACCGTCCTCGAGCTGCCGCTCCTTGCCGCACTGCCGAAGTCGCATCCGCTTGCTGCGGCGAGCAGTGTGTCTCTGCAGCAGCTCTCGACTGATCCTTTCATCCTGTTCGGACAGCGGCGAGGATCGGGTTTCTTTCAACGTGTTCTAGGGATCTGTCATGCATGCGGTTTCACCCCCCGCGTGCTCGAAGCGATGGAGCACATGCACACGCTGTTGTACATGGTCGGAGCTGGATACGGCGTCTCGCTCGTACCGGCGACCTTGACGCCGGCCGACCGTCCCGAGGTCGCGCTCGTTCCGTTGCGCGAGTCAGCCGCGACGCTCGAGCTGGGAATGATCTGGCGCTTCGATCAGACTTCGCCGCTTGTGCTCGGGTTTTTGGACGCCGTCCGGGCGTGGTGCAAGGAGATGCTGAACGGCCGTCGGTGATGCTTCCAGCAACTCACCTTGCAGAATGCCATAGAACCAGCGGGCGTGTGTGCGACCATCCATGGTGACAACTCGCTGGTGGATAGCAGGTTACATACGATGATCAACTTGGTATGGGAAGTGCCTATTAGTAGGCTCGGAATAATAGGTTTTCCCTATTGAGCGTGTCCTTTGGAGGAGGCTGTCAGATGGGCCGCAAAGGTTTCACACTGATCGAGCTTCTAATCGTGGTCGTGATCATCGGCATTTTGGCCGCCATCGCGATTCCGAAGTTCGCGAATACGAAGGAGAAGGCGTACCTCGCGTCGATGAAGTCGGATTTGCGCAATCTGATCACGGCCGAAGAGGCGTTTTTCGCCGACTCGGTGAAGTACACGACGGCGATCGGCGTGGGTGGTATTCAGTACGCGACGACCAGCGGCGTGGTTGGCCCCACCATTCAGGTGACGGCTGACGGCTTCACCGCTCGGGTGTCCCACACCACGACGACGAAGACCTGCGCGATTTACGTGGGTTCGACCGCGCTGGCTCCCGCTAACAAGGAAGGCGAGCCGAAGTGCGTGTAGCATGCTGAGGAGATGAGACATGGGCGGACACAAAAAGACGGCGGGGATTGATCCCCGCCGTTCTTTTCTCAAGGCTCCCGAGGCAGGACTCGAACCTGCGACCCGTTGAGCGGAAAGATGTCCGGACGCCGGCGCCCCGCAAGCAACGTCGTCACTTAGCGCGCGGCAAGTCGGCACGCAAGCCCCGAAACGCGCCCGAATCGCACCCCGCAGACCGTACCCACACCGTACCCGGCGAAAAAGAGCGTGACGCGTGAGGTATGCGCCAGCCGCGATTCGAACGCGGGACCTTCGGCTCCGGCCTTGATCAGAGCGACTTCAAGAAGGTGATAATCGCTTCCTGATCGCTTGGCGTCAGCCTCCGAAACCGGCGCGTGACCGCGTCCGCTTCTTCACGGTGGCGCAGGATCGCGTCCCGGAACGTGAGCGATGCCGCATCGTGCATCAAGCGGGGCCGCATGCGCACTCCCCATAACGGGGCGGTCCGCACCTTGTTGCGGGCGCGCAGGATACTGTCCTGGACGAAGTCTTTCCAGAGGGTGCGATACATGTTTCGCCCATAGTGCTCCACCATCGCCACCGCGATCCCGTCGCCCGTCCCCACGTCGTGCAGCAAGAAATCCCCGAACGGATGGAACACCTTATCGCCGAGCGCCGGCGGAACCGTGTCGCCGCCTCCGTTGATCACCGTGCCGGCGGGGGCGGTCGTGAGGGTACGCACGTGGCACATGGCACATCCGATGTTGTCGAACAGCTCCGATCCTCGCTGCGCTTGAACGGTCGCCGCCAACACGCGATCGCGCGCCGGTGCCTTGGTCGCTCGCATGAACCGGGTGAACCGGTCGATGTCCTCGAGCCCGGTCGAGTCCGGGGTGTTGTTGGGCTCGGCGACTGTATTGCAGAGATTGGTCACTTCCTCCGGGAGGAGCCGGCTGGTGATCCCCATTTCGTTGAGGTAGGCATCGCCGGCGAACGACAGCAGGCTGGCGTGCTGATCCTTCCAGCCGAAACGGCCGATGCCCGTCTGCCCAGGGGCTTCGAGAATCGGAACGCGCGCCGCTTGGCCGTGAATCCGCCCTTCCGTGGCCCTGCGTTGCTCGCGTGCCAGAGCCAGCAACGTCGACTCAGGCACCGCCTCCACCAGGCCGTCGCCCAGCAGATTGAGCGCGAGACGCGTGGTGCGGATCGTGTCCGTGTCGGGCACCCGCTCCTGGATTTCGGAGTCGGGGAAGGCGGCGTTGGGGCAAATGGCACGGTCGTTGACGAGGGTGCGGCCGGAGATGACCACGCTGCCGCGCGCGATCGGGATGTCCGGGTTGCGGAACGTGCCGTCGGGGCCCAGGTGGCCGACACGCAGTTCGCTGACTTGGCTCGGTCCACCGGAGGTCGGGTTCTGGTGGCACTCGCGGCAGGACTGCGCGTTGTATAGCGGCCCCAGGCCGTCTGAAATCTCTTCGACCTCGTCGAAGGTGGTCTGATCGGCGTGGTGGGTCGAGTCATCGACCATTCCATTGCTCTTGTTGTCGAAGCCCGCGGGCGCTTCGGACGCGGATGGACTCGGGGTTGGGGGCGTAAACGCGGACGATGGGCTACTGACGCCGCAGGCGGTGATGGCGAGTGCCATGATGCCGAAGGAGATGGCGCGGGAGGGACGAGGATCAGCCACAGAGGCCTCGGGAGAGAGTGGGACCGACGCGACCACGGGATGAGCTTCGCGTTGACACGATACGATCTAGGGTGGCCGGCGACCAGAGGGGGTGCCGTGAGCGGTGTCACGGTCAGCTGCGCCGAAAGCGTCACCAAACCGTCACCGCGCAAGCGGCGCTCGTGATCCGCGACGCGGAGCGTAGAGCGGGGGGTCTCCACTGCGGAGTGTAGACCAGCGGTCTCCAAAGACGGCTGGTCCATGCGGGCCCGCTGTTTTTGTGCTCAGGCCGCGCCCTCCAGGATCCCCAAATCCCTCCACGTCCGTCTGGGATCGGCAAACACGACGGCAAACAACTCAGCTACAGCGGATGGGGTTCAGGGTGTCGCGGGTTCAAATCCCGCCGTCCCGACTGAGTGAAGATCAGGCTCTGCAGCGGCTTTCGCTGTGGGGTTTCGGAAAAGACGGCGACCCCCTGAACTCTGCTCAGGGGGTCGCGCGTTGTGAG
>WNGO01000865.1_pt1 | contig 68010 bp, 65 predicted proteins | sample 5400511 | NCBI WGS metagenome assembly WNGO01 (sample SAMN13153380, study PRJNA577476) | soil metagenome | isolation source: 20 cm soil or saprolite under Garry oak tree replicate 2 | place: USA:California | collected 2016-06-15 | reverse complement strand
CACCTTGGGCACTGTGGCCGGCACCCAAACCGCGACGGCCTCGGTTGGCGGGCTGTCGGGCTCCCCGGTCCCCTTCACCGCGACCGCCCTGCCGGGCGCGGCGACGCACCTCGTCAAGCAGTCTATCGATCCGCAAACCGGCATCGTGGCGACGCTCGTTACGGCCCCGGTGGTCAAGGTCGCCGATCAATTCGGCAACGGCGTGGGCGGAGTCATTGTGAGCTTTGCGGCCACGGGCGGCGGCATCCTCGGCGCGACGACGAACACGAGCGACCCTGCGGGGCTCGCCACCACGGGGAGTTGGACGCTCGGCCCCATTGTTGGGCCCAATATCGTCACGACGACTGCTGGCACACTGCCCGCGGTGACCTTCAGCGCCACCAGCTTCGCCGGGCCGCCGGCCCAACTCACGTTCCTCACGGAGCCCACTCACGGGCTGGCGGGCAATGTGATCGCGCCTAGCGTCCAGGTAGCGATCCAGGACCTACACGGCAACCTCGCGCTGCCGGCGAACGGCGTCGTATCGCTGGGGCTGACGCCGAACACAGCCAATCTCCAGGGCAACGTCGCTGCCGCGGTGAACGGGGTCGCGTCGTTCCCCAATTTGGTCGTCGACGCCGCGGGTCTCGGCTACACGCTCAACGCCACGTCCGATACTCTAACAGGCGCGACGAGCACGACGTTCGACATCGGCGGCGTGATCGGGGCCATTCCAGTCACCCAACTCGGACCGGTCGCGGGCGCGCTGAACGTCCGCACCAGGAAGATCTATGTGCCGGGATCGAGCCTGGTCTCGGTACTGCTCGACGACAAGGAGCTGTTACCCCAACTCGCGGGTTTCGAAACGGCGTTCGGTGTCGCCGTCAATGCGACGACGAACCAGGTCTACGTCTCGAGCCTGGCGGGCCTTGTCGTGATCGACGGCACCCGGACACCTGACGTCATCCGCTTGACCATTCCGGTGGGGACGGGAGCGAAGGGTGTTGCCGTGGACGAGCAAGCCAACTTCATCTACGTCGCTGCAAGCGATCCGCTGAAGGGCCCGGCTCTCGTGCCAGTGGACGGCTCGAAAGACGTGACTGTGTTGACGGACGTCGTCGCGCTTCCCGGCGGAGCGCCGGGTTCCGGGGTGGCGTTCAATCCGAAGAACGGGTTCGTTTACGTGGTCATTCCGGCTCGCCAGAGTCTGGTCGTCATCGACCCGAAGCCGGGCAGCGCACGGGTGGTGGACGAGATTCTCGGGATGGGTAGGGGTACATCTGGCGTCGCAATAGATACTATGACGAACGTAGCGTATGTCACCAACCCGGACGAGCGCAGCGTTTCCGTGGTCGATCTCGTGAAACGCACCGTGCAGCCGCTTTTGGTCGGGGACGGCCCCGAGGGTTTGGGCATTGATTCGGACCGCAGAGTTGTCTACGTGGCGAACAGCCTCGCCGGCACCCTGTCGCTCATCGACGCCAACAACTTCAACGTGTTCGCGACGCTCGTTGTGGGCCAGACCCCGAAGGCGGCCGTAGTCGATCCGTCCACAGGGCGCGTGTACGTGCCGAGCCAACTGGATAACGTGGTGCGGGTGATTCAGCCGTAGCCGCCGGCTACAGCTTCAGCCTCACATTGATGTCCACCAAGATCGCGTCCGGCGTATCCACAAACACGACGCGATTCTCGACCCGCCGAATGATCATCTTCATCGGCGGCCCCTTCCCTTTGCCGCGCCCCATATTGCCGCGCCGATAGTACACAACCTGATCATTACCAACTGTCTGGATGCGGATGACGTCATAGCCCTGACGTACTAACACTTCTCGCGTCACCGACACCGCGCGATCCGGTGCGACCGCGAATTCCTTCTTATGGCCATGTCCCTGCGCCGCGCTGGGCGCGACGGCCAACACAAGGAGACCAGCGAGAATCAGCGACGAGCGCTTCATGATGAGCCTCCCAGAGAGGGATCCACCCTAGCCCCTGGAAGAGTCGCGGGGGGTGATTCAGGTCACTTCAACAGCAACTTCGCAATCGTATTGAGCTGCATGTTGCTCGTGCCTTCGTAGATCGTTCCGATCTTCGCGTCACGATAAAACTTCTCGACGGGATACTCCTTCGTATAGCCGTACCCGCCGAACAGCTCCACCGCGAGCGACGTCACCCGCTCGGCGACCTGCGAGCTTAAGAGCTTCGCCATCGCCGCTTCCTTCGTGTACGACTCGCCGGCGTCCTCGAGCCGGGCGGCGTTGTAGACCATCAGCCGTGCAGCCTCGAGTTCCGTGGCGGCCTGCGCGAGCTGGAACTGCACGCCCTGAAACTCGGCGATCGGTTTGTTGAACTGCTGTCGCTCCTTCACGTATTTCAGCGACGCGTCGAGCGCGCCCCGGGCGATGCCGATCATCTGCGCGCCGATCCCGATGCGCCCCGTGTTCAGGGTCTCGATCGCGACTTTGTAGCCGTGTCCGACTTCCCCAATCAGGTTCGCCCCCGGCACCTCGCACTGGTCCAGGATCAGCTCGGCCGTGGAGGACGCGCGGATGCCGAGCTTGTCCTCTTTCTTACCGACGCTGAAGCCTTTGAACGCGCGCTCCACCGCGAACGCCGTGATGCCCTTGTAGCCCTTCGTGAAATCGGTATTCGCGAAGATGATGTATAGCCCCGCCTCAGCGCCGTTCGTAATCCAGAGCTTCCTGCCGTCGAGGATCCACTCGTCGCCTTGCTTGGTGGCCTTGGTCTGGAGTCCGAATGCGTCGGAGCCCGATCCGGCTTCGGAAAGCGCGTATGCGCCGACGACCTCGCTCGCCAGGCGCGGCAGGTACCGCTGCTTGATGTCGTCTGAAGCCCATTTGAGGAGGAGCGCGTTGACGAGTGTGTTCTGGACGTCGACGAAGATTGCGGTGGACGCATCTACGGCGGACAGCTCTTCGACAGCGAGGACGGTCATGAACAGGCTGCCGCCCGCGCCGCCGTGCGCCTCAGGGATTTCGATCCCCATGAGGCCGAGCTCGAAGAATTTCGGGATGAGCGCCGGGTCGAGCTGCGCCGCCTGTTCCATGGCGCACACGCGCGGGCGCACTTCGGCCTCGGCGAAGTCGCGCACCGCGCCCTGAAACATCCGTTCTTCTTCGGAGAGCTGGGTGAGTGGGTTCACGCCTTCTTGTCGGACGGGCCCAGCGCCAGCATCTCCCGTATTCCGCCAAGCGACCCGAGCACGCCAGTGGCCTCGTAGGGCATGTAGACGACTTTATTGTTCTGGCCGGAGACCATCTCCTTCAGCGTTTCGATGTAACGGATGGCGATCAGGTACTGCGCGGGATCACCGCCCGTGCCCTTGATCGCGGCGGTGATCCGCTCGATCGCCTGCGCCTCTGCTTCGGCGACCTTGAGCCGCGCCGCGGCTTCCGCTTCGGCGTGCAGGATCTTGGCCTGTTTGTCACCCTCGGCGGTGTTGATCTCCGACTGCCGGATGCCTTCCGCCGCGAGAATGCGCGACTGCCGCTCGGCGTCGGCCGTGATGATCGTCGCACGCCGCTCCCGCTCGGCGCGCATCTGCTTCTCCATCGCGTCGCGGATGTCGCGCGGCGGGTTGATGTCCTTGAGCTCGACGCGGCTGACCTTGGAGCCCCACTTGTGCGTCGCTTCGTCCAGAATCGCGCGCAGCTTGGCATTGATCGTATCGCGCGAGGACAGCACGTGATCGAGCTCCATCTCGCCGATCACGTTGCGCAGCGTGGTCTGCGTCAGCTTCTCGATGGCGTCGGGTAGGTTAGCGATCTCATAGGTCGCCCGCACGGGGTCAGTGATCTGCGAATAGATCAGCGCGTCGATCTCGACGACGACGTTGTCCTTGGTGATCACGTTCTGGCGCGGAAAGACGTACACGGTCTCGCGCAGGTCGATGCGCTCGGTGCGGAAGCGCCGCGAATAGCTGTCGCCCGCCGGGGTGATGATCGTTTGATGCCAATCCACGGAGCGGGGACGGTCGATTACGGGGAGAACGAAGTTGATCCCCGACGCGAGCGTCTTGTGATACTTGCCGAGCCGCTCGATGATCATCGTCTGCGCCTGCTGCACCACACGGATGCTCTTCGAGATCAGGACGATGACGCCGAACGCGACCGCGGCGACGAGGATAGTGCCAGGACCCATCGCTCAGAACTCCTTCTCGACCATGAGAGTCGTCCCGTCCACCTGAATGATCGTGACCTGCGTGCCGGGCTCGAGCACCGTCGCGTCACTGGAGGCACCGCGCCAGTCCTCGCCTTCGACTTTCACCCGGCCCGTCAGCCCCGGGGCGATGCGCTCGGTCACGGTCCCGGTCTTGCCGAGCAGCGCGTCCACGCCGGTCCGGAGCTCGGAGCCGGGTCCGAGCTGGAAGTAGTGCATCAGCCGGGGGCGCAGCCCCGCCATGCTGACGATGCTGGCAGCGGCGAACGCCACGCCCTGCGGTACGAATCCGAGCCCGGGGATCAGCCCCACCACGCCCGCTACGGCCGCCCCCACCGCCAGGCAGGCGAGCCAAAAGCCCGCCGTGAACATCTCTCCCACGAACAGCGCGATGGCCAACAGAAACCAAAGCAGCCAATCTTCCATAGAGTCAAAGCTGCAACCCTTGCACTTATTGCGCTATCCAACCTGAGCCAACTCCTTGTGGAGCCGCTATGATCCGTCCTGCGCTGCTGCTCGTTTCAGGTGTTGCCCTCTCCCTCCCTGCTGCCGCTCAAACCTCACGTCACGTCCTCAAAGGCGATTCCGTCGCGATCTACAACCTCGTCGGCGAGCTGCGCGTCGAAGCCGGAACCGGCAGCGACGTCACGGTCGAAGTCCAGCGCCAGGGTGCGGACGCGGCGAAGCTCGACATCCAATCGGGGCCGCTGCGCGGTCGCGAGACGCTGCGGATCATCTATCCCGACGACGTCATCGTGATGCCCGAGTGGGGCCGCGGGTGGAATACGACACTGCGCGTGCGCGACGATGGCACATTCGGCGAGGAGCATGGACGGCACGAGCGCAGCGGCTGGTACCGTGAAGGCCACGAAGTGCGCATCACCGGCCGCAGCCACGACGGCCTCGAGGCCTACGCCGATCTGCGGGTGAGTGTCCCAAGGGGTAAGAACATCGCGCTCTACCTCGGCGTCGGGAAAGCGTTCGTCAGCAACGTGGACGGCGCGATTCGCGTCTACGTCGCATCCGCCGACGTCGCCGCCGATCGCACCAAGGGCTCACTCCGCGTCGAGACGGGCTCGGGGAACGTCGACCTGCGCACCGCGTCGGGCGACGTGAATCTCGAGACCGGATCGGGCGATATCACGGTCTCGGGCGTCGATGGATCCGGCTTGCGGCTCGACACCGGGTCGGGCAGTGTCACGGTGAGCGACGCCAAAGCCGCCAGCGTCCACGTCGAGACCGGCTCCGGCAATATCGACGCCACCGGCACGTCCGGGGACGAGCTGTCGTTCGAGACGGGGAGCGGAGACGTCGACATCGCACTCGTGACGACATTCCGCTCGGTCCACATCGAGACGGGTTCGGGCAACGTAACGCTGAAGGTTCCGCCCACGGTCGGCGCCGAAGTGGATCTCGATACCGGGAGTGGTGACATCGATCTCGGCGGCCTGACGCTACAGGTGCGGCGCATCGAGCACGACCACGTGACGGGGACATTGGGCGACGGGAAGGGCCGGCTGTCGGTCGAGACCGGCTCGGGCGACGTGCGGCTACAGAAACTCTTCTAGCTTGCGGCGGTCTTTTTTGGTCGGCCGGCCCTTGCCGCGATAGGTGGGGGCCGGCGCGATTTTGTGAGCTTCCGCGAGCCGCTCTCGCACCGTGCGCCCCTCCGGCGATTCGTCGTAGAGCAGCTGCGCGTCCTTCGGTGGACCGCGCCGCTCCGTTATGGCCCGGACGGTGACGAGCCAGTCATAGGGTCCAATGCGGATGCGCAGCTCGTCGCCGAGCTGGACGGGCCTCGCGGGTTTTGCGCGCGTGCCGTTCAGGTGAACTTTCCCACCCGCCACGGCTGTGGTGGCGAGGCCGCGCGTTTTGAAGAAGCGCGCGGCCCACAGCCATTTGTCGAGGCGGACACTATCGGCGGTCATGCCGAAAGGTATTATCAACCGCCATGAAGTGGCTGCTCGTGGTCATGGGCGTCCTCGCGGCTTTGTTCGCCCTGATGGCACTGATCGGCGTGTTTGTCGCTCGCGAGCACCACGCCACGAGCGCGATAACGCTGCGGCAGCCGCCGGAAAGCGTCTGGAAGGTGGTACGTGATATTGGCGGCGCTCCTGCCTGGTTTCCCGCCTTGCAGAAATCGGAGCGGCTGCCGGATCGCGACGGGCACGAAGTCTGGCGTCAGAAGGTGGGTGGCTTCGACGTGCCGCTTATCGTGCTCGAATCATCCCCACCGCGGAAGATTGTGACCCAGATCGATCCCAAAGCCGGTGGTGCATTCGGCGGAACATGGACGTACGCGCTCACGCCCGAGTCGAACGGCACGCGCGTGAGCGTGACCGAAGCCGGGTGGATCGGCAACCCCATCTTCCGGTTCATGGCGCGGTTTCTATTCGGCTACTACGGATCCCTCGACAATTATCTCAAGGCGCTCGGCAGGCGGTTTGGTGAAGAGGTGAATCCGCTACACTCTTGAGAGGCCATCAGCACTCTGCTGTCGGCCATCAGCAAACCCGCTGCGTTTTGTGGACCACCCTCGGATAGAATCGGTTACTCGAGAAAGTGCACCACTGCCGAGTCTTTGAGCGTCTCCTTCTTGGAGCGCTCAATGAGGGCGTTTAGAGACTTGATCGTCTGGCAGAAGGCGCATCAACTGACACTCGATCTCTATCGTGTGACGAAGTCCTTTCCTCGCGACGAACAGTATGGGCTCACGTCTCAGATTCGACGAGCCGCAGCCTCCGTTGGTGCAAACATTGCGGAGGGGTGCGGGCGAGGAACGGCGCGGGATTTCGCACGGTTCGTCCAAATGGCGCTGGGCTCGGCGAGCGAGTTGGAGTATGAACTGTTACTCGCGCGTCCCTACCCTGAATCCGGCCAACCCTTCCAGCGTCCTGAGCCTTCAGTCGTCAGCCTTCAGCTGTCAGCCTTCAGGTCGTCAGATTCGCGTTTTGGGGATAAGTGCGCGCGCTAAGATGGTTATGCGCGGCAGCTTGATTGGTGCCAAAGTGGATTTCGTGGGACCATTCAGAAAGTTGTTCGTTTGGCAAAAAGCCCATCAGCTCACGCTCGAGGTGTATCGGAGCACCCGATCGTTTTCAGAGGACGAGAAGTATGGCCTTACCGCACAAATGCGCCGTTGCGCCGTTTCAATTGGCGCGAATATCGCCGAAGGTTCCGCCCGAAAGAGCGATCGGGATTTTGCCCGGTTCGTTCAGATCGCGTTCGCGTCCGCGAGCGAACTCGAGCAGCATCTGTTACTTGCCGTGGATCTGGATATCTCTCGCGAGAGCATCACGCGAGGCTCGTTGCCAGCGTCGACGAGGTGAAGCGGATGTTGATCGGGTTGAGCCGACGACTGACGGCTGATGGCCGACGGGGGACGGCTCGTTAGACGCCGATATCCTCGTTCCACAGCCCGGGGTGCGTCCGGATGAAATCGGTCATCAGGCGGATGCATGTCGGGTCCTGACGCACCTCGAGTGACACGCCCCGGCTTCTGAGCAATGCCTCTTCGCCGACAAACGTCTTGTTCTCACCGATGACCACACGCGGGATGCCATAGAGCAGAATCGCGCCGCTGCACATCGCGCAGGGGGACAGCGTCGTGTAGAGCGTGGCTTGGCGATAGACCGACGCCGGCTGCCGGCCGGCGTTCTCCAGTGCGTCCATCTCGCCATGCAGGACCGCGCTGCCTTTCTGCACGCGTCGATTGTGGCCGCGCCCGATGATCTTGCCTTGAGCCACGATCACCGAGCCGATCGGGATGCCGCCTTCGCGCTGGCCTTGCTCCGCCTCGGCGATGGCGGCAGCGAGAAATGGATCCGGGAGGGAGGTCACGCGACCTGGCTGGCGCGCATGCCGGCGTACTCGAACACGTTCGGCCCGAGCGGGGCCTCGCGCGCGATGGTGACCATGGCGCGCGCGACGGTCGCGGCGTGAATCGGGCGGTAGCGCCGCAGCCTGCCGATCAACAGGACAGACAGCATGGGAGCGCCCAGTGTCGCGATCCGCTCGCCGAGGCGAAACTCGGCCCGATCGCCGAGCAGGAGCGATGGCCGGAAGATCTGGATGCTGCGATAGGGGAGCTTGCGAACGGCCGCTTCCGTCTCGCCCTTGACGCGGCTGTAGAAGATGCGCGACGCGGGATCGGCGCCGATGGCGCTCACCAGCAAAACTGTGTGGCACCGGCGCGGAGTCCCGCCCGCGCGAGGCCGACGACGAAGGTGTGATCGACGAGACGAAATGCCGGCTGCGATCCGGCCCGCTTGATGGTGGTGCCGAGGCAGCAGAACACATCGTTTAGGCGCGGTACGTCGCCTAATGTCTCGAGCGTGCCGAGGTCGAGCACGCGCTACTCGAGCTTCGCGTGTTGCCGTGCCGTGGTGCGGCGACCAACGGTCACGACTCGCGTCCATTGCGGGTCGCCGAGGAGCAAGTTGAGCACGTGACTGCCGACGAGACCTGTCGCGCCGGCAAGCAGAGCGGTGCGGCTCACGAGGCCTAAACTAGTTATTATCCCGCCCGTGGTCACCATCGTCATATTGCAGACCGGTTTGTCGGACGCGCTCCAGCATCGCCCGTTCGTCGCGGTGCCGTTGTTGTTCGCCGCGGGACTCGTCACGAGTCTGAATCCCTGCATCTATCCGATGATCCCCATCACCGCGGGGACGCTCGCCAGCGTCAACGTCGAGGGGCGGACGCGACGCCGCACCATCGGCCTGACGGTCACCTACGTCTGCGGGCTCGCTCTCTTCTATGCGCTGCTCGGCATGATCGCCGGGATGACGGGATCGCTGTTCGGCACGATCGGCGCGAGTTTCTGGGCGCGGCTCGTGATCGGGAATCTGCTGCTCGTATTCGCGCTCGCGATGCTCGAGGTCATTCCCGTTCGCTTGCCCGCGCAACTCGCCGCCTGGGCCGGCAGCCTCGGCGGCGGCTCCTATCCAGCCGTGTTTCTGTTGGGCGCGACCTCGGGCCTGGTCGCGGCCCCCTGTGGCGCGCCGGCATTCGCCGCGGTCCTCACCTGGGTAGCGACAACCCGCAGCGCGGTGTTGGGATTCCTGTATTTGTTCGTGTTCTCACTCGGCATGACGGCGCTGCTGGTGGTGGTCGGGTTCTTCTCCGGCGCGATCGCCGCGTTGCCGCGCGCCGGCGCGTGGATGTCGTGGATCAAAAAGGCGGCCGGCGTGGTTCTCTTGCTGATGGCCGAATACTATTTCGTCAAAGCGGGCCAAGTATGGTAAAGACGTGCGTCGTGCGTCGTGCGTCGTACGTGGGGTTGCTGCTCTTAGCTCCGGCGCTGCTGCGCGCACAGGACGTGATCGGTATACCCGTCGGTGAAACGCCACCGGCCGTCACCCTCGAGAATCTGAACGGTGATTCGGTCGCGCTGTCCAAATGGATCGGCAAGAAGCCGGTAATCGTGGAGTTCTGGGCGACGTGGTGTCCGATTTGCGCGGAGTTGTTGCCACGCATGGAGGCGGCGCAGAAGAAGTACGGGGACCGCGTCGGGTTTGTGGTCGTCGCGGTTGCGGTGAATCAGAGCAAGAACACCGTGCGCCGGCATCTCGAGAAGCATCCGATGCCGTTCACGTTTCTGTGGGATGGCAACGGTGCGGCGGTGCGGGCTTTCCAGGCACCCTCGACTTCCTACATCGCGGTTCTGGACGCCCAAGGACGCGTTGTCTACACGGGAGTCGGTGAGGACCAAGACATTGATGCAGCGCTTCGAAAGGCGGTAACGGGCCGCCCATGACCGCCCGTTACCGCCTGGTACCGCCTGTTACCGCCCAGTGGTATCCGCAGGCACCAGCTTGTTGAGCGCCGCTCCCAATTCATTGTAAGCCGTCGGATCGATTTCCCTGAACGGCACCGCCCGATAGGCGATTCTGCCGTCCGGCCCCACGACAAACAGATTGCGATTCGTCAGTCCCGGATACTTCGCCAGGGCGCCGTACATCTTGCCCACCGCAAGGCCCGTATCCTGCGCGAACAAGAACGGATACTGCGCGTCGCGCGCCCATGTATAGAGTGCCGTGTCGGGGTCGGCGCTGATCGCGATGAGGACCACGTTTTTGCCGTCTTTGAAGAGCTGTGCGTACTGATCACGGTACGCATTCATTTGGACCGTTCAGCCACGCGTTCGGGCTTTGAAGAAGAACGCGAGCACGACCGTCTTTCCCTTGTAGTCGCTGAGCCGAACCGGGTTTTTCAGAGTGCCGTAGCGCGTCGCCCCAGGGATCGAGAAGTCCGGCGCGACGGCGCCAACGTCGATCGGTGGCGGCGACGGCGGGGCCGGCGGTGGCGGAGCGGTCGGCTGCTGTACGAGTGCGGCCAGCACGAGTGTCGTTAGCACGACATTTCCTTGTTGTAGGCGGTCAGTAATCTACTTGTCAGGCACCGCCCCCGACACGGTAGCGGGTTTTGAGAATCTCGACATGATGCCGCTCGTGCCCGGGGATCATGAATGCGAGCGCGCGGACGCTGACCGGCTTGCCATTCGCGGTGCCGCGCCGGACCCAGGCATCCGCGTCAAACGTCCGCAGGAGTGCCAGCGTCGCCGCGCGTGCGGTGCGCAGTTCGCCGACGAGATCGGCGAGCGAGCGCGTGTCGAACTTGCCGACTGGTACGTAGGCGTTTTCATCGAAGCCGGGCAGCGGTGTGGTGTCGCCGCGCGCGATCCGCAACGCGCGATAGGCCATGATGCGCTCGATATCAGAGAGGTGGCCGACGACTTCCTTGATGCTCCATTTGCCGCGCTCGTAGCGGTACATCGCGTCAGCGTCGGAGAGCGGGCGGAGCAGGTTCGCCGTCTCCTCGATTTGCGCTGCGCAGACGATCACCGGATCGGGCTCCGGGACGCGCTTGATGTAGCCGACCCAGGGCGACGGGATCTCGTCGGGCTCCGGCCGCCCGACGGTTCTGGTCTTCATGCAGACTTTCCACCGAGCTCCGTGAGGGCCATCGCCTTCACGGTCTTTCCCTCGCCCGTCATGATGCGGCGATGGTAGTCCACCTGGCCGAGGTGGTAGGCGAGATGGGTCGCGAAGTGCGCGAGAAACGCACCGGTCGACTCACTGACGCCCCCGACCTTCTCGGGATACGGCTTGGCCAGGTCGGCTTCGCTGATCTTGCCCATCCCGGTTTGCACGGCGGCAATCGCGTTGTCGATTTCGCGCAGCAGCTCGGTGCGCGGCACGTCGCGGCTCGCAAATTCGGCGTCGCGATTGCGGACATAGCCGTTTTTGCCGAGCACGTTGCCGATGAAGTACTGGAGGTTGCCGGCGAGGTGCAATGCGAGATTGCCGCCGGGATTCGAGATGCCAGCCGGTATTTCCCAGAGGTCGGCTTCGCTCGGGTACGTTTCGATTTCACGGCGCAGCGCTTTCAGCTCGCGCGTGATGACGTTGGTGATCCATTCCTTCATGAAACCCTCCCCACGCGCATCGTCACCGGCCAGCGCGCCAATCGGGATTGCTGCGGAGAGCCCCAGGCCGGCGCCAGCTCGTTGACCAAGCCGTCGACCGGATCCTCGCCATGGTGCTTCACGAACGCACGGGTCGCCGACCAGGTGCGGATGTAGCCCGCGACATCGTCGAGTGTGACTGCCTGCTCGATGACGAAGTTCGGCGCGGCAAATTCTGAAAACGGGAACTGAATGGTCTGGTAACGCTCTTCGGTGATGCGCCGTTCCGGCGGCCAGTATGGCCCGACGACGCCGCGGTAAAAATGGCGAATGATGGCGTCAATCGGCGGCGCGATCTCGAAGAGCACGTAGGTCCACACCGCGATGACGCCGCCCGGCCGTAACACGCGCCGGACTTCCGCCCAGAAGCGGCTGCGGTCGAACCAGTGGAGCGCCTGGGCGGCCGTGACGAGATCGACCGACGCGTTGTCCAGGCCACTCGCTTCCGCCGTGGCGACGCGATAGCTGATCCGCGCGTCTGGTGTCGCGTGCTCGAGCTGCGCGCTACTCGCATCGGTGGCGATGACGTGGTTGAAATGACGCGCCAATCCGATGGCCGCCTGTCCCGACCCCGTTCCCGCATCCCAGGCGTCCGCCTGCGCCGGCGCGACCTGCGCCAGGAACTCAAACAGCGCGTCCGGATAGCGCGGCCGGAACGCGGCGTAAGCCGCGGAAATGCCGGAGAAATGATCCGCGAACGTCACGGCCTGGGAGCCGCCGGTGGTGGCGGTGGCGGTGCCGGCGCGAGCGAGGGCGTGCTGCGCTGCGCGTCCCGGCACTCGGGCCACGCGCCCGGCTGGCCGCTCGGCGTGAGCGCAAAGACGGTGCGTTTCTCGCGTGACATCCGCACCGTGTCCTCGGACGCGAGGTAGACCAGCATCGCCGCGAGCGCCGCGTTGTTCTTCACGTCGTCAAAACTGATCTTGTCGTACGTGTCGCGGTTCGTGTGCCAGGTGTAGCGGCCGTAATCCCAGTCGCCCGACCCGAGGCCGAATCCCGGCGCGCCGCACGACACGAAGGACGCGTGATCCGTGCCGCCGCCCGAGGGCGCGCCCGGAAAGCCGAACTTGATGTTGCGGGTGATGTCGGCCGGCACACGCGCGAGATAGCGTGCGAGACTCGCCGCGGCATCGGGGAATCCCGACGCGCTCATGTTCTCCACGCGCCCCGTCCCGTTGTCCTGATTAAAGAGCGCCTGCAGGCCGCTCACGATCTCCGGATGGTCGTGCACGTAGCCGCGGGAGCCATTCAAGCCCTGTTCCTCGCCGCTCCAGTGGCCGACGAGGATCGTGCGGCGCGGGCTGGGATAGACCTGCTTGAGGATGCGTATCGCCTCGAGCATGGTGATGGTGCCGGTGCCGTTGTCGGTCGCGCCGGATCCGCCGTCCCAGGAATCGAAGTGCGCCGACAGCATAACGTATTCGTTGGGCAGCTGCGTGCCTTTCATCTCACCGACGACGTTGAAGACCGGGACCTCACCTAGCGCCTGCGACTCCGCGGTCACTTCGATGACGGGTCCCTGTTTGTTTTCGGCAAGCCGGTAGAGCAGGCCGTAGTCCTCGCAGGCGATGTCGAAGACAGGCGCGCGGTCGGTGTAGGCCTGGAAGATTTTCTGCACGCCCCAGCCTTGTGACCACATACTGCTGATGATTCCGGCAGCGCCGGCCGTTTCCAGGCGCCGGGAGAGGGCGGCTGCCCAGGCCACGCCTGTGGTGGGGTAGCCGAGACGCTGGAGGTGCTGTTGGAAGGCTTGTTGGGCGGCGGTGCGCCGAGCCTTCATCGAATCGGCGGTTGCTTGCGTCGCCCACTTCTCCCAGCTGTCGTCGGGGCGGCAGTTCGGCTGCATGAACGAGATCAGCACGAACTTGCCCTTCGTTTGCGGCAGCCACGCGACGAACGCGGCGGTATCGGGGAAGTCGGGCATGATGATGACGGAGGCGCGCACCGGCCGCCCTTTCGGCGTGGGCGGGCTCCACGCGAGCACCGTGCCTTCGAGCGAGCGCACCCGCGGCGCGACGAGGTCGATGTGCGTCGTGCCGCGCCGCCAGCTGCGCCAGGTGCCGTACTGCTCTTTGCGCGCGGTGATTCCCCAGGAGTTGTAGGTCGCGATCAACCAGTTCTGCGCCGCGGTCATCCCCGGCGACGCCGTCAGGCGGGGGCCGAGGGAATCGAAGAGCACCTCGGCGAGATGCGACAGCTGCGAGCTGTCGGTGCCGATCGCCCAGATGCGCCGCAGGACCGGATCTTCGACGGCGAAACCGGATGGCTGGAATTGGCCTTGCGCGGCGGCGGTAGTGGTGGTGGCGGCGAGGAATAGCGCTACGGACAGAACGCGTCGCACGATGCGACTCCTTGGCGATTAGGGTGAGACCGAAAGTCTAATCCGATATCGCACTTCGGGCACCCCGGTCTTCGGATATGTTCTCGTGCCGTCGTCGAGCGCGAACCCGTACTTTTCGTAAAACCGCCGCGCGTTCCAGTTCTCCTGGAGCACCCACAGGGTTACCGCTTCGAATCCGCGACGTCGAAATTCGGCGAGCACATGATCCATGAGTGCATGGCCATGGCCTCTGCCGCGCACGTGCGGCAGAACGTGCAGCGACGTGATATGTCCGACACGCTTGGGATCATCGTCGCCGTCTCTGGTCGGGATCATCTGACAAAAAGCCACCGGTTTCCCGTGCTCCTCCATGAGAAAGACGGGCCAATCGCGGTCGGCAATGCGTTCTTGCCAGAACACGGTCCGATACGCGAGGTCGGTTCTGGCGATCACCTCGTCGGGCATGATGCCGCGGTAGGCGACATTCCACGACTCGACGTGAATGTGCGCGACGATGCCCGCGTCAGCGCTGAGCGCGCGGCGGATCTTCAGCGGCCCCCTCCGACCTTCGCTTCCCATTCTTCGAGCGAGCGGGGCCAATCGGCCTTCAGCAATCGAGAGAGCGACCGATCGGCGAGCACGCGGCCACCGGTCTGACACGTCGCGCAGTAGTTCGCTTCGTTGTCGGCGTAGCGAATGCGCTGGATGGGGGATCCGCAGACGGGGCAGGGCTCCTTATAGCGGCCGTGTACAGCCATTCCCTCCTTGAACGCGCTCACCTTCTCGGGAAACTTCGCGCCGCCGTTTGTCTCGGCGCGCAGCTTCTCGATCCAGAAGCGTGTGGTCTTTTGCGTTGCCTCATACAGACGCGCGATTTCGGCGTCGCTCAACTTTGTGGTGAGCTGGAACAACGGCAGCTTCGCGGCGTGCAGAATCTCATCCGACAGCCAGTTGCCGATGCCGTCGAACAGGTGCGGATCCGTCAGCGCCCGCTTCAAGGTGTGGGACTCGGACTGCAGGCGCTCACGGAAAGCGGGAAGATCGGCTTCGAGCACGTTCAGCCCACCGGGATCGTGCGCCGCCAGGCCCGCCTCACCGGCGACGACATGTAACGACGCGCGTTTCTTCGAGCTGGCCTCCGTGAGCAGCAGCGTCCCGGTTGGAAAGTCGAACGACGCAAGCCCGACCTTGGCGGGAGGACTCGTGCCTGCGGGCCGCCATTTGAGTCGGCCGGCGATCATCAGGTGGAAGACGAGGAAGAGCTGGCCCTCCATCTCCCAGACGATGCGTTTCCCGATGCGGCGCAAGGCCACGACTTTGCGGCCCTCGGCCGCGCTGAGCGGCGGGTCGACGGTGCGCAGCAGGGAAGGACTGACGACACGCGCGTGCTCGAGTCGCTGGCCCACGATGCGGGGAGCCAGGGCGTCGAGATAGAGAGTGATGTCGGGGAGTTCAGGCATCCCCTAGGGTGCGAACACTTGGAGCGCGACTTCTACTCTTCCAAACGGCGCGCTCACCTGCACACCCTGCACCAGCTGCTTCACCTTCGTGAACATCTCTCGCGCGATCGCCACGCCCTCGGCCAGCGCCGCCTCTTTGCCTTTCTCCTGCGCCTTCTTCATGCGTTGCAGCACTTCTTCCGGCACCGATACGCCCGGCACTTCGTTCGCCAAAAACTCGGCGTTGCGCAGCGAGATCAGCGGCCAGATGCCCGCCACGATCGGGATCTTAAACTGTTCGACGCGCTTCAGAAACGCTTCGAGCTGGTGTACGTCGAATACCGGCTGCGTCACGGCGAACTCCGCCCCGGCGTCCACTTTCCATGCGAACCGCGACAGCTCCCGATCCTGATCGACGGCCCCGGGATTTACTCCGACGCCGATGGCCCATTGCGTCGCGCCGCCGAGCGGGTTGTTGCCGGGATCGAGGCCCTGATTGAGCCGATAGACGAGGTTCGTCAGGCCGATCGAATCGATGTCGAACACCGCCGTCGCCTCGGGATACGGCCCCATTTTCGGCGGATCGCCCGTGATGATCAGGATGTTGCGCAGTCCGGCGGCGTGCGCTCCGATGATGTCGGACAGCATGCCGAGGAGATTGCGGTCGCGGCAGCAGTAGTGGATCACCGTTTCGATCCCCACCTCGCGCTCGATCAGCAACGCGGACGGCAGCACGCCCATGCGGCTCTGCGCGCGCGGGCCATCGGGCACGTTGACCGCGTCGACCCCGGCAGCCTTGAGCGCGCGGCATTGCTCCAACATCGGCTTCGGATCCACACCCTTGGGAGGCACGATCTCGACGCTGGTGACCAGCGCGCCCTGGGCGAGCTTCGCGCCCCAGCGCGACTTGTCGGCGAGCGGCGTCGGCGTCACCCCCGCGGGCGCCTGCACCTGTACGCGGGAGACCACGACGCTCGGCTGGCGCGGGACGACACTGGCGACGTAGTCGCGGATCTTCTTGATGTGCTCCGGTGTCGAGCCGCAGCAGCCGCCGACGAAGCGCGCGCCAGTCTCGATCATGCGGCGCGCGTAGCTCGCCATGTACTCGGGCGAGGCGAGATAGATCTTGCGATCGCCGACGTCCTTGGGCAGACCCGCGTTCGGCTGCGCCGAAATCGGCTTGTCGGTCGCCTTCACCATTTTCTCGACGGCTTCGAGGACCCCGGCGGGCCCCACCGAGCAATTCACGCCGATGACGTCGGCGCCCCACGCGGCCAGCTGCTTGGTGTAGGTGTCGGGATCGGTGCCGTAATAGGTCAGGCCGTCGGTGCCGATCGTCATCTGGCAGACGACGGGCAGATCGGAGGCGGCGCGCACCGCACGCAGCGCGGCGTGGATCTCGTCCAGATCGCTGAACGTCTCGAGAATGAAGCCGTCGACGCCGCCCGCGAGCAGCCCCTGCACCTGGCGGGCGAAGACGGCCTCCGCTTCCGCCTGCGACGTGGGACCGAACGGCTCGATGCGAATGCCGAGCGGGCCGATCGCGCCGACGATGCTGGCGCGGCCACCGGCGGCGGCGCGCGCCAGCTCGGCCGCGGTGCGATTGATCTTTTCGGTTTCGTCCGCGAGACCGTAGCTGTTCAGCTTCAGGGGATTGGCGCCGAAGGTGTTGGTCTCGAGGATCTCCGCGCCCGCGCGCACGTACTCGGCGTGCACCTCCTGCACGAGCCGCGGTTGCTTCAGGTTCAGCTCGTCGTAGCAGACGTTCAGGAAGAAGCCCTTGCCGTACAGCATGGTGCCCATGGCCCCGTCGAAGACATGGACGCGGCCGTCATCCAGGAGGGATCGGAAGGTGATAGTCACAGGGGAAAATAATAACCCCGTTCGCGCGTACTCTTAGGTGACATGACCCAAATCGCGGCTGAGCAACTCCTGGCGGAGCACACGCCGGCGCTGCGGAACTTCCTGGGCGCGCGCTGCCGCGACGCCGATTTGACGGCGGAAATGCTGCAGGAAGTGGCTGCACGCCTGGTAACGGCGACGCCCCGGCTCTCGCTCAACGGCAACGCGCGCGGCTACCTCTTCCGCATCGCGGCCAACGTCTGGCGCGATCACTTGCGGCGTGAGCTCGTCCGCCGCCGCGCGGCGGTCGAGATGGAGTCGGGAGAGCCGGCGCTGGCTGACGCCGCCGATGCCCGCTTGCTGGAGCGGGAACTGCGATCCGCCGTCCGCGACGCTGTGCGCGCGCTGCCGGCGCCACAGCGTGAGGTCGTCGAGTTGCGCCAGCAGCGTGGCCTCACCTTCCAGGAGATTGCCGACCGGCTCGACCGGCCGCTCGGCACCGTGCTCACGCAAATGCGCACCGCGCTCGCCCGCATCGGCGCGGCATTGGAGAATTATCGATGACGCATCCCAACGAAGACCACCTGCTGCTGCTCGCGTACGACGAGTTGCCCGAGGACCAGGCCGTCCAGATCGAATCTCACATCGACGCCTGCGGTGCGTGCCAGCACAAGCTCGCGCAGCTCGAACGCGGTCGCGCGGCGCTGGATCTCGCGCTGGCGCCGCGCCGCCGCCACGCGGCGATCGTCTGGACGACACTGGCGCTCGCGGCGGCCGCCGTCATTGCGGGACTGTTGATCACGAGGTTCGCCCCCGTTCCTGATCCTGTGAAGTACTGGACGCCAACGACGACGTGGTCGGCGACCGCCGGATATGTGGCAGGTGGTAAGGCAATGGTGGAGATCGACGCGCAGCTCACCCAACTGGAACAGGAGCGGTACTATGGCCTGCCGAATTAGTGCGGTGATTGGTGTGCTTGGGGTCCTGGCCGCCTCGTCGAGCGCGGCTCAGGAGATGCCCAATCCACAGGCGATGCAGCTGCAGGTGCAGCAGATCGCGCAGCAGCGTCCCCGCGAGGCCGAAGCTGCCGCTCGCGCGTTCCTGCACGTGATCTCCATGCAACGGGGTCAAGGGTCGGAAGAATCGAGCCTCGCCCTGCTCGAGCAGCTGAAAGCAAGTGAACCGGACGCATACTGGGGAGAAGTCGCGCAGCTGACCGTGCAGTTCGACGTGGTCCAGAACCTCGCGCGGCACGACAGCGTGCGGGCCGGGCTCGTCACGCAGATGTTCGGCCTCGAGGGAATGGCCCGCACGCTGCAGCGCGCGTACCGGAGCGCGAACGAGACGCAGCGCGATGGCATCCGGAGCCAGCTCGAGAAGGTGATCGCCGCGCATTTTGACTACGAGACTCAGCTGCGGCTCCTCGAGATCAAGGATATCGAGCGGCGCCTGATCGATGTTCGGGCGGAAACGCAGCGGCGGCGGGACAAGCGGGCCGAGTTCATCAAGTTCGCGGTCGACGACATTATCAGGGACGCGATCCGGCCGCGATAGCGTCGGTTTGTTGGCTGCGGTAGTTTTGCGCCATGCCCAATATTGGCGCGTATCACCCCCACTTGCGGCGCTGCTGGCGGTGCACTCGGGGCTCGACGCGCATGGGCCGGTCGAGCGTATTCCGGGAGTCCGACAGGCGGTCACGGATCACGAGGAGGCGGGGGAGTGGGCGCGCAACGTCTTCCTGGTCGTCGCGCTGCTCGAGATCCTGGCCCTGGCGACGGGCAGACGCAAAGTCCAAGTGGCGCGCGTCGCACTCTGGGGTTCCGCGCTCATCGGCATCGCCGGCGTGGCGGCGATCGTCAAAGCCGCCGACCGCGGCGGCGACCTGGTCTACAGCTATGCGGGGGGCGTGGGGACGCGGTCGGGGGACACGGCGGACGTGACGCGCCTCTATCTCGCCGGCCTCTATCAAGCGGCGCAGCAGGCCCGCGCCCAACACGACAGCGCGCACGCCGCGGAGTTATTTGTGCAGCTCGAGCGGCAGTTCCCCAACGACACCACCGTGCGATTGCTGGCGATCGAATCGCTGGTCCGCGATCGTCACGACTCCCGCACGGCGTTGGCGGCGCTCGCGCGGTTTTCGATCCGCGCGGATGATCGACGGTTGCAGCTGCGCGTGGGATTTCTGAAAGCGGACGCCTACGTCGTCGCGGGAAAGCCGGACTCCGCGCGGGCGGTCCTCGAGCAGCTGGGCACGGCGTTCCCCGACATGCAGCAGCGGATCAACGACCGCATCGCCCAGATCAAATGACCCACGCGTGCGCGTGTGGACCTACTCGAAGAACGCCATCCGCTGTGCTACCCACCACGCCGCCAGCGCGCCCGCAATAAAGCCGAGCACCCCGCCGAACGGGCCGAAGAGTTTGCTGCCCAGGGCGCCGGCGATGGTGCCGACGATGAAGCTGACGAGCGCTTTGAGGAGTTTCATTCGGCCTCCAGGATGCGAATGGCCGCCGTCACCGACTCAGCGCCGAGAGGACGATCTGGCGCAAGAGACTCAGCACGACCACCGCGACGACCGGGCTGAAGTCGAACGCGCCGACGTTCGGCACGATGCGCCGAATCGGCTCGACGAGCCAATCAGTCAGGATGTAGGCTGGGCGAATCCAGCGCGAGTAGCGGAACATGCCGAACCACGCCGCCACCACGCGCACGATGAGCGCCACGAACAGAATCCGGTACGCCAAATCGATGATCAGGGCGAACGTGGCGCGCGGGCCACCTGTCGCAGCGGCGTACGCGGTCTGAAACGTCGCGATGAACCAACCGGCCACCGATAGGAAGACGACGCCGGCGACGGCGATGACCACGACGAGCCACCCACCGGCATGCGCCGGGTTGCCACCCATCCGCACGAGTCGCCGCTCGACCGGCTTCACGACCGGATCGGTGATCCCGCGCAGCGCCCGGCCAAACACGCCAAAGGGCGAGACGCGACGCGTGCGCACCAACCAGGAGCCGAGCGCGACCACGGCGGCGAGCACGACAAGCCCGAGCACCGTGTAGCGGAGGACTGGGTTCTCAGTCATTCCCGGCTACGAGCCGTAGGCAGTTGCGACGATGCGGTCCTGCTCGATCTTGTGCGCCGCGGGATAGCCCTCGGCGGGGCTCGAGCGCTCGGGGCGAGAGACGTCCAGCAACGTCACGCCCCCCCCCAGGAGATCGCGAATCTTGGGCAGCACGAATTTCCGCGCGCCCATGTTGCGCGGCTCTTCCTGGACCCAGACGATTTCCTTGAGGTTCGGGTAGCGGCGTGCGTATTCCCCGATCTCGGCGCCCGGGAACGGATACAGCAGCTCGACGCGTCCGATCTTCACGTGCGGCGTCTCTGCGCGGCGCGGGGAGCCGATGATGTCGTAGTAGATCTTGCCGCTGCACAAGAGCAGGCGCGTCACCTTCTCCGGCCACGTGCGGTCGCGATCCCATAGCACCGTCCGGAACTTGCCCAACACGAGATCATCGAGCTGCGAGTTGGCGGCCGGGAGGCGCAGCAGGCTCTTCGGCGTCATGACGACCAGCGGCCGGATCTCCGTGTGCCGCGCCTGGCGGCGCAGCAGGTGGAAGTACTGCGCCGGCGTGGTGCAGTTGGCCACCCGGATATTGCCCTCGGCGCCCAGGGCGAGAAAACGCTCGAGCCGGGCACTCGAGTGCTCCGGCCCCTGGCCTTCGTAGCCGTGCGGCAGCAACAAGGTGAGGCGTGAAGTCTCGCTCCACTTCGCCAGGCCGGCGATCAAGAACTGATCAATGATCACCTCGGCGCCGTTGGCGAAGTCGCCAAACTGCGCCTCCCACAGCACCAATGCGTTTTGTGCTTCCACGGCGTAGCCGTACTCAAAGCCGAGGCACGCGTATTCGGAAAGCGGGCTGTTGTGGAGCTCGAACGGGACTTTGGCGTCGGGCAAATGTTGCATCGGGGTGTGGCGTTGGCCGCTGTGCACGTCGTGCAGCATGAGATGGCGCTGGCTGAACGTGCCGCGCTCGGTGTCCTGGCCCGTGAGCCGAATCGGTGTCCCTTCCACGAGCAGCGACGCGAACGCGAGCGACTCCGCGTGCGCCCACTCGATCCCGTCTTTTGACGTCAGTGCGTCGCGCCGTCGCTCGAGCTGCTTTTGCAGCTTCGGATGCATGGTGAAGCCAGCGGGCACCGCCAGCAGCTCGGCATTCAGCTTTTTCAGCACGTCCGCAGCCACCGCGGTGCGGGGCTCCGGCGCGCTCTTGGGGGTGATGCGTTGGGTGTCTTCCGCGCGCTGCGTCGCACCCGACTTCACCGCCTGCTGCACGGCGGCGAGCTGCTGATACGCCGCTTCCGCATCGGCCTCAGCCTGCTCGGCCGTGACGAGGCCCTCCCGCGCCAGCTGTTCGGCGTATTTCTGCCGGCCGGATGGCGTCTGCTTGATGCGCTCGTACATCACGGGCTGTGTGTACGCCGGCTCATCCGCCTCATTGTGTCCGTAGCGCCGGTACCCCACGAGATCGATGACGACATCGGCGTGGAATTTCTCGCGATACATCATCGCGAGCCGGACGGCCGCGAGGCACGCTTCCGGATCGTCCGCATTCACGTGAATGATGGGTGCGTCGAAGCCTTTCGCGAGATCGCTGGAATAGTCGGTCGATCGCGCCTCGTTCGGCTCCGTTGTGAAGCCGATCTGGTTGTTGAGAATCAGATGGATCGTGCCGCCGGTCGTATAGCCAGGGAGCCGCGCAAGGTTGAACGTCTCGGCCACGACGCCCTGGCCGGCGAACGCCGCATCGCCGTGCAACAGCACAGGCAACGCGACGATGGTGTCGTGGCGCGCGTCCGGAGTGTCGCGATCGGTTTGATTGGCGCGCGCGCGACCCTCGACGACGGGGTTCACCGATTCGAGGTGGCTCGGATTGGGCGACAGCGTTATGGCGACGTCCTTGCCGTCCGCGGTTCGGTATACGCCCTCGGCGCCATGATGGTATTTCACGTCGCCAGTGCCGGCGTTCCAGCCCTCCGACTCCGCGGTTTCCTCGCGATGCCCGCCCTCGAACTCCTCCAGGATGGTTTCGTACGGTACGTTGACCACATGAGCCAACACGTTGAGGCGGCCACGGTGCGCCATCCCGATGACTGCCTTGCGCGTGCCGTGTGCCGCGGCGAGCTCGACCGTGAAGTCGAGCATCGGCACCGTCATGTCGAGACCTTCGATCGAGAACCGCTTCTGGCCGAGATACGCCTTGTGCAAGAAGCGCTCGAGCGTATCGACGACGGTGAGTCGCGCCAGCAGCTGCTTCTTTCCCTCAGCCGAGAGTGGGCGGCGGTGCTGACCAGACTCGATCACCTGTCGCAGCCACACCCGCTCCTCGTGGCTGCCGATGTGCTCGACTTCGTACGCGATCGTGCCGCAGTAGGTCGCGCGTAGCTGCGGCAACGCCTCGGCGAGCGTGCTGCCCCGGACGTAGATACGCAGCACGTCGGACGGAATCCGGGCCATGATTTCGGGCGTGAGTGCCAGCCGCCCGGGATCGAGTGAAGGATCGCCCGGAGGCTCGCTGCCGAGTGGGTCGAGCCTTGCCGCCAAATGTCCGAAGTTGCGGTGGGCGCGGACGAGCGCGTAGGCGGCCGCGACGTGCTTCAAGTCATCCGGGGACGTGGGACGGGGGACGGGGGAGGGGGCTGGCGCCTCGACGGGTGCGGGGGCTGCTGACGGAGTCACTCGTCCCACGTCCCCCGTCCCCCGACCCGAAGTCGTCAGCCTCTCCGTTACCTGCTCGTAAAACCGCTCCTCTCCCTGCAAGAGCGAGTCGAGAGTGCGTAGAAACATCCCCGACTCCGCTCCCTGGATGATCCGATGATCGTACGTGCTCGTGATGGTGATGATCTTCGAGCCGGCGATATCGCGGATCGTGCCGGTCGCGATGATCGAGCCCTGGCCTTTCATCAGGCGAGGGACCGAGGCGACGGTGCCAAGGGTGCCCGGGTTCGTGAGTTGGATCGTGCCGCCGGCGAAGTCATCGGGCAGCAGGCGGTTGGTGCGCGCCTTTTCGACCAGCGCCTCGTAGGCCGCGTGGAACGCGGCGAAATCCATCGTCTCGGCGTGCTTGATCACAGGCACGACGAGGGCCCGGCTGCCGTCCTTCTTTTCCACGTCGACGGCGAGGCCCAAGCCGATCGCGCCCGGGGCAACGCGGTGCGGCTTGCCATCGACTTCCTGGAAGGTGTGCGTCATCACCGGGAAGCGCTTGGCGGCCTGTACAATGCCGTAACCGATCAGGTGCGTGAACGAGATCTTCTTCCCGCTTGCGGCGAGCTGCGCGTTGATGGCCTTGCGTCGGGCGTCGAGCGTGGTAGCCGAGATGTCGCGGAACGAGGTCGCGGTCGGGACGGACAACGAGTCCGTCATGTTGGCGACGAGCCGGGCGGCGGGGCCGGTTATCGGTGTCGCACCCGGGGGAGGGGGGACGGGGGACGTGGGAAGGGTACTCCGGGTCACGGTCGACGCGTCCCCCGTCCCGCGTCCCTCTTCCCGCGGTCGCTCGGACGGAATGACCGGCAGCTCCGTCAGCTTCCCGTTGTCGAACAGCTCCCGCCACTCCTGCCCGACGGAGGAGGGGTCGCGCAAGTAGTCCTCGTACATGGCCTGTACGAAGGCGGCGTCGTAGGTACCGAAGACGAATTCGCTCACGGGCTGGAATCTACAAGGTATCTTAAGTGACAGAATGCCATGGCTCTCGCTCACGTTAATCCTGCTGCAAACCCCGGCACCACCTTCCTCTCTCAGCGCCGCCATCGCGGCTCGCATTGCGCAAACGCCCGCGCGCGCTGTAGGGGTTTACTACCGCGATCTCACGACTGGCGACTCCCTAACCGTCGGCTCGGACGTGCGGTTCCACGCCGCGAGCACGATGAAGCTTCCGGTCATGATTCAGCTGTTCCGGGACCGGGATGCCGGACTGCTCTCGCTCGACGATTCGGTCACCGTCACGAACACCTTTCACTCGATCGTCGATAGCTCACCCTACCAGCTCGACGTCAGTGACGATTCCGATTCGTCGCTGTACAAGCGCGCCGGGGCGGGCCAGCGCGCGTCCATCCGCGAGCTCATCGAGCTGATGGAAACGGTGTCAAGCAATCTCGCGACCAACCTCCTGATCGCGAAGGTAGACGCGAAGCGCGCCAACGCCACGGCGCATGCACTCGGCGCGGATTCGATTCTGGTGTTACGCGGGGTTGAAGACGGCAAGGCATACCGGGCGGGGCTCAACAACACGACGACGGCACGCGACCTCGGCATGCTGCTCGCCGCTATCGCGAACGGTACCGCGGCGTCGGCAAGGTCGTGCCGAGACATGTTGGCGATTCTCGGACGGCAACACTTCAACGAAGGCATACCGGCGGGACTGCCCGCAGGGACACGCATCTACCACAAGACCGGCTGGATCGGTCAGGTCGTGTACCACGACGCCGCTTTCGTGGAGCCCCCCCCGCCAGGTGGCGGGCGCGGCTACGTCCTGGTCGTGCTGACAGGCGGGATTCAGAAGGATGACGATGCCCACGCACTGGCGCGCGACGTATCGAAGCTCGTGTTCGAGGCTCGGAGGAAACGATGAAACTTATCACCACGATTGTGCGGCCCGAGCGCCTGCCCGAAGTCAAGGCGGCGCTGTTTCGTGCCGGTATCACCGGCATCACGCTGGTGAAGATTGAGATGGTCTGCTCGGAGCCCTTCGTGCAGCCCTGCATCGACGCGATTCTGTCGTCCGCCCGCACGGGAGAAGTTGGCGACGGGAAGATCTTCGTGCAGCCGATCGAACGAGTGATCCGCATCCGCACCGGCGAACAGAACAACGAGGCGCTCACCGCGGTGAACGCCAACGAGGTGCAGCAGGCGGCGTTGCGCGCCGCCGACGAGGCATGACACAGACGCCGGCGATCAGCGCCGGCGACACCGCGTGGGTGCTCGCCGCGAGCGCCCTGGTGCTCCTCATGACCGTCGGGCTCGCGTGCTTCTACAGCGGGCTCGTTCGCTCCAAGAACTCGCTCAACACGATGATGATGAGCATCGTGGCGATGGGCGCGATCGGCGTGCTGTGGGTGGTGATCGGCTACTCGCTCGCGTTCGCTCCCGGATCGCCGTGGCTCGGCGGTCTGTCGTGGGTGATGTTCAAAGGTGTGGGGCTCGATCCGAACCCCTATGCGCCGACGATCCCGCACCAGGCGCACGCGGTCTATCAAGCGATGTTCGCCGTCATCACACCGGCGCTCATTTCGGGCGCGATCGTCGAGCGGATGCGGTTCCGGGCCTATCTCGGCTTCCTCGTCCTGTGGTCCGCGCTGGTGTATGCGCCGCTGGCGCATTGGGTGTGGGGGGCGGGTGGCTGGCTCCAGAAGATGGGCGCGCTCGACTTCGCGGGCGGCACCGTGGTGCACGTCAGCGCGGGCGTCTCCGCGCTCGTGGCCGCCTGGTTCCTCGGGCCGCGGCGTGACTTCCGCCGCGTCCCGATCTCACCGCACAACGTGCCGCTGGTCTTGATCGGCGCGGGCCTGCTGTGGTTCGGCTGGTTCGGGTTCAACGCGGGGTCGGCGCTCGCGGCGAACGGGATCGCGGCGCTCGCATTCGTCAACACGAACGCGGCGGCGGCCGCCGCGGTGCTGACCTGGGCCGTGCTGGATTCGACACGCACGGGAAAGATCACGGCCGTCGGCGCGGCCACCGGCGCCGTGGTCGGTCTCGTCGGAATCACGCCGGCGGCCGGATACGTCACCGCACCGGCCGCGCTCGCGATCGGCGTGCTGAGCGTGTTCATCAGCTATTTCGCGATTCAGCTGCGGTCCCGGAGCCGGCTCGACGATTCGCTCGACGTCTTCTCCTGCCACGGCCTGGCGGGAATCGGCGGCGCGTTACTCACGGGCGTCTTCGCCACGAAGCTTGCGAATCCAGGGGGCAATAACGGCCTATTCGCCGGGAACGCGGGTCAGATGTTGGTGCAGTTCTATGCGGTTCTGGCGGCGGTGCTCATCGCGGGGGTCGGCACGATCGTCATTCTCGCGATCATCCGCGCGACGTTCGGAGCCCGCGCGCGCATTGCGGACGAGATGATCGGCCTCGATTTAAGCGAACACGGGGAAGAAGCGTACTTCGGAGGGGAAGCGGCACTCGGCGGGAGCGCACTCGCACAGAGTGTGATCGTCGTGGAAGACCCGGCGCCCGCTGAGCTCGAACGGCGGGGGAAGAAGAAGCGCTAGCTAGACCGTCTTCCGCTCGAGTCCTTCGGTAAGCGCGTTGAACTGTTCTAGCGCCGCCCGCAGGTCCTCGGCGACTTCCTCCGCCAGCACGTCGGGCTCGGGGAGCGACTCAAGGTCCTCGAGATCCTGGTCCTTCAGCCAGAAGATGTCCAGGCTGGCTTTGTCGCGTGCGACGATCTCTTCGTAGCTGTACGGACGCCACCGCTCTGTTGCCGCGCGTTGCGTGCGGTTATCCGGCTTGAAGTAGTCCCTGACTGTATTTCGCCGCCTGGATCTCGACCGCGGTCAGGGTGGTGCCGGCCTTCTTGGCCTCGACGGCGCCGACCGCTTTGCGATCTACGTAAAGGAGGTAGTCGGCTTTGCCGTGGCCCGTGGCGCGGGGAAATTCGCGGACAGCGATGCCACGCCCGGCGTGGAGATCGGCGGCATTCGGGTACGACCCAGCCTGCCGCCGCGAGTTGGCGGTCAATGTCTTGTCGAGCGAGTTGTTCGGGTCCGGGCACGCCTCAAGATACGCGGCGGGTTTTTCTCCGCATGAAGTCCATCAAGATGAACTGGCCCAGCGTCATCGTGTTCGTGAAGTAGGCTTTGCCACGGCAGATCGCGGAGACCTTCTTCACGAACTCCACCAGGCTGCGGTCGCGCGCCAGCATGAAGGTGTTGATCAGGATGCCGCTGCGGCGACAGAGCGCGACTTCCCGATACGTCGCCTGCAGGATGTGGGGGTCGAGGCCCATCGAGTTGACGTAGATCCGTCCGTCGGGCTGCGTCAGCGCCGACGGCTTCCCATCCGTGATCATGATGATCTGCCGCATGTCCTTGCGCTGTCCCATCAGGATCCGCCGCGCGAGCTTCAAGCCTTCCGTCGTATTCGTGTGATACGGTCCCACCTGCGCGTGCGCCAGCTGGCCGATGGGGATCTCCTCGGCCGTGTCGTGAAACAGCACCACGCGCAGCGTGTCGCCCGGAAACTGCGTGCGAATCAGATGCGTCAGCGCCAGCGCGACTTTCTTCGCCGGTGTAAACCGATCTTCCCCGTACAGAATCATCGAGTGCGAGCAGTCCAGCATCAGCACCGTCGCCGACGACGAGCGGTACTCGGCCTGGTGCACCATCAGGTCGTCGTATTCGAGGTTGATCGGAACGCCCAGGCCTTCGCGCTTCAGCGCGTGCGAGAGCGTCGCGTTGACGTCGAGATTCAGCGTGTCGCCGTATTCGTAGCGCTTGCTCGCCGCTTCGGCCTCCACGCCGGTCGCTAGGTGTTCGGTCTCGTGTGCCCCGAAGCTCGACTTCCCGATGCTGCTGAGCAGATGCTTCAGCGTGCGATAGCCGAGGAAGTCGATCCCCTTGTCGGTGAGATTGAACTGCACCTGCTGCGCCGCTTCCTTCGCCATGCCGCCGGGGCCGAGCACGGGCTGCTGCGCCCCCGGCATCTTCGGCGCCTGCTGCAGGTTCAGGTAGCCCTCCTCGATCAGCTTCTGCACGATCTGATCGAGCAGATCGGCCAGCTGTTTCTGCAGCTCGGCGTCTTTCTGTGCGTCGCCGGTCGAATCGCCGCGCAGCACGTTGAGCATCTCGGGTGTGAGCTGACCCGAGTCCATCAACGCCTGGAGGATCGCCTGGCGCAGCGCGTCGAGTGAGCGGTCGGGATCTTCCTCGCCGAACTCACCCCAGAACGGATGGGAGTAGGGCCCACCCGCAAAACCGGACTGGAGCAGGAAGTCGGCCAGCTGGTCGAGCAACGCTTGGAGGTTGAGCGTCTCGAGCAGACCGGCGACGTAGCGGCTGTAGGTCGTGTAGCGCATCGATGTCTAATCTAGCACTGACAGGACGTAGCCAGAGTGGTCACGGAGCACGCGAACGCCGGTGAAGTCGCGGATTATGGCTTCGGCACCGGTGAAATCCGCATCGGGATGCGTGGTGCGCAGTGCAATGACGCGGGCGCCCGCTGCGCGGCCCGCCGCGATACCGGGCGGCGCGTCCTCAAAGACCACACACGTCGCGGCGTCGTGGCCGAGGCGCTTGGCGCCGAGCTTGTATCCGTCAGGCGCCGGTTTTCCGTGTGACACGTCGTCGCTGGTCACGACGACCGGCGGTATCGGCAGGCCCACCGAGCTCAACCGCAGCCGTGCCAAATCGCGACCACACGACGTCACGACGGCCCAGGTTCCCGCGTCCAGGCTCGCCAGAAACCGCCGGACGCCGGCCACCTCATGCAGCCCTTCGACATCCGCCAGCTCGGCGCCATCGAGCCACGCGACCTCGCGCATGACGTCGAGGTAGGGAGCCACGGCTTGGACCGTGTCGCGCGAGCGCCGCCCATGGGCGATCCGCAACACCTTCTCGGGATCGAGACCATGGCGCTGGGCCCACTGGCGACACACGCGCTCGACGACGGCACGAGAATCGACCAGAACGCCGTCCAGATCAAACAGAAAGCCCGAACAGGGAATCTGCACAACGACCCTAACCGAGGGCGTCTCCAATAAGGCGTTTGAGCGCGGCTCGGTAGGCACGTCCCGTCATGAGCTTCGTCCCATCACCCATGATGACGACATAATCGCTGTGGAACCACGGCTGGATTTCGCGAATCCGCTTCGCATTCACGATGGTGGAACGGTGGATGCGCACGAACGTCGCGGAGTCGAGTTGGCGCGCGATCGATGAAAGCGTCGCTCGCATCACGTGCACCTCCTTGCCCGCATGGAGCCGTACGACCTTGTCGTCCGCCTCGATCCAGTCGATCGCCGCGATATCGATGAACCGAATCCGCCCGTCGGACTTGATGGACAGGCGCCCCCCGCCCGGCGTCCGCAGCTCGTGCAGCAGAGCCTTCAGCTGCGCGCTCATAACACCGCGCTCGGTGGCGTGCCGCACCGCCGCGGCGAGGCGTTTCTGGTCATACGGCTTGAGCAGGAAGTCCAGCGCGTGTACCTCGAACGCGCGCAGCGCGTAACGATCGTACGCGGTGACGAAGACGACCGCAGGCATCCGGTCCGGTCCGATCTCCTCGATTACGCAGAAGCCGTCGAGCTCAGGCATTTGAACGTCCAGGAATACCAGATCGGGGCGAAGGGTCTCGATGGCACTGACGGCCTCTCGGCCATCGGCTGCTTCGCCGACGACGGTGATGTCCGGCACGCGGGTAAGGAGTGATTTGAGCAGATCGCGTGCGGGCGGCTCGTCGTCCACAACCAGGGCGCGGATCACGTTTTGAGGGGAAGCACCATCGTGACGGCGAACCCTGGCCCACTCGATCGCGGGCCCGCAACGAAAGATTGCGCGGCGCCATAAAGATGCAGAAGGCGGGCGCGGGTGTTCGCGAGACCCATCCCGCGTCCGCCGGGGCGGCGGGCGACCGTGCCGGGCCCGTCGTCTGTGACGTCGATTCGCAGGCGGTTTGACGTCGCGCGCGTGATGTCCACCGTCGTGGTCACGCGATCCCGACAGGGCTCGAGGGCGTGACGCACGGAGTTCTCGACCAGTGGCTGCAACAACAGACTAGGCACCAAAGCCCGACTGAGGCCCTCATCGACCTTCACGACGACGCTGAGTCGATCGCCGTATCGGACGCGCTGGATGTCGACATAGCGCTGCAACATGTCCAGTTCGCGCTCCAGTGTCACTTCCTGATCGACGCCCTCCATCGACAGGCGGAGCAGGTCACCCAGCTTCGCCAGCACTTCCCGTGCGGACTCGGGATCCTTCTCGAGCAAGGCCGACACGGTGTTCAACGTATTGAAAAAGAAATGTGGATGGAGCTGCATGCGCAGCACGTCGAGCTCGGCGATGGCCAGGCGCGTGGCCCGTTCCTTTGCCACCCGGGAGTAGCGCGCGCCGTGAAACGCGGCCGCAATGAGCCCGAAGTACAGGAGATTGCCGGCGAGGCGCTCGGTGAACGTGACCCAGATGTCGAAGACAAGCCGCGGCTGAGCGGGAGGAGGTGGCGGTGGCAGCCAGCCGAGACTGTGCGCGACGCTCATCGTCACGGCGGCATGCAGGAGCGAGATGGCCAGGCCGAGTCCGATCCAGAATGGAAGGCGTCGCCATCGCTGGGCCGGCTCGAGCGGGAGGCGCTCGGTCGCCGCCGCAATCGCCGGGACACAGAGTGCCCACGCCGCCCAGAAGAGCGCGTGGAAACGCAGCAGCCGGTCCCAGCGGACGGGAAGATTCTCGAGCGCACGGAAAGCGGCGTCTTGCGCCGCGAACGCGACTCCCAGGACCGCCGCGGCGCCCAATGCGGCTGCCCACATTCGCCACAATCGCCGTGTCACGCCGCCGCCTTCCGCTTTTTCCGCTGATCACCGACTGCTCGTCCAGCGGGCGCGCTGCGCCAGTGCCGAGTCGAGCAGCGCCCGCGGGCCGACACCGCTGTGCACCGCGACGATGCGGTCCACCACCAGGCCGAGCTGCTGGAGTGACGACGCCAGGTGTTCGGTGTCTTCGCCGCCCGCATTGGCATGCCCGTAGCTCAGATCCAGGAGGTCGCCTTCGAACAGTAACCGCTCCCGGGGCAGGTAGGCGACCAGTATTTGGCGCGCATGGGGGCTGGGTCCGATCTGATAGAGCTCGACACGCTGCGTGCTGTCATCGAATACGCGGCGGTCGGTCACCAGCTCGACCACGGCATCACGGGGTGCCCGCGACAGGGTGTCGGCGCGGAGTACGTGCGTGGAGTGCGCCGCCGCGCGCACGACCGCCGCGGCATCCGGCGTCGTCACGATGGTCACGCCCTCGGCGATGTACGGCCGCACACCGCTCACATGATCGTGATGTGCGTGAGTCGTGACGACGTAGCGAATCGGCTTACCCGGGATGAGTCGGCGGAACTGCGCCAGCTGTGATTGCGCCGCCACACTGGAGCCGCCGGCTTCCAGCACGAGTACATAGTCACGAAACTCGACGGCGAGGCTGGTGTACGCGCCCCCCGACATCCACACGCCCGTGCCCAGGCGCTCGGGAGGTCCGCCGTCGGTGGACGGGATCGTGTCGAGCCCCGCAGGAGCAGCGAACGTGCTATCGGGCACCGGCGCGTTGAGCGTCAGCGACGTGACCGTGTAAGACTGAAGATCGCTCCCGAGAACTTCCTCGGTGTAGCGGTACGGCAAGCGCAGGTTGCCGGCGGGTCGCCAGTCTTCGAACCGGATCGCGGACGTTCCCTCGCCGCGCACCGCATCGTCGGCCGCCCATTCGATGCGCATGAGGAGTCCGCTCCGCGGGTCGAACAGCAGATTGAGAACGGTGCCATCTATATCTGCGTAAGCGACGACGTTGCGGTCGAGCAACCGCAGCGCTTCCGGCCGGTTCCAGGCCGCCAGCAGCAATGTTTCCGGCCAGCGCCGCATGTTAACTGCGAGGACGTTCCGGGCGTTTGTGGTCGGCACCGGGCGAATCGTGCGGTTTCCGAAATTCGCGTTGAACCCACCGTTCTGATTGATCGCGAAGTGCCACCGGATTGGCTGACCGCCGAGAATGACAGCTCGCGTCCAACGCGCGAGTCGTGGCGTGACCGGATCCACGATGACAACCGAGGTATTCGTCAAGTCGGCGGGCCGGTCCGGCGTAAGGCCTTGTCCGATGTCCGTACGGCGACCGTTCATCACGCGAGTGACGGTGGTAACGCCGCGGAGTGCATTGAGGCCGCCGGCAGCTTCGATGCCGCGGCGCAGCAGCTCACGCGCTCGGTGAGCCGAGTTGATCAGCGAGGGGGTGGGGCCTTGCGCCTCCAGGATAGTTGGCAAAGCCACGAGCAAGGCGACCAAGCGGATGATACGCACACCGTTCTCCGGGTTGGTGACAATGCATGGTGCCGCTCAGACTGGCGTGGCGCGATGGATTTGTCGCCAACGGGTGATACAGCGGCGCGAACCGCATATTTTCCGATTCAATGACCGACGCGGGGGGGGCACGACGTTACGGGCTTGGGGCACTCGGCCACCGCAACTTCCGTCTCTTTTTCATCGGCCAGGGTATCTCGCTCGTTGGGACATGGATGCAGAACGTCGGCGAGGGGTGGCTGATCCTCACGCTGACCAACTCACCGTTCTACGTCGGTCTGACCGCCGCCCTCAGCTCGCTGGGGGTGCTCCTGTTCAGCCTGTACGCCGGCGTGATTGCCGACCGCGCCGACAAGCGCCGGTTCATCATCTTCATGCAGCTGGCGTTCATGCTCGAGGCACTGACCGTTGCGATCCTCGTCTGGACGCACGTCGTCGCCGTCTGGCAGGTGTTGCTTCTCGCGACGATTCTGGGCATCGCGAGCGGGTTCGACATCCCGATGCGCCAGTCGTTCATCGTGGAGATGGTGGGCAAGGACGATCTGATGAACGCGATCGCGCTCAACTCCTCGCTGTTCAACGGTGCGCGTGTCATCGGCCCGGCGATCGCCGGGTTTCTGATCGGCGCAGTCGGGATTGCCTGGTGCTACTTCCTCAACAGCGTGAGTTATATCGCGGTGATCGCCGGATTGCTGATGATGCGGCTGCCGCCGCGGCCCCCGCGTCCCCAGACCGCTTCCGCATGGACGGGGTTCCGCGAGGTGTTGAGCTACCTGCGAGGCGATCGCCGGCTCCGCGTCCTCATGATGCTGACGGCCATTCTGAGCGTCTTCGGATTCCCGTACATCTCGATGATGCCGGTGTTTGCGCGCGACGTGCTACATCGGGGCGCCACGGGCTACGGCGCACTGACGTCGTCCATCGGCATCGGCGCGGTGATTGGCGCGCTGGGTGTCGCGCTGACGTCCGGGCGGATCAGACGGCGCGGGAGGCTCATGCTGATCGGAGGGACGGCGTTCGGCGTCCTGTTGATTCTGTTCGCGGCGTCGCGCGCGTTGGCGCTCGCCATGGCCCTGCTCGCGCTCGCGGGGTGTGCGATGATCGTGAACAACTCGATCACGAACACAATGCTCCAGACGACCGCCCCCGATCACCTGCGGGGCCGCATCATGGGGTTCTACTCGTTCGTGTTCGTGGGCATGGCGCCGTTCGGGGCGTTTCTGTTCGGGTTGGTGGCCGAGCACGTGGGTGTGCCGGCGACGCTCGCGGCGGGGGGCGCCATTGTGGCATTGGCGGTCATGATCGCCGGTTGGGCAGTCCCGGAGATACGATCGGCATGAGCGCCGTAGGCGCGAAGGATCTGCTTCTCATCTAAATCCATTTTCTCCTCTTCACCTCTGCAACAATCAGCGCTGCCGCACCGTCGAACCCTAGTCGTTCAGCGTTGAGCACCATGTCGTACTGAGTCAGATCCTGCCGGTCGCGGCGGTAGTGTGTCTTCACGTACTGGTCGCGTTGATGGTCGGTCTCTGTGATTACCCTGTCCACGGACTCGAGCGTCACACCCAGCCGTTCGATTGCCACCTTCCTCCGGAACGGCAGGGACGCGATGACGTAGACGTGCAGCGCATTGGCGCGCATCGCGAGGACGGCTTGGGCGCCGCGGCCCACGAGGACCACGCGGCCTTCCGCCGCGGCCTCCGCGATCACGCGCTCGGTCATCAGGACGAGAGTCTCCTCTTCCGTGTCGACCGGTATCGGGGTCTCGCCGGTGACGAACATCTCCGGCGACGCCGCGGCGAGCGTGCGGGCGAGGCGTTCCAGCAACCCGGGGGCCCGCTCCTCCCGCCGGGCGACCTCGTCCCGCGAGAATCCCGCAAGGCGCGCGACTTGATCGATGAACTCGTTGTCGATCAGTGTCCAGCTGCCGCCAAGCCGATCCACCACCAGCCGCGCGATCTCCGACCCGCCCGAGGCGTATTGGCGCGTGATCGTGACGAGCGGTTTTACTGCTGGCGCAGATTGCGTCGGAGATCTCCGATATTCAGCAGCGGAATGCCACCCTGCGTCGGCACCAGAATCACGAGGTTGTTGCTCGCCTTCAGCTCGCGCAGCACGTCGAAATACTGTCGGGTCAGCGCTTCCGGCGTCAGCGTCGTATTGAGCAGCCGCTGCTGCTCGGCCTGCAGGCGCGCGACCTCGACGCGGTGACGCTCGGTCTCGACTTGCTGCTCCTGCGCGATCTTGTTGTTGATCGCCTGCACGACCTGCGCCGGCGGCTGCAAATCGCGCAGGAAAAACGCCGTCACGGTGGCGATCCGGAACGGCGGCCCGCCGGCCCGTGGCTGCGTCACGAGCGCAGAGTCCACCAGCGATTCCATCGTTCGCGCGATCTGCGTGCGTTTGGAGATGTCGTTGATCGAGTACTGCACCATGCCGTCGCGCACCCCTTTGCGGATCGCGTTGCGCACGGCGCTGTGGATCTGGTCCTCGGTGCCGATCTCCGTATAGATGCGGGACGCCTGTTGCGGGTCGATCTGCCAGCGCAGCCCCACGTCCACCGTCATCCCCATCTGTTCGCTGGAGAGCGCCGCGATCTCCTCGACCTGTTCTCCGGAGAAGGGATATTGCTCTTCGCGCGTCGTAAAGCGCTCGATCGAAGACCAGGGCGTCACGAGCCGGATCCCGGGGAGCAATGGCTTCGGATCCACCGTGCCGAACGCATGCCGCACGCCTACTTCGCCGGCATTGATGACAACGGTCGTGGAGCCGAGGACGGTGATCGCGCCGATCGCGAGCGCGACGTAGCTGAGCAGGCGCAGGATGCCGCCGATCGAACGGCCGGCCGTGGCCTCGCCCCGCACGGTGGCAGCGCCGAGACGGAGGAAGAAAGCAACCGCGAGGAGTACAAGACCAAAGACTAGCTCGCCCATGGCGACTCCCGGTTGTGATGGGGATGAGACTTACGTGAAGAGGTTGGGTCCTGTTCCAGGTCCCCCCCCCGCGGGTCCCTTTCCAAACGGCGGTTTTTGCTCTGCGCGCGCGCGCACGTACCCGAGCTCCTCGCTGCGCGCAATCCGCTTTTCCGCGACGAGCCCCTCGAGTACCAGCTCACACGCCGACACGACGGTGGCGGGGTCCTTCTTCCCGGCGAGGCCGACCTGATCGATCAGGTCGAGCAGCCCGGGAACGACGGTAAAACCCTTCAGCAGTGCTTCGGAGCGCTCGTCCGGGGTGACCTTCAGCGCGCCGCCCTCGTCGAACCAGTGGACGATGTCGTCCACGTTCGCACCGCCCACCCGCCCCTCGAAGGTGCGACCCGCGGCGCGGCGGATCAGATCCTTGCCGATGGTTTCGGAGCCCTGCAGCTCCCCTTCGTATTCGAGCTCGAGCTTGCCAGTGATGGCGGGCAACGCGGCGTATACGTCGGAGATGCGCGGCACGACCGCCTTTTCCTTGGCGAGGATGGAGCGGCGCTCCGCGTTCGACAGGACGTTGTCGAGCACGCTGATTGGCAATCGCTGCGACACGCCGCTGCGCCGGTCAACACGCTTGTCTTCGCGCGCTTCGAAGGCAATGCGCTCGATCAGCTCCGCCATGAAATCGGGAATGCGGATGGAGCGGTTCCCGCCATTGCGCTCGATCCAGGCCTCTTGCTGCGTGATCGCGCTGCCGAGCTCGACGGTCAGCGGGTAATGCGTCGTGATTTCCGAGCCGATGCGGTCCTTGAGCGGCGTAATGATCTTGCCGCGCGCGGTGTAGTCCTCGGGGTTGGCCGTGAACACCAGCGCCACGTCCAGGTTCAGCCGCACCGGGTATCCTTTGATCTGGACGTCTCCTTCCTGCATGATGTTGAAGAGTCCCACCTGAATCTTGCCCGCGAGATCCGGCAGCTCGTTGATGGCGAAGATGCCGCGATTCGCCCGCGGCAAGAGGCCGAAGTGCATCGTGAGCTCGTCGGACAGGAGATGCCCCCCACGCGCCGCCTTGATCGGATCGACGTCGCCGATGATGTCGGCAATGGTGACATCAGGCGTCGCGAGCTTTTCCACGAACCGGAGCTCGCGCGCCAGCCACGCGATCGGCGTACTGTCGCCGTGCTCCGCAATGAGCTCGCGGCTGTACTTGGAGATCGGATCGAACGGATCGTCGTTGACCTCGCTGCCGGCGATGATGGGAATCTCCTCGTCGAGCAGCGAGACCAGCTGGCGGAGGATCCGGCTTTTCGCCTGACCACGCAGACCCAGCAGGATGAAGTTGTGGCGTGAGAGAATCGCGTTCACGAGCTGCGGGAGAACGGTTTCCTCATATCCGACGATGCCCGGAAACAGCGGTGAGCCGTTTTCGAGCAAACAGATCAAATTCTCCCGCATTTCGTCTTTGACGGTGCGCTGCCGGCGCGCGGCGGCCGCCCACTCCGTTCGTTTCAGCTCGCCCAGGGTCGTCGGTTGTGTCATGGCTCGACGTTAATCGTTTCAACCCGTGCTCTGCAACCCTTGCGCAATGCCGCGCACACTTGCGAGCAGCGCCCGGAACACTTCGTTGTCGGGCCGCCCTTCGGCGCGCCAGCGCTGGAGGAGATCGATCTGTAACAGACTCATGGGGTCGACATACGGATTGCGCAACAGAATCGAGCGCTGCAGCGCCGGATCCGAGTCGAGCAGCGCCTGCTCCTGCTTCAGGGCGAGCACGTGCGCGACGGTACGATCGAACTCGGCCCGGATCGGCGGGAAGTACTGGTTGCCGAGTTCGCCGGCCAGACGGGCATACCGTGCCGCGATCGAGAGGTCGGCCACGGCGAGCACCATCTCGACGTCGTCGATCAGGGCGCGCAGGAATGGCCAGTCGCGCACCATCTCACCGAGCGTTCCCGTGCCGTGGCGTTCTGCCGCACGATCCAGTGCCGTTCCGAGCCCATACCAACCTGGCAGCAGGTGACGGCTCTGCGTCCACGCGAACACCCAGGGGATCGCGCGCAGCTGTTCGATCTCCCCGCGTTCGTCGCCCGTCGCGCGCGCCGCCGGCCGGCTCCCGATGTCCATCCGCTGAATCACATCGATCGGCGTCGCGAGCCAAAAGTATTGGACGAAGCGCGGGTCATCGTAGACCAGGGCGCGATAGGCTGCCCTGCTGTCCCGCGCGAGCTCGTCCATCATGCCGGTCCAACCGCGCTCGCGCGCATCGGGTGAGCGCGGCAGGGCGGTTGCGAGTGGGGGGCGCGCTCAGAATCGCGCTCGCGATCCTGCCGCCGCCACGGCTGACCGTCCCCCCGCGACCGTGAAAGAACGTCAGATCGATTCCCGCGCGGTCCGTGGTTTCGACCAGCGCCGCTTGGGCCCGCTGCAACGCCCAGCGGGCCGCGCCGAACCCTGCGTCCTTGTTGCTGTCGGAGTAGCCGATCATCACCATCTGGTGCAGACCACGATCGCGGAGGTGCGTCCGATAGTAAGGATCGGCGAGCAACGCACCCATCACGCTGGGCGCGTGCTCGAGATCGGCCACCGTTTCGAAAAGCGGCGCGACGTCCAGCGAGACCCCCGCGCGCCCCCCGCCTCCCCAACGAGCGAGTGCGAGAACGGCGAGGACGTCGTCGGCGCCCTGTGCCATGCTGATGATGTAGGGACCTATCGCCACATCGCCGAAGCGCGCGCGGCATTCGCCGATCGCCTTGAAGACATCCAGGGTCCGTGTGGCTTGATCGTCCGGCGATCCTCGCGCCGGAGGTCCCTCGCCGTTCTCCAACACCCGTCGAAGCCGGATCAGGCGGTCGTCGGGAGCGCGCGTGCTCCAGTCCGGGTCGCGGAGCAGGGTTGCCAATACCGCGCGGTGGACGCCCGCGTGCTGCCGTACGTCGATCGTGGCCAGGTGAAAACCGAACGTCTCGACGCGGCGCAGCAGACGCTGCACGCCGAACAGTCCCGCGTGCTCGCCGCCGTGGGCGCGCAGGCTCGCGATGACGGCGCCGAGATCGCGCTCCAGGTCGGCAGCCGCTCCGTACCCGCCAAACTCATCGCGTCGCGTTGCCTCGAGCCGCGCCGCCAGGAGAGTGAACAGCACACGGTACGGCATGTCGTGATAGCGGGTCGGAATCGCGGCCAGCGCCTTGGGGAACTGGGCGGCATAGGCCGCGATCCGCTCGCGCACCGTGTCGCTCACACCCGTCCGCACTCCTGATTGTGATAACCGACGCGCCAATTCAGCCGCCTCACGGCGGTAGAGCGCGAGCACCAGATCGCATTGTCGCGCGAATGCGGCGCGCAGCGTGTCGCCGCCGACGTTGGGGTTGCCGTCCATGTCGCCGCCGACCCAGGAGCCGAACCGCAGGACCGCTCGGGTCGGGACCTGGATGTCGTACCTGCCGCGCACGGCCTGCTCCAACTCCTCGTAGAACGGCGGGACGACGCGATAAACGACATCCGTCAGGTAGAAGAGCACGTTCTCGAGCTCGTCCATCACGGTGGGACGGGCGGACGGATTGGGATCGGTTTGCCAGGCCGTCGTGACTTCTTCGCGGATCCGCGCCAGCGCGGCGCGCTCTTCATCGGGCGTGCGCGACGGGTCGAGCCGCTCGACCAGCAACCGGCCCACCACCTGCTCCTTCTCGAGCAGCGTGCGGCGTGTGGCTTCGGTGGGGTGGGCGGTGAAGACCGGCTCGAAGCGGAGTCGCTGGAGCAGCGCGGCCGCCTGTTGCGGCGTCAACCCGGCGTCGGCCAGTTGTGCGACCGTCGCCCGCAGGCTGCCCTCCTGGGGCGCCGCGGCCGCGCGCAGATAGTCGCGCCGTCGCCGGATGCGGTGAATGCGCTCGGCGAGATTGACGACTTCGAAATACGTGGAGAACGCGCGGATCAGCGTTTCGGCATCGCGGGCCGGCAGCCCCGTCACCAGCGCGTGCAGCTCGTCATCCGCCCCCGCCCCCGCGCCCGCCCCCGCGATCGCGGCGTGCCGCGCGCGCTCGACGAGCTGGAAGAACGCGTCGCCACACTGCTCGCGCAGCACGTCCCCGACCAGTGCGCCGAGGGTGCGGACATCGTCTCGCAGCTGCGCATCTTTCGGCGCAAACTCGACTTCGCGCCGGCCTTTCCCGTTCAGGAGCCCTCAGGAGGTGTAGAGAGTCGGACGGCCGCCACACCCCAGGCGGCGAGGTCGACGGACGCCCGTCCGTCGCTGCCGACGGCAATCGTGTCCCCATTTTGCTCGACGAGGTTTGTGCGTCGCGCCTGCTTGAAAGCATACGCGGCGGGCCACACCCCAACCCCGCGCGCTTGCCCGGCAATGTCGAGCAACTTCACGATGACGCCGTCGCCATCGTCCGCGGGCTTCACACCGGCAATCATCACGTTCTTGTCGGCATAGAACAGCGCGCGATCCTTCGCGATCAACGGACCCGGCGTCTGATTGGCGTACGAGGGACTGACGTAGAGCGGGTCGCAGGCCGCCCACCCGCGGCGCACCGGCTCGGCCGCGTCGCCCGGCGCAAGCAGCGAGATCCGAAAACGGAACGTCACCGTACCGCCCTGCGATGCCGCGTAGTTCGTGTGCCAGTAATTGTTCAGCGCGTAGGCGAACAGCGTCCCATCGGGGACGATGCTGCGCCGCCACGCGCCACGGAACAGGTCGTTGAGCGTGAACAGCGGCGTGTCCGGCCCGCTCCAGAGCACCCCGTCACTGGCTTCGTGCAACCAGACCCAGTGTGCGTGACAATACCAATCGCGACAGCTGCCGGGTTGCTGATCGCGGTCGACGGTCATGCGGCCCAGTGGTACTTCCACCTCGACGGTCGGTTTCATGAGCGCGAAGGGAAAAGCGAAGTAAAGCGCCTCTTTGGCGAGCGTCGCCGACTTTGTGATGCGGTTTTCGATGTCGACCCACGGCAGCTCGTCATACAGCGTCACGATCGATGTGATGGACGGGAATCCTTCCAGCGCCCGCTCCACGACGAGCCGGACGCCTAGCCCCGAGAGCCGCTCGCGACGACAGCGCACGAATTTCGCCTGCGTGAGCGCGAGCTGCGGCGGATTCTTGAGGTCGTCGCGATCACCTGACGTCCACATTGCGCTGTGCTCGCCACCACGGGCGTAGACCAGTTGATTGAGGCCCGACCACTCTGACGGCTTGACGCGCTCCTTGCCGTCGGGGCCTGTCAGCGAGCGGATCGCACCAGTCGCGGGATCGACTTGGACCGTGAAGCCGCCGGCCTTCGCGTCGACGGCCTCGCCATCCACGGCGGGGGGCCGGGGCTCGCCATCTGCTTCTGCCAGTGCGAGATAGCCCAGGGCGGGCACGCCGCGGACGAGGACGAGCGCGTCGCCGTCTTCGAGGTCCACGGAGGGCAGCTCCCTTCCTTCGCTGGAGAGCCGTTTGCCGGCGCCTGCCGCGACGCGCGCCACATCCGTGCGCTCCCAGGTTCCCGCGTTGCACACGAGCCGGCCCCGGCCGGGCTGGGTGGCGCGCCCGAGCCGGAGCAGCCCGTCGCTCAACAGATCATGCGCGGCAGCCGCGCCGGCATCGATGAAGCGCCGCTTGTACTCCCATTGCGCCACCGTCTGGCGCGATGTCGGGTCCGTGACGCTTTCGTCGGCGCCCCAGGTGTGCTCGCCGAACAGCAGCAAGTCGCGCCACATCGCGACGCGCGCGTCTGCGCGGCCCTGGCGGCGGCGGACGGCGTCATCGTCGCGCGCCTCGAGGCGGTCGTCCCAGAGCGCGACCAGCTCCGTCGCGCGCGCCACGAGCTGCGCGGACCGAAACGCCGCCAGCTGGGCGGCGGTCGAGGCGGCGCCATCTTCCCAGTACAGGCCGGTGTCGCCGCGGCGGACGGGAATCTTCGTCCCATAGCGGCGCTCGACATCGCGGAAGAAATCCTCCGTGCGGCCCGGGATGATGCGAGGCCACGTAAAGCGGCGTCCGAACTCCTGGACGTTGGCCACCATCGCTTCCTTCATAAGGGCGTTGTCGTGCCAGTCGGCACCGTACAGTAATGCGGCGTCATACGGCCAGTTCTGCGCCAGGAATGCGGGCTGATTGAGGAACCAGTCGGAAAGCCGATGGCCCATCTCGTCCGGGCCGATGTCGAAGCCAAAGCGTGTGCCGTCGCCATAGTGATGGGCGCGCCAGTGCAGGACACGACTGCCGTCGGGACCTTCCCAGTAGTAGAGCTGCGGATAGGCCGTACCATCGGTCGCTGGACCCGCGGGCAGGAGGGGCGCGGCGCGCTCGGGATTCGGACCACTGGCGAGATACTTCACCCCGCTCGCCGCGAGCAGCAGCGGGAACGTCAGCGGTTGTCCGGGGACATCGGTGATCTGCGCCGAGAGAAAGGTCAGGCCGCGCTCGCGCGCGAGTTTGCCCGCAGGCCACACCAGCCGCGCGTACGTGTCGTGATCGAGGATCCCCGTCAGCATGTTGGCGAACAACGCCTGCCAGCCGATCCTGCCGCCCTGGATCGCCTGCACGAGCGCGTCGCCCGCCTCGGGCGAGCGATTCTCCAGAAACGAGAGCACCTGCAGCGCGCACTCGGCCGTGAAGTGAAAATCGCGATGCGTCAGCGTCCAGGCGAGCGCGGCATCGAGATTCTTGCGGTGGATCTCGAGCGCGCGCTCCTGGAGGTCGGTGTATCCCACGTCGGTGTGAATCGAGGAGAGCCAGTACACCGTCCAGCGCTTCGCGGGAGTGAGCCGCAGGCGCCGGCGCGCGGCGCGATCGCGTCCGACTTCCACGTCGAACTGAAAATCCGCCGGCTCCGAGAGCGGCACCCACACCTCGCCGCTCAACGCGGGACCTTGGGATGCCGGCAACAGTCCCGCTGTCCCGACGAGCGCGCCGTGCCGGTCGGTCACGCGCGCGCGGGCGGCGGGCGCGTTCAGACCCGAGACCGTAATGCGCACGAGATTCTTGCGGCCCTCGGGCTGTTGAAAGAGCGCGGTGGGACGGGCTTCGATGACGGGTTGCTGTGGCTCGCGCAGTCGCGTCGCCATCCATCCGGCGACCGACGAGACAAAGCCCAGGAACGTGCGACGATCAGAACGCAGCATGATTCCTATAACTTAGCGATGCTTGACTGTGTTGGTCCCCTATGTACGTTTCGCCGTCTCCCCGACCTATACCTCAACAGGAGCTCGCATGAAGCGCATCGCATTGGCCGTGGCGGTCGTCGTCATGGCTGCAGGCGCGTGCAAGAAGGCGGACAACAGCAACGCGGGCATGCAATCAGACACGACGAAAATGATGGCCGACTCGATGAAGATGGCACCCGCCGCCGACACGATGAAAATGGGCGCGGATACATCGAAGGTGCACGCCGACACGACGCATCGCACAACGACGCGTCCCCAGACCCGGACCCGCCGACCGTAAGCGACGAGTCATTGCTGTGATCAAGCCCGGGCACCGCCCGGGCTTTTTGTTTGCACCGACCGCTGGATTGCCGCCCGCGTGTCGAACGGCGGCGTCCAGCCGAGCTCGTTGCGAATCCGATCGACAGAGTACGGATTCTCTCCGAGGATGAACGACATCGCCGCGTTCCCGAGCGCGCTGTAACGGCCCGGCAACACCACGCGCAGCAACGAGCCCCAGGCAGCCACTCCGATCCGAATCAGTGCCGCGGGGATCCGCACGCGCATCGGCCGCACGCCCAGCGCCGCGGCAAACGCCTCCAAGAACTCACGCTGCGTGAGCAGGGGCGGTGCGTCGCGTGTGACGTTGTATGCCCGGAGCCCGGGTCGGGGCGGCGCGTCGAGCGCAGCGAGAATCGCCGACGCGACATTTCCAGCGTACACGCACGAAAGATGATTGGTGCCTGGGCCGATCTGCGGCAGGACGCCGCGCCGCAGATTCGCGATCACGCGCCGTGTGAACAGCTGGTCACGCTCTCCATAGATGACGTTGGGACGGATCGCGATGGCCGACAGGCTACCGCGTGCCGCTTCGTCCTGGACCAGTTGTTCCGCGGCGCGCTTGCTGCGCGCGTAGAAATCTTTCACGGGGAGCGGTTGCAATGGATAATCCTCCGTGATGTCTTGCGCTCCTGTCCGGAATACGGCGACGCGGCCGTACACGGCGACGGTCGAGATGTGAATGAGCCGTGCCCCCGTGCGCCGCGCCGCCTCGATCGCGAGCCGCGTGCCGCCGACGTTGACCCGCGTGAATTCCTCGAACGACTCGTGGGACGCGACGCGGGCCGCCGCGTGAATGATTGCCCGCACGCCGTCCGCGGCCCGTTGCCACGCGCTGGCGTCGGTAACGTCGCCCACGACGGCCTCGGCGCCGAACGCTTCCACCCCGCCGCGCGCGTGCGGGTGCACCAGCGCCCGCGGCCGCTCCCCACGCGCGCGCAGCGCGTCGAGGACGTGCGTTCCCACCAGTCCTGCGCCGCCGCTGACGAGAACCGTCACGCCGGCGTAACGCGTGGTGCGTCGAACGGCAGCTCGACGACGCGCGCTTCGCGCCCCGCCGCGCGCACTGTCGCGCCGCTCGGCACCTCCCGGCGCACCATCGCGAGCCCGATCCAGCGGCCCAGGACGGACCCGCCGCCGTCGGGGAGCCAGGCGATGCTCGTCACGCGACCCACTTCGCGCTCATCGTGGGTGACCGCGTTCCAGCCGGTCGCCGGCGCCGCCGGCGGATCAGCCTCGAAGAGGAGGCCGCGCAACTGCCGGTTCGCGTGCCCGCGAAAATGCAGGCGGCTCACCGTCTCCTGGCCCGTGTAGCAGCCTTTGGTGTACGACACGCCGCCGATCTCGTCGAAGCGTACTTCCTGGGGGATCGTCTTCTCGTCGACTTCCGAAGCGAGTCGCGGCCAGCCCGCCAGGATCCGCGCGAGCTCGAGGGCATCGGCATTCGCCGGATACGCACCGGCCTCCACCAGGCGTGTCCGAATGGCCTCGACGTGATCCATGGCCGTGGTTACCTGAAAGAGGAACGGCGCCACGTCATTCGCCCGCGCCACCTCGATGGCCCCTCCATGTGCCGAGCCCTCCATGACGTGATTGGCGGCGTGCGGAACGGGAAGGCCGGCCGCCCCCATCACCGCGACGGCATGGGCGCCGGCAAGCCGCAACACGGCCGTGTGCTCCGTGCGATCCGCGGAGCGGGCGAGCCGCGGCGGCACGGCGCGTTGCAAGATGAGCAACGCGCCTTCGCGGCCCTCGGCCGGAACGGTGTACCGCACGCGCGATCCCAAGCGCGCCGCCCAGCCGTCCACGACGATCATTCCTTTGGGCGTGAGCAACGCGCCATAGACGAACGCGCCGTCGCCCGGCTTCTCGAGATCGTTCGTCAGCAGGCCTTGAAAGCAGGTAATGGCGCCCTGCGCAGGCCCGGTGAGATCGATGACGCCGACGTCGGCGCGCGCGACGATCGCGCCGGCTCGGTCGCGCTGTGAGCCGCGAGCGAGTCCCAGACCAGGGCGGCCCCGCGTCCCTGGAATGTCTGGGACGAGTGACTCGTGGTCAGCATCACGCAGGGCATGCCCGCGGCGCGCGCGGCTGCCAGCCCATGCAAGGAATCCTCGATGACGACGCAGCGCTCCGGGCCGATCGGCCGGCGCTTGTTCAGCGTATCGTGCGCCGCGAGGTACGCAGCCGGATCGGGCTTGCTGCGTGGGACGTCATCGGCCGCAATGATGGTCTCGAAGCCGTCGGCGAGACCCGTGCGGCTCAAGACCGCGTCGATCTCCCGCCGCAACGCGCCGGAGACGATTGCCAGGCGGAACTGTCGGCCCGCGTCGCGCACGAATTCCTGTGCACCAGCCACCATTCGCAACGAGGTTTCGACGAGTTCCAGGTACAGTTTGGACTTTTTCTCGACGAGATGCTTCAACAGCTCCGTGGTCAGGGTACGCTGCGCTCGGCGATACGCCTCCAAGAAACCGGTGCGATCGTCCAGGCCGAGGTAATGGGCGTAGTATTGCTCGCGGGTCAGGGTGATGCCTTCATCGGCCAGGACGCGCTGCAGCGCCCAACAATGCTGGGGCTCATCATCGACCAGCACGCCGTTGAAATCGAACAGCACCGCCTCGATCACCACGTCTCCTTCAGCCATGCGACGATGTTCGGCCAGCACGAAATCCTGGCACGCTCGCTCACGACCAGTCCACGATGCGACAGTCCCGGCGCGACCGCGAGCGTCTTGCGGGTCGCGCCGACGCGATCGACGACCTGCCGGCACGCTTGCGGTGGCGCATAGAGCCAATCGGACCCGCCGGCCACGCCGAGGTATGGCGTGCTCAACGCCGCCAGACCCGCGAAATAGTCGAAGCCATCGGTGCCGCGCCAGACGCCCCGCACGTTCCACTCCATCCATGCGGCGATGATCTCCGCTGCTTCGTCTTCATTGCCAAAGCGCAGCGCGCGGGCCGGGAAATGACCCAGCGCCCGGGACAGTGCGACGGTTGCGGCTGCCAACGCGCGCCGCACGGGACCGAGCCGGCGCGGGCCCGGGGTCCCGAGGGTGACGATCGCGCGCAGCGGCGCGGCAGCCGCCACGCGGGCGAGCCAGCAGAGACCGGCCGCCCCGCCCGCTGAGTGTCCCAGCCAGGCGAGCGGCGCGCCATCGGTTTCCTCGCGCACGCGCGCGACCAGGGTCGGGGTGTCCTGGAGAACCCAGTCTTCGAACGTCCAGGCCCCGCGGCGCGGTTCGCGCGCGCTCTCGCCATGGTGCCGCAGGTCGGCGAGCCACACGTCCAGACCGGCGGCGCCCAGAAAATGCGCCAGGCCGCCGGCCGAGGTGCCGTCGGCGGAATGCAGCCAGAGGCGATGGTTGGTGAACGCGCCGTGCACGAGGAGCACGGCGGGCCTGCCGTCGCGGTAGGCCCGCAGCCGGTGCAGGGCGAGGTCCACGCCGTCCGGTGTCGTGACGCGGCGCGCGCCTCCGGTCATTCGTAGCGCCCGGCGGCGCGGTAGGAATCGTCGAGCAGCTCGACCGGATGCCGCACGCGCGCCGGGATGCGCGTGGCCGCGAGCCCGGCGCCAAGCTGCATGATGCAGCCGGGATTGCCCGTGGCCACCACCTGGGGCGCCGCGGCGCGAATGTGCTCGAGCTTCGTCTTGAGGACGGCGCGGGACATCTCGGGCTCGAGCAGCGTGAAGAGTCCGGCGCTGCCGCAACATTCGGAGGCGCCCGCAACCGGCACGAGCTCGAGCAGGGGAATCGCCGCAAACAGCTTCAGCGGCTGAGCGACGACGCGTTGCGCGTGCATGAGGTGGCACGGGGGATCGTAAGCGACATGGAGATCGAGCGGGGCTCCCGGTGCCGGCGGATCCAGCAACTCCGTCACGTCGCGCACGCGCGCGGCGAATCGTGCGCCGTGCTCATCCCCCAGTAAGTGCCCGTACTCCTTCATCAAGGCTCCGCAGCCCGCGCTGTTTACGACGATCGGCTCCTCCCCGTCGCCGAACGCGCCGACGTTGGTACGTGCCAATGTGCGCGCCTCGTCCAGCAATCCCGCATGGGCGTGCAACGCGCCGCAGCAAATCTGGCCAGGGACCTCGCGGACGTGGTAGCCATTCACAGCGAGGGTTCGCCTGGTGGCTTCGTGCACATGCCAGAACAGGCCCTCCATGACGCAGCCTCGAAACAGAAGGGCGGCGAGGGGCGGCGAAGGGGCGGCGAAGGGGCGGCGAGGGGTCTTTGCCGCCGCCTTTCTCGCCGCCGCCTCACTCGCCGCCGGTTTTGTGGCCGCCAGCATCCCCATTGAGAATCCCAAGCGCCCCCAGCCAGCGAGAAGTCGCGGGAGCCCCGTTGCTCTGAGCAAACGGGCCAGCCGGTAGACAACGCCGCTGATACCGGGCCTCGTCAACGTCCATAAGGCTAGGCGCGTGAGTCGCGAGACGCTGCGCGCGGCGGTGATCCGGCTGCGTGCTGCTTCGAGGCCGCGGCCGTACTGCACGCCCGAGGGGCACACGGGTTCGCACCCCCGGCAGCCCAGGCAACGATCCAGATGATAGAGGAGGGCGGCGTCGGTCGCGGCGAGGTCGCCGCGCTCGAGCCCCCGCATCAACTCGATGCGGCCCCGCGGTGAATCGGATTCATCTCCGGTGGCGAGGAACGTCGGACAAGCTTGAAGGCAAAACCCGCAGTGTACGCACGCGTCCAGCCCTTCGAATCCCCCCCGTTCCCCCCCCGTCATGTGCCTTCTGTGGCGACGACGAGCGCACCACCGGGATCGAACGTGCGGCGCAGGCCCGCGACGAGGGGGCCGACCCCCTCACGATACGCCCCGAAGTGACCGACGGCGCCACGCTGTGGCCACGGTGCACGCTCGAGTGTGAGCGGCACCTCCAGCCCGGCGAGCGTGCGACGTAGGCGCTGCAGGCGATCGATGCTCGCGTCACCGGTCCAGCGGATGGCGCCCGCCGCCGGCGATGCGGAGATCCATTCGTCGCCGAGCTGGTGCTGCAACAGATCGAGCAACTCGTCGCTGGCAGTGGGCACGCCGCCGATGCGGAAGGTCACCGGCCGGACGGCGAATCCCTCCGCCAAGCGCATCCAGAATGCGTGCGCCTCCTCGGCGCGCAGCGGCGTGAATCGGCCGCCGCCGCTCGCGGCGCCCAGGCCGGCTTCGTCTGCCGCGACGAGCGCGGGCGATCCCGCGAGCCGCACCGCCAGGACCCAGCGTTCGCGCCGGGCGAGGGCAGGCGACACGAGCTCGAGTGCCGCGGGCGTGAGGCCGGCGGCCGCAATGTCCTCTCCCACCTGGGTGAGATCTTCGCGCGCGCCCTCGAGTACGTAGGTGATGTCGGCGCGCGGCAGCGTGCGCAGCCGCAGATGGACGAGGACGATCACGCCAAACGCGCCAAAGCCGCCGGCCTGCAGGCGCGTGAGGTCGTAGCCGGCGACGTTTTTCATGACGCGCCCGCCGCTTTGCACCATGCGGCCGTCGCCGGTCACGAACGTGACACCGAGCAGATGGTCCTTGATCGGTCCGAAGCCGTGGCGGAGCGGGCCCGCCGTCGCGGTGGCAACGACGGAGCCGAGTGTGCGCCCAGCCAACCCAGGCGGATCGATCGCGAGCCAGGCGCCGCGATCGGCGAGCTGCTGGCGCAGCTGATCGAGTCCTATGCCCGCCTCCGCGGTCGCCGTCAGGTCGGAGGGCTCGATCGCGGGGACGCGATCGAGACGGCGGGTCGTGAGCGCGAGGTCGGCCGGCGCGTCACTCTGGAGCCAGGTGCCGGCGCCCTCGATCCGAACACGCCAACCCTCCTGGTGCGCCGTGCCCAACAGGAGAGCCACAGCATCGGGGGAGCCGGGCGCGACGCGGGGGACGCGATCGGTGCCCGCTTCGAGCACTGCTCCTTCACCCAGCAACGCTGTGACTTTGTCGAGGATCGTCATGCGACGGCCCTCGGCCGAGCCGAAACCCACTCGCGACACGCGTGGAGTGGCACGACCTTCCCCGGATTCACCCGTTCGTCGGGATCAAACACCCGGCGCACCGCGAGCATCGCACCCAACGACTCGGCATCGAAGATCAGCGGCATATACCTGAGCTTGTCGATTCCCACCCCATGTTCGCCAGTGATCGTCCCCCCGGCCGCGATGCACGTGGCCATGATCTCCGCGCTCGCCGCCTCCACGCTGTGTTTGAGTGTCGGGTTGGTCGCATCGAACGAGATGTTGGGGTGGAGGTTGCCGTCGCCGGCGTGAAAGACGTTGCTGACCACGAGTCCATAGTTCTTCGCGATCGTAGAGATCGTGTCGAGGACATGGGGGAGGGCGGAGCGGGGGACGACGGCATCCTGGACCACGAGATCGCGCGCCAACCGGCCCATCGCGCCGAAGGCCTTCTTGCGGCCCTGCCACAGCCGCTCGCGCTCGGCCTCGCTGGTGGCAGATCGCACCGATCGCGCCCCCGATTTACGCAGCAGCTCAGTGACCACCTCCGTCTCGGCCACTACCGCGTCGCCATTTTGGCCGTCGATCTCGGCGAGCAGAATGGCAGCAGCATCACGGGGATATCCGGCGGCGTAGACCGAATCCTCCACGGCACAGATGCAGGACTGGTCCATCATCTCGAGCGCCGCCGGCACGATCCCGGCGGCGATAATCGCCGATACGGCTTCGCCGGCGGTCCTGATACTGCTGAAATCGGCGAGCAGCGTTCTGATCGCGCGCGGCAACGGCGTCAGGCGCACGGTGATCTTCGTCGCGACGCCGAAGTTGCCTTCCGAGCCCACGAACACCCCGACGAGATCCGGGCCGCCCCCTCCCGGCTCGCCGCCCGGACTGCCGAGCTCGACGAGTGAGCCATCGGCCAAGAGCACTTCGAGGGCGAGGATGTGATTCACCGTAACGCCATACTTGAGACAATGCGGTCCGCCGGCGTTCTCGGCGACGTTGCCGCCGATGGTACAGGCGCTTTGACTCGACGGATCGGGCGCGTACTGGAGACCGTGCGGTTTTGCGGCGGCGCCGAGCTTCGCATTGACGACGCCGGGCTCGACGACAGCGCGCCTGTTGTTCTTGTCCATCTCGAGGATTCTGTTCAGACGCGTCAGCACGAGGAGCACGGAGCCTTCGTCGGCGAGCGCCCCGCCCGACAGGCCAGTCCCCGCGCCACGCGGCACGAAGGGCACGCCGAGCGCCGCGAGCAACCGCACGACGGCAATGACTTCTTCGCGGGAACCGGGAAGCACAACGAGATCGGGAACGCGGCGGTGAGTCGGAAGACCATCCATCGAGTAGGTCAGGCGTTCCGCACGCGCTTGGCGCACGTGCTTCTCGCCGACAATTGCGGCGAGGTCCCGTGCGAGAGTCGGAAACATGCCTATATACTAGCACGAAGGGTCAGGAAGCGATCTTCCTGACCCCTCGAGCCATAGCCCCTCAGCCTCTAGGCCGCTCGCCAGAATCCTTTGAGAGCCTTCCCATCTGGAGATTCGCGCAGCTTCTCAAATGCGCGTTCCCGAATCTGCCTGATTCTTTCCCGCGTGACGCCCATGAGCGCTCCGATCTTCTCGAGCGTCATCGCCTCGCTGCCCTCTTCGAGTCCGTAATAGAGATAAAGAATCTTGCGCTCGCGCGGCGTGAGGTACTTCTGGAAGATCCGATCGATGAACTCGCGCATCAGTTTGCCGTCGGTGCGCTCCTCGATCTCGCCGCCTTCCTGCCCCGCGAATCGCTCGCCGAGCGTCGCGGCATCCTTGTCGGTGCGATCGACCGGCGCGTCGAGCGACAGCTCCGCCGCCGTCATGCGGCGCGCGGTGCGCACGTTCTCGACGCTGTCTTCCAGCGCTTGCGCGATTTCGTTGTCGGTGGGTTCCCGACCGAGCTCCTGCGACAGATATGTTTCGGTGCGGCTCATGCGGATCAGCTGCGAATTCTGATTCAGCGGGATGCGGACACTGCGTGTCTGCTCCGCCAATGCCTTCAGCACCGCCTGGCGTACCCACCACACAGCGTATGAGATGAATTTGACGCCCTGATCGGGATCGAATTTCTTGACCGCCTTGAGCAGTCCTTCATTGCCGATGGCGACGAGCTCGGAGAGATCGAGTCCGTGACCCTGATATTTCTTTACGTAGGAGATGACAAATCGGAGATTGGCTGTGACCAAACGTTCCGCCGCTTTTTCGTCGCCCCGTTGCACACGGCGGGCGAGACGGCGTTCTTCAGCGGGATCTTTGATGAGGGGGAGTTTCTGTATGTCTTGCAGGTATTGGTCGAATGCTCCGGAGGGGGTGGTGCGGAAAAACGCCTTCGCCTTGCCGCCATTCGACCTCGCCATGCGCGACTCCCCTTGAAACGCGAGTTGGGCGTGAATATGGCGGGGTGGACCCGCCAGTTAGGCCACCTAAATCACGTGCCAATATAGGTTTTCGTGCCAATACGTGCAAATCTACGCAGTTTTCCACATCACAAATTGTTGGGTTTGTAGGGATTCCCCCGTTTGTCCACTATCCACAGGACCTGTGGAAAGTACTTGAACCGTGACCCGACCGGAAGGTCGGTGCTCTAGATCCGAGGGATTAGATCGAACGTGTGGAGAGGTGGACAGGAATGTGGGCTAAGTGTTGACCAAGACCTGACGAATCGTCGCCTCGTCCACCGGGACCGTCCACCCCCCCCCATCGTCGCCGTGGGCGCTGCCGATCGCGCGCGGCAGCGCTACTCGGATCTCCGCCGCCCGCACCTTCTTATCCGACCGCATGGCCGCGATGAGATCGTCAACCTGGCTCGCGTCCGGCCGCTCGACAGGAAGATGGAGTCGCTCCAGCACGGTGGTGATCCGCTGCGCCGTCCCTGCCGGGGCGATGCCCAGCATCTCCGCGAGCCGGCTTTCGTACACCATCCCCATCGCGACCGCTTCGCCGTGCAGTACCTCGTACTTGGACGTGGCTTCGATCGCGTGTCCCACGGTGTGCCCGAAATTCAGAATGGCGCGCTTGCCCTTTTCGCGCTCGTCTTGGGCCACCACAGCCGCCTTGATCTCGACGGATCGCTTCACGACGCGCTCGAGCGCGGGCGCATGTTTGGCGAAGATCGCCGCGTACTCACTTTCGAGGAACGCGAAGTACTCCGCGTCTGCCATCACGCCATGCTTCACCGCCTCCGCCAGACCCGCGACGAGTCGATCATCGCCAAGAGCGACGTCGGGACCTGCACGAGCGGCACGCCACGGAGGTACGTCGCGGCGACGAAGCCGGCCACGTCGTTCACCACGCCGCCCCCCAGGGCGATCACCGCGCAGTCCCGACCGAGATAGGCCGCGAGCATGCGGTCGGAGAGCGACGCCCAGGTATCGCGCGTCTTGTTCGATTCCCCGGCCGGAAATGTGAGCAGTTCCACCTGACACCCGGCACCAGACACCTGTTTCGCGATCGACTCTCCGTAGAGTTTGCCGACCTGCGAATCCGAAATCACCGCATATGCGGCCGCGGGGCAGTACTCCGGTAGGATCTTGTCGAGCTGCTGGACAAGGCCCGGCCCAATAAGGATGTCGTAGGACGCATCCCGCTGTTCGACGAGCGGGACCCGGATGGTTACCACGTGATGTCGGGTTCGCCCGCCTGCGCGTTCACGGCGCGTGCCAACACAAACAGCAGATCCGACAGACGGTTGAGGTAGTGGACGATGGACGGGTTTAGGCCTTGCTGGTGTGACAAGGCGACGACGGACCGCTCGGCGCGTCGACAAACGGTGCGTGCGACGTGAAATGCCGCGGCCTTCGGCGTGCCTCCGGGCAAGATGAAGTTCTTCAGCGGCTTCAGCTTCGCTTCATGGGTATCGATCACGTCTTCGAGGGCACCAACTTCAGATGGCCCCACCGCTGCACCGCTGCGCGCGAGCGCTTTTGTCCGTTTGTCGGCGTCCGGCGTCGCGAGCTCGGCTCCGATGGTGAACAAGTCGCTTTGAATCGTTTGGAGCAAGACGGATTCGAACGTCCGCGGCTCGAGTGCCGCCGCGAACCCGATCGCGGCGTTCGTCTCGTCGACTTCGCCATACGCGCGCACCCGTGGATCGTCTTTCGGCACGCGCTTACCCCCGAACAGACTCGTCTCGCCCGCATCACCGGTTTTGGTATAGATCTTCATTACACCCTTCTCGTGCGTCGTGCGTCGTACGTCGTGCGTGGATGCGAATGACGACGCACGACGTACGGTTGTCCAGAACGTATGTTCACGGGCAACGCAGCGCGAGCGGCTGCGCAGCGATGACGCGCCGCGTGGTGGCATCAACGACGGTCGCCCGCGAGTCGCGCGGCGAGACGTCGGCGATCTCGTCCACCAGGAGCAGCGCCTCGCCTCCCGAACCAGCGACGGTACCGCGTAATGAGTAGCGCACACCGGGATTCGGGCGCGCGATCATTCCTCCCACCAGTCGCAGGCGTACCGGCCGGACGACCCAACGCAGGTGATGCAGATCAGGGTCGGTGACCGCGACCCCCGTGATCAGCGTCGTATCAATCTTGTCCTCGGCGACGGTGGCGACAAACGTTGCGCGAAATCCGACCGCGTACTGCGAGGGGAGCGCGACGAACTCGCCGGCATCCGCTGCCTGGTCGGGATTGAGCGTGGGGGGGTGCAGCAGCCCAAGGCTGCGTCCCCTGGTTGACACCTCCGCCCGGTCCGCGACGCGTCTGATGAGCGCCATGGCAGCGGCGGTGGACAGACCCGGTCGCGGCGTTCCGGGCCCACCGACGAACGGCGTCTGATCGAGCAGCGCGACGACTGTCGCAAGTGATGGCGGCGCGCTGTGACGGGCGGCTCCGCCCGGAGCGAATGCCAACACCAGCTCCGTCACTAACCCCTCGTACCCGCATGTGTAGCGCGCGTGGAAGCGCGCCAGGGCCAGTCGGGCCGGCGCGGCGCCGTACGCCGACAGCACCGTGGCGCTGCGAGCGTCTCGGCCCTCGACCGCCACGAGTTGGTGGCCCTCGAGCGCGTCCATGAGGCTGCGCTTGCCGGTGAGTTGGTGGTAAAAGTCACGCGCGAACTCATCGCCCGCCACGAACACGTGCGCCTCGCCGCCGAGGCTCCAGCCCAGCGCGGCATGCGGACCACCGGTCGCGCAGGCCAGTAGCCCGAGGACGATTACCACGCTAGCGTTCGCGCGATGCAAGAGGCCAAAGATATCACGATCGTCGGTGCGGGCCCGACCGGTCTGTTCGCGGCATTTTACGCCGGAATGCGCGGGGCATCGCACCGCTTGATCGATAACCTCGACCAGGTCGGCGGGCAGCTCACGGCGCTGTATCCCGAGAAATACATCTTCGACGTCGCCGGATTCCCGAAGATCCTCTCAAAGGACCTGGTGAAGGCCCTCGCGGAACAAGGCCTGCAATGGAAGCCGCCGGTCCATCTCGGCGAAAAGGTCATCGGCCTCAGGCGCAGCGAGGAGAACGGCAAGACGCTCTTCACCATCGTCACCGATAAGGATGAGTATCCGGGCCGGACGGTGCTGATCGCCGGCGGCATTGGTGCGTTCACGCCCCGCAAGCTCCCGCTCAAAGACGCCGACCGCTGGAACGACAAGGGCCTGCACGATCGCGTGCTCAATCCCCGGATCTTCGGCGGCAAGCGCATTCTCATCGTGGGCGGTGGCGACTCCGCGTTCGACTGGGCCGTGAACCTCCAAGGGGTCATTCTGGGAGCTGAAGGCGATCGACGGCAGTGAACGCATCGAGCGCGTCACGATCTTCAATAACAAGACAAAAGCGGAGGAGACGTTGCCGATGGACTGCGTCATCCCGCAGCTCGGCTTCGTCTCATCGCTCGGCGCCATCGCCGAGTGGGGACTCGAGATCGAGAAGGGCGACATCCAGGTCACGCAGACGATGGAGACCAACATCCCCGGCATCTATGCCGCGGGCGATATCACCACCTATCCGGGGAAGTTGAAGCTCATCGCGACCGGCTTTTCGGAAGCCTGCATCGCCGTGAATCAAATCGCGCACTTCTTGAACCCGGCGGCCAAGGTGATGCCTGGTCACTCCTCCAACATGGCGTTATTCGGCCAGAAGGAAGACTAGCGCGCCAGCTGCACCACAACCGAGTCGATCTGCGCAAGCATCTGTCGTGTCGGCACGTCGTGCGCGTTGGCCTGGATCGAAAACGTGACGACGTGCCCATTTGCTTTCTCGATATATCCCGACAGCGTATTCACCCGGTCGATCGATCCCGTCTTCGCCAGCACCCGTCCTTCGATTGGCGTCCCCGCGAACCGCCGCAGCAGCGAGCCGCGCTGCTGCGCTCGCGGCAGGCCCGCGATGAACGGCGCACGCTTGGGATGACGGTACATGTAGGCAAGCAGCTGCACGAACGCATGCGGCGTGACGAGATTGCCGGCGGCCAATCCCGACGCGTCCTCGAGTGAGAACGCCGTCGAATCGATCTTCACCGAATCGATCAGAAAGCGCCGTTCCACGTCGAGGCCCTTTGACCAGCTCGCCGTATCGCCGACTTCGCGCCCAAGCAGCTTGAGCAACATCTCGGCGAACCAGTTCTGGCTCGAATTGAGAATGGGGAAGATCATGTCGGGCAGCGGCCGGCCGCGGTACTCAGCGATCGGGGTACTGCAGCAGCGTAACCCGCGGTACACCATCGAATCCGTGGTGCTGGCCGCGCCACCTGCCACGGCAATGCCCTTCTTCTGTAAAGTGGCTTCGAGCGCCCGCGCTGCGAACAGGTTGGGATCGGGCAGGGCGAAGCTCTCAATCCACGGCGAGCGGCTGAGCGAGACCGTGCCCTCCGCCCAGACGTCGAGTGTCCCGGGCTTCCGAAAGAAGTTGTCCCCGATGGTCGACGACGACTCGGCCGGAACCGTGCGGGCGCGGTTCTCGAACGTGAAGAAATGCAGGTCGGGATTCCAGGTAATCGCCGGCGGCTGATCGACGGCAGCGCCGGGCGCGATCTGGAAATCGACGCTGTTGTCATGGAAGCCGAGTCCGGACACGGGCGCCGCATACCACCAGTTGAGGTCGAAGGTATTCCAGCCGGGGTGGGTCAACGTCGGCTCGAAGTACGAGCCGTCACCCACGACCTTGCCGGTCACCCGCCGTAACCCTCGTGCCCGCAACGATTCGGCGATCGCATCCACGGCGGTCCATGTCGAGTCGCAACCGCCCGGCGCGAGCGTGTCGACCGTGTAGCAGCGCTCCGACCATGTCGGGTCGCCCCGACCGTACAGGATGAGGTCTCCTTGGAGCACGCCGTTCGTCACCGCGCCGTTGGCGTACAGGCCGGTGCGCACGCGATAGTCCGGGGGCAGCAGCACCGTCGCCGCGGCCGCCACGATGAGCTTGGTATTGCTCGCGGGCACGGAGAAGCGATCCCCGTTCCGATTGAACAGCACCCGTCCCCGGTCGTCCTGCACGTAGATGTTCCACGTGGCGCGATCGAACGGTGGCTGGTCGATCAGGCGCGTCACGCGCTGTTGCAACGAGCCGCCTCCCCCGCTGCGGCTTTGCGCCTGGAGGGAGATCGCCGCGCTAATCGTAAGCGATGCGAGGATCAGCTTTCGCATAGAGCACGTCAGTGAGAAGGTTCACCAGCACGAAGATCACGGACAAAAACAGAATGCTGCCCTGCACGGCCGGTAAATCGCGTTTCTGGATCGCGAGCAGAACGTACCGCCCCACCCCCGGCCAGGAGAATATCGTCTCGGTCAGGATACTGCCGGTCAGGTAGTTGCCGACATCCAGTCCGAGGACCGTGATGATCGGCAGCAGCGCGTTGCGCAGCGCGTGCCGGCCGATGACACGCCGCTCGGCCAGCCCCTTGGCGCGCGCGGTGCGCACGTAATCGGCGGGCAGAATGTCGAGCATCGCGCCGCGCGTCATGCGGGCGAGAAAGGCAATCGAGCGCGTGCCGAGCGTCAATGCGGGCAGCACCAGAAACGCGATGCCTCCATACCCTGATGGCGGCAGCCACTGCAGGGCGACGGCGAACAGCAGAATCAGCAGTAATCCGACCCAGTAGACCGGAAACGAGATCCCCACGTAGGCGATCAGCATGCTGACGCGATCGATCATCCCACCTGGCCGGATCGCGGCCAGCACGCCGAGGGTGATGCCGCAGGTGGCGGCCAGCAGCATCGCCGCGCCGGCGAGCTGGAGCGTCTTGGGAAAGCGCTCGGCGAGATCGCCGAGGACCGGGCGCTGCGTGATGTAGGAACGGCCCAAGTCGCCACGCACGACGCCCCAGAGATAATGCCCGAACTGGACGGGGATGGGCTCGTCGAGGTGCAGCTCGGCGCGCAGCCGGGCGATCGTCGCGGAATCGGCCCGCTCACCGACCATCTCGGCGACCGGGTCCCCGGGCACGACGTTGAGCAGCAGGAACGCAACGACCAGGACACCGAACAACGTGGGAATAGTGGAAAGCAGCCGCCGACCGACGAGTGCAATCACTTCACACGCGCTTTCGTCCAGCGCTGCCCATGGAAGATCACCGGCACGTCCCAGCCGTCGATCGCGGGGCGAACGGCCCAGAGATCGACGGGGAACCAGAGGTAGATCCACGGCGCGGCCTCAAAGACGCGACCGTCGATGCGAGTGTAGAGCGCCTCGCGCTCGCGCTGATCGACCGTGCGCCGCGCGACCAGGATCAGGGAGTCGGTCACCGGGTCACTATAAAAGGAATAGTTGCCGCCGGGCCCGAAACTGGCGCTGTGAAAGAGGGGATACAGGAAGTTGTCGGCGTCCGGATAGTCGGCCCACCAGTCGAGGATCGCCATGTCGGTATCGCCCTTGCGGACCGCGTCGCGCATACTGGACGCGTCGCGCGACACGATCTCTACGCGGATCCCCACCGCCGCGAGCTGCGACTGAATTGCCTGGGCGACGCGTCCCAGCTCCACATTGGTCCCGGACCGCCAAAGTTGCACCGCGAAGCCATCCCCAAACCCGGCCGCGCGCAGCAGCCTGCGCGCTGTGGCGCTGTCGTACGCGTACGGTTTCCGGCCGATGTCACTGCCGCCGAGGGCGGGCGGAATCGCTCCGGCGGCCCGCTCGCCACGGCCGCTCCAGACGGTACGCAGGATTTCGGGCACGTTGACGGCGTGATTGATGGCGCGCCGGACGTTGGGATCGTGGAGAGGCCCGCGGCGGTTGTTGAGGGCGACGTACACCGCCCGGAGCGCCGGTTTCCGCTTCAGCCACTCCGCGTGGTCCTGCTCCCACCGCGCGGTCTCCCCGAACGGGATTTCGGTGACCGATACGCGGCCGGCGAGAAACTCGGCGGCGCGGGTCAGCGGCTCCGGGATGATGCGAACGGTCAGGGACTCGCTTGCCGGCGCCCCTCCCCAGTAGTTCGGATTGGTCGCAAACCGCAGATAGTCATCGTGCTCCCAGGCGACAAACCGCCACGGGCCCGTGCCGATGGGACGCTGGCTGAAGTCGGCAGGAAGGGGCGAGGGTACGACCGACGCGACCGGCATCGCGAGGAACTTGGGAAAAACCGCGAGCGGTTCGGACAGCGTAAACGCGACCGCGGTGTCGCCCAAGACTGCGATCCCGGGGACATCGGGTGCACGCCCGTCGGCGTAGGCAGCGGCGCCCGCGATCGGCAGGAGCGGCCACACGCGGCCACCGTGGGTCTCGGGGCTCAGGACGCGCAGGAGGGCGCGCTTGACATCAGCGGCGACCAGCGGGCGACCGTCATGGAACGTGACGGCGGGCCGCAGGTGAAAGACGTAATGCAGGGCACGGCGGTCCGAGGTCCACCGGTCTGATAATCCAGGCAACAGATGGCCGTCGGCATCGAACTGCGTCAGGCCATCGAACAGGAGCGCCGCCATTTCCCCCGTCGGCACGTCGGTGGAGAGCGCCGGGTCGAGGGAGCGGGGGTCGTAGGTCTCGTAGTAGACCAGCCCCCGTCCCTCAGCCCGGCCGCCGGATTCACTATGGCAGGCGGCGAGAAGGCAGAGGAACAGGGCGCTCTTCACGGTGTCGAAAAGGTTGACAGTGCGGAGCAAGTGTCGCAACATAGCGGAAATTGGCAAACTACGTCAATTGCGTGTCATACACTGCCTGTGGCCCGCCGCGCTCGTGGCGACAACCGTCCTCGCCGCTCAAGAACAGGAGCGGGTAGTTCGGGGTCTGTCGTTCGCCGGTAACCGTGCACTCGATGACTACACGCTCGAGAGCGCCATCGCCACGACGAAGTCGAGCTGGTGGGCGCGCATGTGGTACGTGCGCTGGCTGGGACTCGGCGAGAAACGCTACTTCAACGAACTCGAGTTTCGCCGCGATGTTGTCCGGCTGATTCTACTCTACCGTCAGAGCGGGTACATGAACGCCGCGGTGGATACCTCGGTCCTGCGCACGGCCCGCGACGTGTATGCGACGTTTCGGATCCATGAGGGCGAGCCGGTACGCGTCGCGCGCTTGGACGTGCGCGGCGTGGACAGCATCTTCAATGTCGCGAAGCTGAAACGTGACCTGCCGTTGCAGGTGGGCGATCCCTTCAACCGCTTTCTGTTGCAGGCGTCGGCCGACACGATCGTGGCACGGCTGCGCAACGTCGGCTACCCGTACGCCGAGGTGCTGCGAAACTTCGACTCGGAAGCCGGGGGGGGCATCCTGAAGGCCGAGGTTGAGCTGGACGTGCAGCCGGGTCCACGCATGCGCATCGGAGACGTCGACATTCGGGGACTCCGCGACGTGGACACCGGGACGGTTCGCCGGGTGATGTCGTTGCGGCCCGGCACATTGTTCAGGCAGGACGCGCTCTACCAGACGCAGCGCGATCTGTATGGCATGGGCGTATTCAATTCGGTCAACGTCGTGCTCGCGGATTCCATCGCGCCGCAGGCGCCCGGAGCAGACTCCACGGTACGGGTGCTGGTGCAGGTCGCCGAAGGCCCGCGCCACCAGCTGCGGTTTGGAGGCGGATACGGCAGTGTGGAGTGCTTTCGGGTGCAGGGCGGTTGGGCCGCCCACGATTTCCTCGGTGGCGCGCGCTCGCTCGATCTGTCGGCGCGGGTGTCGAAGCTGGGCGGCACGCCCAAGGTCTCCACGGGATTGAACCAGTTCTGCAACCCGTTCGGCGGCACGTGGACGTTCGACACGCTGAACTACAGCGTCGGCCTCACGCTGCGCCAGCCCGCATTCTTGTCCCGCCGCAACGTTGGAACTCTGGGACTGCTGGTCGAACGTCACTCGGAATTCACCGTCTTTACGCGCGAGGCCATCGGGGGAAACGCCGACCTGACGTTCAACACCCGGAGCCCGTTGCCGGTGACGGTGGGCTACAGCTACTCGTTCGGCCGGACGCAGGCGAACGCGGGCGTTTACTGCAGCGTGTTTCGTGTGTGTGACCCGACGAGCCAGGAGTTCCTGCGCAAGAAGCACGGTTTCGGGGCAGCATCGGTGACCATCCTGCGGGACCGGGTCAACAACGTCTTGGACCCGACCGAGGGGAGTATCGCCACGGTCAATTTGGTGCATGCCTCGCGGCTCATCGGGTCCGACAGCGCGTACGAATTCAATCGCGGCGAGTTCGAGGTCGCGAAATACTATCCGATCGGGCGCCGCAGCGTGTTCGCTTGGCGAGTGAGAGGCGGGACGATTTTGCCTCGCAAACTCACGATCGCTGCCCAGAAGGTTGCGTACGTGGCACCGGATCAGCGTTTCTATGCAGGCGGCCCAAACTCCGTGCGCGGATATGGGCGGAACGAACTGGGGCCGCAGGTCTATGTCCTCATTGCCGACCCCACGGACACGTCGTCCGCACCGGTGGTGGACACCGCCGCAACCAACCGGGCAGGCGGAGAGAAGGTATTTCGCGCGGGCAGCTGCGTGCCGGGCTGTGTTCAGACGCGACCGACCGGCGGCAACACGGTGATCATTGCGAACGCCGAACTGCGGCTCCCATCGCCCATCCTGGCGTCGCGCATGCGGCTGGGATTGTTTGTGGACGTAGGCCAGGTTTGGGAACGCGGGGACGAGATCATAACCATCAGCGATGTGAAGGTGACGCCGGGCGCCGGTGTGCGTTTCACAACCCCTCTTGGTCCCGTCCGCATTGACGTCGCGTACAACGGGTATGCCACCGAGCGTGGCCCGCTGCTGTACCAGACCAGCGATACCGCCAGCACGATCACCCAAATCCGCCCCTCATATCCCCCGGTGCGGGCAGCCAAGACGTTCTGGCAAAAATTCGTCTTGCAGTTCGCCGTGGGGCAGGCGTTCTAGATGATTCGCCGCTCGCTCGGTGTCGCGCTCTGGTCGCTGGTGGGCCTGCTCGCTTGCCTGCTCGGTGCGCTCAATGCGCTCGTCGGGACGCGCGCAGGCCGAAGCCTGCTGGCGCGGGTCGGCTCCGCGGTCGTCGAAAGCGCCGTGGCCGGATCGATCGAGGTCGGTGAAGTACGGGGATCATTGCTGACCGGGGTGGTGCTCACCGATGTCCGTTTGCTCGATCCCGACTCGACGCTCGTCGCATGGCTGCCCCGGGCGGAGCTCGGGTACAACCCGATCGACTTCGCGGCGGGCCGCGTGGTCTTCCTGGAAGTGCGCCTGGACCGGCCCATCATCAACATCGTGCAACACGCCAACGGCAGAACAAACTTCGACGAGCTGCTGCGTCTCGGTGAAAAGGACACGGTGACGGTCAAACCGCTGGGCCCAGCCGGCCCGCGATCGCTCATCTTGCTGCGCAATGTGCAAATCCAGGATGGCTCGCTCACCTTGCGTCTGCAGAAACACGGCGAGGTGTCGAGTTCCCACATAGAAGAGATAGAGAACTCGGGGGAGGACGGCCGTTACCGCGTGCGGCGCTTCGAGCACCTCAACGCGCGGCTGGCGGCGCTCCGCATTCAGGCGCCGCGCGAGAAGGGCATTCGCATCGACGTGGTGCGCCTCGCTACGGAGAGCAGCGACCCGAAGCTGTCGATCGCCGACGTCGTCGGCCGCGTGACGATCGACGGGCGCACGCTCGACGTCGACCTCTCCCGTGTGCGGTTCCCCGGCACACAGTTCCGCGCGCGCGGCACGGTGCAGTGGCCGCGGGACACGCTGCTCTGGAACCTCGTGATGCGCGCCGACTCGGCGACGCTCTCCGACATCCGGTTCATCGACCCGCGGTTCCCCGACCAGGCCGTGTTGCACGGCGGGGTGACGCTCGCATCGCACGGCGGTCGTGTGCTGGAGATTCAGCTGCGGCCGCTCGACCTCACGTTCGGTAACGGCCGGCTCACCGGACATGTCACCGCATTCAGCGCAGCGGACTCCGGGCTGGTGGCACTGCGGCAGGGCGATCTCATGGCGCGCGACCTCTCGCTCGACCTGCCGCGCGTGTACATCGATTCGCTGCCGTTCTACGGCCGCCTGACCGGTCAAACCCTCGTGGACGGGCCGATGAGCGCCCTGAAGATCGAGACCGACTGGTCATTCCGCGACTCGCTGGTTCCCGGCTTGCCCGAAAGCCAGATCAACGGCAAGGGGGAGATCAATGTGGCGGGGAAAGATCTCGCCTTTCAGCCGTTCGCGGTGACGGCCGCCCGCCTCGACGTCGCCACCGTCCGCCGGCTCGTCCCGGCGTTCGATCTCCAGGGCGAGCTGGATGCGAGCGGAACGCTGACCGGCACCCTCAAGCACACGGTGTTCAGTGGCACGCTCCGGCATCACGACGGCGACCGTCCCGTGAGCGTCGTCCGCGGCGTCATCGGGCTCGACACCCGCACCGAGGTCCTCGGGGTCTCCGCCGACGTCCGCGCCGACTCGTTGGCGCTCGATGGGCTCACCGGACGGATCGCGCATTTTCCGCTGCGGGGCACGCTCGCCGGGACGATCCGGCTGAGCGGCGACGTCGCGGGGCTCGAGACGCACGTCGACCTCGACATGCTGGGGGGGGGCGGAGGCGGCGTGCGCGGCGACGGGACGTTGGTGCTCGGCGCTCGCGGCGCGCATCCCAGCTATGGCGCCCGCGACTTCACGCTGCACGCGCAGGATGTGAACCTGAAGCGCTGGCTGGTGCGCCCCGGTGCGCCGCCGTCTCGACTCAGCTTCACCGCGAATGGTAGCGTCGGCGCGGACAGTGTCACCACGCCGACCGGCGCAGTCTCGTTGTTTCTCAATCCGTCATTCTTCGCGGGAGCCGTCATCGACACAGGCGCGACGCGCGTCCGTTTCGCGGATGGACAACTGTTCGTGGACTCGCTGCGAGTGCAGCAGCCGGGATTGCTCACGAGCGGCAGCGGCGCGCTGGGCTGGCGCCGGCCGGATCACGGCACACTGGTGCTCGACTTCGCGGCCGACAGTCTCAGCGTGCTCGATTCCCTGGTGACCTGGTTCGCCGGTCCGAGCGTCGTGGCCGCGTCCAGTGAAGTATCAGCCGGGACGGGTGCCACGCTTTGAAGTCGATGCGAACCTCGATTCGCTCGGCTACGGCCGGCTCGGGTTCGGGGCGGCCGCTGCGCACGCCCGCGGCACGCGTGATTCGCTCACCTGGTTCGCACGCTCGCGCATCGGCGATCTGGGCGCGTTCCTCGCTGGCGGCCGCTACGCCAGACCGCGTGGGGGCGGAGGGGGCGGAGGGGGCGGGGGGGGCGGGGGGGGCGGGGGCGGCGGCGCCGCGGGTGTCCAGCACGCTGTCGTCGATTCGCTGGCGGTGCTGCTGCCTACCGGGGTGTGGTTCCTCGAGCACCCGACGGCGCTGGCGTTCGGTGACTCCGTGCTGCACGTGGATTCCACCGCGCTGAAGAGTGCCGCCGGTGCCGGTCGCTTCGCCGTCGCAGGCGACCTGCCGGCCCGTGGTCCAATCAACGCGCGCGTGGCGCTCGAAGGTTTTCCACTCACCGGCATCTACGCCCTCATGGAGCGTGACACGCTGGGCGTCGCGGGCGCCGTCACGGCCACTATGGCCGCCACCGGAACGCGCGCCAATCCACTCTATAGCGGATCCTTCGCGTTCTCGGATGCGGCTTTCGGGTCCTTCCGCGCGCCTTTCATGGACGGGATCATCGACTACCGCAACCGGCGGTTGAATGGGGAGGTGCATCTCTGGCGGTCAGGACAGCAGGTCCTCAACGTCACCGCGCACCTGCCCCTCGATCTCGCGCTCGCACCGGTCGCCCAACGGCAGCTGCCGGATACGCTCTCGGTGCAAGCGCGCGCCGACAGTGTGGATCTCGGTGTGCTGGCCGCCGTCACGACGACCGTCCAGCAGGTGGAGGGGGTGTTCAACGCCGATCTGGGTATCGGGGGCACCTGGGAGGCGCCGCGGCTGCGGGGCGGGCTGGAGATCGGCAACGCGGCCGCCACCATTCCCGCACTCAACGTGCGGTACGCGAAGATGAACGGCCGCCTCTCGCTGCAGGGCGACACGATTCGCGTCGACAGCCTCGCCGCCACGAGTGAACAGGGCCGCGCCGAGCTCACGGGCTACCTGCGCCTCGCACGGCTCACCAAACCGGTGCTCGCGCTCAACATCACCACGTCGAATTTCAAGGCGCTGGATCTGCGCGGCTATTTGACCGTTACCGCGAGCGGCCGCGTGGCGCTGACGGGCCCGGTGTTCGGCGCGACTCTGACCGGCCGGGGGACCGTGACGTCCGGCGTGCTCCACTTCGCGGATCTCGTCAACAAACGAGTGGTGAACCTCGATGAGCCGTGGGTGCAGGATCTGATCGACACCTCCCTCATCCGCCGGCAACGGCTGGGCCCCGAATTCCAGAGCGTGTTCTTCGACAGCCTGCGGATCAGCAACCTGCAATTGACGATGGGTCAAGACGCGTGGCTCAGGTCCAGCGAAGCGAACATTCAGCTCACGGGATCGGCGCAGGTCAACAAAGTGCGGAACAACTACGTGCTGAGCGGGACGCTGCAGGCGCCCCGTGGGACGTACCGGCTGCAGGTTGGTCCGGTGACGCGCGAGTTCGTCGTTTCGGAAGGAACCGTGCGCTATCTCGGCACGCCGGATCTGAATGCCGAGCTCGACATCTCCGCGCGTCACGTCGTGCACCCCTTGCCGGGGACCGGAGACAACAAGGACATCATCGTCATCGCGCACATTCAGGGGACATTGCTCGTGCCGAAGCTGACACTGGAGTCGGATCAGGGTGCTATGTCGCAGACCGAGCTCATCTCGTATTTGATGTTCAACAAGCCGAGCTTCCAGCTGGGGAGCGGCGAGACGGCGCTCGTGGGCAACGTGTTGGCATCGGCGTTCGCTGGCGAGCTGGAGCGGACCTTCGTTTCCGACCTGGGTGTGCCGCTCGACTATTTCGAGATCCGTCCGGGTGATCCCAACAACCCCTTCTCCGGCGCGCAGGTCGCCGCGGGATGGGCGATCGGTGGCAAGACCTTCCTCGTGCTGAATGCCGGCTTCTGCTCGCCGAACCAGAGCAATCAAAGCGCGCGGCTGGCGAACACGTTCGGGGCGAGCCTGCAGTACCGGTTCAGCCCGGAGTGGCGCACTGAAGCGAGCGTCGAGCCCGTGCGGAGCTGCGGGATCGCGAGCATCACGCAGCCGCCCGTGTCGCGCCAGGTCGGGTTCGATCTGTTTTGGGAGCGGCGCTACTAGGTGACGCGAGCGCTGCTGATCACGAATCCCTTCGCGGCGCGCGCGGACGCGCGCGCCGTCACAGCGATTCTAAAGATCCTCGGCCGCGGCGGCTGGAGCGTGGATCTGCGCACGATCACGGGCCCGGGTGATGCGCGGCGCATCGCCGAGGAGTCGCTCGGCGCAGGGTGGGACCGGAAACGTGCTCGCGGGCAACCTGCGGCTGCCGCGCACGACCACGGGAGCCGCGCGCGCCTTGCTGCATGCGCGCGCGCACGCGATCGATCTCGGCGTCGTGCAACGATCGGACGGCGCGCATTACTTCGCCGTCGTCGCCGGGACGGGATTCGACGCGCAGCTGATGGCGGGAACCGGTTCCCAGGAGAAGCGACGCTGGAAGTTCGGAGCCTACATCGCGCGTGCCGCACTGACGCTTCGCTCGGTGCGGAGCGCGGGGCATCGTGTCACCGTGGACGGCAAGACCGAGGACCTCCGCGCCGCCATGGTGCTCGTGCTCAATTGCGGCCAACTCCCGCCAGGCTTCCTGAAACTGCGTGCGGACCTGTCGCCGGACGACGGTTGGCTCGATGTGATGGCGCTGGATGCGGATGGCGCCTTGCAGAGCGCGACCGCGGTGATGGAGCTGTTCCTGCGGCGCGGGCGCAACGGGAAAGGGCGGCGGGTGTGGTGGGCGCGGGGACGGACGGTGCGCGTCGAGGTGCCGGACAGCACGCCGCGACCCGTGCAGCTCGATGGCGATGTGACCGGCGAGACGCCGTTCGAAGCCCGGTTGTTACCTGGCGCGCTGTCGGTCTTGGTCGGACCCGCATTCAAGGCGCATCATGGCTGACACGCTGCTGCTCGTCGACGACGATCCGGCGGTCCTGCGCGCGATCGGCGACTACTTCGAGCGCATCGGCTACGAAGTGTGGCGCGAGGGCACGGGCGAGGAGGCGATGGAGACGTACCGCCGAGTACGTCCCGACGTCGTCGTGCTCGATCTGCATCTGCCGGATGCGAGTGGCCTGGTCGTTCTGGAGCGACTGCGCCGCGAAGGCGCCGCGGTGATCCTCCTGACCGGCCAGGGCGACATCGAGACGGCCGTGAAGGCGATGCAGCTCGGCGCGGAGAACTTTCTCACCAAGCCCGTCGACATGACGCATCTGTCCGCCGCGATCGCCCGCGTGGCGGAGAAAGTGCGGTTGTCACGGCAAAACGCGCGGCTGCGCGCGCTCGATCATGAAGCCGAGGGCGTGGGGTCGCTCGGCGCGTCGCCGGCGATGCAGGCGCTGGCCAAGCAAGTCGAGCTGCTCGCGGCGAGTGAGCGATCGACCGTGCTGCTGCAGGGCGAGAGCGGGACGGGGAAGGGCTGGGTGGCACGCGTGATTCACAACCTGTCGCCGCGCTCCGGCGGTCCTTTCGTGGAGGTCAACTGCGGCAGCTTATCGGCGACGTTCCTCGACTCCGAGCTGTTCGGCCACGAGAAGGGCGCCTTTACCGACGCGAAGGAGCGCAAGGTCGGGCTCTTCGAGCTGGCCGATCACGGGACGATCTTTCTCGACGAGATCGGCGAGCTCGTGGTCGAGCTGCAGCCCAAGCTGCTGCACGTCTTGGAGATGAAGAAGTTCCGCCGCCTCGGCGGGACGCGTGAGCTGGAAGTGGACGTGCGGCTCGTCACCGCCACGAACCGCGATCTGGTCCGCGACGTGGAAACGGGCCGATTCCGGGAAGATCTGTACTACCGTCTGAACGTCATGCCGCTGACCTTGCCGCCGCTGCGCGACCGGACCCGTGAGGACCGTCTCGATCTGGTCAACCGCATCTTGTTTGATCTCAAGACGCAATTGCCGGGATGCCCGAGCGAGTGCACCACCGACGTGCTGGACCGGCTGTTGTCGGCGCCGTGGCCGGGCAATGTGCGCGAGATGCGCAATGTGCTCGAGCGGGCCATGATTCTGGCGCGCGGGCAACCGACGATTGGCTGGGAACAGTTGCCGCCCGATCTGCGGCAGCGCTCACCCACGGACCGCCGCTATCAGGCGCAGTCGCTGTCCGAAATGGAGCGGCAACACATCGAGCGCACGCTGCGCCATCATAGTGGGAACCGCACGCGCGCCGCGCTCGAGCTCGGGATTTCGCGCGCGACGCTCATCAACAAAATCAAAGCCTACAGCCTGAACGTCTAAGCCACAAAGAGCCCGATGCCCGTCAAGATCGCGATGAGTCCAAATCCGACTCCCGCGCGAGGGCCGAAGTATTTGAATCCAAGGAGTGACGTGAGGGCGAGGCTGACGAGTACGGCCCATCTGATCGGGAGCATGGCGTGCGCTTGGGTGGGGTCTAGGCCTCCCAGCACCCAGAGCACGACGATCGGGACGAGAAAAGCCGCGCTGACGCACAGGCCATTCCCCAGCCAAAAACGGAACCATGTGGTGTCGGCGCCCTGCCACGTGAAGTAGACGGACTTCATTTCAGCAAAGACCCGATCGGCCTCGGCCCCCGCCCGGGGCCCGCGCCGTGCAGTTCCCAGCATCCCACCGAACGTGTGACCGAGCGTCGCCAGCAGCAGCAACCCGGCGCTAATGCGGTACAGCATCGATCGCTCCTTGAAGAAGTGCTATCTTGCGGGAGAGATTATGGCCATGGACAAGCCGAAGCTCAAAGAGCACGATGGCATGGTGTGCCGCGCCTGCGGGAATGAAGAGCGGGCCTCGGAAGGGTATCCGTGCGCGGACTGCGGGACGTTCATTTGCCTGATCTGCACCTTCCGCGGCGTCATGCGCTGCAAGGCCTGCGAGCAGAAGG